>Ga0310826_100730_pt1 | contig 26322 bp, 21 predicted proteins | sample WT_ome_FD_201306 | JGI IMG/M metagenome (GOLD analysis project Ga0310826, IMG submission 201306) | Sorghum-adapted microbial communities enriched on wild type (WT) sorghum from Joint BioEnergy Institute, Emeryville, California, United... ... | reverse complement strand
GCTATATTTTGAGCTCCCCGAGCTTGATCAGCTCGACAACCGCTTGAGAACGGCCTTTGACGTTGAGCTTCTGCATGACATTCGATATATGATTCCGCACAGTCTTTTCGCTGATGAACAGCTGTTGTGCTATGTCGCGCGTCGTCTTGTCCTGCACAAGGAGTTCGAAGACTTCCCGCTCGCGGTGCGTCAAGAGAAATTTGCTTTTGTGCTCGCTGCCCTTCAAGTTGTCACCCCTCCTTGCCAGTAAAGTAATGGTTTACAAGGTTAAGGGATACAGTCAACTTATCTTATGAATGGCGCGAAGATGTGGTGCGGCAAGCGGCAGAAATGGGCTAAGCGGCGCGCTTTTTCGGGCTTTTGCACACCGGACGGCGAGGCGCGCGCGGTAGAAGGCCCGTCCGGATTGTACGTAGAATGCAAAACGGCGGCCGTCGACAGTATTGACGGCGCGGAAGATCGACGCGGAACGAGCCTTCGTATTCGCACGGCAACTCCCCGATCGTCATGCCCCGGGTGTCGACGACGGACACCTTCCACCGGATGCCCGGCTTCAGACGAAGCTCGCGGAAGGACGGCCGGATGAATCTGAATTTTTCCATCCCCTGGAAGGAGAAGCGGGAATCTTGTCGAAATAACACCAACTGGTCAAGTTGAACGCGATCCGGACGGCATCAGGGGCGATTGAAGCCGGTACGGACCAAATATGGATGGGAGGCATGTCGGCACAATGCGCAGCATGTTGCTAACGGCCGGGCCGGCCGTCATTTTGGGCGCGCTGCTGTTGTCCTGTTCGACCGGACAAAAGGAGCAGCCCGTCAATCCCGCCGAAACCTATGAATCGATCACGATCCAATCCCCCATGACCGTTTCCGGCAACTACCTGTTCCCGGCGAGCGGGAAGGACCACATTTTGCGGATCAAGCTGGTCAAGGGCCGGTATTACGAGGACTGGTATCCGGGGCCGGTCATGGGATCGATATGGGAAGGCGAATTCGTCGCCGAGCTGGCGGACGAATACGGCAACGCGATTACCCAAACCGACCTGAGCCGGTTCTTCGACGAACCGCTGGTGTTCAATTCGCATTTTCAGCTCGAGTTCGACGACTACAACGAAGACGGGGATGTCGACTTCACCATCGGACAATACGCGTCGAGCAACGGTCGGCACTTCAAACTGTTCACGCTGCGGCAAAACGGCACGGTGGAGGAACTGCCGATTCCGGGCCACGCCCCGCTGTTCATCAGCCAATACACGGGCGCGTATTCGACCCGGCTGGAAAAAATCGAACCGGCCGCCTTCAAGACCGTGCATTACGACATGTCGAAGCAGAAAAATGTGGAGCATGTTTTTCGCTGGAACGGCGAGGCGTTTGTGCTTGCCGACACGCGTGAAACCGATCCGTAGCCGGCGGTGATTCACATCCGAGGACCCGTCCGTTGCCGATCCGGTTCGACGCGGGGTCTGAATGGCCGGGCAACCGGCCCATCCGCGCGCGGAATGAAGTCGGCTCCGGCAAGAGAAACTATTCCTGCGCATGCATGAATGCCCTCCGCCTGGGGGGCGGCGAAGGAGGATGCCGCAGGAATGACGGAAGGAAAAGCAGGGCTGCCGGAGACCAGCCTGTCGTATTGGATCGAATCCGAACCGCTGCCGGAGTTTCCGCCGCTCACGGAAGACGCGGACGCCGATGTTGCGATCGTCGGCGCCGGCATCACGGGGCTCACGGCCGCCTGGCTGCTTGCGAAGGAAGGCGCGCGCGTCATCGTGCTCGAGGCGTCTCGCGTGCTGCGGGGCACGACGGGCCATACGACGGCGAAGGTGACGACGCAGCACCACCTCATCTACGACGAGCTGATCGCCCATTTCGGACGGGACAACGCGAGGCTGTACTATGAAGCGAACCGGGACGCGCAAGAATTCATCCGCGGCCGGGTGCAGGAATGGAACATCGGCTGCGAATGGGCGGAGGAAGACGCGTACGTCTACGTGACGGAGAACCGGTCGGTCGAAAAATTGGAGAAGGAATTGCGCGCCTACGACGCCCTCGGCATCGCGGGCGAACTCGTGACGGACATTCCGGTGCCCGCCGGAGCCGTGGCGGCGCTCGCGAAACGGAAGCAGGCGCGCTTCCATCCGCTGCGCTACATGCGCCGGATGCTCGACGAGGCCGTTCGCCTCGGCGTCCGCATCCACGAGCGGACGACGGCTGCGGAGGCGGAGGCAAAGAGCGGCCGCGCGGTCGTGCGGACGGCGGACGGGCGTCAGATCCGATGCAAAACCGTCGTGGCGGCCAGCCACTATCCGTTCATCGACAAGACCGGCGGGATGTTCGCGCGGCTGCACATCGACCGGTCGTACGTCGTCGCGATCCGGCCGAAGCGGCCGTACCCCGGCGGCATGTACATCAGCGCCGACGAGCCGCGCCGCTCCCTGCGGCTTGCGGGCGGCCCGGATCAGCCGCTCGTGCTGGTCGGCGGCGAGAACCACCGCGCCGGCGCGGCGGAGGATGCGGAGCGGCGCTATGCGGCGCTGGCCGAATTCGGCGAGCGGCTGTTCGGCGTCGAGTCGGTCGCGTACCGCTGGTCCGCGCAGGATATCATCACGACCGACAAGGTGCCGTACGTCGGCCCGCCGGACAAGGACAAGCCGAACGTCCTCGTCGCGACCGGCTACCGCAAGTGGGGCATGACCGGCGGCACCGCCGCCGCCATGCTGATCGCGGATCTGGCGCTCAGCCGCGAGAACAAGTATGCGGAACTGTTCGCGCCGACGCGCTTTCACGCCGATCCGGACCTGCGCACGCTCGTATCGTCCAATGTTCAGGTCGCGGGTTCGCTCATTTCCGGCAAGCTGTCCATGCCCGAACGGACGCCCGAATCGCTCGCGCCGGACGAAGGCGCCGTCGTCGAACTGAACGGCAGGCGCGCGGGCGCCTATCGCGATCCGCAGGGCGCCTTGCACCTGGTGGACACCACCTGCACCCACATGGGCTGCGAGGTGAAATGGAACGCCGGCGAGCGCACATGGGACTGCCCGTGCCACGGCTCGAGATTCGATTACAGGGGCAACGTCGTGGAGGGGCCGGCGAAGAAGCCGCTGGCGCGGCTGGAGCCGCAGCCGGCATCGGCGGATAAGTAGCGCGGAGCGCCGCGGCGCCGGGCAATGAAAACGGCCGATCGGGTTCACCCCGATCGGCCGTTCGCCTTCAATCGTATATGCTGATGTTGCCGGTCCGGTTGATCCGGATGCCCGATTCCGCGGGGAACAGCCGCTCCACCATCGCGTTGAACTGGGCGATGAACCCCTGGATCGGCTCGCCGCGGCGCGCCGTCTGGACATACTCGCTCATCCGGCTCACGAAATCCGGTTCCTCGGACACGTAGACGCGCTCGATCTGCGGCGCCATCTCCTTCACGTGCCGGGCGATCCGCTCTTCCAGCGTGCCGCCCGACTTGCCGCCTTCGCCCGCGCCGCTTTTGCCCTTCAGCCCGGCTCGCGACGCCGTCCGCGAGCTCGGCTGGCCGTCGGAGCCCGCGGCTTCCCGCCTCGGCCGGTCGTCCGCGTCGATCCGCCGGTTCACGGCGACGTAGGCGTTGCGGTCGGTCAGGATCACGTAGACATCGCTCAGGCCTTCCGCCTCGCGGATCCGCTTCGCGATGTCCTGGCTCGCTTCCATCCGGTAGTTCTGATGGCGGCCGATCAGGTTGTTGCTGTTGAGCCGCCGGCCGTTCACCCGGTTCTGCTCGTTAAACTGGTCGTTCGCGAACCGCTTGTCGATGACGAGGTTGCCGTTGCCGTCCCTGAGCACCCTCTTCTGCACGATGTTGCGGTTGCCGACATCGCCCTGCGTCGTGCAGCCGGCGAGCATCATCGCGCCGGCGGCCAGCACGGCGATTGCCGCTTTCGCGCGCTGCATGCCGCGCACCTCCCCAAGAAAGCATTCGATTGTCCGTGCCGTTAGCGTTCGCCGCGGCATCGAATCCTATTCGGGAAGGTCAAGCGCGCATGATGGGCACCGGTCCCCGACCCGTCCCGCGGTCGGCGTGAAGAACCCGAGCGCCTTATCGACGGACCACCGCCGCCACCGGACGCAACACGCCGCTGCGCCCGTAAATGGCGAAACCGCGCGCGGGTTCCCGCGCGCGGTTCGTTTCTATTCGGCCGAGCCGACGATGATCACATGCACATCGCCCGGCCCGTGCACGCCGATCGTCAGGTCGTTCTCGATGTCGGCCGAGCGGCTCGGACCGGAGACGAGGTGGACGCCCGCCGGCATCGCGCTCCGTCCGCCCTGGTCGAAATCTTCGAACATTTCGCCCAGCCGCGTCCGGATCCGGTCCGCCGGCAGCACGACGAACAGGACGGGCGGCAGCAGGCTGACGGCCCGGCCGCGCCCCGTAGACGACAGCAGCGCGACGGTGCCCGTGTAGGCCGCGGCGCCGTCGGCGAGCACGACGCCGGCGTCCGCCGCGGCGGCCTCCGCGATCCAGTCCGTGTCCGGATCGCGGTTCCAGACACGCAAGCCGGCGCCCGGCATCGCGCGTTCGAGCGCCAGGCCGTCCGTCAGCTCCGGCGCATCCTGCAACAGCAGCCGGGATGCGCCGCGCGCGGCCGCCTGCTCCGCGATATAGCGCGATGCCGCGTGCAGATCGGGCACGCTCACGACATGGCCGCCGGCCGCCCGGAAGGTCTCGGCGAACCGTTCGCGGCGCTCCTCGTCCGGCAGCGCGTACGCCTGCCAGAAATCCGGCGCGCCGCGCAGCGCCCGGCCCGCCGGCGCCTCGAGCAGCGGACGGCCCAGCTTCCGCGCGATATGCCCGAGCATGGCGCGCTGGTCGTCCGGCATCGGGACCGGCTCCGGCACAGCCGCACGAGCCTGCTCCCGGCCGGAAGCCGGGCCGGACGCCGCCTCGTGCGCGGCAAGTCCGCGCGCCGCGCGGTCTCCCCCGGCGCGTTCCGCCAATGCCTTGCGCAGCCGCTCCTCCACGGCCGGATCGAGCGCTTTCGATCCGCCCACATCAAGCGCTTTCCACCGGTCGCGGAACGACTCGCCCGGCAGCATCGGCAGCGCCCGGTGCCGGATCCACCCGCCCAGCGGGCCGATGCGCGCGCGAATCTCGCCATCGCGGCCGGCGAACCGCTGGCCGAACCTCGCCAGCTTCAAGGCGGCGGAGAGCCGCTCCGGCCTTGCCATCGCGAGGCCGTACGCCTTCATCGCCGCCGCTTCGCCCGCGCTGCGGTACGGGCTTTCGGCCTTCCGCCGCCGCAGGTAGACGAGCATGTCGTGCAGCGGAATTTTCACCGGGCAGGCTTCCCAGCACGCGCCGCACAGGCTCGAGGCGTTCGCGATGTCGTCCCATTCCGCGACGTTCTTCTTGAGCGCCGGCGTCAGCACCGCGCCGATCGGCCCGCTGTACGTGCCGCCGTAGGCATGTCCGCCGATGTGCCGGTAGACCGGGCAGACGTTCAGGCAGGCGCCGCAGCGGATGCAGTTCAAGAGCTCCTGGAACTCCGGATCGCCGAGCTGGTTCGACCGGCCGTTGTCGACGATGACGATGTGCAGCTCCTCCGGGCCGTCGGCGTCCCCCGGCCGGCGCGGTCCGCTGATGCCGGACAGGTAGACGGTCAGCTTCTGACCGGTCGCAGAGCGCGGCAGCAGCGTCGCCATGACCTCGAGATCGGCCCAGGTCGGCACGATCCGCTCCATCCCCATCAGCGTGATCTGCACCCTCGGCACGGTCGACACCATCCGCGCGTTGCCCTCGTTCTCGAAAATGCAGATCGACCCCGTCTCCGCCACCGCGAAGTTGCAGCCGGTCATGCCGATGTCCGCCGTCAGGAAGCGCTCCCTCAGCCGGCGGCGGGCGAATCCCGCGAGCACCTTCGTGTCGGGCGAAAGCTTCTCGCCCGCTTCCTTCGAGAACAGCTCGGCGATCTGCTCCCGGTTCTTGTGGATGCACGGGATGATGATGTGCGACGGCGTCTCGCCCGCGAGCTGGACGATATATTCGCCGAGGTCCGTCTCGATCGCCTTGACGCCGATTTCCGAAAGCGCCTGGTTCAGATGGAGCTCTTCGGTCACCATCGACTTCGATTTGACGACGGTCTTCGCCCGGGCGCGGCGGGCGATCTCCTGCACGATGCGCACCGCATCCTCCGCCGTCCGGGCGAAATGCACCTGCGCGCCGTTCGCCCTCGCGTTCTCCGCGAACCGATTCAGATAATAATCCAGATGCGCGATCGTATGCAGCCGGATCTGACGGCCGCGCTCGCGCCATTCCTCCCAGTTGCCGTGCTCCCGGGCCGCCTGCCGCCGGCCCGCGCGCAGCCGCTCCGTCGTGAAGCGGACGGCCCGGCGCAGAAATTCGTTCCCGAGCGCCGCTTCCGCCCTCTCCTTCACCGTGCCTTGGGGTTCGAGGCTCATGCGCGCTCCACCCCCTCGGCGAGCAGTTCCGCCAGATGCATGACGCGGACGTCCGCCCCCTTCCGGCGGAGATGCCCGCCGATGTTCATCAGGCAGCCCATGTCGAGCCCGGTCAGCACCTCGGCCTCCGTCTCCAGCACATGCTCCGCCTTCTCGGCGACCATCGCGCCGGAGATGTTCGCCATCTTCACGGCGAAGGTGCCGCCGAACCCGCAGCAGTCCTCGGCAAGCGGCAGCGGCACGAATTCGAGCCCGCGCACCGCCGAGAGCAGCTCGAGCGGCTCGTCCCTGACGCCGAGCAGCCGGCTGCCGTGGCAGGACGGATGGTACGTCACCTTGTGCGGGAAATAGGCCCCGAGATCGCGGACGCCGAGCACCTGCACGAGGAACTGCGAGAATTCGAACGTTTTCGCCGCGAGCCGCTCCGTCTGCCCGAGCCGCTTCGGATCATCCTTGAACAGCTCGCGGTAGTGATGGAGCATGTAGACGCACGAGCCCGACGGCGCGATCACGAAGTCGCTGTCGTCGAACGCGTCCAGCACGGCGCGCGCCGCCGCGCGGGCATCATCCCAGTAGCCCGAGTTGAACGCCGGCTGGCCGCAGCACGTCTGGCCTTCCGGAAACCCGACCCGCACCCCCTGCCGCTCCAGCAGCCGGACCATCGCTTCGCCGACGGACGGGAACATGGCGTCGCAGATACACGTGATGAACAGTGAGATTTTCAAGTAGCGCACCTCCCGGCTATACGGCCATGACTTCGATGTCCAGCGCGCGGTACGATTCGGCCGTCGCCTCGTCGAGCCCCCGGTCCGTAATGATCGTGTGCACGGCGGAGAGGTCGAGCGCCCGCGCGAAAGCCTGCACGCCGAATTTGCTGGCGTCCGCCAGCAGGTACACATGGTCCGCGATTTCGGCCATCTTCCGCTTGATCTGCGCCTGGAGCCCGGTCGACTCGCTGATGCCGCGCTCGTGATGAATGCCCTTGCAGGACAGGAACGCCTTCTCCACATGGAAGTCTTCCAGCGCCCGCTCGGCGAGCGGACCGACGAACGACAGCGAGCGGTGCGACAGGAGTCCGCCCGTCGTCAGCACCTCGATCCGCTCCTTGCCGCCAAGCTCGGCCGCGGCCTTGACCGAATTCGTCAGCACCGTCAGCGGCATGTCCGGCAGAATGCGCGCCACGTACCATGCCGTCGAACTGCCGTCCAGCAGAATGCGGTCGCCCGGACGGATGCGCTTTACCGCTTCCTCCGCGATGCGCCGCTTCTCTTCGGCGCGGGTGATCTCGCGCACATGGTGCGGAATCTCCTGCGGCCCGCCGGTAGCGTCCGGTTCCCGGAGCAGGCTGACGGCGCCGCCGTGCGACCGCTTGAGCCGGCCCGCTTCCTCGAGCCGGTCGAGGTCACGGCGGATCGTCTCCTCCGTCACGCGGCACAGCTCCGCGAGTTCGGAGACGCGCGCGCTGCCCCGCTCGTTCACCACCCGCACGATCAATTCCTGCCGTTCCGCAGCCAGCATGATTCTCCACCATCCCGTTCCTCATGGGCGATAAAAGGCGATGCGGCGCCCGCGCCGCACGGAGCGCGGCGGCGTCCGTCGACGCGGGCTCCCGTCAAACCTCGCGTCGCCCGTCATGCCGCGACAAGTTCCGTCATTTCGCGGCGCCGCTTTCCCACAGGGAGAGGCTGCGTCCGTACGCTTCCTCCCAGGCGGCCGCCGAACCGGGTTCGGGCTCGTAGACCGTCACGGGGAAGGAATCGCGGATCACGGCCCGCGCCTCGCGGATGTCCGCAAGATCCCCCGACGCTATCCATTGTACCGCAAGATTGCCGATTGCGCTTCCCTCGATCGGGCCCGCCCAGACCGGACGGCCGATCGCGTTCGCCGTCCATTGGCAGAGCAGCCGGTTCCGGATGCCGCCGCCGACCATGTGAAGCTTGTCGAATGTTCGCCCGGACAGCCGCTCGGTCTGTTCGAGGATGTGGCGGTATTTCAAAGCGAGGCTCTCGAGCACGCAGCGGGCGATGGCGCCGTCATCCCGCGGCGCCGGCTGTCCGGTGCGGACGAGGTACGCCCGCACCCGCTCGGGCATGCCGCCGGGCGCGAGAAACGACGGATCGTCGGGATCGATCAGCGCGGCGAACGGCCGCGCCGCCTTCGCCCGGGCGAGCAGGCCGTCATGGGACATATCCAGACCTTCCCGCTTCCAGGCGCGCCGGCACTCCTCCAGAATCCACAGCCCCATGATGTTCTTCAGCAGCCGGAACGTGCCGTACACGCCGCCTTCGTTCGTGAAATTGAGCTTCCGGGCTTCCTCCGTGATCACCGGCTCCGGCACCTCGGTGCCGAGCAGCGACCAGGTGCCGCAGCTGAGGTATGCGAACGTATCGCTCTCCGCCGGAACGGCCGCCACCGCCGATCCGGTGTCGTGCTCGGCCACGGCCGTGACGCAGATCGCGCCGAGCCCGAGCTCCGAACGGACGGAGGCGCGCAGCTCGCCCGCGGCGGTTCCGGGCATCAGCACCGGTCCGAACCAGTCCTTCGGAATGCCGATCGCCAAGAGCAACCGATCGTCCCAGTCGCCCTTCACCGGATTGTAAAGCTGCGTCGTCGTCGCGTTCGTGAATTCGTTCGCCGCCTCGCCGGTCAGGAAATACCGGATGAGATCGGGAATCATCAGGAACCGGCGCGCCGTGCGCAGCGCGGAATGGTCCGCTTCCTTCATCGCGAGCAGCTGGCAGATCGTGTTGAAGGTCAGAAACTGGATGCCGGTCCGGGAGAAAATCTCGTCCGCGCCGATCTTCGCGATCAGCCGTTCCATCACCCCGTCGGTCCGGCTGTCCCGGTAATGGTACGGATTGCCGATCAGCTCGCCGCCCGCGTCCAGCAGCCCGTAGTCGACCGCCCAGGAGTCGATCCCGACGCCGCGGATGTCTTCTCCCCGCCGTCCGGCGATCTGCAGCCCCTGCTTGATTTCGTGGTACAGGCGAAGGATGTCCCAGTGCAGCCGGTCGCCCACGGCAACCGGATCGTTCGGAAAGCGGTGGATTTCCTCCGCCGTAATCCGGCTGTCCGTCAGCCGGCCGAGCAGCGCCCGGCCGCTTCCGGCGCCGAGATCGAACGCCAGCACCGCCATGCCGCATCCGCCTCCTTATCCTTCGCGCTTCGCCAGCACGTCCCGCTCGTACGCCCGGACTTCGTCAAGCCACGTCTCGCGCACGGGCACGCCCATCTTCGCGCAGTAGTAGTCCCATACCGCGCCGAACGGATACGTCTTGAATTCTTCCGCCAGCGCGAGCCGGGTCGTATAGTCGCCTTCCTGCTCGGCCTGCTTCAGCCGGTCCACCGGCTCGAGCAGCGCCTTGAGCAGCGCCTTCAGCGTGCTGCGCGTGCCGATGACCCAGGCGGCCACGCGGTTGATGCTCGCGTCGAAGAAGTCCAGCCCGATGTGCGTCCGATCGAGCAGATCGCAGCGCACGAGCTCGCGGGCGATCTCCTGCGTCTCGTCGTCGAGGATGACGACGTGGTCGCTGTCCCAGCGCATCGGCCGGCTCACGTGGAGCAAGAGGCCGGTCGTGAACAGCGAAAGCGCCGACATCTTGCCCGCGATGCTTTCGGTCGGGTGGAAATGGCCGGCGTCGAGGCAGAGGAGCGTGCCCTTCCGGATGGCGTATCCCATGTAGAATTCGTGCGATCCGACGACGTATGCCTCCGAACCGATGCCGAACAGTTTGCTCTCCACCGCGTCGAGATGGATGTTCGGGTCGATGGACTCCGCGAACACCTCATCCAGCGCTTCCATCAGCCGGACGCGCGGAGCGAGCCGGTCGGCCGGCGCGTCCTTGAAACCGTCCGGAATCCAGACGTTCGTGACGGCCGTCTGCCCGAGCTGCCCGCCGAAGTACGCCCCGATCCTGCGCGACGCCTTGCAATGGTCGATCCAGAACCGGCGGACGGCCGGATCGGGATGGCTCAGCGTGAAGCCGTCGGACGCCTTCGGATGGGAGAAGCAGGTCGGGTTGAAGTCGAGGCCGAGCCCCTGCTCCTTCGCCCAGTCGACCCAGCTCTGGAAATGCCGCGGCTCGAGCTCGTCCAGATCCACCTTCTCGCCGGTGTCCGCGTAGATCGCGTGGAGGTTCACCTTGTGCCTGCCGGGAATGAGCGACAGCGCCTTCTCGAGGTCGGCGCGCAGCTCGTCCGCCGTCCGCGCCGCGCCCGGGTAGTTGCCGGTGACCGCCAGGCCGCCGCCCAGCTCCCCGCCGCGGAAAAGGAAGCCCTGCACGTCGTCGCCCTGCCAGCAATGCACGGAAATTTTGATGGACTGGAGGCGCTCGATCGCCTTGTCCGTGTCGATCCCGTGCGCCGCGTACAATGCCCTGGCCGCTTCATAGGCCTGTTCGATGTTCCGTTCCATTCGCGCTCCTCCTCACTTCACCGGGTAAGCCATGACCGACATCAGCGCGTTCTCCGCCTGCGTCGCATCCATCCTGCTGTACTGCACGACGACCGGAATGTCGCTGCGGACTTCGATCGCGTACGGAACGCCCGCCGGTATCCGCTGGCCGTCCTTCGCGAGCGCGCTCGTGCGGATGTGCTTCGTCCGGCGCCCCGGCACGACGTACGGGATGTCCTCGATCGGATCGCGGTCCTCGAAATAGATCGTGAACTTGAGCAGCGCCTCCTCGGACGAAGCGTTCAGCACGCAGACCGACTCGTGGCTGACGAGCTCGCCGCTGCTCTGCTCCGGAATGTAGCCGTCCGGAATGATCCAGTGGGTGTGGCCGAAACCTTTGTACATGGGATACGCCCTCCCTTGTATGGTGGAAGATGAGCCGTCCGATGCACCCGGTGGCTTTACCTGGTGAACGCCGCCGGAACGCCGCCGTCCACGGTCAGCATGCTGCCCGTCGTCTTGGACGCCTTCGACGAGGCGAAGAACGCGATCGCTTCGGCGATGTCGCGCGGATAGACGTTCACGAGCAGCGTCGTGCGCTTCCGGTAGTACTCCTCCAGCTGGTCGGGCTCGATGCCGTACGCGGCCGCCCGCTCGTTCCGCCACGCGCTGTTCCAGATCTGCGAGCCCTGCAGCACCGCGTCCGGCAGCACGCTGTTCACGCGGATGCCAAGCGGACCGCCCTCGGCGGCGATGCAGCGGGCGAGATGGACCTCAAGCGCCTTGGCCGCGCTGTAGGCGGTGGCGTTTTTGCCCGCGTAGATGGAGTTTTTCGAGCCGACGAAAATCATGCTGCCGCCCGTGTTCTGCTCCTTCATCAGCCGGAACGCCTCGCGCGCGACGAGGAAATAGCCGGTGCCGAGCACGTTCATGTTCAGATTCCATTCGTCGAGCGACGTGTCCTCGAACGGGCTGGAGGTGGCGAGCCCCGCGTTGTTCACGAGAATGTCGACGCCGCCGTAGAAGAGCGCGGCTTCCGCGTACGCGGCCTTCACTTCCGCCTCCTTCGTGACGTCCATCTTCACGGCCAGCGCCCGTCCTTCGCCGTATTTCGCGTTGAGCTCGTCGGCCACCTTCCGCGCGCCCTCGAGGTTGAGGTCGGCGAGCACGACATGCGCGCCCTCCGCCGCGAGCCGCCGCGCCGTCTCGCTGCCGATGCCGCCGGCGCCGCCCGTGATGAACGCGACCTGGCGGGAGAACTCCGCTTCCGGCGGGGCGAGCGTCAGCTTGTAGAGCTCGAGCGGCCAGTATTCGACGTTGTACGATTCGTTCTCGCTGAGCGACACGAACCTGCCGAGCGCCGTGGCGCCCCGCATGACGGCGATCGCGCGGTGGTAGAGCGCGCCGCTGACGTTCGCCATCGCCTTGCTCTTGCCGGTGTTGATCATGCCGACGCCCGGAATCAGGATGACGCGCGGCGCCGCTTCGAACATGACGTCGCCTTCGTTCTTGTTGCGCTCGAAGTAGTCTCTGTATTGCTCCTTGTAGGCGGCGATGCCGTCGACGAGCTTCCGCTTGAGGCCATCGACGTCATTTGCGTCGGGCGTCCAGTCGACGAAGAGCGGCACGACCTTCGTATGGACGAGGTGGTCCGGGCAGGCGGCGCCGACCTGGGACAGCGCCGGCGAGTCGGCCCCGCCGACGAACGCGAGCACATCGTCCGCGTCGTCGAAGGCGAGGATCATCTTCTTGTCGCCGCTCACCGCGCCGCGCACGGCCGGCATCACTTCCGCGGCGATCTTCCTGCGCGTCTCCGCCGGCAGCGGCGCGTGCTTCAGCCCGCCGAACAGCTTCGCGTTGTCGACGCGCGCTTCAATATAACCCTCCGCTTCGTTGATGATGCGGATCGTCTGCGCGTAGCACGCCTCCGACGTGTCGCCCCACGTGACGAGGCCGTGCTTCTCCATCAGGACGAGCTCGGCCTTCGGGTTCGCGAGCACGCCCTCGGCGATCATCTTCGACAGCTTGAAGCCCGGGCGGATGTACGGCACCCAGACGAACCGGTCGCCGAAAATCTCCTCCGCGATCTGCCGGCCGTTGTCCGCGCAGCAGATGCTGATGATCGCGTCCGGATGCGTATGGTCGACATGCCTGAACGGCAGAAACGCGTGCAACAGCGTCTCGATCGAGGCGCGCGGATGCTTCGCGTCGATCATGCAGTGCGCGAGGTACGCGACCATCTCTTCGTCGGTCATGTCGTCACGTTCGAACAGCGGACGGATGTCGTCCATGCGCAGGCCGGTGAAGTTGCCCGCCTTCATCGTCGCGAGGTCGGAACCGCTTCCCTTGACATACATGACTTCGATATCGCGGCCCCGGAAATCCTTCACGATCATCTTGCTGGACGTGTTGCCGCCGCCCCAGTTGCAGACGCGCCGGTCGCGGCCGAGCAGGTTCGAGCGATAGACGAGTTCGTCGAGTCCGCCCTCAAGCTGTGAAGCCGCGGACGGATCCCACAGGTTTTGCACCATCGTTGCCATTCCCTCCGAAACGGATGTTGATTTGTTTCTGAATTGATAGTACCATCTTTGTTTTTCTTTGTATAGGTTTATTTTTCTGTGAAAATGGGTGGGCCTTTTTGTTGAAATGTGTCGACGACGAGGGAGGGGAGGGGCGCCGCAAGCCGCAACATTTGCAAATAAAGCGCTTTCTTGCCAATTCCGCGCGCCGACGATATAGTTCAAAATGAACAATCACTTCTCTGGGGAGGGTTATGCGACGTGGAATGGATCCGCATCGATCCGGAACGGCATCTGCCGCGGATGGCCGAATTTTTCAACGTCGTCTGGGGCCGGCGGGAAGAGACGGTTCTCGACCGGTTCCGGCGCCACGCATCCTATGAAGGCTATAACGGATACATGATCGAGGACGGGAGCGGCATCGTCGGGTTCGCGTACGGCTATCGCTCCGCTCCGGGGCAGTATTTCAACGGACTGACCAAGGGGTTCCTCGACGCCCGGACTTATGACGAATGGATGACGGACTGCTTCGAAATCCCCGAACTGGCCGTCCGGGCGGACATGCGCCGGCGGGGATTCGGCACGGCCCTGCTGGCGCGGCTGCTCGACGAGACGGACGCGAAGACGGCCGTCCTCGCCACCCAATCAGACAACAAGCCGGCGCGCAGCTTGTACGAGCGCACCGGCTGGTGTGTCATTCATGAGCCGTATTATCCGTTCGGGCCGGAACAGCCCTATAGTCTCCTGGGGAAAAAGTTATCCGCCTGACGCGCCGCCTGACGACGCCCGCTCCATCGCCATGCACGCCCAGACGAACGCGCCGACGCCGTGCAGGTCGTTGCGGCTCACCGGCCGCGCGATGTAGTGGGCGTAGTCGCCGACGCCGGTGCCGACGCAGATGTCCGGCAGCGCGAGCCGGCCCTGCCCATCCCGTTCGGTCCGCGACGTGATCCCCGCGAATCCGCGCCGCGCCGCCTCGAGCAGCGACGGATCCGCCGCGCCGCACCGGATGGCCTCGGCGATGATATAGACGAACAGGCTGCTGCACGACAGCTCGAGCCAGTTGTCGGGCCGGTCGCCCTTGTCGACCACCTGGTGCCACAGCCCGCTCGCCGCATCCTGATGGCAAACCAGCGCCTTCGCCAGCGCGCCGAGCTTCGCCGCGAGATCCTCCCGCGCCGGATGCGCCTCCGGCAGCGCCGCGCGGATCTCCGCCAGCGCGACGCCGTACCAGCCGAGCGCGCGCCCCCATACCTCCGGCGCCCGTCCGGTCGCCGGATCGGCCCACGGCGCGCGGCGGCTTTCGTCCCAGGCATGGACGAGCAGCCCGTCGGACCGGATCGTGCCCCGCCGCATCAGCCGCTCCTGACGGAGCACCAGGTCGACCAGCTCCGGCTCGCCGTAACGGGCCGCATACCGCGTCGCGAACACGCCGCCCATGTACAGCCCGTCCAGCCACATCTGGTACGGGTAATGGTCCTTGTGCCAGAAGCCGCCTTCGCGCGTCCGGTTGAACGTCCCGAACAGCGCGCGCAGCTTGCGCGCCGCCTCCCGGTAGCGCGCATCCCCGGTCGCATCCTCGAGCGGAAAGAGGAGCAATCCGGCCTGAATGGCGTCCAGTTCTCCCTTGGCGACGACCACGTTGCCCAGCTCGTCGACCAGATGGTCGACGTACCGTTTCGTGTAGTCGAAATACCGGCCGTCGCCCGTCCGCTCCCATACCCGCAGCGCGCCCGTGAGAAACACGCCCTGGTGGTAATGCCATCTCCCCGCGGGCGGCAGCTCCTCCGGCGCGAACGTCTCCATCACCGCGTCGCAGGCCGCCTTCGCCCAGTCGACGGGTGCCAACGGCGTTGTCGTCATGCGCGACGTCCCCCTTTCATCCCTTCAGTCCGCTCGTATGAATGCCTTCCACGATGTACCGCTGGAACGCGAAGAATGCGACGCACACCGGGATGAGGCTCAGCGTCGACATCGCGAACAGCGCGCCCCAGTCCGTCACGTTGTCGGGGTCGGAGAACATTTTGATCGCGAGCGACACCGTATAGAGCGACACCTTGTTCAGGTACAGCAGCGGCGCGAGGAAATCGTCCCACCGCCAGTAGAACGAGAAGATGACGCACGTCATCATCGCCGGCACGATGAGCGGCAGAATCACGCGCAGGAACGTCGTGAACTTGTTGCAGCCGTCGATCTCCGCCGCCTCGTCCAGATCGTACGGGATCGACCGGATGAACTGCATCATCAGGAAGACGAAGAACGGCGTGCCGAAGAACGTCGGGACGATGAGCGGCAGATACGTGTTGATCCAGCCGAACTGGTTGAACAGGATGTACTGCGGCACCATGACGATCTCGTACGGCAGCAGCATCGTCAGCATCATGCAGACGAACCACAGGTTGCGCCCGCGGAACCGGATGCGGGAGAAGCCGTACGCGATGACCGCCGACGACAGCACGCTGCCGATCGTCGACACGATGACGACGAAGAACGTGTTGCGGAAGAACGTCGTGAACGTGACGCCGGCGACCCCTTTCCAGCCGTTCACGTAGTTGTCGAAGTTCCACTGGTTCGGAATGAGGGAAGCGGCGTCCACGAACACGGACGAGCTTTCCTTGAAGGAGCTCGCGACCATCCAGGCGACCGGATAGAGCATCGAGACGGTCATCGCGATCAGGATGATGTGCGACACGACGGGTATGCGCCGCAGCCTCATCGTCACCGGTCCCCCTTCGTTTCATAATGCACCCAGTATTCCGAGCTCTTGAAAATGAGCGCCGTCAGGAGTCCGACGATGACGAGCAGCACCCACGCCATGCCGGACGCGTAGCCCATGTCGAAGAACGTGAACGCGTTCTGGAACAGATAGAGCACGTACATCAGCGTCGCGCCGAGCGGGCGGCCGTCGCCGAAGATGACATACGCCGGCGTGAACGCCAGAAATCCGTTGATGAGCTGGATGACGACGTTGAACAGAATGACCGGCGTGAGCAGCGGCAGCGTGATCCGGAAGAACATCCGGATGCTCCCCGCCCCGTCCACGCTCGCCGCCTCGTAGTAGTCGTTCGGGATGTTTTTGAGCCCGGCGAGGAAAATGAGCATCGACGAACCGAACTGCCAGCCGTACAGCAGAATGAGCGTCCAGATCGCGTACTTCGGATCGCCGAGCCAGCTTGCGCCCGGCAGCCCGATCCAGCGCAGGATCGTGTTGATCGCGCCGTCCAGGCCGAACAATTGCCGCCACATGACGGCGACCGCGACGCTGCCGCCGATGATCGACGGCAGGTAGAGCACCGTCCGGTAGAAGCCGGCGCCCCGCATGATCCGATTGACCAGCATCGCGATCGCGAGCGCGACGAGCAGCCGGACCGGCACGGCCGTGAACGTATAGAAGAAGGTGACGCGCAGCGAATGCCAGAACTTCTCGTCCTTCGTGAACATCCGCTCGTAATGCTCCAGCCCGATCCACTCCGGCGGCCGGAGCATGTTGTAGTCGGTGAACGACAGGTACAGCGTCATCGCGATCGGGATGACGGTCAGGCCGAAGAACCCGATGAGGAACGGCGAGATGAACGCATACCCCGTCAGGTTGCGCCAGCCGCCCGCCCTGCGCCTCCTCCGTCCCGGCCGAAACACGGTCCCCGCCGCGGGCGCCGCGTGTTCCATTGCCACCTCTGCATCCGCCCTTTCCCCGTGATGTCCGAATGAAGAAGAGCGGCCGGCCCGGCTGGCTGCGCGGAAGCTTCCCGCGCCGCCTCCGAACCGGCCGTCGAGGCTTCAGCGTTTCCGGGCCAGAATCTCCCCGGTCTGTTCGCGGAACTTCTTCGCGCCTTCTTCGGGCGACAGTTCGGCGAACAGGATCCGGTCCTCGATGTCGGTGCCGAGCAGGTTCAGCACTTCCGCGGAACCCGTCGGGTAGTTCGTGTCGATCGGGCTGCTGTTCGCCGCCGCCAGATCGATGTATTCGAACATGTTCTTCTGCACTTCGTCGAGCTGCTGCGAGATCGCTTCGCGGATGTCCGAGTTGATCGGCACGCCGCGCTCGCCCTTCTGGATCTCTTCGACTTCGAGCGTGTTGACGAAGAAGTTGATGAACTTCGCCGCTTCTTCGGCGTGCTTCGAATTCTTCGCCACCGAGAAGAACATCGCCGGTTTCAGGAACAGCCCCTTCTCCGTGTTCGGTCCGGGCAGCACCGTCAGCTTGAGCGGGCGGTTCGCCGCCTTCGACAGCGCGACGACCTGGTTCGACCAGCGGACGTCGAACGGCGCCTTGCCGTGCACGATCAGTTGGTCTTCAAGCGCCGAATGCTGCTGCATCACGTCCAGCGTCGGCATGACGCCTTCCTTGATCAGCTCCACCTGCATGTTGAAGTAGTCGATGAAGATCTGGTCGTCGTAGCCGACGCCCGTGCCTTCGTCGTTGAAGAACTTCTGTCCGTTCTGCCGCGCGTAATATTCGAGGATGTTGTTCGCCTCGAGCGTCGGCGAGCCGTAGATGCCGAGGTTCTGGCGCACCGTGCGGGCGATCGTTTTGAAATCGTCCCACGTCCAGCCGAGCGCCGGCTCCTGCGCGCCCGCCTGCCGGATCAGCTCGGGATCGTAGATGACCGTCAGCGCGTTCATGCCGAGCGGGATGCCGAGCAGCTTGCCGTCGACGACGCCGGATTCCATGATGCCCTTGTCCAGCTTGCTCGTGTCGATAATGCCGCTCTCGACGAACGGGTTCAGATCGGCGAGCACGTCGTTCTTCGCGTACTGGGTCAGGTATTCGCCGAAGTTCATTTGCAGCACGTCCGGCGTGTTGTTCCCCGCGACCATTGCGGACAGCTTCTCCCAGTAGCCGTCGAAGCCGGTGAATTCCGCCTCGATCGTGACGTGCGGGTTCTGCTCCTGGTACAGCTCGATGATCTTGAGCGTGTTGTCGTGGCGCGTCTGGCCCCCCCACCACAGCACTTTCAGCGTGACCGGCTTCGGCTGGTCACTTCCGCCGTCTCCGCCGCCGGAACCGGCGTTCGAGCTGCCGCCGCCCGACTGGTTCGCGCTTGCGGAGCCGGCGTTCGTTCCGCCGCTATCCGATTTGCCGCCGCCGCCGCAGGCGGACAGCACCGCCGCCATCGCCAGCAAGAGCGCGAGCAGCACGGTGATGGTTCGTCTCCGATTCATCGTCTGGCGTTCCCCCTGACTTGAAAGTGTTTTCAGTACCAATTAAACCCGATCCGCCGCGGCGGCGATACGAAAGCTTCCGACCACCTTCGTTCAATAATCCGGGAAAAAGGCTGCGGCATGCGGCAAAAGGCGGAACGTTCCGGGAAACCGTCCGATGCGCGCATGTGAAGCGGGTTCATTTTTCCGACCGGGACGTTCAAAATTCCGACATCTTCCGCTTGTATTCCGTGGGGGTGAGGCCCGTGTGCTTCTTGAACACCTGGCTGAAATACTGCGGATTGTTGCCGAAGCCGACCGCCTCGGCGATCGCGCCGATCCGCAGGCTGCTCGGCCCGGACTCGGCGATGAGCTGCTTCGCCCGCTCGATGCGCGCGGCGAGCAGATAGTTCGAGAACCGCTCGCCCGTCTCCTTGCGGAACAGCCGGCCGAGATAGTCCGCGTTCATGAAGAACACTTCGCCCGCGAGCCCGCCGAGCGTCAGCGTCTCGTCGCCGAGCCGCTCCTGGACGCAGGCGATCATGCGGCGGACGAGCTCGCTCCGGTGCTTCAGGTTGGCGTCGTGGTAGGACGTGGCGATCTCGCGCGCGACGTCGAGGACGGTTCGCTCCATCTGCCCGAGCGTCTCGGAGGCGATGAGCGGCACCGCCCGCTCGAGGAAGCCGGCCAGCTTCCCCTGCGGCGCCTGACGGATGAGCACCATGTACAGCTCGGCGAGGTACGTCTTCGCAACCTGCACGTCCAGGCGCATGGCCTTCAGGCGGCGGAAGCAGTCCGCGAGGAGCGCTTCGGCCTCCTCGGCGCTGCCGCTGCGCACCGCCCGCGCCAGCTCCTCGGCGTCCGGCAGGTCGAGCATGTTCGCCGGCTGCGGCGTGTCCGCGCGCGTGATGATGCTGCCGCCGCCGAGGTAGAAGCGTCCGGACAGGCTTTCCAGCGTCTCCTTGTACAGCCGCCGGAGGCTGCCGACGCCCGCCTCGTCGCTGACCGCCGCGGTCGCCTCGATGCCGTAGTACGACCGGTATACGCGCTGCACGTTGCCGATGACGGGCATCAGCTTCTCGAGCGGCACGGCCTCGCACAGGACGGCGACGCGCTCGCCGATCGCCGCGTCGAGATGGACCGGCGCGCATTCGCCGATGAGCTCGAACGCGATGTTCCGCAGCGCGAACAGCTGCTCATATTCCGGCGCGGCCGACGCGTCCGGCTCGAACAGGACGAGCCTTACCCGCGCGTCCTCGCCGGGAAGGCCGAAGATCGCCCGGCAGCTCTCCCATTCCTTCATCCCGTACGTCTTGTTCGTCAGGAATTCCTTCAGGAGCTGCTGCCGGAGCTGCGGCTTCATCTTCTCGAACTGGGCGCGGATGCCCTGCGTGTACCGTCTCCGCTCTTCGCCGGCGCGCAGCTCCGCGACGACCCGGTCGAGCGTGTCCATGATGTCCCGCTCGCCGCACGGCTTCAGCAGATAGTGGCGCACGCCGTACTGCATCGCCCGCTGCGCGTACTCGAATTCGTCGTAGCCGGACAGTATGACGAACGCGATGTCGGGGTACTCCTCCCGAACCGCGGCGATGAGCTCGAGGCCGTTCATGTTCGGCATTTTCAGATCGGTGATGACGATGTCGGGCCTGTGTTCGCGAATCATCTCGAGCGCTTCGGCGCCGTTCCTCGCCTTGCCGGCGAGCCGCGTGCCGTGGCGCTCCCATTCGACGACGACGGACAGCCCCTCGAGGATGATCCGCTCGTCGTCCACGAGCAGCACGCTGTACATCCTTCTCCTCCTCCCGTCAAAGCGGCGGCTTGCCGGCTGATCCCCACGTCCGGCCTGCGCCTTGCCGCTCGTCCGTCTGCGCGTCCCGTCTGACCGGCATCCGGATCGTGACGGCCGTGCCGCCCTCCGGACGGCGCTGCACGGTCATGCCGGCCTGTTCTCCGAACAGGAGCCGGAGCCGCTCCTCGATGTTGGCGAGGCCGATGCCGGACCCCTTCGGTTTCAGCGTGCCCGCCTTCATCGCGGCGATGACCTCCTCGCCGATGCCGGGACCGTCGTCGGCCACCCGGATCTCCATGCCGGCCTCGGTCCCGGTGATGTCGACCTCGATCGTGCAGACGCCGTCCGTCTCCTCGAGCGCGTGCACGACCGCGTTCTCGACGAGCGGCTGGATCGTCAGCTTCGGAATGAGCGCGTCCCGGAGCGTATCGTCGCAGGTCAGCGCGAATTCCAGCCGGTCGCCGAACCGGAACCGCTGGATCGTCACGTAGTGCGACGTGATCCCGAGCTCGTCGGACAGCCTGACGAGCGCCTCCCGCTTGCCGATGATCGCCCGGAGCAGCCTTCCGAGCGACTCGACGAGCAGCGAAATGTCGCGCTGCTTGTTGATGCGCGCCAGCCAGGCGACCGTGTCGAGGGTGTTGTACAGGAAATGGGGGTTGATCTGGGCCTGGAGCGCGCGGTATTCCGTCTCGCGGACGAGGAGCTGCTTCTCGTAGTTTTCGGAGATCAGCTCGTTGATTTTCTCGATCATGATGCGGAAGTGGCGGTGGATCTCGCCCGTCTCGTCGCGGGAGAGGTGCCGGTCCTCCGCCGATACCGGCAGCTCGAACCCGCTCTTCGGCACCTGCTTCATCTTCTCGATCAGCCGCTCGAGCGGACGGGTGATGCCGCGCGCCGCCCGGCTCGCGATGGCGAGGAAGATGACGCTCACGGCGGCGTAGAAGACGATCATGCCGCTGCGGATCGCCGCCGTCTTGCGGGCGATCTGCTCGAAGTCGAGCATGTTGACATGCAGGAATTCGCCGTCTCGCGAGCGGTACCAGGCGGTGAACCGCTTGCGGCCGTCAAACTCGAAAATGACGTGCCCTTTCATGCCGGCGAACCGCTCCTCCGCGTCCGCCAGCACCGCGCCGCCTCCGGTGGCGTGCAGCAGCTCGCCGTCCTTGAACACGGAGTACATCCGGTTGTCCGACAGGTCGAGAAAGCGGTCGACGAGCGTCCGCATGTTGACGTAGATGACGAGCAGGCCCAGGTGGTCGAGCTGCAGGTTCTCCTTGTTCCGGATGAGCCGCACGCTCGTCAGCAGGTCGTCGCCCGGCGCGCCCGGCAGCCACCGGTTTCCGCCGTTCGCCCGTTCGGCGTGCCGGGTCAGCTCCGCCGCGTCCTCCTTCTGCCGCGGGATGTAGCCGGCGATCAGCTCGACGCCGGTCGCGTCGACGAGCCGGATCGAGGCGATGTACGGCTGCTCCTGGGCGAGCACGACGAGTCGGTCCAGGAGATCCGCCCGCCGCTGGTACAGCTCGTAGCCGGGCTCCTGGGCCTTCACCTTGCGCAGATGCTCCTGGATCGTGTTGTCGGTCATGATCGAAAAGGAAAGGTCCTCGATCTTCTTCAGCTCGTTGTCGACGGTCGTCGAGGCGAGATGGAGCACCTCGGCCGCCTCTTCGTACAGCTTCGTCTCGTAGGCGTTCGCCGCCGTGTGGAAGGCGACGAAGCCGGACGAAGCCGACAGGAGCGTGATCAGAAGAACGAGGACCAGCACTTTGTTCTTGATGAGCAGGTTGTCGTACAGCGAGCGAAGCCGCATCGGTCTCCTCCTGGGTGTACCGGTTCCCGGCGTCTGCCTGTACCATCTGTTCGACGACGCGCAAGGAAAACCCTTTCAATGGATAAAATTGGAGACCGGCGGCGGGTTCCGGCTCCGAGTTGCGGATGTCCGCGCGGTTGTTGGCCGGTTTGTCGGCAAGGTTGCCGGTACGGCTGTTGGTGCGATCGGGGTTATGCGTTTTTCCGGATGCGATGGCGGTTGCGAATAGGGTTGCGATTGTTGTTGCGAATGCGGCTGCGGTTGCGGTCAGGGTTGCGGCTGCGGCTGCGGATTCGCTTCGAAGCCGAGCAGCTCGGCGATGCGCAGCGGACGTCCTTCCTTCGCCGAACGCCAGACCGCCTCGCCCGTGGCGACGGCGTACGCGCCGTCCAGGCTGCCCGAGAGCATCGGGTAGTCCCGCGCCGGATCGGGACCGAGGAACAGGTCCTCGATCAGCGCCGGGTCGCCGCCGCCGTGTCCGCCCGGACGGCGCACGACGTGGATCGTCTCCTTCGAGCCGAACAGCGGGAAGTAGTCGATCGTCTGCTCCGGCACCGGGAACGGTACGCGCGACAGCTCGTGAAATTCCTGCGTCTCGATCCGGCCCCTCGTCCCGTTGATCGCCAGCCGGTAGCCCTCGTACGGCGCCGAGAACAGCACGGAATAGCTGAGCATCGCGCCGCCGTCGTAGCGCACGGTCACGGCGTAGGTGTCCTCGATCCGGATCGCGGAATCGAAGATGCACATGTCCGGGCTGTATCCCGTATATTTGCCCGCGATCGGCAGCGCGCCGATATGGTCGTCCTTCGCGCTCACATCGTCCGTGCGCGTCGCCCAGCGGCGGTAGTAGGCGCAGACGGAGCGCTCGTCGCAGGTCGCGCAATGCCGGCCGTCCCTGCGGCTCGGGTTGAGCTCGCCGTCCGGGCCGAAGAAGTTGAGGGCGCCGCAGGCGAACGCCTCGACCGGGCGCTGCCCCGTCCACCAATTCACGAGGTCGAAATGGTGCGAGCTCTTGTGGATCGAGAGCCCGCCGGAAAACTCCCGCATCCGGTTCCAGCGTTTGAAGTAACTCGCGCCGTGATACGTGTCGATGTACCAGTTCAGGTCGACCGAGACGACGCGGCCGATCCTGCCCTCCAGAATCATTTCCTTGATCCGCGTATGGATCGGGTTGTAGCGGTAGTTGAACGTGACGGTGACCTTGCCCTTGCTCGCCTTCTCCGCCTCGAGGATGCGCCGGCAATCCTCCGCCGTCGTCGCCATCGGCTTCTCGGTGAAGACGTCGAGGTCGTGCTTCAGCGCCTGCAGGATGTAGCGCGCGTGCGTGTCGTCGCGGCTCGCGACGATGACGACGTCGGGCTTCGTCTCCCCTACCATCCGGTCGAAGTCGTCCGGCCCGTACTCGGGCAGATCGGCCAGCTCGGGATAGAGCTGTTTGCAAATGCGATGGCGCAGAGGGTCGCTGTCGAGCAGCGCGACCGGCTTGTGCTGCCCGCGGAACGTGGTCAGCATCGGCTTGAGGAACATGCCCATGGCCCGGTTGCTCACGCCGCAGATCGCGTATTTCTTCATGGATCAAGGCACCTCCGGGGGTTTGTCATTCCCGCATTCGTATACTATGATGAAATCATTGCATAACAACGTTGGCATTCGCGGGAGGGAACGCCATCCCATGGTTACGATCAAGGACATCGCGCAGGCGGCCGGCGTCAGTTTCTCGACGGTGTCGAAGGCGCTCCGGGACAGCCCGCTCGTCACGCCCGAGACGAAGCGGCGCATCATCGCGATCGCCCGCGAGATGGGCTATCAGCCGAACATCGCGGCCCGCCGGCTCGTGTCGAAGCGCAGCGGCGCCGTCGGCGTCGTCTGGCCGTCCATCGAGCGGACGGCGCTGTCGACGCTGATCACGCGCGTGAACGAACGGCTCGAGCGGCGGGGCGTGGCGATGCTGCTGTCGATCGGCGGCATGGACGCGGCCTTCGCGACATTCCGCAAGTTTCAGGTCGACGCGATCCTCGTCTTCGGCGGGATGGAGGTCGGCGAATCCCGCGTGCCCGATTCCGGCGGCATTCCGGTGCTGTCGTACGGCGCGGCGGGGATGGCGCCGATTCCCACCGTCGACGTCAACCGGGGCGGCGCCATCCGGCTGGCCGTCCGCCATCTGGCCTCGCTCGGCCACCGGCGCATCGCCTACATCGGCCGGCCGGCAACGCGCGATCCGCTGCAGGACGTGAAGATCGGGGCGTTCCTCGACGAGACCGGAGCCCTCGGCATCGATGTGTCCGACGCGCCCGTCGCGGACGTGCCGGGCCTGGAAGTGCACGACGGCTACGCCGCCGCGCGGACGCTGCTCGCCGGCGTCCCGCGGGATGACGGCGCGGTTTGGCGCCCGACCGCCGTCGTCTGCGGCAGCTACGATCTGACGCGCGGCGTCCTGCGCGCGGCCGCGGAGGCCGGGCTGGACATCCCGGGGAAGCTGTCGGTCATCAGCTACGACAACATCCCGCAGATGGCGGAGCTGGAGGTGCCCGTGACGGCGGTCGGCGCGGACATCGACGCGATGGCGGAGCTGGTCGCCGACAGCCTGCTCCGGCTGGTCGGGCAACCGGAGGCGGTCGGGACGGTCACGCTCGAGCCTTCGATCGTCGTCCGCGCGTCCACCGCTCCGCCGCCGGCCGAACGGGACTAGGCCGCCGAAAGGGTGGGAGGAGTATCGGACGGGGCATCACCACCGCGGCTTCTCCCCTCCCGGCTTGCGCGTTTTCTCAACCCACGGAGTCGAAGCCGAAGTACGCCTTCGCGTTCCGGTAGGCAATGTTCCGCACGATGCCGCCAAGCATCTCCAAGTCGTCCGGCACTTCGCCGCTTTCCGCCCATTCGCCGATCAGGTTGCAGAGAATCCGGCGGAAATACTCGTGCCGCGTGTACGACAGGAAGCTGCGCGAATCGGTCAGCATGCCGACGAACCGGCCGAGCAGCCCCATGTCGGCGAGCGTCTTGAGCTGGGCGATCATCCCTTCCTTCGTGTCGTTGAACCACCACGCCGAGCCGAACTGGATTTTGCCCGGGATGCCGCCGCCCTGGAAGTTGCCGATCATCGCGGCGACGATCGGGTTGTGGCCGGGATGGAGCGAGTAGAGAATCGTCTTCGGCAGCGCGTTGTCCCGGTCGAGCGCGTCGAGCAGCCGGGCGAGCGGCCGGGCGATCGCCGTGTCGCCGATCGAGTCGAAGCCGGTGTCGGGCCCGAGCTCGGCCATCCGGCGCGTATTGTTGTTGCGCTGGGCGTTCATGTGGTACTGCATCGCCCAGCCCCGCGCCGCGTACTCCCGGCCGAGGAAAACCAGCAGATGCGTCTTGTACTTCCGTTCCGCCTCGCCGCTCACGGCGCGGCCTTGAAGCGCTTCCGCGAAGGCGGACGCCGCTTCCGCATCCGTCGCCTCCTCGTAGACGACGACATCGAGCGCGTGGTCCGAGACGCGGCAGCCGGCTTCGTGGAAGAAGTCGATACGCGCCTTCAGCGCGGCCAGCAGGTCGTCGCAGGTCCGGATCGGGATGCCCGCCGCCTGTTCCAGCCTGCGGATATAGTCCGTGAACCCGGGACGGTTCAGTTCGAGCGCCTTGTCCGGACGGAACGACGGCAGCACCTTCGTCTTGAACAGCGCGTCCCCTTTCAGCTTCAGATGGTATTCCAGCGAGTCGGCCGGGTCGTCGGTCGTGCAGATCAACTCGACGTTCGACTTCGCGATGAGATCGCGCGCGCCGAAGCCGCCGCCCTGGATCATCCGGTTCGCCCGCTCCCAGATCGACGGCGCCGAGCGCTCGTCAAGCGGCTCGTCGATGCCGAAGTACCGCTTGAGTTCCAGATGCGACCAATGGTAGAGCGGATTGCCGATCGCCTGCGGCAGTGTGCGGGCGTAGGTCAGAAATTTCTCGTAGCCGTCCGCGTCGCCGGTCACGTACCGCTCGTCGACGCCGTTCGCGCGCATGATCCGCCATTTGTAGTGGTCGCCGCCGAGCCATACCTCCGCGAGATTGCGGTATGTACGGTTCTCCCAGATCTCCTGCGGATTCAGGTGGCAGTGGTAGTCGATGATCGGCATCGGCTTCGCGTAATCGTGGTAGAGCCGCCGCGCCGTCTCGCTCCCGAGCAGAAAGTCTTCGTCCATGAACCGTCTGGCCAATCGTGGTCCCGCCTTTCATCGGATTGTGAATTGGATTTGGTATTGGATTTTAGGTTGGAT
>Ga0310826_100718_pt1 | contig 26647 bp, 23 predicted proteins | sample WT_ome_FD_201306 | JGI IMG/M metagenome (GOLD analysis project Ga0310826, IMG submission 201306) | Sorghum-adapted microbial communities enriched on wild type (WT) sorghum from Joint BioEnergy Institute, Emeryville, California, United... ... | reverse complement strand
AGGCAAGGACCAGTTCTTTCAGTTGCTCAAGAAAATTGGCATCGTTTATAATTGGATTCATGGTAGGGCATCTCCTCTCGTGGATCTGGACAATTCCGAGAGTACCCTACCTCTTTCTTTTTGTCTACTTCTGCATACACAAACTAATGTACGTCATCTGAAATCCGGGGTTTTTGCGGAATAGACGAAAATTTTTCTTCTTTTCCGGGAATTCCCGGCGAAAATGGGGGAATAGAAGAAGAAATTTCTTCTATCGACCGAGGGGCGAAGGCTGGGGGATGGTGAGCGGCTGTCAGCCGGCGTGCGACGGCCCGGCTGGCGAAGGGCGGCAGTGACCGGCGAACGGCGGCCCGGCTGGCGATGGGAGGCAGTCTGACCGGCGGGAGGCGGCCTGGATGGTGAACGGCTGTCTGCAGTCGGGCGGCAAACCGGCCGGGCGGGTGGCCTTGGCCCGGGGGCGGCTGTGGCCTGGGGCGGCTTTGCGCGCGGCGGAACGCGGGCGGGTCGTCCGGAAAGCGAGTCCGCCCTTTTGTTGAACGCCTTCCGCCCTGCCGCTATAATAAGTGCGTATTGACTTGACGATGCGCTTGTGGCCCACGGGAGGCGGCAGGGATGGACGAATTCGCGCGGATCCGCCACTGGACGCGCGGGCGCCAGCGTCCGGAATGGCTGCGCTCGCGCGGCGTCGTCGTCGGCATCGGCGATGACGCCGCCGTGCTCGAGCCGGATGCGGACGGGTCGGGCGACGTCCGGCATCTGGTCTGGACGGTCGACACGATGGTCGAGGACGTCCATTTCAACGCGTCGACGATGGACGCTCCGGATATCGGGTGGAAGGCGCTCGCGAGCAACGTGAGCGACATCGCCGCGATGGGGGGCGAGCCGCGGCACGCGCTCGTCTCCGTCAGCATGCCGCGGACATGCGATCCGGAGCGCATTCGCCGGCTGTACGACGGCCTGTACGCGTGCGCGGACCGCTACGGTATCGCGGTCGTCGGCGGCGACACGACGTCGTCGCCGGAGCGCCTCGTCGTGACGGTGGCGCTGGGCGGAGCGGTCGAAGCCGGGAAAGCGGTCACGCGCGCCGGGGCCCGGCCGGGCGATCTCGTGTTCCTGACCGGCCCGGTCGGCCTGTCGGCGGCGGGGCTGCATTGGCTGACGGACGCCGCCGGCGGGTACACCGGGCCGGTGCCGATCGCGGCGGCGGAAGCGGCCGGCACGGCCGCGCTCGTCCGGGCGCACCGCCGGCCGGGTGAAGGCGGCGTTTCGCGAGGCCGGACTCGGGCTTCACGTGATCGGCGAGGTCGAGGCCGGACCGCCCGGCGTCTGGCTCGAGCCCGCGGACGGCGGGCGGAGGCGGCCGCTCGAGGCGCGGGGCTACAATCATTTCGGCGGCGGCCGGGAAGAAGGGCGGTGAACGGCCGTGAACGGGCCAAACGCGAACGGACATGAGGCAAATGGACAAGCCGCTCACGGACACGGTGCGCACGGATACGATGCACACGGACATGACGCGCACGGACGGGACGCGCTCGACCGGGATGCGCTCGGTTGGAACGAGATCGGACAGGATGTGAACGGAGATGTGCACGAACGGGACGCGCACGGTCGGGACGAGAGCGACCGGGATATGATCGGGCGGGCCGCGGGCGGCCGGGAAGCGGAGACCGTCCGGACGGTCTGGCGCGCGGAGGATGAGCGCGGCACGGCGCGGCTCGCCGAACGGCTCGCGGACTGGGCGGAGCCGGGCGCGGTCATCGCGCTGGACGGCGACCTGGGCGCGGGCAAGACGTTCTTCGCGCAAAACTTCGCCCGGGCGCTCGGCGTCCGGGAAGTCGTGAACAGCCCGACGTTCACGATCATCCGGGAATACGAAGACGGGCGGCTGCCCCTGTACCATATGGATGTCTACCGGCTGTCGCAGGACGAGGCGGACGAGCTGGGACTGGACGAATATTTCTACGGACAAGGGGTCGTGCTGGTGGAATGGGCGAAGCTCATTCCCGACCTGCTGCCGCCGGCGCGGCTCATGATCGAGATCGGGCATGCCGGCGGGAACGCGCGGACGATCCGGCTCGCCGGCACGGGCCGGCCGTACGCGGACTGGTGCCGGAGGCTCGTGGAGGAAGGGGCGAGCGGCGAATGACGGGACAAGCGGCCGGATTCGCAAGGCCGGTGCTGGCGCTCGACACGTCGACCGCCGCGCTCTGCGTCGCGGTCGTCGCGGACGGCCGCGTGCTGGCGGACGCCCGGTCGATCGTCGAGCGCAACCACTCGGTGCTGGCCGTGCCGATGGTGAAGGACGTGCTCGCCGCGGCGGGCGTGGCGCGGGGTCGGCTCGGCGGCATCGCCGTCGGCCGCGGACCGGGTTCGTACACCGGCGTGCGGATCGCGGTGACGATCGCGAAGACGCTCGCCTGGGCCTGGGGCGTGCCGCTCGCCGGCGTGTCCAGCCTCGAGGCGCTGGCGCTCGGCGCATTGGCCGCGAAGGATGCGGCGGACGGCACGCGCCGCGAATGGCTTGTGCCGCTGATGGACGCGCGGCGCGGCCAGGTCTACACGGCCCTGTTCGAGTCCGGCGGCTCCCGCGGCGGCTGGAGAAGGCTTGCCGGCGACGGCATCCGGCTCATGCGGGAATGGGCGGACGAACTGGCGGAACGGGCGGAGAAAGCGGAAAGCCGGAAAGCGGCAAGTTCCGGAGAGGCGGCAAACGCCCGGGAAGCGGCGAACGGCTCCGGGGAAACGGCAAACGCCCGGGAAGCGGCGAACGGCTCCGGGGAAACGGCAAACGCCCGGGAAGCGGCAAGTTCCGGGGAGACGACAAATTCCGTCGAGACGGCAAGCTTCGGGGAGGCGGCAAACTCCGGATCGGCAACCGGCTTTGGAGAAGCGGCGAGTCCGGAAGCGGCGGACGGCGCCGGAACGTCGGCGGACCCGGCCGGGCTTCCGGACCTGATCCGGTTCGTCGGCGATCCGTCGCTGCATCTGGAGAGCATCGAGCGGCTCAGGGCGAGACTGGACGGCCGCGTGCGGGTCGAAGTCCGTCCGACGTTCATGGAGGGGCGCGCCGTCGCGGAGCTCGGCATCCGGCGGTTCGCCGCGGGCGAAGCCGACGACCCGCACGCGCTCGTGCCGAACTACACGCAGCTCGCGGAAGCGGAAGCGAAACTTCTCGCCGGGCGGCAGGAGGGATGACGATGGGCGAGCGCGCGCATGAAGCGCGGAGCGGCGGCGACAGCGCCGCGAAGGTGCCGGAGTTCCGCCCGATGCTGCTGTCCGACGTGCCGGTCATCACGGCGATCGAGCGGGAAGCGTTCACGGTGCCGTGGTCGGCGGAGGCGTTCGTGAACGAGATCCGGCACAACCATTTCGCGCGGTACACGGTGATGGAGCTGGATCAGACCATCATCGGATACGGCGGCATGTGGGTCATCATGGACGAAGCGCACGTGACGAACATCGCGGTGCGCGCGCCGTACCGCGGGCGCGGCTACGGCGAGATGCTGCTGCGCCGGCTCATGCGGACGGCGAGGGAGCTTGGCGCGCGGTCGATGACGCTGGAAGTCAGGGTGTCGAACGAAGTGGCGCAAAATCTGTACCGCAAACTGGGGTTCAAACAGAACGGCATTCGACCCCGGTACTATACCGACAATCAGGAGGACGCGTACATCATGTGGGCGGATCTCGAATCCGGAGGCGGGACGGCATGACGGCTTCCGGTCAGGGCGGCTCCCGCGCCGGCGTCATCCTCGCGATCGAGACGAGCTGCGACGAGACGTCGGCCGCCGTCGTGCGCGGCGGCCGGGAAGTGCTGAGCAACCTGGTGTCCAGCCAGGTCGAGACGCACCGCCGGTTCGGCGGCGTCGTGCCGGAGATCGCCTCGCGCAAGCACGTGGAGTCGATCACGCTCATGATGGAGCACGCGGTGGCCGAATCCGGGCTTACGCTTGACGACATCGACGCCGTCGCGGTGACGCAGGGGCCGGGGCTCGTCGGCTCGCTGCTCGTCGGCCTCGCCGCGGCCAAGGCGCTGGCGCTGGCACTGGACGTGCCGCTGATCGGCACGCACCACATCGCGGGCCATATCTACGCCAACCAACTGGTCGGCGAGATTCGCTATCCCGCGGTGGCGCTCGTCGTCTCGGGCGGGCACACCGAGCTGGTCGTGCTGGAGCGGGAAGGAAGCTTTCGGATCATCGGCCGGACGCGGGACGACGCGGTCGGCGAGGCGTATGACAAGGTGGCGCGGGCGCTGAACTTTCCGTATCCGGGCGGGCCGCACATCGACCGGCTCGCGATGGACGCGGACGACGTGAACGAGCTGCCGCGCGCGTGGCTCGAGCCCGATTCGTACGACTTCAGCTTCAGCGGCCTCAAGTCCGCCGTGCTCGCCGAGATCAACAAGGCGCGGATGAAGGGCGAGCCGCCGATGCGGCCCGCCCTGGCGCGCGGGTTTCAGGAATCGGTCATCGACGTGCTCGTCACGAAGGCGCTGCGCGCGGCGGAGGAGTTCGGCGCGCGGCAGCTCCTGCTGTGCGGCGGCGTCGCCGCGAACCGGGGCTTGCGCGCGGCGCTGACGGCGGCCTGCGAGGCGCGCGGCCTGCCGCTGCTCATTCCGCCGCTTTCGCTCTGCACGGACAACGCCGCGATGATCGGGGCCGCCGCCCATCTGAAATGGGTGCGCGGCGAGTTCACCCCGCTCGACGCGAAGGCCGATCCGCTTCTGTCCCTCGAGGCGTGGTCGGTGAGAGACTGAAGGAAGAACCTTGCGGCCGGGCGATGTTCAAGCGTCCGGTCGAAGCGTGAAACGTCCCGCTCAAGGCGGGGCTTTTTTCATTTGAAGAAGAGGAAATGGGTCGGCAGCTTGCGCAGTTCGCCGTCGGACGGTTTGTTCACGACGCGGCCGTTGAATACAAGCGACGACGAGCCGCCGCCGTCGAGGTTGTAGGCGTCCCTGACGCCGAAGCGCTTCAGCAGAATCTGCAGCTCCTCCAGCGTGGCGCCGGAGCCGCCCTTCTCGTCGTATCCGTCCACGACGAGGATGAGCAGCTGGTCGTCCCTGTAGCTTGCGATCACGGTGCGCGGCGCGCGGCGGGGGGTTTTCCGCCATTTCTCCGGGATGGGCTGGGCGCGGCCGTTCTTCATCAGGATCGGCACGAAGGACGCGCCGAACCGCGGGTTCAGCTTGTCCAGCTCCTCCCGCGTCTCGAACTTGCCGCCGATGAGCTGCATCTTGTCGTTCAGGCCGACGAAGAACAGGTCTTTGTAGGTCGGGACGAAGCCCGTGACATACTCGCCGTCGACGACCGTCGTGCCGATCGGGTAGCGTTTGCCGCCCGCGTCCGCGAAGCCGCCCGCGTTCACGCCGGCGACCGCTCCCGTGCGCTTAACGGCCGACAGCGTCGTCTCCGTGCCGCCGAGCTCGTCCTGCCCGAGCACCATCGTCATCGCCTGCTTCGATTTCAGCTTCACCTTCAAGGCGTAGCCGCTGAAGTTCTGCGCCTTGATGTTGAACAGTTGCGCCGTAATCCGGTTCGAGCGCACCTCTTCGACCGGCGTGCCGAGCCGCGCCGTCATGCGCCGGTCGTAGATCGCGTAAGGCTTGCCGACCTGGGCGGCCGCGAGCGCCGCGAGCCGCTCCGCCTCGGCGGACGCCTTCGTGTACAGTTCCGCTTCCTTGCGGATCGCTTCCCGCGTCTCGCCGGCCAATCCGATCGCCGCGTCGAGGCCGGCGACGGCATCCGCCGTCCGCGTTCCCGCTTCGGAAAGCGCGGGCAGGTTGAACTCCGGATACGCTGCACCCGACAACGTCAACGTCAGGCCCGGGCCCGCCGCCGCCAGCCAGATCCCGAGACCGAGGAACGGGGCGGCCGCCAGCAGCAGGAGCCGGTTGATCGCCCTCGGCATGATGGATCGGTTCATTTCAACACATCCAATTGCTTCTGGAGCTGATCCAGCTTCTTCTTCACTTCGTTCAATTGCGTATAGAGAAGGTTGCTGTCGTCCTTGTCGTCGGTCGCGTTGTCGCGGACGAACGTCAGCAGCTCGTTCAGCTCGTTCACCCTGGCTTCGACGGCGTCGATCTCGGCGCGGTAGGCGGCTTCGAGCTCGGCCATGCGGGCTTCGACCTGGCGCTGCATGGCGGCGATTTGCTCCGCCGTCTGCCGCTCGATGTCGGCCGTCATTTGGGCCCGGAGTTCGCCGGCGTACCAAGCGGCGCCGGCCGCGCCGCCGGCGACGAGCAGCAGCCAGACGACGGTCACCACGAGGACGGCCGCTTTCGAGGCGGATTGTCGCTTGCGGGAAGCGCGCGTAGCGAGTTCCGTGCCGGATGCCTGGAGGTGCAGGTCGTTCTGCATCGCTTCTCTACCTTTCTCTGAAATCTCTCGCCGGTTGCCCGGTCCGCAGGAACCGTCCGTTTTCCTAGCGTAACGGATTTTGGCCGGGTTGGGAACCCTCTCGGAATTGCCAAAAAAGGAAGATTCGCAAGGTCCTTCGGCAGATTTTGCTTGAGAGAGGCGGCCTGGCACAAGAGAAATGACATTAAAAATAACATATCATGTCACGTAATAAGAAAAATTTTTTCACCAAACCCGGTTGACATGGTAAAATAACCTGACATATAATTGGGCCAAGAGCAATTAAAACGCACAACAAAAGATATAAAGTAATATTACCTAACATCATATCAAGGTTGTCTAGGGTTCCGTTGAACGCCGCGTTCAAGTCTGGTCCGAGAGACAACGTATATGCGCCGGATCGGATTGCGCCGCCGGCCATATAACACGGAGGGAAAAAAGCCCGGGAGACTTCACATGGTTTCTCCGGGCTGTTTTTCATTTTCTCATCCAAAACCAACATCACGCCGGAAGGGAAGTGGGGAGATGGAGAATCGGAAATCCGCGGGGAAACGGGCGCTGCCGGCCCTGCTGGCGCTGCTTGCGGCCGTGGTCCTGGCCGCGGGCGGATGCTCCGGCCAGAAGAAGGCAGGCTCGCCGGAGACGCCGCTCAAGATCGCGTTGAGCCCGTGGCCGGGCTGGTTTTTCTGGTTCGTCGTCGAGGAGAAGGGCTTTTTCGGGGAGCACGGGGCGAACGTGGAGCTCGTCTGGTTCCCGGTGTACAGCGATTCGCTCCAGGCGTTCGCGACCGGCCAGGTGGACGCCAACAGCCAGACGCTGAGCGACACGCTCGCGCCGGCCTCCAAGGGAATCGGCGTCAAGGCGGTGCTCGTGAACGACAACTCGTACGGCGGCGACGCGATCGTCGCGAAGCCCGAAATCGGGGGCATCCCGGACCTGAAGGGCAAGACCGTGGCCACCGAGTTGGGGACGGTCGACCATTTCCTCCTGCTCACGGCGCTGGCGGAGCACGGCATGACCGAGCAGGACATCAACTTCGTCAACATGACGGTCAACGACGCCGGTCCCGCCTTCATCAGCGGCAAAACGGACGCCGCGGTGCTCTGGGAGCCGTTCCGGACGATGGCGGTGAAGGAGGGCGGCGGGAAGGTGCTCTTCTCGTCCCGGGACACGCCGGGCCTCATTCCGGACCTGCTCGTGTTCCGGGAAGAGGCGGCCGCCGATCGTCCGGACGACGTGCAGAAGGTCGTCGACGCCTGGTTCGCCGCGGTGGACTGGTATCTGGAGAGCGAGCAGAACCGGCAGGAAGCGATCGACATCATGGCCCGGAAGGCGGAGCAGACGCCGGAGGATTTCCGGACCGCCTTCGACAGCATCAAGCTGTTCACGCTGGAGGACAACCTGAAGGCGTACGAACCGGGCGACACGTACGAATCGCTGCAGTTCACCGGCCGGAAGACGGCCGGGTTCCTCCAAGGTCTCGACATGCTCGGCGGCATTCCGGACATCGCCGCCATGCTGGAGCCGAAGTTCGTGCGGAATCTGGCGGAGAGGTGATTTCCTTGCTGGAGATGAAAGCCGCGGCGAGGAGACGGCCCAGGCTGCAGATTTTCAAGGACATCTATCCGACGACGTTCACCGCCCTGGCCGTCTCGTCGTTCGCCGTCATCCTGGCGGCATGGCTGCTCGTCAGCCATCTGGGCCTCGTCGATCCGGTCTTCCTGCCGAAGCCGCAGAACGTGCTCGCCGAATTGATCCGCCAGCTCGGCACGGGCGAGTACTGGCGGCACATCTGGATCAGCGTGTTTCGGGTGAGCGCGGGCTTCCTGCTCGCCTGCGCCGCCGGCATCCCGATCGGCATCTTCGCCGGCGCGTTCCGCGCGGGGTCGGCGGTCATCGAGCCGCCGATGGAATTCATCCGCTACATGCCGGCGGTCGCCTTCATCCCGCTGATCATGGTATGGGTCGGCATCGGGGAATGGGCGAAAATCCTGCTCATCTTCGTCGGCTGCTTCTTCCAGGTCGTCCTGATGGTCGCGGACATCACACGGCGCGTGAATCCGGATTTGCTGCATGTCTCCTATACGCTCGGCGCGAGCCGGTGGCAGTCGATCGAGACGGTGCTCATCCCGGCGATCCGGCCCGAGCTCGTGACGATGATGCGTCTCATCCTCGGCTGGGCATGGACGTATCTCGTCGTGGCCGAACTGATCGCGGTGAACAGCGGCCTCGGGTACGCGATCATGAAGGCGCAGCGTTTCCTGAACACCGAGCAGATCTTCGTCGGCATCATCGTGATCGGACTGCTCGGCCTGATCAGCGACCGGATGTTCGCGCTGCTGCACAAGCGATTGTTCCCGTGGGTGTGAGGGGGTGACCGGCATGACGTCATCGGCAACCGGAACCGAAGCCCGGATCACGATCGCCGGACTCGGGAAGGTGTACCGAAGCCGCAAATCCGAATTCGAAGCGTTGCGCAACATCCATCTGTCCATCGGCAAAAACGAGTTTCTCACGCTGATCGGCCCGTCCGGATGCGGAAAATCGACCCTGCTGCGCGTTCTCGCCGGTCTCGAGGACGCGACGTCCGGCACCATCCTGATCGACGGCCAGCCGATCGGCGGGCCTGGCGCCGACCGCGGCATGGTGTTCCAGAGCTACACGCTGTTCCCGTGGCTGACGGTGCGGGAGAACATCGAATACGGCCTCAAGCTGAACGGCGTGCCGACTCTCGAGCGCCGGCGCGTTTCGGACCGCTATTTGAGACTGATCCGCCTGGAGCCGTTCGCCAAGGCGTATCCGAAGCAGCTCTCGGGCGGCATGAAGCAGCGGGTGGCGATCGCGCGGGCGCTCGCGAACAAGCCGAAGGTGCTGCTGATGGATGAGCCTTTCGGCGCCCTCGACGCGCAGACGAAGCAGGAGATGCAGCAGATTCTGCTGGATGTGTGGGAGAAGGAGAAGACGACGGTCGTGTTCATCACGCACGACATCGAGGAAGCGCTGTTCCTGTCGCAGCGCATCTGCGTCATGGGCGCGAATCCGGGGCGGATCATCAGCGAGCACATCGTGCCGCTTCCCGCGGAGCGCACGGAAGAGACGAGGCTGCTGCCGGAGTTCACCGCCATGAAGCGCGATCTGGCCGCGCTGCTCAAGCATTGACCCGGGCATGGGCGGCGCGGCCCGGACAGCTCCGGCTCCGACAACTTCATACGCGCATCACGCCCGTCTAGGGTTCCGCCGGCCGCCGAAGGCCGGGACTGGTCCGAGAGACGGGGGGCGCGGGCGCCGGCCCGCGCTGACACGGAAGGACAAAAGCCTGGGAGACCATCGGTTTCGTTCCGGGCTTTTTCCGTTCAAATTCCGCCATCGCAAGGAGGAGACGAAGACATGCACCGACAAGTCACCTGGACGAAAGTGCTGACGCCGGGCGGCAAGTGGTCCGGCATCATCGGCCGGGGGCGGCTGGTCCGCCTGACGGCGCTGGGCGGCGGCGCGAACGTGTCGACGCTGCTGTATCACGCGGACAATCCCGCGGAGCGCTACAACATGCCGGATACGCTGAAGGCGCAGCATACGGCCCATCTGACGAAGGGCCACGTGCTGATGAGCGACAACGGCCGGGTGCTGGCGAGCATCGTCGAAGACAGCCTGGGCTGGCACGATCCGCTCGGCGCCTATACGACCCGCGCCCTGACGGAGCGCCGGTACGGCAGATCGACGTACCAGGAGCTGCGCAACGACTGGCTGCGCAACGCCCGCGACAACTTCGCGATGGAGCTGGTGCGGAACGGCCTTTCGCTCCGCGACCTGGTGCCGGTGGTCAACTTCTTCTCGAAGGTCCGGTGCGACGCGGAAGGCCGGATGCACTTCGCCGCGGGCCATTGCCCGGCGGGCGCGACGGTTACACTGCGCACCGAGCTGGATACGCTGCTCATCTTCTCCAACACGCCGCATCCGCTCGATCCGGCCCGGACGTATCCGTCGGTGCCGGTGCGGATCGACGTGCTGCCCGCCGAACCGGTGGACCCGGATACGGATCTGTGCGTGAATCTGCGGGGCGAAAATCGCCGCGCGTTCGAGAACACGTGGGAATATCTGGCCCTGAGGAGGGAACTCGGATGAGCGATTTTGTGCGGAAGGAAAGCGGCTTGAGGGAAGAGGACGCCGTCTGCGACGCCGTCATTCCCGCGGGAGAAGGCTGGATGCGCGACCTCGAGCCGGGGCAGGTGCTGAGGATCGTCGACCTGGAGGGGAACCAGGCGGTGGATACGCTGTTCTACGACGCGGACAATCCGGAGGACCACTACAGCGCCGTCCAGACGATCGCGGCCCAGGGCGGCATCTACCTGACGACGGGTTCCGTTCTGCTGACGGAATCGGGCAAGCCTCTCGTCACGATCACGGCCGACACGTGCGGCCGCCACGACACCCTCGGCGGTGCCTGCTCCGCCCAGAGCAACACGGTACGCTACGCGCACGAGAAATACCACATGCACAACTGCCGCGACACCTTCATGCTGATGCTGGCCGAACGCGGCGGCGGCTATTCGAAGCGGGATCTGGCGCCGAACGTGAACTTCTTCATGAACGTGCCGGTCACGCCGGAGGGCGGGCTGACGTTCGCGGACGGCGTGTCCGCCCCCGGCTGCTACGTGGAAATGCGGGCGGAGACGCGCGTCACGGTGCTCATCAGCAATTGCCCGCAGCTCAACAATCCGTGCAACGCGTACAATCCGACACCGATCCGGCTCCTGATCTGGAATCCCTGAGGCGGCGCCATCGCCGCAAATCGCCATTATCGCATCTTCGCAGCTCTGTTGATCAACAAGGGGGAATGCGCCATGTTCAACAAGGTGCTGATCGCCAACCGGGGAGCGATCGCCGTGCGCATCGCGCGGACGCTGCGCCGGATGGGCATCCGTTCGGTGGCCGTCTACACGAAGGCCGACCAGGACAGCCTCCACGTCGACCTTGCCGACGAGGCGGTCTGCATCGGGGACGGTCCGGCGAAGGACAGCTATCTGGACGCCGGGCGGATCCTCGGCGCCGCCCGGGAGACCGGCGCGGAGGCGATCCATCCCGGCTACGGCTTCCTGAGCGAGAACGCCGCCTTCGCGCGGCGCTGCGGGGAGGAGGGGCTCGCGTTCATCGGCCCGGACCCCGAACAGATCGAACGGTTCGGTCTGAAGCACACGGCGCGGGAAATCGCGAGGAAAGCCGGCGTTCCCCTGCTGCCGGGCACCGGGTTGGTGGAGCGGCTGGACGACGCGCTCGGGGAGGCCGCGCGCATCGGTTACCCGGTCATGCTGAAGAGCACCGCCGGCGGCGGAGGCATCGGCATGCGGGTGTGCGCGGACGAGCGGTCGCTCCGGGAGACGTTCGGGGCGGTCGCCCGCCTGGCGGAGGCGAATTTCAACAACGGCGGCGTGTTTCTGGAAAAATACGTCGAGCGGGCGCGGCACGTGGAGGTGCAGATTTTCGGCAACCGGTTCGGCGAAGCGGTCGCCCTCGGCGAACGCGACTGCTCCATCCAGCGCCGGAACCAGAAGATTATCGAGGAAAGCCCGGCTCCCAATCTGCCGGACGACGTCAGGAGGCGGCTGCACGAGGCCGCCGTCCGGCTGGCCGCCGCGGCCGGCTACCGCAGCGCGGGAACGGTCGAGTTCCTGTACGATCCCGCGACGCGCGAGTTCTATTTTCTCGAGGTGAACACCCGGCTGCAGGTGGAGCACGGCGTGACGGAAGAAGTGCTCGGCATCGACCTCGTCGAGTGGATGGTGAAGGAGGCGGCGGACGAACTGCGCGGCCTCCGGGACCTGCGGCCGGAGCCGCGCGGCTGGAGCATCCAGGCGCGGGTGTACGCCGAGGATTGCCTGCGGGATTTCCGCCCGAGCGCCGGGCGGCTCGACCGGGTGGCGCTGCCGGACGGGGTCCGCGTCGAGACGTGGGTCCGGGACGGCGCGACGGTGACGACGCTGTACGACCCGGTGCTGGCGAAGATCATCGCGCGCGGGGACACCCGCGAGGAAGCGCTCGACCGGTTGCGCGGCGCGCTGGCCCGGACGAGGTTCTACGGGGTGGCGACCAATCTGCAGTACGTCGAAGCGCTGCTCGGGCGCGAGGATGTCCGCGCGGGCAACGTCCATACCCGGTTGCTGAACGGCTTCGAGCCCGCCGAGCGCGCGATCGAGGTGCTCGACGGCGGCCTGCAGACGACGGTCCAGGACTGGCCCGGGCGGACCGGCTACTGGGGCGTCGGGGTGCCGCCCTGCGGCCCGATGGACGCGCTGTCGTTCCGGATCGGCAACCGGCTGCTCGGCAACGACGAAGGGGCGCCGGGGCTCGAGCTGACGCTGCGCGGGGGAGCCTGCCGGTTCCGGTGCGACGCCTGGTTCTGCGTCACCGGAGCCGACATGCGGGCGACGCTCGACGGCGAGCCGGTGGAGCCGTACCGGCCCGTCCGCGCGCGGCGCGGCCAGGTGCTGCGCTTCGGCGAGGCGGCGGAAGGGATGCGCGCCTACCTGCTCGTCCGGGGCGGCCTCGACGTGCCGCGGATCATGGGCAGCGCGTCGACGTTCACGCTGGGGGGGTTCGGCGGCCACGGCGGACGGGCGCTTCGCACCGGCGACGTGATCGGTCTGAGCCGGGAAGCCGGCGCGGACGCGCCGGATTTCCCGCCGCCCGCCGCGCTTCGGCCTTCCGGCCGGCCCGTGATTTCCCGGACGTGGACGATCGGCGCGATCCCCGGTCCCCACTGCACGGAGGAATTTCTGCGGGACGGCTATCTGCGGCAGCTCACCGGGACGGAGTGGGAAGTCCACTTCAACAGCTCCCGCACCGGCGTCCGGCTGATCGGGCCGGCTCCGCCGTGGGCCCGCGAAGACGGCGGCGAAGCCGGCCTTCACCCGTCCAACATCCACGACAACGCCTACGCCATCGGCGCCCTGGACCTGACCGGCGACATGCCGATTCTGCTCGGGCCGGACGGGCCGAGCCTCGGCGGCTTCGTCTGCCCCGTGACGGTCGCCTCCGCCGAGCAGTGGAAGCTCGGGCAGCTCCGGCCGGGCGACAAGGTGAGATTCCGCCTCGTCACGCTGGAGGAGGCGGAGGCGCTGCGCGGGCTGCAGGAGAAGTTCCTGGCGTCCGTCGGCGGGCCGGACGGCGGCAGGCTGCCGGTGCTGGAGGATGCGGCGTCCGCCGCGGACCGGACCTGGTCCCCCGACTACCCGATCCTCGCGAGGGCTTCCGAAGGCCGGCGCTTCCCGATCACGGTGCGCTGCAGCGGCGACCGGCATCTGCTCGTCGAATACGGGCCGATGGAGCTCAATCTCGAGCTGCGCTTCCAGGTCCATGCGCTGATGGAGGCGGTGCGGAGCAGCCCGGATTTCCCCGCGCTCGATCTTACGCCCGGCATCCGCTCGCTGCAGATCCACGTGGATCCGGCGAACATGACCGTGCGCGAGGCGTGCGCGCGGGTACTGGAGCTGGACCGGGCGCTTCCGCCGCTCGAGTCGATGAAGGTGCCGTCGCGGATCGTCCGGCTGCCCCTGTCGTGGGACGATCCCTCGACGCGGCTCGCGATCGAGCGCTACCAGCGGAATGTCCGGCCGGACGCGCCCTGGTGCCCGAGCAACCTCGAGTTCATCCGGCGGATCAACGGGCTGGACAGCATCGAGGACGTGAAGCGGATCGTGTTCGAGGCGAGCTATCTCGTGCTGGGGCTCGGCGACGTCTATCTCGGCGCCCCGGTCGCGACGCCGCTCGATCCGCGCCATCGCCTCGTCACCACGAAATACAACCCGGCCCGGACTTGGACGCCGGAGAACGCCGTCGGCATCGGGGGCGCCTATCTGTGCGTCTACGGCATGGAAGGCCCGGGCGGCTACCAGTTCATCGGCCGGACGGTGCAGATGTGGAACAAGCTCCGGCCGACGAAGAGCTTTCCGCCCGGCAAGCCGTGGCTGCTCCGTTTCTTCGACCAGATCCGGTTCTATCCGGTGACGGCGGAGGAGCTATTGAAGCTGCGGGAAGATTTCCCGCGCGGACGGTTCGAGGCGGAGATCGAGGAGACGACGTTCGATCTCGGCGAATATCTGCGCTTTCTGTCCTCGATCGAAGACGGCGCCGCGCGGTTCAGGGAAACGCAGCGGGCGGCGTTCCGCGCGGAGCGGGAGCGCTGGAAAGCGCTCGGGCTCGCCGAATACGTCAGCGAGCAGGAGGGCGCGCGGCCGCGGCCGGAGGACGAGGTTCCCGACGGCGCCGCCGCCATCCGCAGCCCGCTGCCGGGCAGCGTCTGGAAAGTGAACGTCGAGGCCGGGCAGACGGTGGACGCCGGGGACACGGTCGCCGTGGTCGAGAGCATGAAAATGGAATTCGCCGTGGCGACGCCGGATCGCGGCCGGGTCGTGTCGGTGCATGTGAAGCCCGGAGACGGCGTCCAGGCCGGCCAACTGATGGTGACCATCGAGCCCGATCCATCCTGATATGGAGGAGATGCAAGTGGACAAAGCAGTTGCCCTGCCCGGGAAGCTGACGATCGAAGGGCTGAGGCGGGCGTACGCGGAAGGCGATCTGAAACCGGAAGCGGTCATTCGCGAAGTGGTGCGCCGGGTGGCAGCGGACGCGGACAACCCGATCTGGATCACGCCGCCGACGCTCGACACCGTCATGCCCTACGTCGAGCGGCTGGCCGGCATCGACCCGGCCGGGGCGCCGCTGTGGGGCATTCCGTTCGCGATCAAGGACAACATCGACCTCGCGGGCGTGCCGACGACGGCCGCCTGTCCGGGCTATGCCCATGTGCCGCGGGAAAGCGCCACGGTCGTGAAGCGGCTGATCGCCGCCGGCGCGATTCCGCTCGGCAAGACGAACATGGACCAGTTCGCGACAGGGCTGGTCGGAACACGCAGCCCGTACGGCGAGACGCGGAACGCGCTGCAGCCGGACTGGATCAGCGGCGGATCGAGCTCCGGCTCGGCGGTCGCGGTGGCGAGGGGCCACGCGGCGTTCGCCCTCGGCACCGACACGGCCGGCTCCGGGCGCGTCCCGGCCGCGCTGAACGGTCTGGTCGGCTGCAAGCCGAGCGTCGGCGCGTGGCCGCTGCAGGGCGTCGTGCCGGCCTGCGCGAGCCTCGACTGCGTGACGGTGTTCACCCACACGCTCGGCGACGCGCTGCTGGTGGACGGCGTCGCGCGGGGCCCGGATCCGGACGACCCGTGGTCGAAAAGCATTCCGGCGCCGCGGCCGGCGCCGCCGGCCCGCATCTGCCTGCCGGACGAGACGCCGGCGTTCTTCGGCCCGCTCGCCGAAGCGTACGGGCGGGCGTGGAACGAGGCGGTCCGGCGGCTCCGGAACCTGGGCCCGAAGGCGCAGTTCATCGACATCCGCCTGTTCCGGGAAGCGGCCGCGATCCTGTACGACGGGCCGTGGGTGGCGGAGCGCTGGGCTTCGCTCGGCGGCTTCGTCGACAGCCATCCGGACGAGACGTTCCCGGTGACCCGGGAGATTCTGCGTTCCGGCGCCGACGGGCGCCATTCGGCGAGCGCCGTGTTCCGGGCGATGCACCGGCTGCAGCGGCACAAGCTGGAAGTCCGCGCGCTGCTGAAGGACGCGGTGCTCGTCCTGCCGACGACGGGCGGCACTTACACGCGCGAGCAGGTGCGGAACAACCCGATCATCACGAACAGCAACATGGGCATCCACACCAACCATTGCAACCTGCTCGACCTCTGCGCCGCGGCGGTTCCGGCGGGGGAAGCGCTGCCGGGATTTCCGTTCGGCGTCACATTCTTCGGCCTGTCCGGGCAGGAAAGCCTCGTGTGGGGCGCGGCCGCGCTTTTTATGGGCGAGAAGCTGCCGCCGGCGGATCGGGCGGGCGACGGGGGCCGGGACGCAAGCCCGGATGCGGACACGACGCTGGTGGCCGTGTGCGGCCTGCACATGCGGGGCTATCCGCTCGAAGCGCAGATGCGGGCGTGCGGGGCGGAGTTCGTGGAGGAGGCGCAGACGGCGGCGGCCTACCGGTTCGTGAAGCTGCCGACGGTTCCGGCCAAGCCGGGCCTGATCAAATGCGCCGAAGGCGGCGCGTCCATCCGCGTCGAGCTCTGGCGGATGCCGCTCTCCGCGTTCGGCGGCTTCGCCGCCTCGATTCCGGCGCCCCTCGGCATCGGCAAGGTCGAGCTGGCGGACGGCCGGGAGGTGCCGGGCTTCGTCTGCGAGGCCTACGCGGCCGAAGGCGCGGAGGATATTACTTGGGCGGGAAGCTGGCGGAACGTGTCTGCGGGGCCGGCGCGCCCTTAGCAGCCCGGCGAAAATTGTCGATTCTATACGGATGACCGTTGGTGCTTCGGATTTGGTGCAGATATGCACCAAATCTCCCCTTTGCACACCCAAATGGCTTCTTTTGGTGCATATCTGCACCAGATGAATGGGCATTTTGGAGGAGCATGATAACCAAGTGCACATTTGCTCTTGTTTTCCCTTGTTTGGCATTTCACAGACATCTTTGGTGCATTTATGCACCACACGCAAACGAACGGCCGTCCGAAAAGGCTGAGAATGGCCTGGCGGACCGTTAACGGTCCCGCTGCCCCCGCGGTCGACCGCCGCAACGGTCTGCGGGACCGTCGGGGCGCGCGATCGGCGAGCGTTCTCAAGTGCCGCCGAAATAAACTGAAAGTTTTGAATTGACAAAACCGGACCGCGGGAATATAATGTACAGCAATCCACCGCATATGTCTGACACGCGATGATCAGGAGCAGTAGGGTGAAGCCGGGATGCCGGCGGGGCGTGAGCGCCCCGGACCGGCCAGAGAGCTGCGGGTCGGTGCGACGCAGCCGAAGGCGAGCCCGAATCTCGCCTGGGAGCGGAGCGGCGGAACGGACGGCGCCCGGGGCGGCCGCCAATTACGCCGCTACGGCTGACCCCCGTAATCGGGTGCATGCCTGCGCTTGGGCACGGGCGCGGCATGCGTGAGCGGGCGCACCGGCCGATGCGGCGCGGGCGCCAACAAGAGTGGTACCGCGCGGGCGCGAAGCCTGTCGTCTCTTGAGCAATCGGGAGACGGCAGGCTTTCTTGATGTTCGGGATCCCGCCGCGCGGGAACGATCAAGCGAATCCAGGGACAAACGCGATGATCGGGAGCAGTAGGACGATGACGGAACATCCGCCGGCCGCCATGGGGCGGCAGGCGGCGCAGAGAGCTGCGGGTCGGTGCGACGCAGCCGAAGGCATCGTCCGAACTCGCCCGGGAGCGGGCGGGCCGACGCCGGCGCGGGAAGCAGTGGCCGCGCCGGAATAGGTCCGGACGGGTTGACCGCCGTTACACGGTCGCCGGCGGCGCAAGGAGCGCAAGCAACCGGCGCCCGGTCCGACTGCAGCGGATCCGGGGTCGCATGCGCCGCCGGCGCGGAGGGGACGCGGCCCGCAAGGGCGCGTCAACAAGAGTGGTACCGCGGCATGCCGACGGACGGCCTGTCGTCTCTTGAACGAACGTTCGGGGACGGCGGGCTTTTTTTCATCCATGGCCCATATTCATTCTTGCAGGAGGGATTTACCATGAGCGCAACCGCAAATCCGAATCCGACCGAAGTCAAACGCATCACGATCTTCGACACGACGCTGCGCGACGGGGAGCAGTCGCCGGGCGCCTCGATCGAGCCGGAGCAGAAGATCGTCATCGCGCGCCAGCTCGCGAAGCTCGGCGTCGACGCGATCGAGCCGGGGTTCCCGATTTCGAGCCCGGGCGAGTTCGCCGCCGTGCAGCAGATCTCCCGCGAGCTGCAGGGGACGGAGATCGTCGGCTTCGCCCGCGCCGTGCGCGCGGACATCGACGCCGCGATCAAGGCGACGCAGGACGCGGCGCGACGCCGGCTCCATCTGTTCATCTCGTCGTCGGACATCCATCTCGACTTCCAGCTCCGCAAGACGCGCGAGCAGGTGCTCGCGATCGCGCGCGAGATGGTCGCGTACGCGAAGCAGTTCGTCGACGAGATCGAGTTCTCGCCGATGGACTCGACCCGATCCGGACTGGAGTTCGTCATCGAGATGGTCGAGGCGGTCATCGCCGAAGGCGCGACGATCATCAACCTGCCCGACACGATGGGCTACGCGATGCCCGACGAGTATGAGGCGCTGTTCCGCACCGTCCGCACGCAGGCGAGGGGCGGCGACCGCGTCCGCTACAGTGCGCACTGCCACAACGACCTCGGGCTCGCGGTCGCGAACAGCCTCGCGGCGATCCGCGGCGGCGCGACGCAGGTCGAGGTGACGGTGAACGGCATCGGCGAGCGGGCCGGCAACTGCTCGCTCGAGGAGCTCGTCATGGCGATCGAGACGCGCAAGGACGCGCTGAAGGCCGGGACGGGCGTCAACATCGCGGAGATCTACAACACGTCGCGGCTCGTCAGCCGGATGATGCATTTCCCGATCGCGTTCAACAAGCCGATCGTCGGCCGCAACGCGTTCCAGCACGAGTCCGGCATCCACCAGGACGGCCTGCTCAAGAACCGCGCCACCTACGAGATCATGGATCCCGAGGCGATGGGCATCCCGCGCAGCATGATCGTGCTCGGCAAGCATTCCGGCCGCCACGCGATCCGGCACCGCGCGGCGGAGTACGGCATCGAGCTGGCGGGCGAGCAGCTCGACGAGGTGTACGCCGCCTTCAAGAAGGTCGCCGACGAGCAGAAAATCGTCACCGACGACCAGCTCCTGCGCATCATCGGCGAGTCGACGGACCGCCACGAGGATCCGTACACGCTCGTCGACCTGCAGGTGCTGTCCGGCACGCAGCGCGCCCGCATCGCGTCCGTGACGATCCGCGAGGGCGCGACCGGCGCCGAGCGCACCTGCTCCGGCATGGGCGCCGGCCCGATCGAGGCGGTCATCAACTGCATCAAGCAGGTGATCCCGGTCGCGGCCGAGTTCGAGGATCTGGAGCTCCACTCGCTCTCCTCGGGCGAGGACGCGCACGGCGAAGCGATCGTGACGGTGCTGCACGGCGGCCGGCGCTACCGCGGCACGGCGATCCACAAGGACGTCATCCTCGCCGTGGCGCAGGCGTTCGTCGGCGCGTGCAACCAGGCGGTCATCCGGACGGGCGCGCGCGGGAGCGGACAGGCGGAGAAGACGGGCTGAAGAAGCGGAGGACGGGCCGGATGCCCGTCTTCCTTTATTTTGGATCGGGAGAAAAAAAGAGGAGCGAAAAAATCCGACTTCCTGCCTCTTTACAGCCTTATGGTCCGACGATGGTCCCGGTTGTGCACAAACTTATCCACATATCCACCGAAAAATGTGTGCAAACCCCGTGGAAGCAGGCGGGATGTCGAATGCCGTCGCTTTGCAAACGGGGACAAGTTTTTCACAACCGATCTGTGGATAATGTGGACAATGTGGGTGAATCATGCACAAAACGGCCGGGTTCGGGCTGAAAAAGGATGAAAACCCTGCCGTTCTAGGGGCCGAAAACCGTCTGTATCGCGTGAATTGATGCACAATTTCGGGGATAGTGTGGATGATTTTGTGGATAATGTGATTTTTCAGGATATGGAAACGGACTGAGCCGGGAAACGCGGGCCGCGGATTGACAAAGACCACATGTTCATGTAAAAAGTAACCAACAACTTGTCGAAGGGGATGCCGACCCACGCGCCAACGCCCGCAAGCCAGTTCATTTTCCGCGTGAATTCCTCCCAGTCCCAGTCCTCCGACGGTTCGGGCACGCCGTTATGCGATCGACCGGAGCGCGATGGATCAGGGGATTTTCCCGGATCTGACGCTTGAAGAACTGCGGGCGGGGCCGCCGGGCGGCTCGACGCGGCGCTGGAATCCCTGCGGGAGGTGCGGCCATGAGGAAGCTTGTCCTGGCTTTGACGGCGGTCTTCGTCGGCCTGATCGGCGGATATGTCGGGTTTGACCGGTACTTTTCCAATGAGGGCATTCTTCACAGGGTCGTGCACCGATCGGGCTACGTGCTCGTCGAGAAAGCGAACCCCGTTCCGGTCGAACTGCGCATCAGGCCGGAATGGATTCCCGCGGCGGCGCAGGAATCCCCGGAAAGGCCGGGCATCACCCTGAAGGAACTGCACAACACCGCCATCAAGCTCGACTATGTATGGCACGCCGGAGACCATATCCAATTCGGTTTCTCCGTATCCCCGGCCATGAATCGGAGGGGCGGGGAGTTTCTGTACAATATCCGGGTGAATCCGGACGGCACCTACACCGACAACGTGCCGGCGGGTGTCTTCAGAATAACCTGGCCGGAAGGGGAAGCGATCGATTACGGCCCTGTCGGTTTCGGACCGGGGACGTTGATTGTGCTCTCCGTCAACGCCGATGATTACGAACGGATCAAGGACGGCTTCCGGCTGGAATACAACGGATTGATTTTGTATGAATACGCGAAAGCGTGATCCGCATGCCGCCGTCTTGCCGGGACGGCGGTCGTTTTTTTGTGGCTTGCCAAAATTCGGAGACTTGACGCGCCCCGGCCGTCAGGTGTACAATCGAGGCTCTGACGCCCGGAATGGAAAAACGTCCCGGAGATTTTACAGCCGGTGAAATCCGGATGGGAGAAAGGAGCATTGCGTCCATGTCTACGGCAACCGGCGCCAAACCGGCCGGGTTGTTCGGAAACCGGTTTTTCCAGACGGTCCTGCTGTCGAACATCGTGCTGCAAATCGGCATCTGGGTCCGCAATTTCTCGGTTCTGCTGTATGTGTACGACATGACGGATTCGGATCCTTACGCGATCTCGCTCATGTATGTCGCGGAATTTCTGCCGATCTTCCTGTTCTCGTTCATCGGCGGGACGTTCGCGGACCGGTGGCGGCCGAAGCGGACGATGATCTGGAGCGATTTCCTGTCGGCCTTGTCGGTCTTCGCCGTGCTGGCGACGATCGCAGCGGGCGTGTGGCAGATGGTGTTCTTCGCGACGCTCGTGTCGTCCATCCTGTCGCAGTTCTCGCAGCCTTCCGCGATGCGGATGTTCAAGATTCATCTCCAGCCGGATCAGCTGCAGCAGGCGATGGCGCTCTTCCAGTCGATGGTCGCGATCTTCATGGTCGCCGGTCCGTCGCTCGGCACGTTCATGTATAATCGGTACGACATCCATGTCTCGCTCGCGGTAACGGGCGCGGCGTTCCTGCTGTCCGCCCTGGTGCTGCTCCGGCTGCCGGAGGCGCCGGAAGGCGGAGAAGCCGGCGAGGCGGTCGGCGCGGCGCGGCCGTCGGGTAACTTCTGGAAGGACCTCGCGGAAGGGTTCCGGTACGTCTGGCGCAGCCCGGTGCTGCGGGTGCTCGGCCTGACGTTCGCGCTGGCCGGCATCGGGGTCGGCATGGTGCAGCCGCTCGGCATTTTCGTCGTGACGGAGAAGCTGGGGAGAGAGAAGGAATTTCTGCAGTTCCTGCTCATGGTGAACGGGGCGGCCATGCTGATCGGCGGCGGGCTCATCGCCGCGCTGTCGCGCCGCGTCCTGCCGCAGAAGCTGCTTGCGCTCGGCATGTTCGCCGGCGCCGTCACGACGCTGGGGATCGGCCTGTCCGAGCGGATCTGGCTGACGCTGCTGCTGCAGTTCATCGGCGGACTGACGTTCCCGGCCATCCACATCGGGATCAGCACGATGATCCTCCGCTGGTCCGACGCGTCGATCGTCGGGCGCGTGAACGGGGTGCTCAACCCGATGTTCATGGGCATGATGGTCGTCATGATGGCCGGCGGCGGCAGCCTGAAGGCGTGGTTCCCGATCGAGGCGCTTTACGCGGCGTCCGCGCTGGCCATGACGCTCGGGACCGCGGCGCTCGCGACGATCTTCCGGCACAAACCGCCGGAAGAGACGGCCGCGCAGCCGGCGCACGGCATGGCTTCGCATTGAGCCGCGCGATCGCGCCGAATCGGACAAGAAAGCCCGCATCCTGCGATGCGGGCTTTCGCCATTTCTGCTTCAGGCAGGCGGCGGATCGCCGCTGGTTTCGCCTCCCGTCTCCGGCAGGGCGCCGGGCGGACGCCGCTTCAGCCGGCCGGACCGGTAGAGGGCTTCGCGGAGCAAATATTCGATGTGCGCGTTCACGCTGCGGAATTCGTCGCTTGCCCACTGCTCGATCGCGCGGTACACGTCGGGATCGAGCCGCAGCGGGAACGCTTTTTTGTTGCCGGCCATTGCCTAACGCGTCACGTGTAGAGCGTGCCGGTGTTGATCACCGGCGTCGCGGAGCGGTCGGAGACGATGGCGACCATCAGATTGTTGACCATCGCGGCTCGGCGCTCGTCGTCCAGCTCGATCCCGTTCTCGACCAGCTTGCGCAGCGCCATCTCCACCATGCCGACGGCGCCTTCGACGACTTTCTGCCGCGAGGAGACGATGGCCATCGCCTGCTGCCGCTGCAGCATCGCGCTCGCGATCTCCGGCGCGTAGGCGAGATGGCTGAGCCGGGTCTCGAGCACTTCCACGCCGGCCACATTCAGCCGCGCCTGCAGTTCGCGCGTCAGCTGCTCCGCGATCTCGTCCGTGTTGCTCCGCAGCGAGATGGCCGGCTCTTCGGAGAACGTGTCGTAGGCGTACTGGGTCGCGATGTGGCGGATCGCCGTTTCGCTCTGGATCTCGACGAATGCTTCGTAGTTGTCCACGTCGAAGGACGCCTTGGCCGTATCGACGACCCGGAAGACGATCACGGCGCCGATCTCGATCGGGTTGCCTTCCGCGTCGTTCACCTTCAGCTTCTGGCTGTTGAAGTTGCGGACGCGGAGGGAAATCTTCTTGCGGTGCGCGAACGGGATGGTCATCCAGAAGCCGGCTTCGAGAATCGTGCCGACGTACCGGCCGAAGAAGGTGACGACCTTCGCTTCGTTCGGTTGGACGACGACGAGCGAAGCGAAGAGAATCATGGAAGCGAGCAGCATGGCGATGAAACCGATGACGTCCAGCGGCGACGGCTCGTCCGGCGCGTTCGAGGCCAGGACGAAGATGCCGCCGATGAGCAGGGCGAACGCGGCGATGAGAGCAAGAAATCCGTTCGTTTTCCAGGCGTTTTTCTCTTTCATGGGCAGGCCTCCTTCTGGGATGCGATATGGTTTTGATATATCTATGATATCACTTTTTCAAATGATTGACAACTGATGCGGAACCGGTCGGCGGAAAATGCGTATGTGTGGGCATAAGGCCGTATGGATGCCGACGTTCGAAAGGGGGCGATAGGATGAACGAACGGGCGGGTTTCGCAGCGGACGGCGCGGACCGGGAGATCCGGCTTGCGGTCGACATCCGTTCCGCCGGCTATGAGGCCGGCAAGCCCGTCATCCGCGATGTGCGGTTCACGGTGGCCGCAGGGGAGCTGGTCGGGCTGATCGGCCCGAACGGCGCGGGCAAAAGCACGACGATCAAGGCGGTGCTCGGCCTGCTCGCCCGGACGGACGGCGACATCCGCTTCGGCGGCGAACCGGGGCGGCGGGCGGAAGGGGCGGGGCCGTTCGGGGAGTCCGGGGAGACGGGCGGGTCAGGCGGGCAGGATGAGGCCGGGCGAACCGGAGAGTTCGGCGAGTCCGGCTTGTCCGGGGAGGCCGGCCGAACGGGCGCGTCCGGGCCATCCGGGCGGACGGGTTGTTATGCGTACGTGCCCGAACAGCCGGTTTTCTATGAATATTTCACGCTGTGGGAGCATCTGCGGCTGGCCGCGTCCGCGTTCGGCATCGCGGAGGAGTCGTTCGCGCCGCGGGCCGAACGGCTGCTCGAGCGGTTCCGGCTGCTGGACCACCGGCACGAGCTGCCGGCGCGTTTCTCGAAGGGGATGCAGCAGAAAATGATGCTGGCCGTCGGCTTCATGCTCGAGCCGGACCTGTACATCGTCGACGAGCCGTTCATCGGCCTGGACCCGCACGCCACGCGGGATCTGCTCGACCTGCTGGAGGAGGAGCGGCGGCGCGGCGCCGGCATTCTCATGTCGACGCATGTGCTCGACACCGCGGAGCGGATCTGCACCGGCTTCGTGCTGATGGACGGCGGCACGGTCGTCGCGCGGGGCGGGCTGGACGACGTGCGGCGGCAGGCGGGACTCGGGGGCGGCGCGCCGCTGTTCGACTGTTTCCTGGAGCTGACGAAGAGGTGACGGCGGAGATGAAGCGATGGACGCCCGTCCGCCTGCTCCTCTCGCGGATCGCCCGGTTCTGGCGGGAGCAGCTCCGGATTTGGAAGACGGCCTTCGATTGGACGGTCATGCTGTACCTTGTCGTGCCCGGGCTGTGGATTCTGGGCGGACTCTGGCTCGAGATGCTGCGCGAGCCGCCGGCGTGGCTGCTGGCGCTGCCGCCCGGGCTTGCGCTCGCGGTTTTCGCGATCCTCATGGTCGCGGGGCGGCTGCGCACGTTTCTGGAAGAGGCGGACGTGTTGGCGCTGCTGCAGCGCCGCAGGTGGGTCCGGACGCTGAAAACGGGCGGCGCCGCGTATACGCTGGCCGCGCAGGCGGTCGCGACCGCCCTGCTGTTCACGGTGCTGCTGCCGTGGCTGCGGCTCCACGACGCGTTCGGCGCGGACGGTCTCGCGATGTGGGCGGTCTTCACGCTGGCCTGCCGGTCGCTCGCGGCCGCCGCCCGCCGGCTGGCCGCTTCGCTGCTGCGCGGCTGGAGGCGGTGGACGGCGAACGTTCTGCTGTCGTGTGCGTTGATCGCGTGCTACGCGGGGGCCGTGTCGGCGTCGGACGGCAGCGCCGCGTTCCTTGGCGCGGGCGCGGCGGCCGCGTTCGCCTTGTGGGCGGGAGCCGTTCGGGCCTTGGTGCGGATGCGCGGCGGGTACGAGGCGGATCTTCAGGCGGAGCTGCGCGCCCGGACGGCTTCCGCGGCTCTGCTGCTCGCCGTTGCCGCCATCGAGGAGAAGCCGGCGCCGTTGATGAAGCGCCCAATGCTGTTCCCGCGTTCGGGGCGCATACTGCGAGCTTCGGATCCCGGCGCCATGCTGGCCGAGATGCGGATCAAGGCGTTCCTCCGGCAACCCCGGCAGCTGGGGCAGGGATTCCGCCTCATCGCGATCCCGACGGTCGCGCTGGTCTCCGTGCCGGGGTGGGTGGCGCTCATTCTGGCGGTGGTGTTGATGGCGCTGGTCGCCTCCTGGCTGCAGCGGGATTTCCGGGTATGGATGGACGAGCCGTTCATCGCCCGGTTCCCCTGGGAAGACGCGGCGATCCGGCGCGGCGCCATGCTGTCGCGGTTCTGGCTCATGCTGCCGGCGGCCGTCTGGTACGCGGCCGTCGCCGGCTGGCAGCTCGCCGGCTGGGCCGGGCTGCTTCCGGCCGCGCCGCTGGGCGCCTGTCTGTGGGCGCTCATCAACCTGGCGATGAAGGATCTGCCCGCCACGAAGCGGCGGCCCGTCGCGCCGGAGGAGCGGGAGGCGGCGGACGGTTGAACCGGCTGGCGGAAGATTGAAATGCGGGGCGGAAGGTTGGCGCGGTTGTGAGATTGCTGTGCAGGCGAGGAACGGGACGTGTAAGCGGATGGGGATTGCGCGCGAATGTGAGGCGCGCCATCCGGGAATGGCGCGGGCGTGCCGCCGGCGGAGCGATCCGGGATTGGTCGGGGGTTGCGGCGAACGATGCGCCGTCGGATGGCGCGGGCGAACGGCGGGTATGTTTTGCGCTTGATCGGGGAATGGTATAGCCGCCATCCAATCCACGACGGGAAGGAGCATGAACGTGGCGCGCGCAGGCGGAGTCCGATTTGAGTTTCCCGACGAGCATCAGGCCGCCCTCGCGTTCTCCATGCTGCAGGAGCTCGGCTACGAGCCGGAGCGGCACGGGCGCGCGGTTGTCATCCGGCTGGACGGCAACGACCTGGTCTCGGCGATCGAGATCGCGTCGGCGCACGGCGGCGAGCTGGCCGGAGCGTCGGGCGCGACCGCGGAAGATTCGCTCGACTCGGCCTACGGTCTCGACGAGATTCCGATTCCGGCGCATGTGGTCGAGCCGGAATGGCCGGACGCGTGAAGGCGGAGCGGGACGTGGGGCGCGTGAAGGCGGAGCGGGATGCGGGCGCGTGAAGGCGGAGCGGGATGCGGACGCGTGAAGGCGGAGCGGGTTGCGCGGATCGAAGCCCGGGATGGGCTGGCTTCGGCGGCCGGCCGGGGTTGACGCGGGCCGGGATAAGCGAAATTTTTTCTTCTGTTCGTGCGCCGGCGGATAGTGTCAAGAAGTTTGTGTATCAGGAGTATAAGGGCTCTCTGGAATTGAATTTGGGTGGCACTGCTCGTGTGAAGAGACAGGAGCGGGATTAGCTGCCGTACCTGTCCCTGAACATCTTCTCGAGT
>Ga0310826_100713_pt1 | contig 26966 bp, 24 predicted proteins | sample WT_ome_FD_201306 | JGI IMG/M metagenome (GOLD analysis project Ga0310826, IMG submission 201306) | Sorghum-adapted microbial communities enriched on wild type (WT) sorghum from Joint BioEnergy Institute, Emeryville, California, United... ... | reverse complement strand
GCCGAGCCTGCGGGTTCCGCAACCGCCTCAACCACCGCCACCGCGTAAGGTTGATCTGCACCCGGCGCCAACGCCGAGCGCCAGCCAAGATCAAGCAGCGGCTGCCCGGTTAACGGTGAAGAGCCACCAAAGTCGACGCCCTGGTCGCCCAGAGTCCGCTCAAGTCGCGCACCGGACTGTTGGTCGCGCTACTGAACAGGAAGCCACCACTGCCAGCCGGGCGGGGCCGGTGGAAGGTACGGCGGCGGGGCCCACCCCGGGGGCGGTATCCACCCTGGCGGCGGGGCTGGCCAGCCGGGCGGTGGATTGAAACGCCAAGCGCTCGCGGCGGACGTGGACGTTCCGGCCGGCGCGCTTGCTCGCTGAGCCGGTACAACATTCCCGGGGATGACAGGATTCACCGCCGACCCCGACGATGCACCAGGGTTGGCGAGAAACTCCTGGGACAACTCTCCTGCTCTTGCCACGTACAGCGTGATGTCCGCCTTGAGGGCGTTGCCCTTGAGAATGGCCCGGCCCGCTGTCACGAGGCCGCGGTCGGCGAAGTAACGGATCGCGGGCAGCAGTTCGCCGCTCATCTTCGGCGTGAGCCGCCCGGCAGGCTGGCCATCGACCCTTACCTCGACAAGCGTCTTCGTGCTCCGGGCCGTCTGTTCGGTAACTTCGTGCAGCGTCACATGAAGCCAAGCCTCGCCAGCGGCACCGAGAAACGGAACCAGGGTGTTGAGATAATTCTCCTCCCCGGTCACCTGGATAGCATTGCCACGGGGCAGCATGACGTGCTCGGCGTCTGGAGGCCGGTTTGCCGGCACCAGCAGATGCGGTTCACCGAGATCGAGCAGCACGGAACCGACGAACTCCGTGAACTTCCGTTCCCGACCGCGCTCGTCAAAGTCGAAGTTTTCGACGAGTCCGCCTCGAACCTGAGCCGGGACCTGCGGCAGCCATCCGTGCTGACAGAGGTTCGCGAGCACGGTCACGTAACGTGCCGCGTCTTCCCGCGGAAGATATCCGACGGGCTGACCGCCGATAAGGACCTGGACGGCGTTCCGGTCATATTGATTCGTCGGCTCAGGAACCAGGTGGGCGAGGGTCGTGATCTCGGTCCACTCAAGGGTAGGCACACCAACGATCTTTTGCAGCGTGGGAAAGTACCATGATTCACCCACAACTTCCTGGTGGTACCAACCCCTCGATCCCCAAAGATCGAACGGCTCGCGCATAGGCAGAAACTCCTGTCGCCGGCTGGACGTTTCATCAGGCTACCGGGCGACCTGAGTAAACAGAACAGCGCTGTCGTGTCGGTTTGCTGCCCGAGCGGGCATTACGTCATTTGCTGCCGATCTCTCGGGTCCATCAGTCGATCCGGTGTCACCAGTCGTCTTCGTCGTCGGGCACGGGAGGGGGCGCGTATTGGTTCCAGGTGCCGTCGCGATACATGTAGACGCGGAAGTACGGCTCCTCCTGGTCCATGACAAAAACCTGGACGCGGTACGGATACCGCCACAGCAGACTGGCGATCCGCTCGAGGACGGCGTCCACGTCAGCGTGGTTGAGGGCCCCGCCCCACACATCGCATTCAGGTTCCTTCCACCCACCCCAGTGATTGGCGCCCGGTTTGGTCAGCTCGCCGAGCGAGCCCACCCCGCACCACTGGCTGGGACGGATACGAGGATTCCCGTACCCCGTGTTCGGTGCTTCCTTCCTGAGCCACTCGCTCAGGGTCCGGACCGTGTCGCTGTCCGCGAGGTCCGCCTGGATCATCAGGTTGGTGACCCTACTCACGGGGACATATTGCCCCGTATACATGGAGGCTGGGCGGGCATTTTCGGGTCAGGAGCGCAGGGCGAGCCGCGTCTGCGTGTGGCTCACGCCGGCGGTCTTCTTCATGCGGCGCAGCAGGCGGTCGAGCTCGCTCGTGTCCGGCAAACAGACGTGCAGCAGGTAGTCGTACGGCCCGGTCACGTGCACCGCGTCGCGGATCATGGGTTGCGCGCGGGCCCACGCGAGGAACTCGTCGGAGTCCTGGTCCGCCTGGAGCCGTACGTCGATGAACGCCTCGATCCCGGCCCGACCGGGTGGCTCGGGTGTCTCGTCGGCCAGGATCGCGCGGTAGCCGAGGATGACGCCGGCCTTCTCCAGACGCCGCACCCGGGCCGCCACCGCGTTGGTGCTCAGGCCCACCGCACGACCGATCGAACTGAACGATGCGCGGCCGTCCTGGGTCAGGATGCTGAGAATCTTCTCGTCGACGGCGTCCACGCCGCGAATCTACCCGCGACGACCGCAGATCTTGCCGGCCGCGCCTCGGCGCCGGACCACACTCGCGAGCCATGGACGCTCTCACCGCTTTCGCCAGCGGCCTGGTGGCCGGGCTCGGCGTCGCCGTCCCGCTCGGGGCGATCGGCGTGCTGCTGATTCAGGAGGGGGTGACCCGCGGCCTGCGCCGAGGCGCGCCGGCGGCCGTCGCCGTGGGCGTGGTCGACACCGTGTACTGCACGGCCGCCGTCGCGGCGGGCGCGGTCGCGGCGCCGGCCATCGCGCGGTTGGGCTCCTGGCCCGCCGTCGTCGGCGGGGTGGCGCTGATCGTGATCGCGGTCCTGGGCATCCGGCGGGCCCTCGGCGCGCGGGTGGCGGACACCGGGACGGTCGAGGCGGCCCCCGGCCCGAGTTGGCGGCGATTCGTGTTGTTCCTGGGTCTGACGGCGATCAACCCCGCCACCCTGGTCTACTTCGCGGCGATCACGCTCGGCCTGGCTGGTCTGCTGCGCTCGCCGGTGCGGGCGGCGCTCTTCGTGGTGGGTACGGGACTCGCCTCGGTCGCCTGGCAACTCCTGCTCGTCGCCGCGGGCGCCCTGCTGCGCCGCCGTACGTCCCCGCGCGCCCGCACGGTCACCGCCCTGATCGGCAACGCCCTGGTCGCCGCCTTCGGCGCCGCCATGCTCCTCTCCGCAGCAACCTGACCTTGGTTGCGGGGGACCACATCGTCGTAGCGCCGGCCGTTCAGGCTGGCCCAGCCGGCGTCTGCCCGGTCATGAGCCGGTAGGCACGGATTGCCGCCTGGGTGACCTCCGGCCATCGGGGGTAGGTGAGGTAGTCGTCGTCGGGTGCGTCGGGTCCGAGCTCGTCGAGGATCGCCACCAAGGGCCTCCCCCCGTCGGCGACCGCGTCGGCCTCATCCGCGCTGCGATGGTCCCGACATGCCTACTGGGTGAGGTCTGGTCCCAGAACGTGTCGTCCACAAGCCAGTGCACGGCCTCGGTCAGGCCCGGCCACGACATGGGGCCGGGCGGCTGGAGAGTCACCAGAATGGCGAGCGCCTCGATGACATCGGCCCGCCAATGGGGCCAGGCGACGGCGGTCATGCGGCGACTACCTCATGAGTCGCGACGGTGGAGCCGAGGGGACTTGAACCCCTAACCCCCGCCTTGCAAAGGCGGTGCTCTGCCAGTTGAGCTACGACCCCGACAGGCGGGTCAGCGAAGGTCAGGCGCGGTGGTGGCCTCGTGCCACAGGGCCCGCTCCTCCGAGGCGTCGCGAACCTTCTTGGCGATATAGACCGCGGCGCCGACGAGGCCCGCCAGAATGATCAGCTTCTTCAGCATGTGCAGGACCACCTTGTATCGGCGTCCGCCACGGACGCTCCGGCTAGAACGGGAGGGGCGGAGGTGGGGCTAGATGGAATCGAACCATCGACCTCAGAGTTATCAGCTCTGCGCTCTAACCGACTGAGCTATAGCCCCGCGCGGTACGGTGATCTACCGTACCGTACGGCCGGCGGGCGACCAAAGCGGGTATCCCCCTACGGCCCGCACCACCGACCGTACACTCACTCCTTTTCGGAAAGTGTGACCTCGATGCCGCCGACCAGGTCGGCGCACACGTTGTAGACGAACGCGCTGAGGGTCGCCAGAGCGGTGAACATGACCATGTTGACCGCGCCCAGCAGGATCGCCGTGCCGATCACGCCCTTGGCGGTGATGCGGAACGGGTTCGCGTCCGCCGCGGTCTGGCCGGTGATCTCGGCGAACATCGTGTTGACGCTGTCGAAGACCCCCATCGCGTCCAGAGCCAGGTAGAGCACCGACGTGGCCACGATGGCGACGATGAACAGCACCAGCGACACGGCGAACGAGAACTTCATGACCGACCAGGGGTCGATCCGCTTCAGGTTCAGCCGAGCCCGCCGCGGTCCCCGGCTCGCCGCCCCGGCCACGGTGGCCCGGGCGGTCCGGAGAGACTCGGAGACTCGGGCGGCCCCGACCGCGGCCGCACCGGTGACGGCGCCCGCCACCCGGCTCGAGGTGCTCGTAGCCGGCGACCGGCTCTCGACCTTGGCCGGCACGGAGACCGACGCCCGGCCGATCGTGGTGCCCGGCCGCGGGCCGCTGGCGCCCGCCGCCCCGGCGCCACTCGCCTCGCCCTGACCGCCGGAGCGCGCACCCGACGCAGAGGCGGTGCCCCGGGCGGACGGGGACGACGCCGACGCCCGGCCGGTGGCCTCCGGGCGCGTGGCCGGCGACGACGACTCGCCCGGCCGCGACGCCTGGGCCGACGCGCCACCCGACGCACCCGCAGCCGACGCGGAGGCGCTCGCCGAACCGGACGACGCCGCAGCGCCACCCGACCCCGGACTGGTCGACTCCGGCCGGGCGGACCGCGCCCGGGAGCGGTTGTCGGCCGACGCGGCCGGGCCCGTCGAACTCGACGCGCCGCCCGACGTCCGCCGGATGGTGTTGGAAGAATCTGTCGGCTTTTCGTCCCGAGCAGCGGCGGGCGTGCCGAGGGGGCCAGGCTTCTCGGTCGCCGGGGCGGAGGCGTGGGCGGGCTCAGTGGCTGCCCCCGCGGCGCCCGACTTCGCTTGCGTCTCCGTCATCGACCAATCCTGTTCACTGGGGTGCGGTGGGTGGGCTGACGTATCAGCGGTGCGCTGGCTAGCGTCACGCGAGGGCGTGGGCCCGGCTGTCATTCTTGCGACGCAGCTTCGTTCTCGTCCCGTTCGTCGGCGTTTCGGGCAATTGCCACGACAGTCGCGCCCTCCGGTAGATCCATGAGCTTGACCCCCATTGTGTTCCGGTCACGGGTCCGTCGTACGGGCTTCACCGGAGTGCGGATGACATCGCCGGTCGAGGTGATGGCGAACAGCTCGTCGTCAGGACTTACTACCACAGCGCCGACGAGTCCGCCGCGCCGCTGGGTGATCTTAGCGGTAATAACGCCCTTTCCGCCGCGCCCCTGCACCGGGTATTCCTCGATCGGAGTGCGCTTGGCGTAACCGCCGTCGGTGGCGACGAGGACGTCCATGCCCTCGCGCACCACCTCCATCGCGAGCAACTCGTCATCGTCGGAGAACCGCATGCCAATCACGCCACTGGTCGCCCGGCCCATCGGCCGCAGGGTCTCGTCGTCGCCCCGGAACCGGATGGCCTGGGCGTTCTTGCTGACCAGCAGCAGATCGTCGGTTGGCTTGATCAGCGCGGCCCCGACCAGCTCGTCGTCCTCCTTCAGGTTGATCGCCACGATGCCGCCGCTGCGGTTGGAGTCGAACTCCTCCAGCGCGGTCTTCTTGACCAGGCCCTTACGCGTGGCGAGCACCAGGTACGGGGCGACCTCGTAGTTGGGGATCTGGATGACCTGGGCGATGTGCTCATCCGGCTGGAAGGCCAGCAGGTTGGCCACGTGCTGGCCGCGCGCGACCCGGTTCGCCTCCGGCAGTTCGTACGCCTTCGCCCGGTAGACCCGGCCCTTGTTCGTGAAGAACAAGATCCAGTCGTGGGTCGAGCAGACGAAGAAGTGGCTCACGATGTCGTCCTGGCGCAACGCGGCACCCGAGACGCCCTTGCCACCCCGGCGCTGCGACCGGTACAGGTCGACCTTGGTGCGCTTGGCGTAGCCGGTCCGGGTGATCGTGACGACCACGCTCTCCCGGGCGATGAGGTCCTCGACCGACACCTCGCCGTCGAACGGGATGATCCGGGTGCGCCGGTCGTCGCCGAACCGGGCGACCACCTCGGCCAGCTCCTCGCCGACGATCGTGCGCTGCCGCTCCGGCTTGGCCAGGATGTCGCGGTAGTCGGCGATCTCCAGCTCGATCTTGGCCAACTCGTCGATGATCTTCTGACGCTCGAGGGCGGCCAGGCGGCGCAGCTGCATGTCGAGGATCGCGGTCGCCTGGATCTCATCGATGTCGAGCAGGCTCATGAGGCCCGTACGGGCTTCCTCGACCGTGGCCGACCGCCGGATCAGGGCGATGACCTCGTCGAGCATGTCCAGGGCCTTGACCAGACCCCGCAGGATGTGCGCCCGCTCCTCGGCCTTGCGCAGCCGGTACTCAGTCCGGCGCCGGATGACCTCGACCTGGTGGTCGACGTAGTACCGGACGAACTGAGCGAGGTTCAGCGTCCGCGGCACCCCGTCGACCAGGGCCAGCATGTTGGCGCCGAAGGTCTCCTGCAGCTGGGTGTGCTTGTAGAGGTTGTTGAGCACGACCTTGGGCACCGCGTCCCGACGCAGCACCAGCACCAGCCGCATACCGGTCCGCGCCGAGGACTCGTCGCGGATGTCGGTGATGCCGGCGAGCTTGCCCTCGCGGATGAGCTCGGCACACCGCTCGGCCAGGTTGTCCGGGTTCACCTGGTAGGGCAGTTCGGTCACCACCAGGCAGGTCCGGCCGCGGCGGTCCTCCTCGACATCGACCACGGCCCGCATGCGGATCGCGCCGCGACCCGTGCGGTACGCCTCCTCGATGCCAGCCGTGCCCGCGATCAACGCGCCCGTGGGGAAGTCCGGCCCCTTGACGATCTTGATCAGCGCGTCGAGCGTGGTCTTCTCGTCCGCGTCCGGGTTGTCGAGCACCCACTGCACGGCGGCCGCGATCTCCCGCAGGTTGTGCGGCGGGATCTTGGTGGCGAACCCGACCGCGATACCGTCGCTGCCGTTGACCAGCAGGTTCGGGAACCGGGCCGGGAGGACGTGCGGCTCCTGGGTACGGCCGTCGTAGTTCGGCCCGAAGTCGACCGTCTCCTCCTCGATGTCGCGCAGCATCTCCATTGCGATGGGCGACAGTCGGGCCTCGGTGTATCGCATGGCCGCAGCCGGGTCATTACCGGGCGAACCGAAGTTCCCGTTGCCGTCGACGAGGGGGTAGCGCAGCGACCAGGGCTGGCCCATCCGCACGAGGGTGTCGTAGATCGCCGAGTCGCCGTGCGGGTGGTAGTTACCCATGACGTCACCGACGATGCGGGCGCACTTGACGTACCCCCGGTCGGGCCGGAAGCCCGCGTCGTACATCGCGTACAGGATCTTGCGGTGGACCGGCTTGAGACCGTCCCGTACGTCCGGCAGCGCCCGGCCCACGATCACGCTCATGGCGTAGTCGAGGTAGGAGCGCTGCATCTCCGTGTCGAGGCCGACCGGCTCGACCCGGCCACCCCCGAGCGTGAGCGGGGCGTCCTCAGGCGCCTCCTCCGACGCCTCGTCGGTCGGCTCCTCGATCGGCTCTTCCGGCTCGGTCACGTTAACCCTCTATTTCCTGTAACTGAAGCTGGCAGGGCACGGCCTCAGCGCGCCCGGTCACCGGTCGGCCGGGCGGAACCTCCGCGGCGCGACCTGTGGAAAACTCTCTGTGGATAACTCTGTGGACATGTGGACAAGGACACATGAGTAGTCGCCTGGCCGACACTCACGTGCCCACCGGCCTAGATGTCCAGGAACCTGACGTCTTTGGCGTTGCGCTGGATGAACGAGCGGCGAGCCTCGACGTCCTCGCCCATCAGAACGCTGAAGAGCTCGTCGGCCGTGGCCGCGTCGTCCAGCGTGACCTGGCGCAGGGTCCGGGTCGCCGGGTTCATCGTGGTCTCCCACAGCTCCGGGTAGTTCATCTCACCCAGACCCTTGAACCGCTGGATGTCGTCCGGCTTGGCGTTGGGCCGCTTCTCCTGGCGCAGCGCGATCAGGCCGTCCCGCTCCCGGTCGCTGTAGGCGTACTGGACGTCGTCGCCCTTCTTGTTCCACTTGATCTTGTAGAGCGGCGGCGACGCCAGGTACACGTGCCCGAGCTCGACCAGCGGGCGCATGAACCGGAACAGCAGCGTCAGCAGCAGGGTCTGGATGTGCTGGCCGTCCACATCGGCGTCGGCCATCAGGATGATCTTGTGGTACCGCAGCTTCTGGATGTCGAAGTCGTCGTGGATGCCGGTACCCAGGGCAGTGATCAACGACTGGACCTCGACGTTCTTGAGCACGCGGTCGATGCGGGCCTTCTCGACGTTGAGGATCTTGCCGCGGATGGGCAGGATCGCCTGGGTCCGCGGATCGCGGCCCTGCTTGGCCGAGCCGCCAGCCGAGTCACCCTCGACGATGAACAGCTCGCAGATGCTCGGGTCGTTGGACTGACAGTCGGCGAGCTTGCCCGGCATCGACCCGGACTCGAGCAGCGACTTGCGTCGGGCGAGCTGACGGGCCTGGGCCGCGGCCTTGCGCGCGCGCGCCGCCTGGCTCGCCTTAGTGATGATCGTCTTGGCCTCGCCGGGGTTGCGCTCGAACCAGTCGGCCAGCCACTCGTTGCAGACCTTCTGCACGAAGCTCTTCACGGCGGTGTTGCCGAGCTTCGTCTTGGTCTGCCCCTCGAACTGGGGCTCGCGGATCTTCACCGACACGATCGCGGCCAGGCCCTCGCGGATGTCCTCGCCGGTCAGCTTCTCGTCACCTTTGAGCAGCTTCTTCTCGGCGCCGTACTTGTTCACCACCGTGGTGAGCGCGGTCCGGAAGCCTTCCTCGTGGGTGCCGCCCTCGTGGGTGTTGATCAGGTTCGCGAAGGTGAAGACGCTCTCGCTGTAGCTCTCGTTCCACTGCATGGCGATCTCCACCGCCATGCCCTCGTCCTCGCCGGCAAACTCGATCACCGACCGGTGAATCGGCACCTTGGTCTGGTTGAGGTGCCGGACGAAGTCGGCGATGCCTCCCTTGTAGAGGAAGGTCACCTCGCGCCGGTCCTCGGCGCCCGCCGCCGCCTCGTCGGACACCCGCTCGTCCCGCAGCACGATCGTCAGCCCGCGGCACAGGAACGCCGTCTCCTGCAGGCGGCGGTAGATCGTCTGGTAGTCGAAGGCGACGGTCTCGAAGATCGCGGGGTCCGGCCAGAACGCCACCGAGGTCCCGGTCTTGCGGCTGGTGGCCCCCTTCTGCAGCGGCCCGGTCGGGCGTGCGGCCACGAACTCCTGGCGCCAGACGTATCCGTCCCGCTGGACCTCGACCTCGACCCGGGTCGACAGCGCGTTGACCACCGAGACACCCACGCCGTGCAGGCCGCCGGAGACCGCGTACGCCTTCCCGTCGAACTTGCCGCCCGCGTGCAGCATCGTGAGCGCCATCTCGACGCCCGTCAGCTTGGTCTTCGGGTTGACGTCCACCGGGATGCCCCGGCCGTTGTCGACCACACGCACGCCACCGTCGGCGAGCAGCGTCACCACGATGGTGTCGCAGTAACCGGCGAGCGCCTCGTCGACCGCGTTGTCCACCACCTCCCACACCAGGTGGTGCAGACCCCGCTCACCGGTCGAACCGATGTACATACCGGGGCGCTTACGAACGGCGTCGAGACCCTCCAGGGCGGTCATCGAGGCCGCGGTGTACTCAGTGTTCTGCTTTGCGCCACGCTTCGAATTGGGCTCAGCCACGCTTCGTCGCTTTCTCCGCCGGCCGCCAGCCAGGCGGGTTTCGGGCACGCCGACAGCCAGCCGGCGCCGCCACGGTCACCAGGTCGTGGGATCGGGGAAGCTCCGCTCCCCGGGATCAGTCAGTCACCCTGAATCCTACCTGCCCGAGACCTGTCCGGCACGCCACGGCACCCCGACAGGCCGCCTGAAATCGCCGGAGCCCGCCGAACAACGCCGGAGATGACCCCCTCCACGCGCACGGGACCCTCAACGCGCCGTGACGCCAACCAGACGTTTCGGCCCGTCCGGTCGCGACCCACCCGGCCAGGTGGGTCGCGATCGGTCAGCAACGTGTCCTAGGGTTGTCCGTTGCTGCGGATACGGGGACCGCGGAATATGCGTCAGGGTCGGGAAAACCGGCCCCAGGTCGTAAGGAGAACGGGCGATGGGACTGGACAATGTTGCGGTCCAGTGGCCACGCACGGGACGGTTCTACGAGCCGGTCGACCCCCAGGAGTTCGCCGACTTTCTCACGATCGCCGAGACCGCGCCGCCCCAGGCCGCGCCAGCGGCGGCCCTGGCCAAGAGCATCGCGCAGTCGGCCACCGTCCACGCCACCCCCTACACCGAGGTGGTCGACCTGCTCTTCGGTCTGGAGGGTGTGCTCTACGCGACCGAGCACGCCATCGAGGATGAGGACCCGGTCATCGATCCCGACGGCTGCGCCTGGCTCGCCGGCGGACTGGAGAAGTTCGTGGCCGGCCACGTCCCGCTCGGGGACGAGGTGACCTTCGAGACGATCGCCCAGGTCATGCGGAAGGCGTTGAGCGAGTCGCGCCACGCGGAGAAGGAGCTGCGCTGGCTTCAGACCCGTCTCGACGCCCTGCGGGACGAGCACGGCAACCCGCCCCAGTGGCAGTTCTCGCTGCTGGAGATCGAGGTGCTGGCCAAGTTCTACCGCCGCTGCACCGAACGCGGCTTCGCCGTCTACGCCGACTTCTGACGCGCGCCCGGCGTCTGGCGCATCGACTTTCTGACGCGCCGACTTTCCGACACTCTGTCGGGGGTGACGCCCCGGCGCGTCGGGTCGGTCAGGCTCACGACACCAGCCGGACCAGCGTTCGCTTGAGCGTCCCGTCGTCCCGCTCGTCCTGCCACGCCACGACCTCCACCACATACCCCCGGTGCCGGGCGTCGCGCAGCGCCGCGGCCAGCCCGGGATCGAGCGCCGCGTTGGTCAGAACAACGACACCGACCACCCGTCGCCAGTCGGTCGCCCCCACGGCGGCGGTCAGCTCGTCCGGCCCGAACGTCGTGCCCGGCCGGTCCCGAATGACCACCTGGACCGGCCGGCCGAACACCTCGGTCACCAGGCCCGCGGGGCCCGGACCGACGGAAGCCCCGTGTCCGGTCGCCCGGCGCACCGCCTGCTCGGCCCGCTGGGTGTAGTCGCTCGGGGCCGGCGGGGGCAGCCGGTCGCGCAACGCCAGGCGGTACTGGGTGGGTAGCTCGAGCAGGAGCGCCGAGGCCGTGTCGGGGGCCAGGTGCCCCACGAGCCGGACGGCCGACTCGAAGCGGACCAGCGGCACGAGCTCGGCGAGCTGAGGTACGGACAACTGAGCCAGGGCCGCCGAGAGCACGGCCGGGGGAACGTAGGCGAGCAACTCGTCGACCCGGTCGGCCCGGGCCCCGAGCAGCATCCGGGCCACCTCCCGCGGGCCCAGCGCGTCCAGGGCGCTCGGGATGACCGGCGGTGGGAGGTCCAGCACCATGGCGGCGGCGTCATCGGCCGGCGCTCGCCCGATGCGGTCGAGCAAGTCCCGACCCGGGACCGGGCCGGTAGGCCCCCAGCCCGTGCGCCCGCGGCCGAATCCGTCCGGCGGCGTCACCCTCGGGAAAGTAGCAGCCGCCGCCCGGAAATGGGTCAGCCGTTCGTCACGGCCTTAGGTCCAGAACCGCTTTTTGTGGTCTGGGCGCCTTTGTGTCATAGGACTGCGCGCACAACCGGGTGATCGCGTCAGCCGTACGTGTCACGCGGCCCCCGCCCGCGTACGCGCTTGGGCCCCCGGCCCCACGAGGGCGCCACCGGTCCGTGCACGTGGATGCGTCGCACCACGTCCCGGCCGACCTCGGCCTGAATACGGTTCAACATCGGCTTGGACAGCAACCGGATCTGCGTGGCCCAGGCCGTCGACTCGGCCTCGATGGTCAGCTCCCCGTCGGCGAGCTTCACCGGTCGGCAGTGGGCGGCCAGGTCGGCGCCGACGATCTTGTCCCAGGTGCCGAAGATCCGGGCCTCGGCCGCGGGCCGCTCCCACCCGCGCAGCTTGACCAGCCGGGCGATGATCTCGCCCAGGGGAGCGGGGTCGCGTGGATCGGGCCCCGGTCCGGAGTAGCCGCGCAGTCGCCGCTCGCCGCCGGCGCTGCGTCGCTGGGTCGGCGGACGCGACTCCCGCCGCACCCGGGCGGCCTCCAGTACGGCCTGGGCCAACTCGTCGGGCGATCGTTGGCTCGGTGGTTCGAGCGGATCGCCGTCGGCCCGGTCGGGCGACGGGTCAGGCGACACGGGTGACGACCCCATCCCCGACGGTGTACCGGGCCCCGCGGAGGGCGTCGGGCACGTCCTGGGGCACCGCGCACGTGACCAGCACCTGGCTCGCGCCGGCCACGAGCTCGGCCAGACGCTCCCGCCGGCCGGAGTCCAGCTCGGCGAAGACGTCGTCGAGCACCAGCACCGGCTCGATGCCCTCGCTGCGCAGCAGTTCGTACGACGCCAGCCGCAGCGCCAGCGCAAACGACCACGACTCACCGTGGCTCGCGTACCCCTTGGCGGGCAGGTCGCCCAGCGTGAGCGTGAGGTCGTCGCGGTGCGGGCCGACCAGCGTCGTGCCGCGCTCCACCTCGGACGGTCGGGCCTCGGCCAGCGCGTCCCGCAGCCGCTGTTCGATCTCGGGTCGGCTCAGGCCGGCCAGCTCGGCTGCGTCGGCCGACGGGGCCCACGACTTGGCTTCGTAGGCCAGCCGCGCCTCACTCCGGCCCGCGCTGACTGCGTCGTACGCCTTGGCTAGGTGGGTCCCGAGCGCGGAGCACAGCTCCAACCGGGCCGTGATCAGGTCCGCGCCGTAGGCGGCCAGGTGCAGGTCCCAGACGTCCAGAGTGGACAGGTCCGGCGCGTCGCCCTCGACGTCGACCGGGCGCCGGCTCCGACTGGCCACCTTGCGGGCCAGGTAGGCGGTGCGCAGCAGGGCGTTGCGCTGCTTGAGGACCCGTTCATAGTCGGCTCGCACCCCGGCGAACCGCGGCTGGCGCTGAACCAGCAGATCGTCCAGATACTTGCGCCGCTCGGACGGATCGCCACGCACGAGAGCGAGATCCTCCGGGGCGAAGAGCACCAGCCGCAGCGCGCCGAGCACGTCGCGGGCGCGGGTGGCCGGCGCCCGGCCGATCCGGGCCCGATTGGCCTTACCCGGCGTGATCTCCAGCTCGACGAGCAGCTCGCGTCCATCGTGGACGATCGCGCAGCGGATGATGGCTCGGGTGGCGCCCTGGCGCACCAGCGGCGCATCGGTCGTGACGCGGTGGCTGCCGAGCGTCGCGACGAACCCGATCGCCTCGACGAGATTCGTCTTCCCGTGCCCGTTGGGTCCGATGAGGACACTCGACCCGGGGTCGAAGTCGACCGCGGCCTCGGCGTAGCTGCGGAAGTCGTGCAGTTCCAGACGACGCACGTACACGGGCTCAGCCCCCTGTCCGACCCACGGCTGACCCTAGTCGCGCTTCACCGCGTGGCCACCGAACTGCTTGCGCAGGGCCGCCACCGCCTTCATGGCGGGCGAGTCCTCCTGCCGCGAGGTGAAGCGGGCGAACAGCGCGGCCGAGATCGCGTGCACCGGCACGGCCAGGCGTACGGCCTCGTCCACCGTCCACCGGCCCTCGCCCGTGTCCTCGGCGTAGCCGCGCAGCCCGTCCAACTGGGGATCCTCGTCGAGCGCGCGGTCGAGCAGGTCCAACAACCAGGAGCGCACCACGGTGCCGGACCGCCAGGACTTGATGACCGCCGGCACGTCGGTGACGTACTCCGACGCCCGCATCAGCTCGTAACCCTCGGCGTACGCCTGCATGAGCGCGTACTCGATGCCGTTGTGCACCATCTTCGCGTAGTGCCCCGCCCCGACCGGGCCCGCGTGGACGAAGCCGAACTCACCGGCCGGCTTGAGGGCATCGAAGATGGGCTGGGCCTGGGCCACGTGCGCCGCCTCGCCCCCGACCATCAGGGCGTACCCCTCCTCGCGCCCCCAGATGCCCCCGGAGACCCCGACATCCAAGTAGCCGATGCCTCGGGCATGCAGACGCGCGGCCCGGGGCCGGTCCAGCGAGAAGTGTGAGTTCCCCCCATCGATGATCAGGTCACCCGGGGAGAGCAGCGCGGCCACCTCGTCCACGGTCGCGTCGGTCACCTCGGCCGGCACCATGATCCACACGACGCGCGGGGGCGTGAGCGCCGCCACGAACTCGGGCAGGCCGGCGACCTCGGAGACGCTCGGATCCCGGTCGAAGCCCACCACCTGGTGCCCCGCGGCCCGCAGCCGGGCCGCCATGTTGCCACCCATGCGCCCGAGCCCGACCAGACCCAGTTGCATCCCGTCTCCCCTCCCCGCAGCGTTCATGCCGACCGTACGCCCCGCACCCGATCGGGGTCAGCGCAACGGAGCGGCTCGTCCCCGGTCGACGGGTCAGGCCCCGACCCGCATCGGCATGATCAGGTAGCGGTAGCCGGGGATGGTCTCGCCGTCGTCCCCGGCCGGCGTCACCACGGCCGGCTTCATCGGGTGGGTGAACGAGATCAGGACCTTGGGCGAGTCGAGCACCGACAGACCGTCGAGCAGGTAGCTCGGGTTGAAGGCCACCGTGAGTGGCTCGCCGGTGAAGTCGGCCTCCATGGCCTCGCTGGCGCGCGCGTCCTCGCTGCCACCGGCCTCGACGATGACCTCGCCGTCGGAGAAGTTCAGCCGCACGGGCGTGGTGCGGTCGGCGACCAGGGCCACGCGCTTGACCACCTCGGTCAGGGCGGCGACGTTCATGCGGGCCCAGGCGTTGTGGTCCTCGGGGAACAGCGCCCGGATCTTGGGGAAGTCGGGGTCAAGCAGCCGACTGGTGGTGCGCCGGTTGCCCCCGGCGAACCCGATCATGCCCTCGCCCACACCGCCGCGGGACAGGGCCACGGTCACCTCGCCGCCCAGCGGGCCGAGGGTCTTCGCCGTGTCGTGCAGGGTCCGTGCCGGCACCAGGGCGTACAGGTTCGCACCCGGCTCGTTCGGCCGCCAGGTGATCTCCCGAATGGCGGCCCGGTACCGGTCGGTCGCCAGCAGGGAGAGCGTCTCGCCCTCGAGCTCCATACGCACGCCGGTGAGCATGGGGATCGTCTCGTCGCGCCCGGCCGCGATCGCCACCTGGGCCACGGCCAGGGCGAAGGCCTGCGCGTCGACGACGCCGGCGGTCTCGGGCATGGCCGGCAGGGTCGGGTAGTCCTCGACCGGCATCGTCGGCAGGGTGAAGCGGGCGCTGCCGCAGACGAGCTCCAGGTGCGAGCCGACCGCGGCCACCTCGACCGGCTTGGCCGGCAGGGCCTTGGTGATCTCGGCGAGCAGCCGGCCGGAGACCAGGGCGGCGCCGTCGGAGTCACCCTGCACAGCGACGGTGACCTGGCTGGAGACCTCGTAGTCGAACCCCGAGACGGTGAGCACCCCGTCCTCGACGCGCAGCAGAACGCCGGCGAGGACCGGGACGGAGGGGCGTGACGGCAGGCTCTTGGCCGTCCAGGCGACGGCGTCGGCGAGGTGGTCCCGCTCAACCCGGAACTTCATGCTGCCCTCCCGCGCGTGCGGTTCCTCAGGGCGAACCCCAGGAACTCCCTGGCGCGCACCCCGGCCGGGGCGCGGTCGAGGTCTGATTGTGGCCGTTGGTCGGCGGCGAGGCCAGCAACGCCACGCGGGTCGTCGTGTCCGCGAGTCGCCGAGTTGGCGTTCCCGGGCGCCGGCGTTCGCGTGGTGCCGGTGATCCACCAGCGTGGGTGCTCAGGCAGCGAGCGGGCCGACCGGCTGGGCGGAGGGCTGGCTCGCGGAATCCACAGTGCGACCGTTTCTCGTTTTTTCTGGATGAAGATCTTCCGTCATCGTCGTCGGTGTTGTGGAAGTTGGGGATAACAGGCGTTGAGCCTGGTCAGAGCGGGTGATCGGCGGTGGATCCTCCGTGGATGACATGGGGGCGGCGCGCCGATCACATCCACAGGGCCGGCCGACGCGGCCCTGACCACAGCGTCATCCACGGCCTTGTCCACGAGATATCCACCGGTTGTCCCCAGGTTGTGCGAGCACGTCTTGTCGACGGCATGACTACCGACTGAGACGGTTCACAGCTTTGTCCCCAGGAGTTGTCCACAGGCTGTGGATAGTGTGGAGCGGTCGTGGACGGGGCAAAAGGGACGTTTGGTCGGGCTGTCGACGCCCCGCGAATGGCTCACGAAACCCGCGGCGTACGCCCGTGGGGACCGCCGGTCGGGTGGTCGACGGACCGGTGGTGTGACAGGCAGCACTCGGGCGGGGCGCCGTAGCGGCCCGCCTCGACGGGTGATTGCGGGTTACGGGAGCTGCTTGATCCGGTTGGTGAGCTCGGCGATCTGGTTGAACAGCGTGCGCCGCTCGGACATGAGCTGTCGGATCTTGCGCTCGGCGTGCATGACCGTGGTGTGGTCGCGGCCGCCGAAGGCCTGCCCGATGCGGGGCAGGGACATGTCGGTGAGCTCCCGGCACAGGTACATGGCGACCTGGCGGGCGGTGACAAGCACGCGGGACCGCGACTGGCCGCGTAGGTCGTCGACGCTCACGCCGAAGTACTCCGAGACCACTTCCATGATCTGCTCGACGGTGAGTTCGGGCGCCGAGCCGTCCGGGATGAAGTCGCGCAGGACCTCCTCGGCGAGGGCGAGGTCGACGGTCGACCGGTTCAGGCTCGCGAACGCGGTGACCCGCAGCAGCGCACCTTCGAGCTCGCGGATCGACATGGTGATCCGCGAGGCGATGAACTCCAGGACCTGCGTCGGCACATGCAGGCGTTCCTGGGCCTGCTTCTTCTGCAGGATCGCGATGCGGGTCTCGAGGTCCGGGGGCTTGATGTCGGTCACCAGGCCCCACTCGAACCGCGTCCGCAGCCGGTCCTCCAGGGTGGCGAGGTCCTTGGCCTTGCGGTCCGAGGTGATGACGATCTGCTTGTTGGCGTTGTGGAGCGTGTTGAAGGTGTGGAAGAACTCCTCCTGCGTCCGTTCCCGGTTCTCCAGGAACTGGATGTCGTCGATCAGGAGGATGTCCACCTCGTCGCGGTAGCGGCGCTGGAACGCGCTCTGCTTGTCGTCGCGGACGCTGTTGATGAAGTCGTTGGTGAACTCCTCGGTCGACACGTACCGCACGGCCTTGGCGGTGCCCAGCGCTTGGGCGGAGTGGCCGATGGCGTGCAGCAGGTGGGTCTTGCCGAGTCCGGAACCGCCGTAGATGAACAGCGGGTTGTAGGCCTTGGCCGGGGCCTCCGAGACCGCGTAGGCCGCCGCGTGGGCGAACCGGTTGGAGACGCCGACGACGAACGACTCGAAGGTGTACTTCGGGTTGAGCCGGTTGCCGCTGTCGGTGCTCGTCTTGACCCGGTCGTCGCGGTGGTGGGCGGCCACGTAGCTTGACCGCTCGCTGGTCGAGGTGCTGCCGGCGGAGCTGCCGCTCGAGCCGTTGCTGGACGCGCTCTCGGGTGGCTGGCGGGGTGTGGCGGTCGCCGGGGCGGTCGATCGCGGCACGGGCACCATGGCGACGGCGGCGGTCGGGGCGTTGAGCGGGTCGACCTGACCCTCCTCCGGCGGGCGGATCGTGACCGCCACCTGCATGCTGCGCCCCAGGTACTGGCTCAGCGCCTCGGTGATGTGCCCGCGCAGGTGGGTCTCGATCTGCTCCCGGGTGTACGCGTCGGGGACGGCGAGCAGAGCTGTGTCGTCGATGATGGCGCGCAGTGAGGTCAGCCGGAGAAAGGCACGGCGCTGCTGGGACAGACCCTCCTGGTGGAACAGGATGTCGTTCACGGCACCCCACACGACCGCGCAGTCTGCCGGATCTGTCACCCCGTCACCCCTACCTCATTCGGTCACGACTACCTGTCCGATATCCACAGGTTATCCACACCCTGTGTACAAGTGGATACCTGTCCATCTATCGGCATGGTGAACCGTGGCCGTCGTCATCTCCGGCCCGTTGTGTGCCGGACGAGTGACCGCCGACCGTTCGTCCGGCCAGCCCTCGGCTCGACCGGACCCGTTCAGGCCCGCGAGCCGATTGTCCCGTGGGCCCGATCGTCCTGTGGACCGTCGTCGGCGCGCCGTCACCATCAGCCCCGCAACCGGGCACGCTAACAGCGCGGACGCCGCTGACTCAACCACTGTCCGGTCAGCCGGCGTCGGCCGCCGGGGTGGTTTGGTCGGCCTTCTGAACGCCCGGTACGCTGGCTAGGTTCGCGCAGGACGTACGGAAGGCACGAGAAACAGTGAGCAAGCGCACCTACCAGCCGAACAATCGTCGGCGCGCGAAGACCCATGGCTTCCGTCTGCGGATGCGTACACGTGCCGGTCGCGCCATCATCAACGCGCGGCGCGCCAAGGGGCGCGAGCGGCTGTCCGCCTGATCCGCGGCACCGGAGAACGACCGTGCTCGCGCCAGACCAGCGGCTTCGGCGGTCTGACGACTTCGCCACGGTCATCCGACGCGGCCGCCGCGCCGCCCGCAACGGCCTTGTGGTCCACCTGCATGCGCCCGATTCGACCGAGCCCGTGGCCCGTCGGCCACGGGCTGGTTTCGTCGTTCCCCGGGCCGTAGGGAAAGCGGTCACCCGCAACGCCGTACGGCGCCGGCTGCGCCACCTCCTGCGCACCGAGCTGGACCGACTCACCCCCGGCACCGACGTGGTGGTCCGGGTGCTGCCCGAAGCCGCCGGACGGAGCTTCGAGGAGTTGGGGCGCCACCTTCGTGAGGCGTTGGCGGCCGCCGGCCGACCGCGTCCGGCCGGGAGGCGCGAGGGTGGCTAGAGCGTGGACGAACCTCGCGGCGCCGCGGTGGGTCCTGCGGGGGCGGAGCGTACGGTCAGTGGACCGGATCACGCCCGCTGATCCGCCGGCGTCGCGTGAGCTGAACGTGGCTGAGCAGAGTCCGAGCGGGCCTGTGCAGAACGTGGGGGAACGGCCACCGAGTGTGGTTATGCCCACCACCCGCCTGGGCCGCGTGGTTGCCGCCCCCATCGTCGCGTACCGTCGGTGGATAAGTCCGGCCCTGCCCCCAACGTGCCGGTTCTACCCGTCGTGTAGTGAATATGCGTTGACGGCCATCGCGGTGCACGGGCCGATGCGCGGCATCGGGCTCGCCATCCGGCGCCTGCTGCGGTGCCATCCGTTCCACCCGGGCGGGATCGACCACGTTCCGCTGCGGCGCACGACCGCCGCCGACCCCTCCCCTGTCGCGACCGATCAGGAGCACTGAGCCGCATGAGCTGGCTGATGGAGCCGATCTACAACATCATCTCGTGGGTCCTGCTGCGGTGGCACGAGCTGTGGGCCCTGCTCCTGCCCGGCGACGGCCGGTTCCTCGGCACGAGCTGGGAGTGGGTGCTGGCGATCGTGTTCCTGGTCGTCACGGTCCGGCTCGTGCTCTTCCCGCTCTTCGTCAAGCAGATCAAGTCGCAGCGGGCCATGCAGGCGCTGGCGCCCAAGATCCGCGAGCTGCAGGCCAAGCACAAGAACGACCCGGTCACGCTGCGCGAAGAGATGATGAAGCTGTATCAGCAGGAGAAGGTCAACCCCCTTATGGGGTGTTTGCCCATGCTCCTGCAGATACCGGTCTTCTTCGGCCTCTTCCATGTACTGAAGTACATCAATCCGCTGAATACTCAGCCCAAGAACCCCGACGGCCCGCCGAGAACGCTCTACGGCTGGACCGCGGACCTGTTCGACAGTGCCTCCGCAGCCCACCTGTTCGGCGCGCCCATTCCCGCGACCTTCGCCGACCCGGCGGACAAGCTGCAGGCCCTGGGCGCCGCCAGTGTGGTGGCCCCGAAGATCGTGGCGGCCGCGCTCGTGCTGACCATGATGTTCACGACGTTCATGACCAGCCGGCAGATGATTCTGAAGACCGGCTGGCAGGCCGAGCCGCAGCAGCGGATGATCCAGAGGCTCATGCTCTACTTCATCCCGCTGTCGCTGCTCGTGTCGGGATGGCTCTTCCCCATCGGCGTGATCATCTACTGGGTCACCCAGAACCTGATCTCCCTCGGCCAGCAGCAGTGGGTGCTCCGCAAGTACCCCCCGGTCGTGACCACCCCTGAGCCCAAGAGCGCTCGCGAGCGGGCGGCCCTGGCGGAGAAGAAGCAGCACGGCCCGATCCTGCGGTTCTTCCTGGTGGAGCCTCCGCCGCCGAAGCCCGCCGGCGCCGAGACGAAGACCAAGCGTGGGTGGTTCGCCAAGCTCCGCCGCAGCTCGGCGGCTGAGCCGGTGGCGCCCGCGCCGAAGCCCGATCCCCGGGCGCTGGCCCCGCGGCCGGGAGCGAAGCCGCGTGCGGTGACGTCCGGTTCGCCGGCCGCGGCCAAGCCGGCCGACGCCGCGACTACGACGACCGCGAAGGTCACCCCGACCAAGGGCGCCGTCAAGGCCACCCCCACCAAGACCACCGCCGCCAAGCCCGGTTCGGGCAAGGCGGCATCCGCCCAGGCCTCAGCCACGAAGGCGACCTCAGCCGGGGCGACCACCGCGGCGGCCGACGCCGCCGAGGATGGTTCCGCCGTCACGGTCGGCGCCACTCCGTCCACGCCCCCGCCGCTCGACGAGGTCTCGCCGAACGGCGCGACCGTACGCTCCGGTGCACCGCGCGCCGCAGCGCGATCGGGCGGCGGACGGTCCGGAGGAGGCAACCGCAAGTCCGCCGCGCGGCGCAAGGGCGGACAGCCGGCCCGCAAGGGCGGAAAGCGCTGACCCGCACACGGACCAGACGGCCTGCCCGTACGCTGGGTTGACCGATGACCACAGTGGACTGAGGTGCCAGCGGTGGCTCGCCGACCCCATGCATGACCTCTTATCTCGGAGCGACACCCGTGACCGACACCAAGAAGCCAGTTGGGCCCACCAACTCCACGGACCTGTCCGACGACGGACCGGAGACGGTCGACGTGGATGATGCGGACCTCGAGGACGAGACCGATCCCGTCGCCCGCGACGACGAGGACGACGAGGACGACGGGGAGGACCGTCCGGCCGGAGACGACGAGCTGTTCCGGCAGAGCGAGATCGCGGCCGACTACATTGAAGGACTTCTCGATATTCTCGACGTCGACGGTGATATCGATGAGCTTGTGTACAACGGCCGGCCGATGGTGGAGGTCGTGGGCGGCCGGCTCACCAATCTGATCGGTCACCGTGGGGCCACGCTGGAGGCTCTGCAGGAGCTCAGCCGGCTGGCGATCTACCGGCGGACCGGCGAGCCGTCGCGTCTGCTGCTCGACGTGGGTGGGTTCCGGGCGGCCCGGCGCAAGGAGCTCACCGCCGTGGCGAAGAACGCGATCGAGAAGGTGAAGCGCTACGGCGAGCCCGTCCGGTTGGAGCCGATGACCGCCTTCGAGCGCAAGTGCGTCCACGACGTCATCAACGCCACGCCCGGGGTGGAGAGCGAATCGGAGGGCGTGGAGCCCAACCGCCGGGTGATCATTCGCCCAACCAATGATAAGTAATCTTTTATAATTTTAGACCTGGCGGCGCCCGCTCGCCGTACGCTCTCGGCGGTGCCGATCGCACGTGCGGAGACGCGGCGCCGTCGAGAGTGGCCAGCATGACCGAACCCGACGATTCCGCACCGCCGCCCGAGCTGCACTCGGCGGCGGTGCGGTGCTTTGGTGAGCGGCTGCCGACCGCGATTCGGTACGCCTCGCTGCTCATGACCGAGGGCGTGGTGCGTGGTCTCATCGGTCCGCGCGAGTCGAGCCGAGTGTGGGATCGACACCTGCTCAACTGCGCCGTGGTGGCCGAGCTCATCCCGTCGAATGCGCGGGTGATCGACGTCGGTTCGGGCGCCGGCCTACCCGGGGTGGTGCTCGCCGTGGCGCGACCGGATATCACGGTGGTCCTGGTCGAGCCGATGGCGCGACGGGTCGCGTTCTTGACCGAGGTGCTCGAGGCGCTCGAGCTCGACCGAACGACCGTCGTGCGGGCGCGAGCCGAAGAGTGCGTCCGCGGTCGCCAACGAATCGAGCCGGCCGACATCGTTACCGCTCGAGCCGTCGCTCCGCTCGATCGACTGGCGACCTGGTGCCTGCCGCTGGCCAAGTCCGGCGGTCGCCTGCTCGCGCTCAAGGGAGAGTCGGCCGCCACCGAGATTGAAGAACATCGGCGCGCGGTGACCCGGGCGGGTGGCGTCGAACCGTTCATTCGACGGTGTGGCGAGGGCGTGGTGCCCACTCCCACCACCGTCGTCGAGATCACCAAGCGCTAGTCGACCGCGTCCGGTTTGCGAACGTTGCCCCCCGTCCCACAAATCACTTCGGCACGTCGCGGCCCACGTGCATGGTTCTTGACACCCGGCAGTCGTAGTCTGGCCGGGCGTCGTCCTTCCGGAGACGACGGCCCACCGCCCTAGGGTCGACGACGGCTCTGGAGCTGGGCAGCAAGCAACTCGGACGAGGATGAGACGGTGCACGAGAACGGTTCGTACAGCGGCGGCACCGGGTCGGGCCGCCCCACCTACGGTCCAGTGGTGTTGGGCGTTTCACGTGAAACGCCGGAGCCGCTCACCATCTCGGGTAGCGGCGGTCTCTACCAGGCGCACGGCGCTTCGACGGACTCCTTCCGGTTCGGCTTCGCCCCCACGGACGTTCCGGGACCGCGGGCGATGGCCGACTCGGGTGGAGCGGCCGCGAGTGAACCAACGACGGCAATGCCGGTGTACCAGGCGTCCGGTGGCCCCAATATCATCATTTCGGCGGCGGGAAACCGGGGGAGGTCACCCAGCGACATGGATGGAATACGTCAGTCCCGGGATGTCGAGGACCCGCCGCTGGCTCAAGAGGCGAAGCGCGCCATTCAGATCCTCAATCCGAGCGGCGAGATCCAGATGCCTCGGCCGCCCAAGATGCGCGTCTTCTGCGTGTCGAACCAGAAGGGCGGCGTAGGGAAGACGACGAGCGTCGTCAACATCTCCGTTGCTCTGGCCCTGCACGGCAACCGCGTCCTGGTCATCGACCTCGACCCCCAGGGCAACGCCTCGACGGGTCTGGACGTCCCGCACCACGCTGCGGTCCCGGACGTCTACGACTGCCTCGTCGCTGACACCCCGATCTCCGAGGTTGTGCAGAAGGTTCAGGGCATCCCGAACCTCTGGTGCGTGCCGGCCACCATCGACCTCGCCGGTGCTGAGATCGAGCTCGTCTCGATGGTCGCCCGCGAGTCCCGCCTGGCCCGCGCTCTAGAGCAGCACGACGGCGAGTACGACTACATCTTCATCGACTGCCCGCCCTCGCTGGGTCTGCTGACCGTCAACGCCCTCGTGGCGGCCAAGGAGGTCATGATCCCGATCCAGTGCGAGTACTACGCCCTGGAGGGTGTGCAGCAGCTGACCAACAACATCCAGCTCGTCAAGAACCACCTGAACCCCGAGCTCGAGGTGACCACGGTCTTGCTGACCATGTACGACCGGCGGACTCGCCTCGCCGACGCGGTGGAGCAGGACGTTCGGGCGCACTTCGGCGACCGGGTCCTGACCGCGGTCATCCCCCGCAACGTCCGGGTCTCCGAGGCGCCGAGCTACGGGCAGTCGGTCATGACGTATGACCCCGGTTCCCGGGGCGCGACCAGCTACTTCGAGGCCGCGCTGGAGATCGCCATGCGTGGTGCGAAGGTGGGGGCGTCCTGATGACAGGCAAGCCGCGGGGTGGCCTGGGGCGTGGCCTGGGGGCCCTGATCCCGCAGGGCCCGGCCGGATCGGTGGCCACGGCGCCCCAGGCCGGCAAGGCGCAGGAAGCACAGTCCGGTGACGGCGATCTGGCCCCCGTGCCCGGGGCCCGGTTCGCTGAGATCCGCGTTGACGCCATCACGCCGAACCCACGCCAGCCCCGGCAGGTGTTCGACGAGGAGGCCATGGAGGAGCTGAAGGTCTCCATCCGCGAGGTGGGGTTCCTTCAGCCCATCGTGGTCCGCGAGACAGGTCCCGGCGCGTACGAGATCGTGATGGGCGAACGCCGGTGGCGGGCCGCCCAGGCCCTCGGCCTGGAGGTGATCCCCGCCATCGTGCGCGACACCCGCGATGACGCGATGCTGCGTGACGCCCTGCTCGAGAACATCCACCGGGCCAACCTGAACCCGCTGGAGGAGGCGGCGGCCTACCAGCAGCTGCTCGAGGAGTTCGGGGCGACCCACGAGGAGCTGGCTCGGCGTATCGGTCGGAGCCGGCCGCAGATCTCGAACACCATCCGCCTGCTGCAGCTCCCCGTGTCCGTGCAGAACCGGGTCGCCGCCGGTGTCCTCTCGGCGGGGCACGCCCGGGCTCTGCTCTCGCTGGAGCGGCCGGAGCAGCAGGAGGTCCTGGCCAGCCGGATCGTCGCCGAGGGTATGTCGGTGCGGGCGACCGAGGAGGCCGTCGCGCTCGCCCTGGCCGAAGGGGCGCCGGCCAAGCGGCCCACGGTCAAGCGGGCCAAGCCGCACGCCCCCGGTCTGAGCGAGCTCGCCGACCGGCTGTCCGACCACTTCGAGACCCGGGTCCGAGTGGAGCTCGGCCGGCGCAAGGGCCGGATCCTCGTCGAGTTCGCCACGATCGAGGACCTGGAGCGCATCGTCTCCCTCATCGGAGTCTCGGCCAGCAAGAGCTGACACCATCGGCTGTTGGTCCTGACCTCAGGCGGGTCGGACGCTCTCGGGAGCGACCGGCCCGCCTTCTTTGTGGGGACCGCGTCCGCTGGGGCCTCGTAGCCTGCTGGGTCGTCTCCCCGTGTCGGCGGGCCCGGTGATGGCGCTACCCGACCGTCGCACCGGACCGGTCACGGAGGAGGCGCCCGTCCCGCGCGCCCAGGCGGGCGGAATGACGGGTCCGGCCCCGAGCAGCGACCTCCCGGCTGTGCGGGGTCCGTTCGGGGTACCGGGCGGTCGTGCTCCGATCGGCCCTGGGAAGGACGGGGTGTAGCGCTCCTCGCTTCCCCGGTTGCCCTCGTTGGGCGGGCCGACGAGCTCTGCCGTCTCCGCGGTGGTGGTGACGGGCGATCCGTGGGCCCGAGCGATAGGCGGCTCCCTGGGGGCGTGGGCGCCGGGGAGCGATGGCCACGGTCAGCGGGGCGAGGCCCCCGGCGTGTGCGCCGGGGAGGGGCCACGATCCGCCTCGCCTGGCCCGACGGCGGGGCCGGTCGCGGTTGGCCGGGCTCGCCGTGGAAGTGGCCCCAACGGGCGTCACCGGCGCTGTCGGCGTCTCCCCGACCCACGCCGTCCGGGACCCTTGGCCGGTTGGCCAGGACTCCGTACGCCCGGTCGTGGCCGGGCGGAGCCCTCGGAACGGGGCCTCCTTGGCGCCCCACGGCGGCCCGGAGGGCGGCGGCTGCGTCCCAGGAGGCGTCGCCCCGGTCAACGGAGCCGTTGCTTCGGCGTGGGACCGCTGGTCCTGCTCGGCCCGGCGTCGCCTCTGGCGCGTGGGTCGATGCGCAGGCGTCGGCAGTGGCCCTAATGGGCGTCCGCTCCCGGGGTAGCGGGAGTCGCCGTCGGGCGACCACAGGGCTCGCCTGCCTCCTGTCGTGTGGGACCGTCCGGCCCGCCCGTCGGCCGGAGAGGGCGGGCCCAGTGGGACTCCCCGCCCGGCTGTTTCACGTGAAACGCCAGCCGGCGTGGCGGCTGGTGGTCCCACGGGTGCCCCGCGCCTTTTGGCTGATCGGTTCGTTGGCGCTCCACCGCCGACTCCCCCTGGAGGAAGCTCCGTCGAGCCGAGCAGTTCTCCCCCGGGGCGCCCCGAGCGTGCTCCCAATCCGACTCCCCTGAGGCGCAGGCACCGGCGCGGCCTGTCCTCGCTGCAAGGGCGGGCCCCGGGCCGGTACGTCCGGAGGCCCACTAGTTCGCCGGGAGCTTCGCACACCGCCCGGGCGGCCATCGGGGGCGCTCCTCGGTGGCTCCGGCGTCGCCCGCCGAGCCCGTGGTCCGGGCTACCCCTGGCGCCGGCATCCCGGCCACCCCCAGGGACAACGGCCCGACACAACGATGGGGCCGCCTTCGCCAGTGCGACCCGGAGGTGCCTGGCCCTCGGCCACCTCGGCCCCTCGCTGGACCTCCGGAGCAAGGGCATCCCCGGGGCAAGGGCCGTGTGGGCGGCGGCTCTCGCGGGCCGTCGGCGAAGCCCAGCCTCGACTCCGCGAGGCCGACTCTGGCCCGCGCGTGGTGCACCGCTGGCGCGCGGTGGCCTTCCCAGGGACGCTCGGAGGCCCCCGATGCCTGGTTGAGGGGCACTCGGGCGTCCCCCACGCCGCTCGCCGCCGATCCCTACCTCGCCGCCGACGAGGACCGCTCCGCGGTGGCGAGGCGCCGCTCCCACTCGGGTCGGCCACCCGGTTCCCCGCTGAGGAACCTCGCCGTTTCACGTGAAACCGGTGACGGCGAGGGCACGGACGCCCGGGAGAGTGCTCGAGCCGAGGCGTGCCGGTAGCCGCGGCCGGCGCCCTCCGACTAGACCGCGCCGGGCATCCCTGGGCGAGGCGGGAGCCGCCGCCGGGTTCCGTTCGGGACGGGCACGTACGTCCCGAAGCGCCCTGGGCCCCGTGGCGCTGGTCATGGGCGGCCCGCAGGGTGCACGTCCGAGGCCTGTGAGTTCGCCGCTCGCCTACGGGAGATGCCGGAGAGGACCTCACGTGGGCCCGGGACGGCTCTCCGGACGCGGCCCTGGCGCGTGGTGACGCCTCCAGGCGCCGAGGCCTGCGGGTATGGCGAAGGCCCGGAGCCATTGGCTCCGGGCCTCGGGTGTTGTTCTGGGGTTTGTCAGTAGCGCAGGTCGGTGGCGAGGTCGGCGTGGGGGCCGGTGCCGTGGAGGGCGTTGATGATGTCGCCGGCCTGCTTTTCGTGCTTGGCGTAGTGGTTGGGGTAGGCGGAGACCTGGACCTTTTGGGCGGCCTGGGTCAGGGGCATGGTGTCCCAGCCGTTGATGTCGAGCAGGCCGCGGTTGTTGGTGGTGCCTTCGAAGAAGGCGCGGGTTGCGTAGTGGGGGTCGGTGATCTGGTCGACCGTGCCCC
>Ga0310826_100708_pt1 | contig 27112 bp, 19 predicted proteins | sample WT_ome_FD_201306 | JGI IMG/M metagenome (GOLD analysis project Ga0310826, IMG submission 201306) | Sorghum-adapted microbial communities enriched on wild type (WT) sorghum from Joint BioEnergy Institute, Emeryville, California, United... ... | reverse complement strand
GAGCAAGCGATCAATTGAAAAAGAGCGGGGCAGATATGAAGCAAGGAAGTGCACCAGCGACGAAGAAGCCACAGACAAACTTTTTAACCGGCTGTCTGGGATGCTTTGGCATGTTGATTGCAATCGCCTTTGTCGCCATTGTTGTCACGGCAATTTTTGAGGATTCAAATGAGCCGAAAGAGAAGAAGACATCTACACAAACGCCCGCAGTAGAAAGTCCAGCCGTGAATGGAATCGAAGAGCAGGTTCAAACATTGCTTCTAAAGGCGACAGGCAGTACCACGAACACCGGAGAGCCGAAAATCATTGATCTTCAAGTCAACGACCATTATGGAACATCCGCAGAGGGAGATAAGATCGTCGTAGCAACCCTTCGCGGAAACGACAACCTAACCGCCAACATGATCAAGGGCGGTATGCAACTGGAGTCGATGAGGGTCTTTGAGTCACTGTTCAACATGCCGGAGATCGCGGAAGTCTCTTTGCTATGGCAGTTCCCGACGACAGATGTGAATGGAAATTCAAAACTGTCTACAGTTCTTAAAATCTCGCTTACAAAAGCAACAGCAGCGAAGATCAATTGGGACGGCTTCGATAGAAGCAACTTTGAAAAAGTGGCCGACAGCTATTGGGAGAGTCCGGCATTTCGGGAGTAGGAAGATGTCGCCGAATCCGCATATTACAAAAGGACTCATGATGGTGAAATCTATGTAATTTAAAAAGAACCTCATGCAGGTGGATGTTGTCGGTAAACCTTAAAAATAGCAAAAACCTCATGCAAATGAACGTTCTAAATGAAGATTTGGGGTTGACCTCACGAACAGAAGCTGAAGGAAGGCAAGTCGAAACGCCAGGCCATTGTCTGCCTGATGCGGAAGCTGGTCAACGTTGTATATTACCTTTTGAAATATAAGACCGCCTATCAAATGCCGGTCGTCCCGCAACAAAAGGCAGGGTGATATATTAAATTTTAACAGGGAAGGGGGCGTGGTTTATAAACTAGGGGATATCGAAAAAACGGGCCGAACAGGCATACCGCCGGCGGGCTGCCCGTTTGCGACAGAAGGGGATAGCGCCGGAAGCGGCGGCGCAATCAAACCGGCAGACGGCACGCGGATTGCGTCCGCATGCGCCTGCCGGTTCGCGCAGAACGGGGCGGAACCGGTCCGTTCAGGACTCCGCCCCCGCTGTTTCCGTTGTCCGTGCGATTGCCGCGGCTTCCGCCGTTTCCGCCGGCTCTTCGTCCGGCGCCGCATCCGTCGCCGCCGCTTCATTCGCCGCCGCGCCAACAACCGCATCCGCGTTCGCGTCCGCGGTCACATCCGGAACCGAATCCGCGGCCGCGTCCCCGGCCGCCGCTTCATTCGCCGGGATTGCGGCCGGGGACTCCGCCAACGCATCGGCATCCTTCGGGGATTCCTGCTCCGCTTTCTCCGGCTCCGCCGTCACCGCCAGCGGCTTGTCGGCCGGCGAACGCTCCGGAAGCTGGCGGATGTAGCTGTCGGACATCTGGAGCAGGCGGAGCGCCCGCTCGAACGCCTCCCTGGTCACGACGCTCTCGTCGCCCGGCACCCCGGAGAGCGGGTAATGCGTCCCGTCCTCCCAGGATTCGCCCGGGATGAAGAGCGACCGGCCATTGATCAGCGTGCCGGAGGGCAGGTAGTACCGCTGCGGGATCAGGTTGTCCTGGTCCGCGAACAGGTTCTGCCCGAAGTGGATGTACCCGTCCAGCGGAATGTCCATCAGGGCCGCGATCGTCGGCAGGATGTCGACCTGGCCGCCGATCCGTCCGTCGAACCGCTTCGGGTAGAGGCTGCCTTCCGACAGGATGAGGAGCGGCACGTTGATCATGTCGGCATAGCCGTATTCGTGCCCGATCAGCCCGGCGAGCAGCTCCTGTTCGCGCTTGTCGAGCGAGTAGATCGGCAGGCCGACGTGGTCGCCGTAGATCACGACCAGGCTGTCCTGCCAGATGCCGCGCGCCTTCAGGTCGGCGATGAAGCGGCCAAGCGCCTCGTCCGCGTAGTGCTGCGCCTGCAGGTAGTCGCCGACGAACGTGCCGTCGTATTTGTCGGACAGCTCGAGGCGGATCTTCTCCTTCGGCAGCGTGAACGGGTGGTGCGCCGTCATCGAGACGACCTGGGCGTAGAACTTCCCGCCCTCCGCCTTCACGCGCTCAAGCTCTTCGGCGGTTTTGCGGTAAAGCACGTCGTCGGACGCGCCGAAGAACACCGAATCCTCCGTGCCGAAGAAGCGGTCGTCGTAGTACCGGTCCCAGCCGAGCGCGGCGTACAGCTCGGTGCGGTTCCAGAACTCCGCGGTGTTCGTATGGAACGTCATCGTCTCGTAGCCGCGCCCCTTGAGCAGCCGGGGCAGGCTCGGCAGACGGCGGTCCACATAGCGCATCGTCGCCGCGCCCTGCGGCGGAATGTAGAACGACGTATTGACGACGAACTCCGCGTCCGACGTATTGCCCTGGCCGACCATGTGGTAGAAGTCCGGGAAATAGAACCCCTGCCGGACGAGCGCGTTCAGGTTCGGCGTCACTTCCCGCCCCTCGACCTCCAGGCCGATCACGAAATCCTGCAGCGACTCCATCTGGATGACGATGAGGTTCTTGCCCCGGACCCGGCCTTGATAGGGCGAGGGGTGGACGCGCCGCACGCCCTTCAGTTCGTCGATCGCGGCCTGGGTGATCTCCGATTTTTCGATCAGCTCGTATTCATTGTCCGCGATCAGCGAATACGCCTCGTAGTTGAGGATGCCCATTTCCGACGCCTGGACGCGCTCGTTCATGCTCGCCGTATGGGGCAGGATGTTCATGACGCAGATGACGACCGACAGCGCGAAAATGAGCGTCATGATGCCGCGCCGCTCGTTCGGGCGGTTGCAGACGCGCAGCAGCCGGTACCCGGCCCCCCGTTTCTTCCGCCGGCCGTGGATCAGCAGATAGATGAACACGACGATGTCGCTGAAGATGAACAGGAAGTACGGGTCGATGAGCGAGAAGACGCTGTTCTTCACCGCCGTCACCTGATTCACCTGCTCCAGCGCGTGCCAGGTGGCGATGACGCCGTAGTACTTGTAGTACATGATAACCGAGAAGAAGATGCCGGTCAGCGCCAGGTTGACGATCAGGTACCAGGTCATTTTGCGCTTGGACGAAAACCATTCGATCAGGCAAAAAATCGCCCAAATGAACGGGATTTCGGAAACGAGCGGCGCCCAGAAGGGCACGTTCTCGAAGATGACGAGCCACGCCAGGTAGCTCTTGAACACCATGATGATCGAAAAAAAGATAAACGGCCGCGAGCCGAAAATGCGGTATACTTTGCTTAGCAGAGCCGGTCTCATGCGGACATTCCCCCTTGGCAAGACAACAAGCCGGTTACGAGAAACGCTTCCGGCTTGCTGTTCTCTCTTTCTATGGATATAGACGCACAAGTCCGTGTCAGGGTTGGCTCATCTTATTATGCTACGGCGGCAAGCCGCTGTCAAAGGCGATTGGCGGCGCATTTGGCGGTCTGCAAATTAAATTTTCCACAGAATTGGCAAAAATCCGCCGCCGCCTTCGCGAAAACAAGCCCGGGAGTGGTGGAGAAATGGATTGGTTCAATCCGGGGTGGGGCGTCCTGTTCGGGGTCGTCCAGTTCGCGCTGTTTCTGCTCTGTTACCGGCTGTTCGGGCGCACCGGTCTGTACGCATGGATCGGCGTCGCGACGGTGCTCGCCAATCTGCAGGTGGTCAAGACGATCGAAATGCTCGGGCTCGTCATGACGCTCGGCAACATTACCTACGCGTCGATCTACATGGCGACGGACCTGCTGAATGAGCGGCACGGCCGGGAGGAGGCGCGGCGCGCGGTATGGTTCGGATTTTTCTTCCTGCTTGCTTCCACGCTGGTCATGCAGCTCGCGCTCGTGTTCAAGCCGGATGAATCCGGGAAGGAGATGCAGGCGGCGATGGAGACGGTGTTCGGGCTGGCGCCGCGGGTGGCGGCGGGCAGCCTCGCCGCCTATCTGATCAGCCAGGTGCTCGACGTGCGGCTGTTCAGCCGGCTGCGGCGGCGCTTTGCGGCGCACGGGCATTTCTGGATCCGGATTCTCGGCAGCACGCTGGTCAGCCAGTTCGTCGACACGCTGGTGTTCTGCACGATCGCGTTCGCCGGCGTATTCGAGCGGGCGGTCTGGATCGACATTCTCGTGACGACGTATCTGATCAAGTTCGTCGTCTCGGGCGCCGGGACGCCGGTGCTCTATGTCGCGCGGAGCTTCCGGGAGACGGACGGGCTGTGGGGCCGGAGGAAGGCCGCCGACTAAACCGGGCGCGCGCGCGGCATTCTAATGGAAGTCATCGAACGGGGCGGGGAGCGGCGCAGACGCCGGCCGGATCGGGCGCATGGCGCCGACGGACCCGGGCGGGGCACGGGCTTGGCGTACCCGGCGTTCCGGCAAACTCCCGCGCCCGACAGGAGGCTTCGGACCGTGCGCGTGTACGAATGCGCGATCATCGGCGGCGGGATCGCGGGCCTGCAGGCGGCGATCCAGCTCGGCCGGTACCGGCACTCGGTCGTCGTCGTGGACGCGGGCGACGGCCGGTCGACGCTTTGCCGGGGGTATCACAATCTGCTCGGCTGGCCCGACGGGGTGAGCGGGGAGACGCTGCGCCGCGCGGGCCGGTTACAGGCGGGCCGGTACGGCGTGACGTTCATCGACGGCGTCGCGACGGCGGTGCGGCGGGAGCCGGCCGCGGGCGCCGCGGCGGGGAACGGGCGCGCGGCCGGGCCGGAAGCGGCCGGCGGCCCGGGCGGCGGATCGCGCGAAGACGGCCTGTTCGTCGTGACGCTGGCGGACGGCGCGGAGGTGCGCGCGCTCAGGCTGCTGATCGCGACCGGCGTGAAGGACCGGATACCGGACTGGCCGGAGCTTCGGCCGTGCCTCGGCGTCTCCGTCTTCATCTGCCCGGATTGCGACGGGTGGGAGACGACCGGCCGACGCACGATCGTGCTCGGCGCCGGCGACGCGGGCGCGAATCTGGCGATGGAGCTGACGCCGTGGACGCGCGACATCGTATACGTGAACCACGAGCGGACGCCGCTCGACCCGGCCGTCGCCGTCATGCTGCGGGAGGCCGGCATTCCGATGATCGAAGCGCCCGTCGAGCGGCTGCTGGCGGACGACGGCCACCTGCGCGGCGTCCGGCTGGCGGACGGCGCGGAGCTTGAGGCGGAGCGCGCGTTTCTGGGCTTCGGCGGGAACGAGGTGCGCTCGTCGCTCGCCGCCATGCTCGGCGCGCGGCTGTCCTCGAGCCGCCATATCGAGGTCGATCCGCGCACGAAGCTGACGAGCGTCCCCCATGTGTGGGCGGCCGGCGACGTGACGGTGCACTCGGAACAGACCGCGATCGCGATGGGGGACGGCCTCCAGGCGGCGATCTGGATGCACAAAAGTCTGACGTTGCGCGAGCCGCTGCCGCCGGCGGCGAAGGGATAGGCGCGGAGAAGCCCCGGCCTGCGGGATGGCCGGGGCTTTCGACATGGAAACCGGGGCGGATGGATGATGCGGGGCCAAAGAGGAAATGCGCGTGTTTTGAAGAATTATTTTTTTATAGAGACTATAAAAATGGGGGAGGCCGAATGTCCGAACCGATCTGTGCGCACACGATCCGCCGGCAGCGGGAATATTTCGCCGCGGGCGCGACGCGGGAACCGGCCTTCCGCCGGGAGGCGCTCCGCAGGCTCAAGCAGGGCTTGCTCAAGCATGAGGGAGAACTCCTGGCGGCGCTGAAAACCGACCTGGGCAAGGCGGAGCCGGAAGCGTATCTGTCCGAAATCGCGCCGGTCATGATGGAGCTGAATCACGCGATCCGGAACGTGATCGCCTGGTCCCGTCCGAAGCGGGTGCGGACGCCGGCGTCGCTGTTCGGAGCGGGGAGCCGGATCCACCATGAGCCGTACGGCGTGGCGCTGATCATCTCGCCGTGGAATTATCCGGTGCTGCTTGCGCTCCGGCCGCTCATCGGCGCGCTGGCCGCGGGCAACTGCGCCGTGGTGAAGCCGTCGGAGTGGACGCCGGCGGTGTCCGCCGCGATCGCGCGGCTGATTGCGGCGGTGTTCCCGCCGGAGCACGTCGCGTGCGTGGAGGGAGGCGTCGGGGTCAGCGAGGCGCTGCTCGGGCACCGGTTCGATTACGTTTTCTTCACCGGAAGTCCGCGGGTCGGGCGGATCGTCTACGAGCGGGCGGCGGCGAACCTTACGCCGGTCACGCTGGAGCTCGGCGGCAAGAGCCCGTGCATCGTGGCCGAGGATGCGAACTTGAGGCTCGCCGCGAAGCGGATCGTCTGGGGCAAGCTGCTGAACGCCGGCCAGACATGCGTCGCGCCGGACTATCTCGTCGTGCACCGCCGGGTGAAGGACGCGCTGGTCCGGGAGATCGCGGCCCGCGCGGAGGCGGTCTACGGACCGGACATGCTGCGGCACGAGCGGTATCCCCGGGTGCTGAACGAGCGGCATTTCCGGCGATTGACCGGATACTTGCGGGACGCGAAGTTGTTGTACGGCGGGCGCTTCGACGAAGGCTCGCTCCGCATCGAGCTGACGCTGCTGGACCGGCCGGATTGGGACGATCCGATCATGCAGGAGGAGATTTTCGGACCGATCCTGCCGGTTGTGGAATACGACGATCTCGAAGACGCGATCCGGATGATCGGCGACAGGCCGAAGCCGCTGGCGTGCTACGTTTTCTCGGAGTCAAAGCAGACACAGGCGCGCGTCATCCGCGAGCTTCCGTTCGGCGGCGGTTGCGTGAACGACACGGTGATTCACCTCTCGTCGCCCCACCTGCCCTTCGGCGGCGTCGGGGACAGCGGGATCGGCAGCTATCACGGCAGACGGAGTTTCGAGCTGTTTTCCCACCGGAAGAGCATCCTGATGCAGACGACGCGGTTTGATTTGCCGGTGCGCTACGCGGCGGGCCGCAAGACGCCGGAGTGGCTCCGGAAGTTCGTCACGCGCTTCACCTGACGGGCGCGGTCGGCCGGCGGCATGCGGCGGTCGGGCAGGCGGCGGTCGGCGGTCGGCGGCGCGTTTGAGGCGGTTTTGGGCAGGCGAAAGAAAAATGACCAGGCTGAACGACGATGACTGCGTGCAGCTCACGATCGACCGCTTCTTCGTACGCGGGGAAGGGTCGGTCCGGCCGTCTTCCCGTGGGAGCGGGGCGATCCCGCGCCTTGAAAATGGCCGTCCGCGGCGATAACCTGAAACTGTACGCCGACGGCCGTCCCGTGGTCGAGGCGGAGTACGGGCAATTCCGCCAAGGGATGCACGGCTTCGCGTCCCTGCGAAGCGCCGCGGGCGCTTTCGGTGCGATCGACGTGAAGTCATTTTCCGTAATGAAGCGGGAAGGCGGGAGGGATCGATGAGGAAAATCGTCGTCGTCGGCAGCATCAACATGGATCTGGTCGCCAGCGTGGAGGCGTTCCCGAGGCCGGGGGAGACGATCCACAGCCGGGGCGTCGCCTATCTGCCGGGCGGCAAGGGGGCCAATCAGGCGGTGGCGGCCGCCCGCAGCGGCGCCAGCGTGCAGATGATCGGCGCGGTCGGAACGGACAGCTTCGCGCAGACGCTGATCGACAATCTCGCGGCGAGCGGCGTGGACACCGCGGGCATTCTGCGCAAGGAGGGCCATTCGGGTCTGGCGATCATCACGGTGGACCGGTCGGGCGAGAACCATATCGTGCTGGCCGGCGGGAGCAACAGGGCGTTCGCGTTCGGCGAGATCGAGGGGCGGATCGCCTGGGACGACGCGTTCGCCATTCTGCCGCAAAATGAAATCGACCGGGAGACGACCGCGGCGGTCATGCGGGAGGCGAAGCGGCGGGGCGTTCCGGTCTTGTTCAACCCGGCGCCGGCGGTCAGGCCGGACCGGGAGCTGCTTGGTTTGATCGATACGTGCATCCTGAACGAGACGGAAATCGAGGTAATCACGGGCGTGAAGGTGTCCGGCGCGGAGGACGCGGTGCGGGCGGCCGGGCGTCTGCTGGAAGCCGGCGTGGCGCAGGCGGTCGTCACCCTCGGCGAGAAGGGCTGCGTCCGGATCGGCCGGGACGGCGAGACCGTCCATGTGCCGGCGTTCAAGGTGCGGGCCGTGGACACGACGGCGGCGGGCGACACGTTCATCGGCGCGATGGCGGCCGCTTCGCGCGAGGGGAAGCCGGTGCCGGAGGCGCTGCGGTTCGCGGCCGCCGCTTCGACGATCGCCGTGACGCGGCACGGCGCGCAGGCGTCGATCCCGGCCCGGGACGAGGTGGAGCGGCTGCTCGCCGGGGGCGTGATGCATGCGCGTTCGGAAGTTTTTGAAGAAATGGACTAATATCAGGAAATTCCGCATATAACTATAGTACAACCTGCCATATCCCTTCCCTGAAGGGGAGGGAGGTGGGCCTTGGTTGGGAGTGCATCTTCCTCCGGATCCGGCGGAGACCGGCACCCAAGGCGTCCGTCCCGGCGCCGAGGAGGTGATGCCATGGACACTCTTCCAATTTGTCATGGCGATGATGGCCTTCGGCACGTTTTTGCTGACGCTGCTGAGGTTCATTTTCGACCACCATGACAAAAAAAGAAAGTAACCGTTCCCCATGCCAAGGTTGACGGTCACTTTCTCCCGAATCCTGTCCGGAGGAAGCGTTGACTCCCGCCCAAGATGAGGTTGTACAGCCGGCATCCGCCGGAAAATGGCCTGGGCTTGAACCCGGGCCTTTCTTTATCTTCGGCTTTCCTGAAGCATACCATACATGGGAAGTCCGCCGCAAAGCGCAAAAAGCGGCGGAAGCCGCCGCCCGGGACGGGCTTAACGGCCGGGCGACGCCGGCCGATGAGGCGCGGCCCCGTGTAGACGCGCGGGTTCGGCTCGCCGGGGCGGATCGCGAGCCAGGCGACGAGCGCGGAGACGGCGCCCGCTCCCGCCAGGCACCAGAACAGCGGATCGGCGTCCGGCCGGCCGAGCAGCGAGGCGGCCGGCGGGCCGAGGGCGACGCCCGTGAACCGCATGCTGCTGTAGAACGAGCCGACGGTGCCGCGGTGCTCCTCGTCGATCCCTTCGGTGATGAAGGCGTCGAGGCAGGGCAGCGCGGCGCCGATGCCGAGGCCGGCGGCGCCGAACAGGGCGAGTTGCGCCCAGACGCCGTCCGCGGCGGCGCAGGCGCCCGTCGCGCAGGCCGACAGCGCGAAGCCGGCCACGGCGATCGCCTTCATCCGGCGCTTCCGCTCGCCGATCCACTTGCCCGCGGCCCAGGAGGCCGTGCAGAGCACGGCGAGCGGGAGGGCGAGCACGGCGCCCTTCCAGACGCCGGTCAGGCCGAGCCGGTCCTCGAGATCGTCCGACAGGTGGACGAGCCCGGCGAACAGGATGAACATGCCGAGCCCGCCGAGCGCGAAGACGGCGAGCAGCCAGCGGCCGTGCCGCCGGAAAATGCGCCGCAGCGCGCGCAGGAACGCGGCCAGCGGCTGCGGCTCCTTCCGCCGCGCGGGCGCGCGGACCAGCAAGGCCACGAGCAGCGCCGCGATCGCCGCGAAGACCGGGATGGCCGCGAACGGCGCGTACCAGGCCAGCAGCGCGAGGGCGGAGCCGATGATCGGGCTGAGCACCTTGCCGAAGGTGTTCGACGTCTCGATCAGGCCGAGGCCTTCGCTCACCTGCTCCTTGCTCTTGAACAGGTCGCCGACGAGCGGCATGACGACGGGCGCCGCCCCGGCGGCGCCGATGCCCTGCAGGATGCGTCCGGCCAGCAGGAACGGGTACGGCCGCTCAAGCCAGACGACGGCGGCGGCGCAGACGGCGCCGCCGATGCCGGCCAGGATGAGACACGGCAGGATGACGCGCTTCCGGCCGATCCGGTCGGACAGCCAGCCGGCGGGCGGGATGAAGAGGATCGCCATCACCGAGAAGACGGTGATGATCAGGCTGGTCCGGAAGGGCGAGAGCTCCAGCTCGCGCCGGATGGCCGGCAGCACGGGAATGAGCATCGAGTTGCCCAGCGTCATGATGAGCGGAATGGAAGCGAGCGCGAGCAGCGCGCCGCGTTTCGTCCGGCTCACACCGAATCCCCCATTTCCGGGTCGTGGTGGGTGCGTGCCGCATCCGGTTGTCCGGTAACGCGCACAACAAACACGGTTAGGTTGCGCAGCGGAACGGTGATGCATACGGGGGGCGGCCAACCTGGTGCAGAATTGCGCCAAGATGGGCCGAACGGCATTGCGGGGCTTCAACTTGGTGCAGAAATGCACCAAGATGGGCCGATCGGCATTGAGGGCTTCAACTTGGTGCAGAAATGCGCCAAGATGGGCCGATCGGCATTGCGGGGCTTCAACTTGGTGCAGAAATGCACCAAGATGGGCCGATCGGCATTGCGGGGCTTCAACTTGGTGCAGAAATGCGCCAAGATGGGCCGATCGGCATTGTGAGGCTTCAACTTGGTGCAGAAATGCACCAAAACGAGTCAATTGGCTCTGTGGTGGTCCAAAGCCTGCGGCGGCGCCGGACGATCGGTCCGGAGTGCCGGCAGGCTTCGCTTGCCTCTAGATCCAGGCGAACACCGGTTCCTCGTCCGCGTTGCGGACGGGGAGGTGCGGGAAGGCGGCCGCGAGCCGGCGCGCGAGCAGGCGCATGCCCGGCGCCTCGCTCTCGGCGTGGCCGATCATGATGACCGCCCGCGCCCGTCCCTGCCGCGCGGCGTCCCGGGCGTATTCCGGCGCCTCCCATTCCGGGCCTTCGCCGCAGATGATAAGGTCGACCCGCTCGCTTCCGAATAGCGGAATCGCGTTCGCGCCGCCGCCGCGGTGGCCGACGAGCAGGCCGATCCGCCGGCACGGGGCGTCCGGGTTCCCGGCGACGCGGACGACGGGCAGGCCGAGGCGCTCCTTCAATTCGCCGGCGACCGTCCGGACGGTCGTCGCCTCGCGCTCGACGATCGCGGCCGCCGGCAAATGGCGTACCCTAAAGCGGTTCCAATCCAGCGCTTCCAAAAGCCCATCCGCGATGCCGTCCGGGCTGTACCGGTGGATGTGGTCGTGGAGCCGGTAGATCGCCAGTCCCGCCTCGAGGATGAAGTCTCTTTTCGCCCTGTAAACCGGATCGTCCGCGATCGTCTCCGCGAAGGCGGCGTGGTGGCTGAAGAACGGCCCCTCGTGGGCGATCACGAGATTCATTCCTGCGGCATGCGCCTCCTCCAGCACGCGCTGCGCCGGCATGAACGCCGTCACGATGCCCGTTACTTCGGCGTCGGGATCGCCGAAGAGCAGCCCGTCCACCGTCTGCTCCAACTTCCCGGCGGGTTCGGTCAGCGCCGCGATCACGTCGCGGACGGTCGTGCGCATCGGTCGTCCATCCTCCCCGGCTTCCCGATCAGACGAGGTCGCAGGCTTCGGGCGGCATCCAGTGCGCGTCCTGGCCTTCCCACTTCACGTTGCATCCGATCGGGTTGGTCAGCGGCACGGCGACCGGCCGGCCGGCGATGACGTCCGCCAGGGCGTTGTCGAGGTCGTTCACGGTCATCTTCGACGTATCGCGCGGGTTGTCCACGCCGCGGCCCGTGTAGACGAGCTTGCGGTTCTCGTCGAAGACGAAGAAGTGCGGCGTCCGGAGCGCGCCGTACGCCTTCGCGACCTCCTGCGTCTCGTCGCGCAGGTAGACCCAGGGGAAGCGGTGCTCCTCCATCCGTTTGACCATGTTCTCGAAGGAATCTTCCGGCTTCGTGTTCGCGCTGTTCGAGTTGATGCCGACGAAGCGGACGCCGTGCGGCTCATACTTGAGCGCGGTCGCGCGGGTCACTTCGTCCGAGCCGATGACATACGGACAATGGTTGCATGTGAAAAAGACGACCAGCACGCGCGCGTCCTTGAAATCGTCCAGCGCATAGGTGCGGCCGTCCGTCGCGGGCAGGCGGAAATCGGGGGCCTGCTCGCCGATCTGCAGTGTGAAAGCCATGGTTCATCCCTCCCTGCCGCCCATTATACAGCAATCGCGGAAAAAAGTAATGCGGCGCGCGGCGGACCGGCGGCCGGCGGCGGAACGGCGCCGACAGAGGAAAATGGTCGAACGATGTAGAACCATGTAAATCAATCTCTATTATTCTTGTTGCAGACAGAAAGCGGTGCGGCGATGCGCAAGCGCGGTATCCGGGGGCTTCTGCTCCTCGTGGTCATAGTGTCGGCGGCGCGGCTCCTGTGGACGGGGCCCGGCGGGGAAGAAGCGCCCGAAGCCGCGGGCGGGGTCATGGATTTGCGTGAATGGAACGCGGAGGGGGACGGCGCCGTCCTCCTGACGGGCGAGTGGCTGTTCGTTCCCGGGGCATTCCTCGATCCGTCCGCCGATCCGGCTTCACTGCCGGCGTCCCGGACGATCCGGGTGCCCGGCGGCTGGGATGGCAGCCTGAAGGAAGACGGCGGCGGCACCCCGTTCGGGTACGGCACCTATTTCCTCCGGGTGCTGCTGCCGGCGGACGGCGATCATCCGGTCTACGGCCTGCGGATCGCGAACATCCGATCGGCGCACGCGCTGTATGTGAACGGCGAGCGGGTCGGCGGAGCCGGCAACCCCGGGGAGTCGCGCGCGGCGACGGAGCCGGCCAACCTGCCGTATGTGACGGAGAACGGGGAGGCCGGACGGGAGCTTGCGATCGTGCTGCACGTCGCCAATTTCCACTACGCGTGGCAAGGCGGAATCTTCGAGGCCGCGTCATTCGGGACGCTGGCGGATCTGTACCGGGAGCACGAGCACAAGGGGGCGTACGACGCGGTCATCGGCGTCGGGTTCGCCGCCGCCGGCATCCTGCTTCTCATGCTGTTCGCCCTGCGCATGCGCAGCCCGGACACCGGATGGTTCGCCGCGCTGCTGATCCTGGTCGCCCTGTACTGGCTGACGCACGGCAACAAGCTGCTGTTCGCCGCGCTTCCCGGCATCGATTACCTCTGGCAGAACCAGCTGCAGCGGCTCGCCACGATCGGCGTGACCGCCGCTTTCGTCCTGTTCGTCCGGGCGCTGTATCCCGCCGTCATGCACCGGACCATCGTCGGCGCCATCCTGTCGGCGCTCGCCGCGCTGGCGCTGTACGGACTCGCCGCCCCGACGGAATGGGCGCAGCCCTTCGATCCGGTCATGGTCCTCATCGGCCTGGCCTCGGCCGCCTATGCGCTCGCGGTCATGGCGATCGGAACGATGCGCACGGAGGACGAGCAGCTGTACACGCTGGCCGGCATTTCGGCCGTGCTCCATTACGCGGCGTTCCAGGGGCTGTTCTTCCTCGGCATTCGCGAGCAGGACGGATTGCCGCCGTTTGAGCTGTTCATTTTTCTGGGCTGCGTGCTGCTGCTGTGGCTCCACCGGTTCCAGCGGACGCTGAAAAGGGTGGAGAAACTGTCGGGGGAGCTGGCGATCGCGAGCCGGCTGAAGGACGAGTTCATGATGAACGCCTCGCACGAATTGCGCACGCCGCTGCAGAGCATGGTCAGCCTCGCCGAGCTGATGCTGGAGGAGCGAACGGAGGAGAAGGACGCGCACCGGCTCCGGCTGATGCTCGCCTCCGGCCGGAAGCTGGCGCATCTCCTCGATGAGATGCTGGATCTGGCGAAGCTGATCGAGGGCAGCGCGGCGCTCCGGCTGCGCGCCGTCGATGTCCGCCATACGGCGGAAGCGGTGCTGGAGCTCGTCAGGCCGCTGGGCGACGCGGAGGGGCGGCCGGCGCTGGAGAACCGGGTGCCGGCCGGGCTGCCGCTCGCGCGCGCCGACGCGAACCGGCTGCTGCAGATTCTGCTCAATCTCGTGCACGAGGCGATGCAGGCCGGCGGGGTCCGGAAGGTGGACATTTCCGCCGAGCCGGAGCCGGACGGGCGGAGTCTGGCGATCACGGTGGCGAGGCTGGGCGGCGGCGCGCCGGCGTCGGAGCGGCTGGAGACGGCGGTCAGCCGGAAGCTGGTCGAATTGCACGGCGGCCGGTTCGAACCGGTCGCGCTGCCGGACGGGCGGATGGCGGCCCGGTTCACGCTGCCGGTCGAGACGTCCGCGACGCTGCCCGACGAGCTGCAGTTCGCCGAGCCGGACCGGGCGAAGCGCGGCGCGCTGCCGGGGCGCCGGTTCAAGCCGCGGAACGGCGAAGCGTCGGGGAGAGCCGGCGCCTCCCGGCCTGGCGCGAACCGGCAGGCGGCCGGCCGGCCGGAAAAGGAGGCGGCGGATGAAGCGCCGGCAGCCGACGGTCGTCCCGCCGTGCTGCTCGCCGACGACGATCCCGAGGTGCTGCAGGTGGCGGCGGAGCTGCTCGACCGCGACGGGCTCGCCGTCACGATGGTGACCAGCGGCGCGCAGGCGCTGGCCGAGCTGGAGCGGCGAACCGACTGGGAGCTGGTCGTCGCGGACACGCTGCTGCCCGTGCTGTCGGGCCACGAGCTGTGCCGGCAGATCCGGCAGCGGATGCCGATCACGGATCTGCCGGTGCTCCTGATGACGAAGCGGAGCGGCGCCGTCGATCTGCTCGTCGGATTCGAGTCCGGCGCGAACGACATGATCGCGAAGCCCCTCGATCCGATCGAGTTCACGGGCCGCGTGCGGACGCTCATCCGGCTCAAGCGGTCGGTGCGGGAGCAGCTCCGGACGGAAATGGCGCTGATGCAGGCGCAGATTCGGCCGCATTTTCTCTACAATACGCTGAACACGATCGCCGGGCTGAGCGAGACCGATCCGGACCGGATGCGGGAGCTGCTCTATCATTTCGGCCAGTATCTGCGGGCGAGCTTCGACGCGAGCAACCTGCAGCGGCTCGTGCCGTTCGAGCAGGAATGGCTGCTCGTGACGGCCTACCTGCAGATCGAGCAGGCGCGGTTCGGCGAGCGGATCCGGGTGACGTCGAACGTCCAGGAGGGGTTCGACTTCTCGCTGCCGCCGCTGTCCGTGCAGCCGATCGTGGAGAACGCGCTGCGCCACGGCATCCTGAAGCGGATCGAGGGCGGGCGCATCGAGATTGCGGTCGAAGCCGATCCGGACGGGGCGTTCGTCCGGATCGAGGTGCGCGACGACGGCGTCGGTTTTCCGGAAGGCCGGGCGGATGCGGTGCTGAAGGGGGCGCACGACGGCGGCATCGGCCTGTCGAACGTCCATCGCAGGCTGCTGGCCCAATACGGCAGAGGACTTGAAATCGAGAGCACGCCGGGTGTCGGAACGCGGGTGTCGTTCCACTTTCCGCTCAGGGAGGGAACTTTGCGGTGAGAGCGGTGATCATTGACGACGAGAAACCGGCGCTGGAGGGGCTCAGGTTTCTGCTTCGCAAATCCGGTGTCGACGTGTGCGGCACGTTCCAGAATCCGCTGCTCGCCGTGGAGAATGCGGCGGAGCTGAAGCCCGATGTGGCGTTCATCGATATCGAGATGCCGGGCATGAACGGGCTGGAGGCGGCGGAGCGGCTGCTCGCGCTGCTGCCGGATCTGAAGATCATTTTCGTGACGGCCTACCATCAATACGCGGTTGAAGCGTTCGAGCTGGCGGCGATCGACTACGTGCTCAAGCCGGTGCACCCGCAGCGGCTCGAGCGGACGCTGTCCCGGCTCCGCACGGAGCCGGCCCCGTCCGCGCGGCAGGACGAGGCGCGGGATGCGGGCGCGAAGCCGGACGGCGCGGACGGCGGGGCGGGAGCGCCGACGGCCCGCTTTCTGGGCCGGTTCGAATGTTTCGCGCCGGACGGGCGGCGGCTGGAGCTGCACTGGCGGACGGCGAAGGCGAAGGAACTGTTCGTCTATCTCCTGCACAAGCGCGGTTCGTCCGTCCCGAAGGAGCGGCTGATCGACCTGCTCTGGCCGGAAATGGAAGAGGAGAAGGCGCTGACGAACCTGCACACGACGGTCTACCAGGTCCGGCGGCTGCTGAAGGATCAGGTGCTGTCCTGCAGGCTGTCCTACGTCGAAAACAGCTACCGGCTGGACGCGGCCGACATCGAATGCGATGCGGACCGGTGGGAAGCCGAGGTGAAGGAGGCGCTGGAGGAGCCCCTGATCGAAGGCGTCCGGCTGCAGCGGCTGAAGCGGCTGGCGGATGCGTACGGCGGGGACTTTTTGGAGCAGGAAGGGTATCTGTGGGCGGAGGATGAGCGCCAACGGTTGCGTCTCCTGTGGCTGGAGGCGGCGCGGCGGGCCGCGGACCTGGCCGAGCAGACGGGCAACACGGCGGACGCGGCGGCGCTGCTCGTCCGGATCCGCGAGCGGTTCCCGTATTCGGAGGAGTTCCACCTCCGGCTCATCCGGCTGTACGACCGGATGGGGCTGCAGCGCGAGGCGGACGCGGAGTTCGAGCGGCTGGTCCGGATGCAGGAGGAGCTCGGCCTGAAGCCGGAATAGGATGCGGGAATGACGGAATGGCGGAATGACGGATTGGCGGGCGTTTTTCCCTTGTTCAGCGGCTGTTCAGCGGTGAGGAGTACAATGGTGCTCAAATCCATCTGTTGAATGAGGGAATTGACGTGGCCAACATCATGGTGGTCGATGACGCCGCGTTCATGCGGCTCATGATTCGCAACATTCTGGAAGAAGCGGGGCATACCGTCGTCTGCGAAGCCGAGAACGGGCTCGAGGCCGTGGAGAAATACCGGCAATATCATCCCGATCTGGTGACGCTCGACATCACGATGCCGGTCATGGAAGGGATCGAGGCGCTGAAGCAAATCCGGCGGTACGATCCGTACGCCGTCGTCATCATGTGCTCCGCGATGGGCCAGAAGCCGATGGTCATCGAGGCGATCAAGATGGGCGCGAAGGATTTCATCGTCAAACCGGTGCAGCCGGACCGCGTCCTGGAGGCGGTCAGCAAGGCGCTCGGGCTGGAGAATTATCGCGTGGGCATCAATTGACGCGAAAAAGGGAAGCGGCCTCCTTACGGGGGCCGCTTGCCATATCGGAAGAAGGGGAGCGGTGCTTGCCATGCCCGGGGCCTTGAGCGTCAGACCGTCTTCGGCGCCGCGCCCGCCGTGCCGCCGCCGACCGCGTCCGCGTCCTTGCGGCGGAAGAGCTTCTTCCAGCCGGCCTTGAGGAGCGGCATCAGCCAGCGGTCGAGGCCGAACGCCCCGGCGTTGGCGCCGGCGATGAAGATGAACGCGCCCAGCAGGATCATCCACGGGTTCGTGCTTACGGTGCCGGCGAAGAGGAACAGGAAGTTGAGCATCAGGCCGAAGAAGGTGGCCGCCAGCGTCAGCGCCCCGAGGATCATGCCGAGCCCGATCAGGAATTCGCCCACCGGGACCAGGAAGTTGATCAGCTTGACGTTGGGCAGCGCGAAGTGCTCGATGAACGCCGTGTACGTCGGGTAGACGGCCGCGCCGGTCGCCTTGTCGGCGACGGGGTTTTCGATCGCCCGGGTCAGGAAGCCGGTGGCGTCGAAGCCGTCCACCATTTTGTGCCAGCCCGCCTCGAGCCACAGCCAGCCGATGTACAGCCGGAGCAGCAGGACCGCGCCCGCCGCGTACTTGTTTTCCCGCCAGAATTTCATCATGGCCGTTCACTCCTTGTGGAAAATGGATGTACCGGATTCCGAACGCCTCCCGAATCGGATCGCCGCCCGGTCGGTCGATCATGGCCGCCTGGCGGATAGCCGGGACCGCTGCATCGCTGATCCCCTCCCTTGCCTTCCGCGAGCCGCCGGTGCGGCCGCGGCGAATGTTGATCTGGTTCTCTACGCCTTCAGTGTATAACATATCCTCGGGGGAGTATGTGATAAAAATCACAAATAACGTGAAAAAATTCACAATAGACACTGAAGCGCTTGATCAGGCGGAAGGGTCCGTTTGACCGGGATGTTCGCGAATGGTAGACTCGTGGGTAAAAAAGGCGGGAGGGACGCGGCATGTCGGTGCACGCATTCGAGGCGGAGACGCTGGATGGGAAAAGGCTTACGCTCTCCGATTACGCGGGCAAGGTGCTGCTCATCGTGAATACGGCGAGCGCCTGCGGCCTGACGCCGCAATATGCGGGGTTGCAGGAGCTGTATGACCGGTTCGGGGACAGGGGGTTCGAGGTGCTCGGTTTTCCCTGCAACCAGTTCGCGGAGCAGGAGCCGGGCACGAACGAGGAGATCCGGGAGTTCTGCACGCGGAACTACGGCGTGACGTTCCCGATGTTCGCGAAGGTCGAGGTGCGCGGCGAGGGGGCGCATCCGCTTTTCAAGTTCCTGACCGGCGGCGACGACGAGCAGATTCCGTGGAATTTCACGAAGTTCCTCGTCGACCGCGAGGGGAAGCTTGTGCGCCGGTACGATCCGAAGGTGACGCCGGACCAGCTCGCCGGGGATATCGCGGAGCTGCTGGAGCGGCGCTGATGGTCGGAGGTGGCGAGGGTGACGGACATTCTGGTCGTCTTCACCGGCGGCACGATCGGCAGCCGGCAGACCGGCGCGGTCGTCGATGTCGAGCGCGATGCGGGATATGCGCTGCTGGAGCGCTACCGGGAGGCGGCGGGCCCGCTCGCGGAAGCGGTCCGCTTCGAGACGGCGCAGCCGATGATGCTGCTCAGCGAGAACATGACGCCGGGGCATTGGCTCGAGCTCGTCCGCTGCCTGCGCGGACGGCTCGCGGCGGAGCCGGGGCGCTATCTGGGCGCGGTCGTCACGCACGGCTCGGACACGCTGCCGTACACGGCGGCCGCGCTGGGCTACGCGCTCGCGGATATCCGGCTGCCGGTCGTGCTGACGGCGGCGAACCGGCCGCTTGACGATCCGCGCAGCAACGGCGTCCGGAACTTCGCCGCGGCGGTCGATTTCATCCTGGACGCGGCGCTGCCGGGCGTATACGCGGTGTTCGAGAACGACCGGGGCGAGATGCCGGTCATGCTCGGGACGCGCATGACGGAGGCCCGCCCGTTCGACGACCAGTTCGCGCCGCCGTACGGCGCGCCGCTCGGCCATATGCGGGACGGGCGGTTCGTGCCCTGCGGGCACGCGGTGAACCCGCCGGTGGCGGCGCTGCGCGCGGCTCGCAAGCCCGGGCTGCCGGCGGAGCGGGCGGGCTTCGCGACGGATGTCGTGTACATCCGTCCCTATCCCGGCCTCGACTACGGCCTCTACGACTTCGAGCGGCTGCCGCGCAGGCCCGCGGCGGTGCTGCACGGCCTGTACCACTCGGCGACGGCGTGCAGCCAGGCGGCCGGCGCGTACGAATCGTCGCTGCCGGCGTTCGCGGCGCGGTGCGCCGCGCTCGGCATCGATGTCTACATGGCGCCGGCCAAGGCGCCGGACAGCGCGCGCTACCGCTCGGCGCACGAGATCGCCGCGGCGGGCGGCGTGAGGGCGCTCGCGCGCATCGTGCCGGAGGCGGCGCTGGTGAAGCTGATGGCCGCCTACGGCACCTGGCCCGGGCGCGACCCGGAGGCCGCGCGCTTGCGCGAGGCGTTCCTCGCCCGGAACGTGTTCTTCGAGCACCACGAGGGCGGGGATTGGTGAAACGCGGGATTTTGTGTATCATATAAGGATAAGAGTTTGTGCCGCTCATTTGATGGAAAGGTTGGTCTGGCGTGGAGAACAAGACGTCTTCGAACTTCATTCGCACCATCGTGGAACGGGATCTGAAGGAGGGCCGGGTGAAGACCGTCGTCACCCGCTTTCCCCCCGAGCCGAACGGCTACCTGCACATCGGCCATGCCCGGGCGATCACGATCAATTTCGACATCGCCGCCGCCTACGGGGGCCGCACCCACCTGCGCTTCGACGACACGAACCCGACGAAGGAGGACGTGGAATTCGTCGAGGCGATCAAGCGGGACATCGAGTGGCTCGGGTTCGAGTGGGACGCCCTCTGCTATGCTTCGGACTATTTCGAGGAAATGTACAACCGCGCGGTGCTCCTGATCAAGAAGGGGCTCGCCTATGTCGACGACCAGTCGCAGGAGGAGATCCGGGCGACGCGGGGGACGCTGACCGAGCCGGGCGTCGAGAGCCCGTACCGGAACCGCAGCGTCGAGGAGAATCTCGACCTGTTCGAGCGGATGCGGAAGGGCGAGTTCAAGGACGGCGAGCGGGTGCTGCGCGCGAAGGTGGACATGAAGTCGCCGAACATCAACATGCGCGACCCCGTCATCTATCGCGTGCTGCATGCCCGCCACCACAACACCGGGGACAAATGGTGCGTCTACCCGACGTACACGTTCGCCCATCCGCTCGAGGACGCGATCGAAGGGGTCACCCACTCGCTCTGCTCCCTGGAGTTCGAAGACCAGCGGCCGTTCTACGACTGGGTCATCCGCGAGTGCGAGATGGAATCGCAGCCGCGCCAGTACGAGTTCGCGAAGCTGCAGATCAAGGGCGCGATCATCGGCAAGCGGTACATCAAGCAGCTTGTGGAGGCGGGCGTGCTCGACGGCTGGGACGACCCGCGCGTGTACACGCTGTGCGGGCTCCGGCGGCGCGGCTATACGCCGGAGGCGATCAAGGCGTTCGTGCGGGAGACCGGGGTGTCGAAGAGCGCCGGCGTCGTCGATCCGCGGATGCTGGAGCATTTTGTCCGGGAGGATCTGAAGCTGAGGGCGCCGCGCACGATGGCGGTGCTGCGGCCGCTCAAGGTGGTCATCACGAACTACCCGGAAGGGCAGGTGGAATGGCTCCCCGCCGAGAACAACGCCGAGAATCCGGAGTTGGGCGAGCGGCTGATTCCTTTTTCGCGGGAGATCTATATCGAGCAGGACGACTTCATGGAGACGCCGCCGCCGAAATATCACCGCCTGTACCCGGGGAACGAGGTGCGGCTGAAGCACGCGTACTTCATCAAGTGCGAGGAAGTCGTGAAGGACGAGGACGGCAACGTGGTCGAGCTGCGCTGCACCTACGATCCGGAGACGAAGAGCGGCTCCGGGTTCACGGGGCGGAAGGTGAAAGGGACGATCCACTGGGTCGAGGCGTCGCACGCGGTGCCGGCGGAGTTCCGGCTGTTCGAACCGCTGCTGCTCGACGAGAACGAGGTGGACGAGGAACCCGAAGCCGGTGCCGACGGGGAGAACGGCGAGGCCGTGCCGGCGGATGACCGCTCGCTCCTCTCGTGGATCAATCCGAACTCGCTCCAGGTGCTGCGCGGATTTGTCGAGCCGAACATGAAGGACGCGGAGCCGCAGCAGAAGTTCCAGTTCTTCCGGCACGGGTATTTCAATGTCGATCCGAAGCTGTCGGCGCCCGGCAAGCCGGTGTTCAACCTGATCGTGTCGCTGAAGAGTTCCTATGAAGTGAAATGACTTGTTGCTTGTCTCGGGGGTTCGGGCCCGGGCTCTGCAGGCGCGCAGGCGCTTGCGGTCCGGGCTTTCGCATTCTATGATAGATTGGAAGAAACCAACATGGCTGGATAGCGAATCCCAATGGAAAAGGATGGGGAGCATGACGATTCTCGTAACAGGCGGCGCCGGCTACATCGGCAGCCATACGTGCGTCGAGCTGCTGAACGCGGGGTATGACGTCGCGGTGGTGGACAATCTGTCGAACAGCCGCCGCGAAGCGATCCGGCGGGTCGAGGAGATCACGGGACGGAGGCTCGCGTTCCACGAGGCCGATCTGCTGGACAAGCCCGCGCTGGAGCGGGTGTTCCGCGAGCATGACGTGGAGGCGGTCATCCATTTCGCCGCGCTGAAGGCGGTCGGGGAGTCGGTCGAGAAGCCGCTCGAGTACTACTGGAACAACATCGCGGGCACGATCCGGCTCTGCCAGGTGATGCGGGAGTTCGGGGTGAAAAAGATCGTCTACAGCTCGTCCGCGACCGTCTACGCCGCGCCCGATTCGCCCCGCCCGCTCACCGAGGATTCGCCGCTCGGGCCGGTCAATCCGTACGGCCGGACGAAATGGATGGGCGAGCTCATCCTGCGCGATCTGCATGCGGCCGATCCGGAGTGGGGGATCGCGGTGCTGCGCTATTTCAATCCGGTCGGGGCGCATCCGAGCGGGCGGATCGGCGAGGATCCGGCGGGCATCCCGAACAACCTGATGCCCTACATCACCCAGGTGGCCGTCGGACGGCGGGAGCGGCTCCATGTGTTCGGCGGCGACTACCCGACGGCGGACGGGACGGGCGTCCGGGACTACATTCACGTCGTGGACCTCGCGGAAGGCCATCTGAAGGCGCTGGACAAGATCCTCACGAATCCCGGGCACCACGTCTACAACCTCGGCACCGGGCGCGGGTACAGCGTGCTCGAGGTGGTGGCCGCGTTCGAGGAGGCGAGCGGCCGTCAGATCCCGTATGAGATCGTCGGCCGGAGGCCGGGCGACGTTGCGGTCTGCTACGCGGACCCTTCAGCCGCGCGCGAGGGACTCGGCTGGGCCGCCGCGCGCGGCATCGGGGAGATGTGCGCCGACGCCTGGCGTTGGCAACGGCTTAATCCGGAAGGGTACGGCGGCGCGGAACAGGATGGTGACAACTGAATATGCGCGGCAAACAAGAAAAGAGACCCCGAAGGGTCTCTTTTTTTGAGCTGGTAGCCAATCAGATGAAATCGACGTTGCCCAGGAAGCGGTAGATCATCACGGCAGCTTCCGCACGGTTAGCCGAAGCGGTCGGCGATACCGTGTTGGCAGAGGTGCCTTGCACGATACCGGACTCGATCGCTGCCGCAAGCTCCGCCCGAGCCCATGCGCCGATCTGACCAGCGTCCTTGTAGCCGCTCAGCAGCCCGGCAACTTCCGCATCCGACAAGTCGACATCCAGGCCGGCCAGCTTCTGGGCGCGAACGACCATTGCGGCCAGCTCTTGACGCGTAATCTTGTTGTTCGGACGGAACGTGCCGTCGGTGTAACCGTTGACGATGCCCGCTTCCGCGGCTGCCGCCACGGCTTCGGCGTACCATGCCGACGAAGCGACGTCGGAGAAGTTCGCCTCACCGGAAGCCTTCAGGCCGAGTGCGCGGACGATCATCGCGGCGAATTCCGCACGCGTCACGTCACGCTTCGGCGAGAACTTGCCGGCGCCCGTGCCGTTGATGATCAGCTTGTTCGCCAGCGCGGTCACTTCGTCCTTAGCCCAGTGGTTCACGAGGTCCGAGAAGGACTTCGGAGCCACGTCGATGACGGCGTAGACGGAGTTGGAGTTGCTGTAGACGACAACTTCATCTTTGCCGACTTGCGTCGGCACCGGGCTTACCGTGCCGTCCTCATTGATCCGGACGCCCACGAGGTTGTCGCCCGTACCCGTCAGCGCCAACGTGCGCTTGACGAACTGGCCGAACTTCGCGATTTCAATGGTTGCGTTGCCGGCGACGGCTTCAACCTTGAATTCGACGATTGCAGACACGGCGTTGCCACCCGCGGCTTCGATAGCCGCTTCGGCAGCCTCCTTGTCTGCGCCCTCCAGTTCGGCAATCGTCACGACGATGACCAGATCATCGAGCGAGAAGATGCCCAGCTCATCGGCCAGCGCTTCGAGGTCCAGCTCATCCAGCGGCAGTTCGTACGAACCGAGTTCAGACACGATCGTCACGACACCGCCTTCCGTCAGAGCGGAAGCCGGAAGCTTCGCAACATCGCCGGAGATCTCGACCGTCGCGGAACCGCTCTTGAGCGCTTCCTTCAGCGCATTGGCGTCAACCGTGCCGTCCGGGCTGGCCTTCACCACACCATCGGTCGGGGTCGTGTCAACACCGCCACCACCACCGAAAATCGGCGGGAAGATGGGGTAGACCGCATTCAGCTGATACGTCGCGAGAAGGACGTTCGCATCAGCCGGGCTATACAGGTTGAGATATACCGACTCGGTCACACTTTGGAGCTGAGGTTGGCGAGTTCCCAACACATAGTAGTACGCACCATCTTTGGCATAATCCGGTGAGTACACCAGGTCGTAGAGACCAAGTTGAACGCGGTTGGTGTAGACCAAGATCGACACTGTGTCTTTGCCTTCAAAGCCTTCCGCGTTGTAAGTATCCTCCGTCACGCGCAGCACGATGGTAGATTGGCCCGAGACGGGCGAATACTCTTTCTTGACGAATTCCACGGCCGCGTGCGCAATGACCGGAAGCAACAGCGAGATCGTCATGATCAGAGCCATGAGACCGGCGGTTTTGCGGATTGCAAGTCTCTTCATTACTCTGTTTTCACCTCCTTTCATAAATCTCCCACCTAGCTTTCATATTATAGTATACAACTTGTCGGAATGGAAGTACTGATCCTCAAGTAAGACCACACAGATGTCAGATTATGTCGCCTTCCGAAGCAAGACTTCCAATTCGGCTTTTTCATTTATATCGGCTTCGAAGAGCCGGTTCATGAGCGCTTCGTCCGATCGGCCCAGTTTGTCCAGCGCCGCGAGATAATATCGGATGCCCATCCGTATATAGGGATCGTTCATGTCTCCGTCTTTCAGGGGCTCCAGCATGCCGACGGCCTCCGAAAATTGCCCGCGCGCGTAATAGATTTGACCGAGGGCCTGCCTCATGAACGGCGTTATCTCGAAATTGCGCCCCTGGAATTGCTCTTCAGGCAAACTGCTCAGCATCTCCATGCGCCGGAGAACCTCGCCGTAAAGTTCCAATCCCCTGTTCCAACCGGTTTCCGCCGCGGCGGGATCGGTGTCCCGGACATCTCTGCCGTATACGGCATATTCCATGATGGCGGCTTCATAGAACTTGATATCCCACTGGAATTTGGAAATTCCTTCCTCAAGCGCGGCTATCGCTTGTTTATACTCTTGCAAATCTTTATAGTTGCGGTATTCGGCCAAAAGAATTTGCCTGTCGTAGGGTTCGAGAGCTTTGATCCTTCGAATTTCGGCCCGCGCTTGCTCGGCATGGGATCGATCCATCGTCGCCCGGTAGGCTTGGCTCAGCCAATCGATCTTCGTATAGGTGTACGCCGGATGGGCGGGCGAATTCGCAATCGCCTGCTCCAGCGGAACCAGAATTTCGTTGAGCGGACGGCGCTCTTTCACGGCCATGTGCAGCGCCTGCTGATAGAACTGCGCGGCGGCATATTCCTGAAAGACTTGAAGGAACAGGGTGACCGACATGACCGCCAGCAAGACCGGATAGACATATCGCCAACGCGCACGGTCCAACGCAGACCATCGCGGCAATCTCCATCTGTCCCTATAAACAGCGGCCAGTACGCCCAGCGAAAAGTACACGAGGGCGCCAATATAGACGTAACTCATGTCAATGTCGATCATGCTGTGCGCCAGGATGGAGACGGCCAGGATGAAGAAGACGAAGTGCCGCGGCTGCTCCGTCCGTTCTCTCCAGTAATGATGGAGATAGAACAGAAGGATCCCTCCGATCAGGGCGACCAGAAGGATCAGCCCGATCCAGCCGGCCTCGACAAGCGTCTGGAAGAAATAGCTGTGCGCCTGTCTGCTGATGTAGGGATTGTTCTGATATTTCTCGAACAGCGCGCTCCAACCGCCGCCGCCCGCGCCGATCAACGGGTAATCGGCCGACAGTTTCAGGGCGTCCCGATAGAACGTCAGCCGCTCGAGCACGCTGTGCTGGCGGAAATTGATGTTCGCGATGCGATCCGCGATGCTCCGGGGCAATACGTTGTCCGCGATCCCCGTGCCGAACAGCATGACGGATGCCAGGAGCCCGAATAGCGCGCCGGCGGCCGGAAGGACGAAGGCGGCATACCGCCGCTCTGTCCACCGGGCCAGACGCTTGTCAAGCCAAGGCCGCGCCGCGCGAATGCCCCATACGCACAGGACGGCGGCGACGGATGCGGCGGGCAGCATCAACCATGCCTTCACGACCGCCGGATCCCGAAAGGGCAATATATATGGATTTTCTTCAGCAGACCTCGGCATCACGCGCTCGGCGATCCCGATGTAGTTCTCCGTATACGGGCTCAAAATGACGAACGAAGAGACGACGGCAGCCATCATCGCGCCCAAAAAGGCGATCTGCCTGTCGAGCCGCAGAAAGACGAGGAGGATCAGGACCAGAATCGGCACCAGGACCAGCGCGCCGCGCGAATAGGTCAGCATGAACGAGATCCAGATCGGGACGAGCATCAGGGCATGCAGACATGCCGTTATGGTGCGCCTCGCGTTGACGGCGGCGAATGCCGCGCACAAGAAATAGGCGAGCAGGAACCCGGCGTACGTATTCGAATATTGGAAGATCGAAGTGAGACGATACGTGCCGCTGGTAAACCAGATGGAATCCCTGATCGAAACCTGCCCCGTGGCCGCAAGAAGACCGATGATGACAATCGTATACCCGGACAGAAACACGATGAGCTCGGCCGCGATCCTTGTCCCCTTGGTCGAAACAACCGACAAAGCCGTCAGGAAGAAAACCGCGAACACCCCGTAGATGAACACCATCAAGACGGCATTGTGATAGGAGACCGCCTGAAAGGATGAAATCCAATAGATGAGCGGCAGCAGCAGCATGCCAATCCCGAACACAAATTCGACGCTGTCGTATTTCAGGCGGCGGGCCATATAGGCCAGCGCGACGGGAAAGACGGCGAATCCGAACAGCAAGGCTTCATAGATCGGCAGCTCAAATCCGGATGAGAAGCCGTTGAAAAGCCCTTGCCTGTACGGCAGGTACAAGAAGAAGACGGCCACCCCGATCAGGGCAGCCCATTGGGTGATGGAGAAGTCAAATGTCTCAGATTTATGGTTCTTTCTCGGAGTTAAATGTTGTTTCATCGGGAATGCCCCTTAAAAAATGGAATATAATAAAATCAATCTTAATGTAAATTAAAGAAAATTGAATAGCAACTCTTGACAAAGGGCATTGTCAAGCATCTTCTGTTGATATATCTGGCTAAGGTACTCACCAGATAGCACCCGATAGGTGTACGGCAAGGTCTGTAGCTTGCGGGATAGTTGGGACTCTCGCGGGGCTTCGATCATCAATTTCACAAAAAGGCAGTTGTAAACTACTGCGTGCGATAATCAAAGAAATCATGGCTCTGGTTTCCGATATCGAGCAAATCGAGACATTTACAAAACTCCTGGTCATTTGGTATTGGTATGTTACCCAATGTGTTATCTGTGTAAAGCCCCCTAATCCAATTGGACACATCCGTCGTTTCAAGATACATTTGAAGTGTTGGAGGAACATGCGATGAAGCGAAGGTTTCGATGTCCGGTTTCCACCAAACGTGAACTGGTTGCTGAAGTGCTT
>Ga0310826_100706_pt1 | contig 27145 bp, 21 predicted proteins | sample WT_ome_FD_201306 | JGI IMG/M metagenome (GOLD analysis project Ga0310826, IMG submission 201306) | Sorghum-adapted microbial communities enriched on wild type (WT) sorghum from Joint BioEnergy Institute, Emeryville, California, United... ... | reverse complement strand
ACGTATCGGACGGAACGGCCGGTTGCGCGGGCAATGGCTTCGGCGATCTGCGTCGGGGTCAGCGCATCGCCGGCGATTTCAAGCGTCTTGCCCAAGAAGGTTTCGGGATCGTTGAACGCCAGCCGGAAGAAGGCTCCGATATCGTCCACCGCGATGAGCTTGACGGGCACATCCGGGTTGGTCGCCTCCGCCAACGTTCCGTTCTGCACCCCGAACCCGGGGCCGGCGTAGTTTTCCATGAATCCGGAAGGCCGCAGAATCGTCGCCGGCAGGCCGATCGCCCGGATGTATTGTTCGATCTCCCACTTCGCAAGATGTCGAAAGCGGGACTGCTTGTCTGCGCCGTTCACCGACGAATAGACGAAATGCCGGACTCCCGCATCCCGGGCCGCGTCGACTGCATTTTTGCCCAATCGCAGCTCTTCGGCGGCCGAGGCGTCGCTCGGGTTCCAGTCGGGCGGCTGCACGCTGAAGACGCCGTGCACGCCCCGCATCGCGGCATCCAGCGATGCGCGATCGACCATGTCCCCCGCGGCAACCTCCGCTCCGGCCTGCGCCAGCGCCCGCGCCGCCCGGCTCGAAGGATCGCGGGTCAATGCGCGCACCCGCCAGCCGTCGGCCAGCAGCTGCGCTGCCGCCGCACCGCCTTGCCGGCCGGTGGCGCCAAGCACCAAGATCGTCTTGTCCTTCAAGGTCGGGCGTTCGCCGTAATCGCGCAACTCTATTATCAGCCCCAGGGCTTCAATCAGCTGCGCCGCAATCTGGGCAGCATCACCGTCAAATCGCTGACCGACACCCTGCGGCATTTGGAGCGGCATCAGATAGTGAAGCGCCGGGTGTTCCCGACGATCCCCGTAAGCGTAGAGTATTCCCTGACGGAAAAAGGCCGTGAATACCGCGCCATCCTCCTTCAAATGCGCCAATGGGGTGAAAAGTGGATCGCGGCGCGCAAGGAATAAAAGAAGCTGTTCCTGGTTGTCATTTCGTACTTGAAACCCTGGGGAAAGCGGAAGACCGCGTAGACAGGCTCCTGCTCTTCGGGCGAAGCGCCCACGAAGCCATGTTCAACGCCGCATGCGCCCATTCTTTCAGCCGCGGCAAACCCGGTGCGACGAGCGCGGCGGCGCCGAGCAGCTTCCAGACTCCGAGGATGGTCAGGACATAAAGCGGGTAGCCGAGTGTCGTCACCAGCTCGATGTTCCCCCCGTATTGCATCAACTGCCCGATGCCGCTTGTCGCAATGGCCGCGACGAGCAGCGACGTAACGGCCCAATACGCAATCGTTCTTCCCCGAGTACGGGGGCTTGCTTGCGCAACGGCTTCCGCACCATTCCAAAGACGGCTCATGGAATCACCTCATATCCGGTTTAATTGGACACCATTTGGTGTCGAGTTGATTATATGCCACCATTTGGTGTCCTGTCAACATCTGCAACAAAAAAATCCACCACCGCATCCGGTAGTGGATTCGCATTTTCCAACTCCCCATCAACTCGATATGAGACCGTACTGTCGGATGCGCTGCCGGCGCATCCACTGGGTGGCGACCCATTTCTCGCCGCGGACGACAGGCACGCTGCTGTGCAGGGTCAGATCGTTGAGGGCCTGATTGTTGTAGAAGTACTCGAAGTAGACCGCGGACCCCCGCTTCGGCTTCACCGCAATGTCCAGCAAGGGGAAAACCGTCTCGCCGCCCTCCTCCACGTCGTTCAGGTAGATGACCAGCGTGCTGATCCGGTTGTTCCGCGCGGACGGGGTGTCCGGGGCGAAGAAGTCGTGATGCGCCCGGTATTCCTGGCCCGGACCGTAATGAAGCACCTGCAGCCCCTCCGCATGCTCGACGGGCACATTCATGAGCTGCGCGATGCGCCTTTCGATGCGGTGAATGAACGGGCTCTCCTCTTCCTCGAAAAACATCCCGCGGCTCGTGCGGATGTCGCTGACCACCTTGTTCACCAGCCGGGACTCCTTCAGACGGGGCGCGGCCGACTCGATCAGCCGCAGGCACTCGTCGTCCGTCAGCACCCGCTCGAACCGCATGACAAGCGGCTCCCGGTTCAGCACCGTCCCCTCCACGACGCAATCTTCGAGCGAGTAGGAGGACTGAACCGGCAAAATGGATGTCTCCTCGCTCAAAATCCCTCACCTCTTGTCGTCTGCAGGATCGGAATATCCATTTTTTTACTTCTACATTAATTATACACCAGCAAGGAGCTTGTCGAATATCCCCCAATCAAACGGACATCGGGAACACGGACGGCGTCGCAAACGGGCGAAGTCTTCGATTCCTTCAATTTTCCTGACGAGTCCGAATCATGAAAAATCCCCGCCCGGCGTGAACCGGCGGGGATTATTCATTGGCTTTCCGGACCGTATCTCCGGCCGGTTCGCCGCGGGGAGCGGCTGGAGGCATGGCGGACGGCAGCCCGTCAAATCGGACTCCGTCGGCGGCGCGCATCGAACGCGTCATGAAGGAGCTCCAACGTCAACTCCGCCGTCGAGGAGACCGTCATATCCGCATGGCCCGATGTTTCCACGCCGACGCCGACCGATGCCATATTGGCCTCGCGGAGCGCCTCGAGACCGGACAGGGCGTCTTCGATGCCGACGCAATTTTTCGGCAACACGCCCAGCGCGTCGGCGGCCCGGAGGAAAATCTCCGGATCGGGCTTCCCCCTTTCCACCACGCCGGCGTCGACGACAACATCGAAGCGCTCTTCCAGCCCGAGAGCGGCCAGAATATGCGGCGCGTTGCGGCTCGCCGAAGTCTTCCGAAATGCCCGTCGCGTCCCGCAGCTCCGCCCAGCGTTCCGGGCAATCGGACCGCATTTCCCTTGCCACCCTGACGGCATATTCCAACTGTTCCTTCACCATCAGATTGGTGTAGGCGTTGTTGTCCACGAGCGTCGTGTACTCGTCGGGCCCGGTCACCCCGGTCAGGCAGAAGCCCCGTCCCTCGATCCAGGCTCCGTAATCCGCGAAAAAACGGGACGTCTCGAACAGCATTTCCGCCCCTTCGCGATACAGAAACGCCTTGTCTCCGGTCGCCTCCGCATATTGCCTGAGCGCGTGGCAGATGTCGGCGTTGATATGGATCTGCGCCGTGCTGAACGCGGGATACGGGGATGTCTCTTCCCCGCCGATCGTCCGCCAGGCGAACAGGGCGCCCGCCTGCCCCATCTCCGCCGCGCGCGCCTTCGCCTTCGGCAGCACATGATGGCGGTAGCGGAGCAGCTGCCTCGCAATATCCGGCTTCGTATACAGGAAGAAGGGCAGGATATACATCTCGGTATCCCAGAAATAATGGCCGTCGTACCCTTCGCCCGTGACCCCTTTCGCCGCGATGCTCGTTCTGCCGTCCCGGCCGACGGATTGGAGCAGATGGAACGCGTTGAATCGCAGCGCCTGCTGCAAGGCGGCATCCCCTTCGATCATGACGTCGGCTCTCCGCCAGAACTCGTCGAGGAAGGCCTTGTGTTGCGCGGCGATTCGCTCGAAGCCGGCCGCTTTGGCCGCCGTCAGCTCGCCGGTTGCCCGTTCGAAAAGTTCCCGCTCCGGATAATCCCTGGACGTATGGTAGGAGATGAATTTGTCGAGCACGACGGTCAGACCCTGCTCCGCTTTCACGCGGAACCGTTTCTCCAGCCGCTGTCCCGCCATCTTCGTCTCCAGCTCGTACCCCTGACGGATCCGGTGCTCCATGCCGCACAGCAGCAGGAACCGGGTCACGGACGTCCGCTGCAGCAGAGCGCCGAACGTGCCGCAATCGTACGATTCGATCGTCTCCAGCACCTGCCCGGCAAACGCCGAGCCGGTCCGCGGGTCTCCCGTCCCGGCCTGATTGGCGACGGCGCCGTTGATGGCCGACACCAGCACCAGTTCCCCGGTAAAATTGAGCGGCGTCGCCTCGTATCGGATCAGGGCGAGATGCTTGTTCGTCAGGGCGGCGAAACGCTCGATGCGGATCCGGACCCTTTTTCCCGTTGCCGTCTCCCAAATCTGGTCGCGCTCGACGGTTCCTTTCCGCATGTCGAGCCGGCGCCGGTATTGCCCGATCTTGCCGCGCACCAGGTTGAATTTTTCGCCGTCCACATACAACGCGATGATCTTGCCGTCCGCCACGTTCAGCATCGTCTGATGATACTCCGGATGACCGTAATGCCGGGCCTTCGGATAGGCGATCGGCGCGGAATCGTAAAAGCCGTTCAGATACGTGCCGTTCCGCGACGTTCCCGGCGGACCGTCATAGCCTTCCTCGAAATTTCCCCGCATGCCGATATAGCCGTTGCCCGCCGCAAAGACGGTTTCGTCCCGCAGATTCGTCTCGATGTCGAAATCGTCTTCCGTCACCGTCCACGGCTCAACCGGATAAATGACCTGCCCTGTTCGCATCATGGCCCCTTCCTTGCTGCAGTCCTTCTTTCAGTCCAGTATCGCGCCGTGCCGCTTCAGCGTCTCCCGCAGCCGGATCGCGTCGATGGCACACGGTGAACGATCCTCCGCGGCGGCCAGGGCGGCCGCCGTTCCCGCCGCCTGTCCGGTCGCCATCGCGCTCGGCGTCAGCCGTGTGGTGGCGTGCGCCTCGTGGGTCGTCGAGATGCAGCGGCCGGCCGCAAGCAAATTGCCGATCTTCTTCGGCAGCAGACAGCGGTACGGAATGTCGTATGCGCCGTCGCCGGCAATCCAGGCCGCCGTCACGTTTTTCCCGGCCGGGTCGTGAATATCGATCGGATAGCCGCTTCTGGCGATGGCGTCATCGAAGCGTCTCCCCTGAAGGACATCTTCCATCGTGAGCGCGTATTGCCCGTCGATCCGCCGGGTTTCCCGCACCCCGATCTGCATGCCGACCTGGGTGACCGACGCCCGCCCGAAGCCGGGCAGATTCTTCTTCATGAATTCGGCGATCATCCACACCTGCCGGCGGCCCTGCTCCTCCGCCTCGGTCAACTGCTCGGCATCCGTACCGTCCAGCCCCTGCACGCGCACCATGTTGACGACCACTTCGTCCGGGTCCGGTCCGGCGAAGAACAGCACCTGATCGCGGTTGACCGGAAGGTTCGCTTCCTTCCAGTGCCTGTAGAATCCCTGGACGGCCGTAAGCGGCAGATCCGCCAGCTCGTCCACCGGCGTCTTGGGGTAAAACTCGTCCGGATGTTCGATCATGTACCGCTTGACCGCCTCCAGATCGACGCCTTTCATCCGGAATTTCATCGTCATGGGCTGGGTTTTGCCGTCGGAGGTCCTGCCTTGCAGCACCGGCGCTCCGGCGAAATACGCCAGGTCCGCGTCCCCCGTCGCGTCGACGAACGTATGCCCCCGGATTTCCAGGGGGCCCGACTTCGTCGCGAGCCGAACCGCGCGAATCCGGCCGTCCCCGACGACCGCCTCGTGCAGAAAGCTGTGAACGATCACCTTGACGCCCGCTTCCTTCAGCATGTCGAGCGCGACCAGCTTGTACATCTCCGGATGGTAAGGCGTGACGGTGCGCACGAAGCCGCAGGTGTCCCGGAGATGTCCGGGAGAAGCGCCCGCCGTCCGTAGCCGGTCCACGATTTCCTGCGCGATGCCGCCAATGACCTGCCGGCCGTCCATCGTATGAAACGTCATCCACGGGTACACCAGCGCGATCGTCGACATGCCGCCGAGAAAACCGTACCGCTCGACCAGCACCGTCCACGCTCCGAGCCGTCCCGCCGCGACGGCGGCGTTGATGCCCGCGGGCCCGCCGCCCGCCACCACGACATCCGCGTCCAACCGTTTATGCATGAACAACACCTTCCCTTCGCCGCATGTTCTTGTGTTCCGCCCGGGCGGCTTATCCTTTTACGCCGGAGCTGACGATCCCCTCGACGAACCATCGCTGGAAAATGGCGACGAGCACGATAAGCGGCAGCAGCGCGGATACGGAAGCCGCCATGATCGCCGTATAATTGGTCGTATTCTCGTCGACGAAGTTGGTCAGGGCGAGCGGCAGCGTGTAGCGTTCATTGCTCCGCAGGAGAATAAGCGGCATTTCGTATTCGTTCCAGTGCCAGGTAAAGCTGAGAATGAGCAGCGACACCAGCGCCGGCTTGGTGAGCGGCAGGCAGACTTGCCAGAAGGTCCGGAAGATGCCGGCCCCGTCCACCTTGGCCGCCTCGAGCAGCTCGTTCGGCAGCGTGCTGAAGAACTGGCGCATGATGAACGTCCCGAGAACCGAGAACATGCCCGGCAGGATGATCGCCCAATGACTGTCCACCAGATGAAGCCGGTCGAACAGGACGAAGCGGGGCACCAGCAGGATTTGCGCCGGAATGATCATTGTCGACAGATAGATCAGAAACAGCGCGTCCTTGCCCTTGAACCGCAGCTTGGCGAAGGCGAATCCCGCCATCGCGCTGGTCGCCAGCGTGCCGAGAACCGTCAGCGCGGTAATCTTGATCGAGTTCCAGTAGTACAGGGCAAACGGATATTTGCCCAGCCAGACCTCTTTGTAGCTGTCGAAGTAAAACCTGTCCGGAATCCAGTCGATCGGCGTCCTGAACATCTCCGACGGCAGCTTGAACGAAGACGACGTCATCCACAGAAACGGCAGGATCATGATGACGCCAAGGCACGCAAACACGGCTGTCAGCATCCATCGAAGCGCCTGCAATCGAATCATCCGCGACATGGCGATCCCATCCCCCACATTCAGAATTCATCCTGCCACTTCTTCTGGATTTTCCACTGCGCGATCGTGACGGCGAATATGATCAGAAACAGCGCCCAGGATACGGTTGCCGCATAGCCGACTTTGTGAAACTGGAACGCCTGAACGTACATGTAGTAGGACAGCACCATCGTGGCGTTGACCGGCCCGCCCTTCGTCATGACCGCGACGGCCGCGAACACCTGAAAGGTCGAAATGATCAGCGTGACGGCGATCAGGAAGCTCGTCGGCTTGAGCCTCGGAATCGTGATGCTGAAAAACTGCCTCAGCCTGGACGCGCCGTCGATCGAAGCCGCTTCGTACAGATCCTTGGGGATGCCCTGAAGGCCCGCCATGTACAGAAGCATCGTGTACCCGGTATAAATCCAGGCCACCATGATGATAATGGCCGTCAGCGCCCAGTCCTTGCTGGCCAGCCAGCCCGGGACGTTCTCGATGCCGAGGCCGCGCAGAAACTGGTTGATCGGTCCCTGCGAGGGATTGTACATGACGCTCCAGACAACGGAAATGGCCGCGATGCTGCTGACATACGGCAGAAAAAACAGGACGCGAAGGAAGTTCTTGAAGTACACCTGGGAGTTCAGCACCACCGCGACCACCAGACCGAATATCATGGCGGCCGGAACGGTAACGCCGGTAAACACAACGTTGTTTCTGAGCGAGATCCAGAAATAGTCGTCCCGAACGAGCTTCGCGATGTTGTCAAGGCCGACCCATTCGATCCCGTCCATGCCGCGCAGATAATTCCAGTCCATGAACACCATGGCGAAACTGAGCGCCAGCGGGAACAGAATGAACACCGCTACGCCCAGAAAATTGGGCAGGATGAACAGATAGCCCGCCATTTGCTCGCGGTGTGATCCTTTTATTTTGCCGCCGCCCACCAACAGTCCACTCCTTTCGTTCATGCTTCCATCCTAAGCGGCTCGGACCGCGGCCGGAATGGACAGAACTTGCCGTTGTCCGTCCGATTCTTCGATGTTTGGCGCGGGCGGCGGACAATAAAGCCGACAATAGAAAAAGGAACCGCATGCTGCGGCTCCTTGTCGGATCAGCCTTTCTTCAATTCTTCCTGAATCGCCTGGTCGGAGCGGCTCTTCATGGCCGCCAGGGCCTCGTCCGCCGTCTGCTCTCCCATGAAATATTTCTCCGCTTCTTCCTTCATGATATTCGTGATTTGCGGGTATGCGGTCATGTTCTCGCGAATGGCGAAGGTGTAGTCGTTTTTCAGCACGTTGGCCAGCGATTCGGCGTCGATGATATTCTTCGAATCGCCGACGATGAGCTGCGTCACCTGGTCGAAATCGGCCTGCTTGTTCGTCGGGATCCGCCCGCCCGGAATCATGTCGATATTGCCTTCGGTCAAATACCACATGATGAACTTGAAGGCCTGTTCCTTGTACTTGCTGTTCTTGTTGATCGACATGAAGTCGTTCATGCCGCCGTTGTTGACATTGGTGCCTTTTTCATATTGCGGCGCCGGCGCGAACGCGACCGCAAAATCGCGCGGCCATTTCTCCGTGTCTTTCAGATTTCTCATCATCCAGGCGCCGCCGTACACCATCGCCGCCTTTCCGGTCAGGAGCTCGTTGGCCGCGTCCAGCTTCGTGGCGACCGCCTCGCCCCATCCGACCATGACGCCCTGGTCATACAGATCTTTCTGGATTTCCAGCCCTTTCTTCATCGCCGGATGGTCCAGGTTGGACATGCCGTCCGCCGTATAGAACGCGTCTTTCGGCTGGCTGGAGACCAGCGTGAACTTGCCGATCAACATGTCGGAACCCGGCGTGATGAACGCGCCCTTGCGGTCGCCCTTGTTCAGCTTGGCGGCCAGCCGGGCGAAATCGTCCCACGTCCAATCGGTCGGCACCGGCTCGCCCGCTTCATCCAGCGCCTGTTTGTTCAACACGACAAAGTCGATGTTTTTGTAAGCCGGAAGATAATGAATCTGCCCGTTGTGCTTCAGGATATTGGCTTCCCCGATGATGCCGTCCACGTCGAAGTTTTCGCTCTTGATGAAATCGTCGAGCGGCGTCGTCATGTTCGCGTTGATCCGGCGGAACAGGTTGTCCTCGCCGTAACTGATGAAAATGTCCGGCGCGTCGCTCTGCGTCATGAGCGCCGTATCCAGCTTCGTGTTGCCCGACGGGTCGTTGATATAGCGGACATACTCGACCTGAATGTCGGGATTCGCCTTGTTCCACTTTTCCACGACGGCTGCCGGCCCGTTTTCTTCCGGCACGCCCCCCCACAGTTTCAACGAGACGGGTCCGCTCGCGTCCTTCCCGGACGATGCGCCTTCGTCGGCCGCGTTCTTGCTGCCGCCGGAAGAACACCCGGCGATCACAAGCAAGGCTGCCATCGCCGCGGCCAAAGATCTTCTGAACCACATGTTCATTCCGATTTCCCCTCCGCTATTGATGGTTCTTCTTGCACAAACAGCGTAGCAAAGCGGGGATTCGCGAAGAATGGTCTTTTCCCGCCGAAATCAGGGGAAATCTATGTTTTTCTTCCGAGATGCAGCTTGCGGAATTCCAGCGGATAGACCCCCTCCATCTTCTTGAACTGCTTGCTGAAATAATTCGGATCGCTGTAGCCGACCATCTCCGAAATTTCGTAAATTTTGAGATGCTGCCGGTCCTTCAGCAGTTCCCTCGCCTTGTCCATCCGAATGCGGGTGAGGCAGTCCATGATCGTCTCCCCCGTCTCTTTCTTGAACAGATGGCTCAGATAGTTTTCGGTAAAACCGACTTCCTTCGCGAGCTCCGACACTTTCAGGGGCTCGCTGTACCGCTCCCGGATCATGTCGAGCACGGCCTGGATTTCGGGGCGGTGCTGCTGCCTGGACAACTGGTGGAGATAGTCCAGATAGACCGACAGCCATCCCCGGCACCAATCATAAATGTCATGCAGCGTTTCCAGGCTGCGGACGGCATGGTTCGGATACATGCCCCGGTGAAGCGGCACCGAATACAGATCCCCGCCGAGACTCCGGGCGAATTCGCCCATCATGTAAACCCACTGCGCCCATACTTCCCGCTCGTCTTCCGGCCGCCGTTTCCGCCCTTCCAGAATCGAACCGTACCACCGGTCGAGCAGCCGCAGCATCCCGTCTTCATCGCGAAGCTCGACGAGCCTGCGCCATTCGTCCTCCGTCCACGGCTTCGGCAATTCGCCCGGCTCCGCGTATTGGATGTGCTCGTAATATTTCAACGAGCCGGCCCCGGCGTAAAACCGTTCTCCCAGCGCCGCGTCCGCCTGCTCGTACGCGGCGTTCATCCCCAGAATATCGCTGAAGGGCGATGAGACCCCGATGCTGACCGAGAGCTTCAGAAAAGTGGCGACGGCATCCCGCATCTCCTTCAACATGGCGTCCTGGAAGCGGTCCGTCAGGATCGAAAACTTGCCCTCTCCGATTTCGAGCAGTTCGCCGTCCGAGTATTTCCTGAAAATTTCGTTCAAAATATTGATAACCGTATAGTGAAGCAAATGCTCGCTGCGGAATTTGTTTTCCTCCAGGATGTCCCGGTAACGGTCCAGCACAATATTGACGACGTAGATCGGCGGGGCAAAGGGGCGGATGCCGAACTCCTGCATCGACGCCTCGATTTCCGAACGGGATCCGGCCTGTTTGAGCAGCAGTTCGCGAAGCCGCTTCTCCTTCGCTTCCCGCCCGTACTTGTCCATTTTGTGCCGGGTGCGGGATTCCTCCTGCCGTTTCTTCATATCCTCCTCGATTGCTTCCTTCAGGGCGCCGAGCTTCCGCAACAGCTCCGACGGTTCCATCGTCAGCTTCAGCAGGTAATCGGCCGCGCCGAGCCGGAGCGCCCGCTGGACATATTCGAACTCGTCGTGATTGGACAGAATCAGGCACTTCGTCCGGGGCGACAGCCGGTGAATCTCTTCGATCAACTCGAGTCCGTCCATTTCCGGCATGCGGATGTCGGTCAGCACGATATCGCACGGCTGCCGCTTCAAAATATTCAAGGCCTCGCGGCCGTTGGCCGCCTCTCCGATCAATTCGAAGCCGTTCCCTTCCCACGGAATGATCGTTTTCAAGCCGATCCGAACCAGCATCTCGTCATCCGCGATCAGAACCCGTATCATCGCTTTCACTCCTCCTGCCGTTCTCGCGGGCCCGTTCATTCGTCTGTTCATGTTCGGCCGGCGTGCGCCGGGGCAAACGGATCGTGACGACGGTTCCTTCCTCCGGCCGGCTTTCCATCCGGATCCCGTATCCGGAGCCGAAATGCATGCGGATCCGTTCATGGACGTTGAAAATGCCGATGCCGCTGTATCGGGCGTGGTTCTGGCTGAACTGTTCCCGCAGTTCGCGAAGTTTGTCTTCGGAGATCGCTTCCCCGTTGTTCGATACGGTGATATTGAGCGCGTCTCCGGCGGCCTCCGCCCCGATCTCGATGCGGAGCTGCGTGCGATTGCCGTGGATGATCGCATTTTCCACGATCGGCTGCAGCGTAAACTTGATCATGACGTTGGAGAGGAACGGTTCCGGTACGGACACCCGGATGTCGACATTGTCGTGAAAGCGTATTCTTTGCAAGTCGAGGTAAGCCTCCAGATGCGTCAGTTCCTCAGCCAGCGTCACCACTTCCCGCTCCACTTTCATCGTGTATTGCAACAGCAGGCCGAGCTTCGTGATCATCCGGCTGACATGGTCGGCGCCGGACAGCGTCGCCATCCATTTGATCGAATTCAGCGTATTGTACAGAAAATGCGGGTTGATCTGCGCCTGCAGCGCCTGGAACCGGGCTTCCTCCTTTCGCCGCTGCTCCTCGCGAAGGCGGTCGATCATCTCCCGCAGCCGGTCGATCATTTTATTGTAGATTCTCCCGAGAACCGCAATCTCGTCTTCCCCCCGGACCGGAACGCGGGAATCGAAAATGCCTTCGCCCAGCCGGCTCATCGAACGGGCCAACTCCCGCAGCGGTCTCGTAAATCTGAACAGGAAATAAACAAAAACGACCGCAAACAACAAAGACAACCCGAGCAGATACAGAATCGAAGTGTTGCGGATGCCTCCCAGCTGCTCCCGGAGCTGCTGCTGGGGAACAAGCTGAACGACGTGCCAGCCCAGGCGCGGGATTGGCGCGCTGCTCACGGAATAGCCGCGGATGGTATCGCCTGCGAATCCCGCCGCACGATCCGATTCGCCACGCTTCAGCCGGTCCAGCAATTCGTCGGTTTCCCGGGAAGGGAGCGGCGAACTTCCGCCCAGAAGGTTCCATTCGCCGTCAGCCAGCAAGTAATGGCTGGATTCGTAGCCGGGCGGCTTGTCCTCCGGATCCGGAATGACGGAGACCGGAAGGCCGATGAACAAGGCGGCCGACTGGCCGCCGCCGCCAATCCAGCGGCTCAGCGCAAAGAAAGGTTCCGCGGATCCCGCGAGCCTCAGCATTTCTCCTGAATACGGATATTGCCATACGGGCCAGCCCTCAAGCGACCTCGTCCGCTCATACCAGACTTCCCTCGCGGCTGCCGCCAGCAACGCCCGCTGTCTGGAGAAGTCGCTCGGTTCCGCAGCCGTCGAATGCACGAATCCCCGCTCGTCGAGCACCGCCACAATCGCATGGTCTCCCAGCAGGATGTCGCGGACGTTCACCAGCTTCTGCTGGATGTTGCCGTAATGGCGCAGCGCTTCATAGTTCGTATACCAGTCGGCATCTCCGGACAAAAAAGCGCCGATCTCCGGATCGTTCACGATCAGGTTGGAAGCTCTCAGCACGCGTTCCGCCCAATCATCCACCGATTTGGCCACCTGGTGGAGCGCGTCGTCATTGCCGCGCCGCATTTCTTTCCAGGCGACTTCTCCGAGCGAGATCGTAAAAAGGTACAGCAGCGCCGCAACCGGGAGGATGATGCAGATGAAAAAAGAGACCAGTATTTTGGCCCGGAACGAACGAAACGGCATGCGGACTGTTTTCATCCCCACCGCTCCCCGGAAAGGTGTAGTTCATGAATATACCAAATCTCCGCGTGGTTTCCCACGTACGTTTCTTGACGGTTTCTTTCATATTCTTTGATCTCAAATCCGATCCGGATCGGCCTCCGAACAGATGGAAATCCCCGTCCGGCGCAAACGGCCGGACGGGGATCATCCGTCCATCTCAACCTTTCTTGGGATATACCCTGATTATTCCGACTTGCTCGCCGTCGGGAATGCTGATCTCGCCATCGAAAGACTCGATGCCTTCGAACGAGTCCTCCATGATGTAGCAGGTTTCGGTTCCGATAATTTCGCCTTGCGGGTTGTAGACGCTGATGATCATGTCCAGGTCGTACCGAAGGGGGCCGCCCGTCACTTCGCCGATCACCTTGACGATATACTCCCGTTCATCCCGATCGTACTCCAGAAATCCCGTCGCGCTGATCGTCACGCCGTGCTTCTGCTCGAGATCCACCAACCGTTCCACGGGTATGCGTTGCGCCATGGCTGATTCTCCTTTATCCACGGAATGAAACGTCCATCCAACGCCTGCAGGTTTTGGCATACTCATTTCGACACCACCGCGCAAAATCCTGCCACCGGATGCGGCTGCCGACGTGCCTGAACAGCAAAAGAAGCCGCCCCGCGGCTTCCATCCGCGGGGCGGCTCCCATTGCCATCGCGGCGCAAACCCGCGCGCGGGGGTCGCCGCCGTCCGGCTATTCGCGCGAAATCACGTCCTCGTCGTGACCTTTCGTCCCCTTCAGGGTCTGCTTGCGCCGGTCGTTCCGGCTCTGGTTCAGCTGCTGCGCCTCATGGGCGCCCGCCGGCGTCTGTTCCAGATCATCCGCGACGTTCCGCAGATTCTTGTCCGGCTTCACCCGCCATTCCCCCTTTCAAAATTCCGGCATTCGCGGGTTATTTTTCACTATGCCCGGGGGAAGTATGCGGGAGATCGGCCGCTTATTCGTCCGCGCCCGCTTCCGGTTTGTACGTCACCTGCTTGACGATCGTGGCGCTCTTGCCGCACTTGTTCGTCCGCGTCACCTTCTGACCGGGAGCGAACCTGCCGTCCCCCACGCCGTTCGCGATGCCCTGCTTCTCGAAATAGCAGATGGAATCCCGGGCTCACTGCCACTCCTAGCCCACGTCGATGAAGACGACCGTATTGTTGTCGCCGACGACCAGATTGGCATTGTCGGCGCCGGCGACCGACGCGCCGCCGAACAGAAGAATGAAGGCGAGCGCGCAGGTCAACAGTTTGCTTCTCATGCGGCATCTCCTCTCTCCCGTGAAAATCTGTCATCGTACACGAAATATTACGAATGAACTATAATAGAGGCGTCAAATCATCCCGTCGTTCGTCAGGCGAACGGGAAAATCCGGGACCGATGTTCGTTCATTCGACAACCTCGGCCAAATCCCCATTTCCGATTTCCCGCCGCATGTGGTTAGCCGATCATCGTTTCGGTTTATGTCATGGGTAGAGCGAGAAGCGAAACATTTTGACGGACAAGGAGTGTTGGACATGCCCGTTCAAGCCGAGTGGATCACGTTCACGGGAGCGCACGGAACGCACCGCGCGTACGTCGCTTCCATCGAGCCCGTCGCCGCGCCGAGGCCGTGCGTGCTGGTCCTGCAGGAAATCTGGGGCGTCGAGGCGCACATCCAGGATGTCACCCGGCGATTCGCCGCGGCCGGTTACGTCGCCGTCGCGCCGGACCTGTTCGCGGTGGACGGCGCGCGGCCCGAGGCGCTGGACGAGGAGCGGCTCGCCGCCGCGAAGAAGTTCCTGCACGCGATCCCCCATTCGTCGTGGTTCTCTCCCGAGGCCCGCGAAAAAGAACTCGACGCGCTGCCCGCAGACCGCCGCGAACCGATCCGGGAGACGCTGAACGCCCAGTTCGGCATGCTGAATCCCGAGGGGCACGCCCGGTTCGCGGACATCATCGCCGACACCGCCGATTACATGAGGAACCGCTGCGACAAGACCCGGGGCATGCCCGTCGCCTCCGTCGGCTTCTGCATGGGCGGAGCGCTGTCCGCCGTGCTGGCGACCCGCGATCCCCTGCACGCCGGTTCCGTCATGTTCTACGGCCGGCCGCCGCAGCAGGGCATCGAACGGATCGCATGCCCGGTTCTCGGCTTCTTCGGCGGCGAGGACCCGAACATCACGAACCTCATTCCGGCGTTCGCGGAGGCCATGAAGCTGCACGGGAAGACGTTCGAATACGTGGTGTATCCCGACGCGCGCCACGCGTTTTTCAACGACACGAACCCGACCTATCATGCGGCGCACGCCCGCGACGCGTTCGCGAGAACGCTGGATTTCCTCCTGCGGGTCACGAAGTAAGATTCAATTGTCTGTCCGCCGCGGCTGCCGATATAATGTAGGGACAGAAGGACTACGACCCGCAAAGGATGGCCTGCCCATGTCCCTGTCTTTCGCCCTGCTCTTGCTCTTGACGCACGGACTTCCGATCCTGTTCTTCGCCTACATGTCGACCGAAGTGCTGGTCCGCAACATCAAGAGCACCCAGCACATCCTGCTCAGCGTCATCTCGTTTCTCTATCTTCTGCTGTTCGCCGAAGAATACGTCCGCAACCAGGTTCCGATCGAGCACAGCCCGCTTCTCTCATCCGCATGGTTGAGCAGCGCGGGCATCTTGATTCCCGGAACCTGTTTTCATTTCATGATGAAGTTCACCCGGCTGGATCGGAATCTGCCGAAATTCATGAAGCGCCTCTACCCCTGGGTCTTCTACCTGCCCGTCCCGCTCGTCATCGCCAATATCGCGACCGGCGCCGGCCTGATCTCCGCCCAGGAATTCACCGAGGTCGGCAACTGGAAGATGCCGGTCTACAACACGGGCTATTACATCGCGATGACCTCGAGCATCATCACGGACGGACTGTATCTCATTCCGCTCATGATCGCGAAGAAACGCGCGGAGCTGCAGGAGCAGCGGTCGATCTACAACCAGCTGATGTTCGGGATTCTCGCCGCCATCGTCTGGCATTGCGTGTTCGGCTACTTCGACTGCGGCGGCGTCCTGCCCCCCTATCCGTACCTGTACAGCGGCGTCCTCTGGTGCTGCTTCCTGCGGATGACGATGCGGAAGCACGATTTCCTGAACCTGTACGACAAGCGCTTCGAGAAGCTGTTCAACATGAACCCGCACGCGATCCTGCTGGCCGACCGTCACCTGTCCGTCAAGCACGCGAACCCCGCGGCCGTCCGGATGCTCGAGCCGCTTCCGCTTGCCATCGGCCGGCCGGCGGATTGGCTCGACCCCGATCTGGTCCGGGACATCGGCAACCGCCATACCGTCACCGACCGGGAGATCGAGCTCCGCAGCGGCGACGACAGGCGGCTCACGCTGCTCGTCGACGTCGATTATGTCTGGGCCGACAACGAGCCGCACACCCTGCTCATCCTGCAGGACATCACCCTCCAGAAGGCGCAGCAGGAGGAGATCGAGTTCCTTGCCTACCATGATCCGCTGACGCGGCTGCCGAACCGGCGGTACTTCCACAACCGGCTGGACGAGGCGCTGGAGCGCGCCGGGCGGAACGGCGAGACGCCGGCCCTGCTCCTGATCGACATCGACCGGTTCAAGCAGCTGAACGACACCTCCGGCCACCTGGCGGGGGACGAGGCGCTGCAGGAGGTGGCCCGCATCCTGCGGGACGAGCAGGGCGAGGCCGGCGTGGCGGCGCGGATGGGCGGCGACGAATTCGTCATGTATGTCGCGGGTTCGCCTTCCGCGGAGGAGATCGGACAGCTCGCCGCGCGGATCCGGAGCCGGTTCGCCGTATACGCCGCCAGGTTCGGCATCCCCGCCGTCGGGCTGAGCGTCGGCTGCAGCTTCTATCCGGCCGACGGCGGCGACGGCCCGGCGCTGATCCACGCCGCGGACCGGGCGATGTACGAGATGAAGCACGGCGGGAACGCCCGATGACGCCGGCGGGTCCGGCGGCCGCAGGTATTTCTCAACGTATGTCTAAGTTATTAAGGATCATCAGCAGGAGGCCAGATTCGCATGCCCGGTTTAATCGAAGAATTGCCGAAGATTGTGGCCGAAGGAAAGAAAGAAGTCGAGCGCATTCTCGAAAGGCTGCAAAGCCCCAATAAAATCACCCTGCAAACCCATGAGCTGGTTCTGCCTTCGAAAGATCAATCCGGGCTGTTCCGGGGGCAAGTCCCGGAACTGCGGGACCGCCAATGGTGGAACCGGCTGATCTACGGCGACAATTTGCTGGTGATGCAAGCCTTGCTGGCCGGGGACCCGGAGACCGGTCTGCCTTCCATGCGCGGAAAGATTGACCTCATCTATATTGACCCCCCGTTCGACAGCAAGGCCGACTACCGGACGCAAATCGCGCTGCCGGGATCCAGCATTGAGCAGAAGCCGACCGTCATCGAGCAGTTCGCCTATTCGGACACCTGGAAGGAAGGCACCGTCAGCTATCTGAAAATGATGTATCCCAGACTGGCCCTGATGCGGGAGCTGCTCAAGGACACCGGAAGCCTGATCGTGCATATCGACTGGCATGTGGCGCATTATGTCAAAGTGCTGCTGGACGAGATCATGGGGAAAAACAACTTTATTAATGAAATTATCTGGTGTTACGGCGGAGGCGGCGCTCCCCGGAATTATTATCCGAGGAAACACGACAATCTGCTGTGGTACGCCAAAGGGGACAAATGGACATTCAACAAGCAATACCGGCCCTATTCCGAAGGCACGCTGCAGCGAGGCCTGACGGCGGTGAAAGGCGACAAATACAAATTGAGCGAGGAAGGGGCGGGTCTGGACGACTGGTGGGCGGACAAGCAAGTCCAGAAAATCCTCAGCCCGACGGCGTACGAGAACCTGAAGTTCCCGACCCAGAAACCGGAGGGATTGTTGAACCGGATTATTTTGGGGCATTCCAATGAAGGCGACATAGTAGCCGATTTCTTCGCGGGATCGGGAACCACCGCGGCGGTGGCGGAGAAACTCGGACGGCGGTGGATCATCAGCGATATCGGAAAACCCGCGATCATGATTTCCCGCAAGCGGCTGATCGACCAGGATGCCAAACCGTTCCTGTATCAATCGATCGGGGATTATCAGAAAGAAAGCTTTGCCTCCGGGAAGCTGTTCAAGCGTGTCGGAGATCTGTCCCAGGTGATCCTGCACCTGTACGGCGCCATCCCCTTCACGCCCGAGCAGAACCCGTCCCGAAACCTGGGCTATATCAAACATTCGCGGACGCTCGTGCTGGTCGATTCCCCTTCCAAGCTGACCGGCCTCAACACCATCAGGAAGGCGCAGGAATTGCGGGCGTCGTTCATGGGAGGATGGGAAAAGGTCGTCGTTCTCGGATGGAACTTTGTGTTCGATATCGGGAGCATCATGCAAAACCTGAACGACGACAAGCTGGAAGTGCTGGTGATTCCTCCCGATCTGTTGGACAAGCTGAAAACCAAATCAAGCTACCAAAAGCTGGTCCGATCGGGCGAGATCCGATTCTCGTCCCTGCAGTATCTGTCCGTGAAAGACCCCGTCATCGAGCCATATTCGGATGACACGGTTCGCATCGCCATCGAATTGGAGAACTATATCCTCCTGTCGCCGGACGCGCTGCCGCTCGATGACGCCAACAAGGAAAAATTGCAGGACGTCATCGATTCCGACCCGCTCTCCCTGATCGAGTATTGGAGCATCGATCCCGACTATGACGGCGAAGTGTTCAGGAGCAAGTGGCAGGACTATCGCGGCAACCGGGCGAACGACGACGATGCCTGTCGCGTTGCGACCAGGACCGAGCTTTATGTTCCGCAGAAAGAGGGAAAGCGTACGATCTGCGTGCGCGCCGTTGACGTGTTCGGCTTCGAAAGCGTCTGGATGAAGGAGGTCGAGTGATGCCGATCGGAGTGAATTCGGGGACCAGGGATGTGCCGCTGAAACTCGCCAGGGCGATCACGGCGAAGGTCAATGAAGCCTGGGCAAACGGCAGTTTCCTCGAGCAGGTTACGCCGGTGACCAGGGACTTGCTGCGGTACTGGTTCTCGCCGGCTTTCACCGATTCGAGAAAAACCAACTTCCATCCCGGTCAAAAGCAGGCGATCCTGAACACGATCTATGTTCACGAAGTGCTGAAAACCAACACGGTTTTCGATATGTACGCTTCCGTCAACGCGGCCATCCTGTCGGAACTCGACGTGAATCTGCTGAACCAGGAGAAATACAAGCACCCGAAATATGGCATGAAGATGGCCACCGGAACCGGAAAGACGTGGGTGATGGGCGCGCTGCTGATCTGGCAATATCTGAACGCCGCGTACGAGGAAGAGAGAAGCGGCCGCTATTCGAAGAACTTTTTGCTTGTCGCCCCGGGATTGATCGTCTATGAGCGTCTGCTCGATTCGTATCTGGGCAAAGAAAACGCGGACGGCAACCGGGTGTTCGAAACGAGCGACTTCAAGAGGTTCGAGCAACTGTTCGTCCCGCCGGCGTACAAAGAAGTTTTCTTCAGCTTCCTGCAATCCGGCGTTGTCCAGAAACACGAAATCGGAAAGAAAATCACCGGCGACGGCATGATCGCCATCACGAACTGGCATCTGCTCGCCGGCGTCGATGAAGATCAGGAGGACGAGGCCGTTTCGCCGTTGGAAGACCCGGGCTTCGCGATCAGGGATTTGTTGCCGATCACACCGGGGACGACGGCGGGGCACGCCCTGGAATCGCTGGACAACCAATATTTTGCCGGAAGCGAGCTTGAATTCCTGACCAGCCTCCCCGACCTCGTCGTGTTCAATGACGAAGCCCATCATATCCACGAAATCAAGGCCAGGGGCGAAATCACCGAGGTGGAGTGGCAAAAGAGCCTGAACCGGATTGCCGCAACCAAGGGCAACCGCTTTATCCAGATCGACTTTTCGGCCACTCCGTACGATGTGACCGGGAGCGGCCAGAATCGGACCCGGCATTATTTCCCCTACCTTGTGGTCGACTTTGATCTGAAGACGGCGATCCGGCAAGGATTGGTCAAGACGATCGCATTGGACAAGCGCAAGGAAATTGCGACCACGGAATTGGACTACAAAGCCGTCCGTGACGGCCGCCGTGTCATCGGATTGTCCGAAGGCCAAAAACTGATGCTCCGGGCCGGCCTGCAAAAACTCAAGATTCTGGAGGAGGAATTCGCGAGGTTCACGGAAGGCCGCGAGGCGTTGAAAAACAAACATCCCAAAATGCTCGTGGTTTGCGAAGACACCGGTGTTACGCCCTTTGTAACGGAATTTTTGACGTCCTGCGAGGGGTTGGGCGAAGAAGATGTCATTCAGATCGATTCCGACAAAAAAGGATCCGTGCCCGCCAAAGAGTGGAATGAAATCAAGCAGCGTCTTTTCAATATCGACCAGTATCGGAAGCCGCGCGTCATCGTTTCGGTTCTGATGTTGCGCGAAGGGTTCGATGTCAACAACATTTGCGTCATTGTGCCCTTGAGATCGTCGGAAGCTCCGATCCTTCTCGAGCAAATTATCGGCCGCGGGTTGCGTCTGATGTGGCGCGAGCCCGAATTTCACGATCTGAAAGAAGAAAATCGGACCCGGCTGCTTGAACGGAAGGAACAGCCCGACAACTACCTCGATATCTTGAGCATTATCGAGCACCCGGCCTTCATGCGGTTTTATGAAGATCTGCTGAATGAAGGGCTGGCGGGCGAGACCCGAACGTTGCCCGAAAGGGATCGCGTGCTGGGCGACATCGTGCATGTCGGTCTGAAGGAAGATTATCAACGCTACGACCTGTATTGGCCCGTCATCTTGAGCGAGAGGGAAGAATATCTGCGAACCGATCGCTTGTCGGTATCGCAGCTGTCCGGTTTCGAGTTTTTCTCGTATGAGCAATTGAAGCGGATGGCCGCGAAAGAAGGGGAAACCTTTTACTCGGAAGAATTGACGGTCAAAACCCGATTCGGGGAATATCAGGTGACCGGAGAGATCTTCAACGCCAGGAGCTACAACGACTTCCTGGCGAAGATGATCAAGGTGGTGACCACGTCGCTCGGAAGAATCGGCGCAAGGAAAACAAAGCCGTTTCCGGTGTTGCAAATCAATCAGGTCGAACTGGTCAGACTGCTGGACGCGTACATCCGGACCAGGCTCTTCAACCGTCCGTTTGATCCGCTGGAAGATCACAACTGGAAGATCCTGATGGTCGCCCGCTCCGGAATCCTTCAGCATATGATCAAAGAAATCAGCAAGATCATCTACGAGATGCAATCCAGCGTCGAAGTCTCGGAAGCGGTCGTGCTGAAACGCCATTTCTCGGAAGTCCCGGAACTTCGCATGCGGGAGAGCTGTTCGTTGCCGCTGGTCAAGACGATCTATGCGCGCACGCCGTACCCGTCGAACAAAGGGGAGTTGGAGAAAAACTTCCTGGTCTTCTGCGACAACGATTCGAACACCGAGGCGTTCGTCAAGATTAATGAGCACTATCACACCTTCGCGGGATTGAGCTATATCCGAACCGACGGGATGCTGGCTACCTATTTCCCCGATTTTATGGTGAAGACCCGCGAGCACGTCTATCTGGTTGAAACCAAAGCCCAGGACCAGTTGGATCAGGCGAATGTCAAGCAAAAGCAGCTTGGCGCGATCGATTGGGTTTCCAAAGTCAACGAATTGGAGCCGGAAGATCGCATGAACCGGCAGTGGCGCTACGTTTTGCTGGGGGAAGAGACCTTTTACACGATGCGGAATCACGGCGCGTCGATCGTCGATATTTTCGAATACGGTGAACTGTCGAGGGCCAGGATCGAGAATCGTCTGTTTTAGCGCCTATATGCGCATATGCGTGCAATTGCTGACACCTGCGGCTGCTTTGGCGGAATCGGAGCCCGCCATGATAACAGCCACCGCCACGCCATTAAATCAATTGAACAGTGACATAAAGAAAGCCTGTTGAAGGTTTTTCAACAGGCTCACCCGACCGGGTCGCGGTCGGGTTTCTTTATGGCGGAGACGAACCGCATGGAGCAGCCGCATCTCCGCACCGTTCGCCAACCCTCAACCCGGCTGCCTTCGCAAATAGGCGCGCATCGTCAGCGGGATGAACACCGCCGCGATCGCGAGGCCGGCGCCGATGCCGGCCGCCAGCTCGCCCGCGGTGGCGTCGCCGTGGAACAGGCCGCGGGCAAGCGCGGCCGCCATGCTGATCGGGTTCGCGTCCACCGCCGTCCGCAGCCAGCGCGGCATCGTCGAGGTGTCGACGAGCACGCTGCTGGCGAACAGCAGCGGATACAGGATCATCATGCTCGATCCCGACACGGTCTCCGGCCGTCTGGCGATGTTGCCGATCCAGGCGAACACCCAGCTGACGCAATAGGCGAAGAAGATCGTATACGCGGCCGCCAGCGCCGTGCCGACAGCGCCGCCTTCAGGCCGGAAGCCGAGCGCCCATCCCGCGCCCAGGACGGCGGCCACCCCCGCCGCGTAACGCACCCCGTCCGCCGCGACGAGGCCGAAGACCGCCGCCGGCTGCCAGAAAGGCATCGTGCGGAAGCGCTGATACACGCCTTTGTCGATATCGGTGCACAGCGTCGTCCCGCTGGTGACGGTCATCGGCACCACCGCCAGCAGGAGGGTGCCGGGCAGCAGGTACTGCACGTAAGCCTTGACGGAACCCGCCATGGCGCCGCCGAACAGAAAGGCGAAGATCAGCAGCATGACGACCGGCCCGACAGCTTCGAACACGAACCCGTAAGCGTTGTTGCCCAGGTGATGGAGCGATCGCCTCATGAAAAGCGCCGTAACGGCGAGGCGTCCGGGTCTTCGCCTTCCGGAAGCCTCCCTCGCCCGGATCGGACGCCGTTCGCTCATACCGCCGCCTCCCTTGCGCCGGCCGCGCCGTTCAGGGCAAAATACACATCTTCGAGGCTCGGCTCGCCCAACGCGAAATCTTCCACTTCCGTTCCGCCGCCGAGCAACGCCCCGACGGCGGCGTGCGCCATCTTCGCGTTCCGCACCGATGTCTTCACGATCCGTCCGTCCTCCTCCCGCTGGCATTCCAGACCGAACGTCTCTTTGAACAGCCGGATGACGCCGTCCGCGTCGGCCCCATCGGCCAGCCGGATCGTCAACGTCTTGCCCCCGTAGCGCGCCTTCAGTTCCGCCGGCGTACCGACGGCGATCAGACGCCCGCCGGCGATAAAGCCGATCCTGTCCGCCAGTTGGTCCGCTTCCTCCAGATACTGCGTCGTGAGCAGCACCGTCGTCCCCTGCCGCTTCAGGCCTCGCACCGCGTCCCACAGATCGCGCCGGCTTTGCGGATCCAGCCCGGTCGTCGGCTCGTCGAGAAACATGACCTCCGGCCGAGGCAGCAGGCCGGCCGCCAGATCGAGGCGCCGGCGCATGCCGCCGGAACAGGCGCCGACCGTTCGTCCGCCCGCGTCGGACAGGCCGAACAAGGCCAGCAATTCATCCGCGATCTTCCGCGCATCCTTGCGGGAATAGCCGTACAGTCCGGCGAACAGCGCGAGATTTTGCCGAGCGGTGAGCGCCTCGTCCAGCGCCGCATACTGTCCCGTGACGCTGATTCTCGCCCGCACGCTGCCGGCTTCCTTCACAATGTCATACCCGCAGACGCGCGCCGATCCCCCGTCCGGCTTGAGCAGCGTCGTCAGCATGCGGATCGTCGTCGTCTTGCCGGCGCCGTTCGGCCCGAGCAGCGCGAAGAGCTCCCCGGACCGGACGGCCAGATCCACGCCGCGCACCGCTTTCAGCTCGCCGAAGGATTTGCGTAAATCTCCCGCTTCGATCGCAAGCGCCATCGCTTGTTCCCGCCTTTCCGGCTACAGCAGGAGAGCCTTGTGTTCCGCCGCCCATTCGGCCAGCGTCCGCGCCGGCCGGCCGAGCACCTGCTCGACCGTCGGCAGAACGGTGCGGCCCACTTCCGGCGTTTGAAACGCCATCTGCACGAAAAATTCAATGCTTTCCTCGTCGTACCCCTGTTCCCGCCAGCGTTGCCGGGCCTCATCCTCCGTCAATTCGATGAACCGGATCTCCTTGCCGATCCCCGCAGCGACGGCCTGCACCGCCTCCCTGCGCGTCAGCACCTCGGGTCCGGTCAGCAGGTAGCTCTTGCCGTGATGGCCGTCGCCGGTCAGCGCCTCCACGGCCACGGCGGCAATGTCGCCTTCATGCACCCGCGCGCTCGGGGCGTCTCCGTTCAGCTCCCGCACGACGCCCTCCTCGCGAATCGACGGTCCCCAGTCGGCCAGCACGTTCGCCATGAACTCCACCGGCTTGAGCAGCGTCCATTCCATGCCGCTCTCCCGAACCGCTTCCTCGACCCGGCCTTCCTCGAATCCGACCAGCACGACGACCCGCTTCACCCCCGCGTCCGCGGCCAGCCTGACCACTTGCGGATCCGTGTCGAGATCGGCCTGCGGCTCGTCGCTGGATACGATCAGGAACATCGCCTCCGCATCCTTCACGGCTTCCCGCAGCGTCTCCGGCCTCATCAGATCGCCGGCGACGATCTCCACCCCATCCGGCAAAATCGTTCGCGCCCGCCCGGGATTCCGCGTCAGCGCCCTGACCGGGACACCCCGCCGCGCCAACTGTTCCGTCACATGTCTTCCAACCGTTCCCGTCGCGCCCGTCACCAGAATGGTCATGTTTCGCTTCCTCCTTTTTTCATGGCATGGTGCAGGCGGATGGCTTCGAGATGGGCGATGATCTCGTCCCGCAGTTCAGCCGGCGAGACGATCTCCACATGAGTCCCGTAGCTGGTGATGACCGACAGGGCGTACTCCTTCCGGTAGAAAATCGTCCGGACTTCGATGCGGTCCCCGAGATACTCGCATTCGCCGCGAAACTGCTCGAGCACGCGCGTGCGCACCGACAGGTCGAAGCGAAGGCGGACTTGGATGCCCGGCGTTTCCTCCCGCTCAGGTTCAATCCCCGGCCGCCTCGGGACGAACCGTTCCTCCGTCACTTCCAGTCCGTCGATCCGCGAGACGCGGAAGTACCGCTTGGCGCGCTGCTTCCGGCAGTATGCCTCCACATACCAGGCGCCCTTCGACCACAGCAGATTCATCGGCTCCACGGATCGCTCCGACTTCGCGCCTTCGGCATCCGTATACGACAGCCGCACAACCCGCCGCTGCCGGATCGCCTCGTGCAGTTCCCGCACGAAGCGTCGCTCACTTTCCGGCACGCCCAGATCCAGCACGACGGCTTCCCGGCTCTCGTCGTCCGCCAGCTTCGGATGCAGGCTGGACAGCTTGCGCATCGCGGACGAGACCGTGCCGCCCATCGCTCCCTCCATCGCCTTGAGCAACGAATAGATGACCGACAGATCGTCGACCGAGAAGTGTTGCCGCGACACGAAATATCCGTTGGCCAGCTCGTATCCCCCGTCCGCGCCGTTGTAGGACACGACCGGGATGCCGGCCTGATTGATCAGCTCGATGTCCCGGTAAATGGTGCGCACCGACACTTCGAATCTTTCCGCCAGCTCGGCGGCGGTCACCCTTTTCTTCGCCATCAGCTCCAGCGTAATGCCGAGCAGCCGATCCAGTCTCACGGACATCACTCCCGGTCGATGAACCGGTCGGTTCATCCGGTGTTTATGATACAAGGCGAAACCTGACAACAAGTTTGTCAGGATTCAGGAGCGTGAAAAGTCAATTTTTTCGAAGCTGAAATTTTGATCCATTAACGTCTCGAAACTTCTCCTTAAGTTCGGACCGCCGCGTGCTCGCCCTGCCCCTGATCGGACTGTTTCGCTGGAAGGTTGCATTCAGAGGTTGATTCTCGTTTATGTTCAACCTTCCTAAAATTCAATGTCATGAACGATATCAAGCCCGCAGCAAAAACCCGACCTCGGACTGGTCGGGTTTTTCGTGGCGGAGGCGAACCGGGGAATGGGATCACGATTGTAAAGCTTTTTTCAAATATTCGTTTGTTTCCGAATCAAGACAATAAACAGAACACCCTTTCATACCCCGGGTACAAAGGACTCTGTAAGCATTCTTCAGCAAGATCAGCGCTTCTTCCTGTTTCATTCTGCTCAGATCCTTGTCAAAACTTTTTTTCGGTTGGGCTATCCATCTGTTCTCTCTCCACACCAGATCCTCTCCCCAGATGACGCCCACGTAATCGAATTCAAACCCCTGCACAGAGTAAATGCAACCCACTTCACTCAGCGGATCCGAAAGTTTCTTCGCCCACAAGGTGTAGGGATGATTTTCAGCGTTCTCTCCGCCTGCAGGTTTTTTGTTCCAGGCTCTCGACCAATTCCCGATGGAAATGTCCGGCACCAGGGAGCCGTCCGGATTCGGATCAGACCATTCCCAGCAGAAACCCGCTACCAGACGAACCTTGTTTCCCGCGTGCAATTGAACCAAATCGTCTTCCAGTTGCTCTATGGAATCATGGATCTTCAATTCAAAATTCCTGTGGGAAAAACCTGTCGGATTGTTCTCATATAACGCGCTGTCCAAAGCCTCAAAATATTCCTTGTTGCCGGCATTTCGAAATTGAACTTTCAGGTCGTTCAGTTCATGGATGTTCTCGGGTCTGATGCCGGCATCTTTGGCACAACTTTTGAAATATTCGATTGTCCCTTGCTCGGCACTGCGCAGTCGTTGTTTCTCATCCAGGAAAACAACCATCACCCGTACATTTTCCATAATTTCCAGGGCCTGCGGCCTTCGGCTGGTCAACCCCATCTTTCCCAAGTTTGTTGAGGTTCGAAACCGGTGGGCTTCATCGCAAATGGCCACCTCAAACTTCGGTTTATTCTTTACCCAGCCGTGTGACAGTTTGAACAGTCCCCCCACCGCCTTGGAACCCCAGATTCGGTCTCCTTTCGTCTGAATGATCGATTTCATTACGGTGGTAAAGCTGGATGAATTGGTCACATGAACACAAGAGATTCCTTTCCGGCACAACTCCCCCATGATCTGCATGGCCACAACGCTTTTTCCGGTACCCGGACCGCCGTTGACCAGAATCAGATGTTTTTCTCCGTCATTGCGGTTGATGATTTCATGGATGGCCCGGTACGCCTCTCTCTGTTCGTCCAGCAAGATCCATGCCGGTTCTTCGCGAACGGCCGTGGCGACCGTATCGAAGAGCTTCCTGCTCACCTTGAGCTCATTGGAATCCAATTCAGCCTCAAATCTGGAATCCGGGCTTTCACTCAAGACGAAGGAATCCATCGGGCCATTTCCTCTTTTTCGTCACCGGCAAATACGGGAGAGATCTCGGCGAGTCTGGTAAACATTCCGGCGCGGAGTTTTCCGATCTCATTTGCCAGTGTATTGTGCAAATAACTGCAGCTCCTGAGGGTTGACGGCAAATCGGAAAACGCGTAACTCCCGTGTTCGACAGTCAGTAGATGCACAAACCGCCACAAGCCCAAGCGGGACGAGGGATGCGGCGGTTGTGGATAACTTCGTGTGGTGCCTACACTTTTGAGGGGTCATGAAAGCGAAATATCCCA
>Ga0310826_100703_pt1 | contig 27324 bp, 25 predicted proteins | sample WT_ome_FD_201306 | JGI IMG/M metagenome (GOLD analysis project Ga0310826, IMG submission 201306) | Sorghum-adapted microbial communities enriched on wild type (WT) sorghum from Joint BioEnergy Institute, Emeryville, California, United... ... | reverse complement strand
TGTGGTACACTTCACCTTGAAGGTGCTCCTTTCCTTGGATGGTGTTGTTTTCGGTAAACCTCATTATACCAAGGATTGGAGCCCTTTTTTAGTTAATTGATGAGAGGGTACTTTCGAAATTCAGGATCATGTATATTTTGTGGGAATCGTGCATGGTGTCGCGCATCTTGCATTCGAAAACAAGGGGAGAGAGCAATAGGAAGAAATCAGCCATCATCCTGCTTGCGGCACTGCTCATGATCGCGGTCGCGGGCTGCGGGGCGGGAAGCGGGGGCAAAAGTCAGTCGGGGTCGAACGGCAAAGGTGTCAAGGTCATCGAGATTCCGCTCACGGAGGAAGAGTACGCCTTCGGTGTTGACAAGAACCAGCCGGAACTCTTGGAGCAGGTGAACGCCTTCATCGCCAAGATCAAGGAAGACGGCACGCTCGACGACATCCTGAACCGCTATTTCGGCGACGGTGAGCCCCGGCCGGTCGACGCAGCGGAGCTCGCCCCCGGCAAGGATCAGTTGGTCGTCGCGACCAACGCCGCCTTCGAGCCTTTCGAATATACGGTGGGCGACAAATATTACGGCGTCGACATGGAACTCGCCGCGCTGCTTGCCGAATATTTGGGCAAGGAACTGGTCATCAGCAACATGGACTTCGACGCGGTCGTGCTGTCCGTCGGCCAGGGCAAGGCGGACATCGGGATGGCGGGCCTCACGGTCACGGAAGAGCGCAAGGCGTACGTCAATTTCTCGGAAAAGTATTATGACGCCGCGCAAATGATCATCGTGAAGGCATCCGACACCCGGTTCGACGACGCGAAGACGACCGCCGACGTGGAAGCCGTGCTGAGCGGCCTGTCGAAGGATACCCGGGTCGGGTTCCAGACGGGCACGACCGCGCAGTTCTATGTGGAAGGCGACGAAGATTGGGGCTTCCCGGGACTGAATGTGACGGGCGTCGGTTATCGCAACGGTTCGCTGGCCGTCCAGGACATGCTCAACGGCAATCTGGATTTTGTCATCATCGACGAGGCGCCGGCGAAGTTCATCGCGGCCGCTTTCAACGAATTGCAATGAATCGCATGGAAGCCGCACGGCAAGATTCGACGATACTCCGCTGATCCGGGCGGAGTATTTCCGCATTCGGGAGAGGAATCATGGGCAACTTCGACAAAAAGCTGGAGCGGTTCTGGGAAGTCTTCATCGAGCATAACGGCTACGTGAAGGTGCTCACCGGGCTGCAGAATACGGTCTGGATCGCGGTCGCCGGGCTGGCCATCGGCATCCTGATCGGGACGATGATCGCGGTCGCGCGGGTCATGCCGAAGACCAACCGGTTGGCCGGGTTCCTGGACGGCCTGTGCGTCTTCTACGTCGCCCTGTTCCGCGGTACGCCGATCGTCGTGCAATTGCTCGTCGCCTACTATGTGGCGCTGCCCCTGATCGGCGTCAACATCCCCGCGCTGCAGGTGTGCGTGATCGTCTTCGGCCTGAACAGCGCCGCCTATGTATCGGAGATCATGCGCAGCGGCATCCTGTCGGTCGATCCCGGCCAGATGGAGGCGGGCCGGGCGCTCGGCCTGAACTACCGGGTCACAATGTTGAAGATCGTCATTCCGCAGGCCGTGAAGAACATCGTGCCGACGCTCGGCAACGAGTTCATCTTGCTGATCAAGGAGACCTCCGTCGTCAGCTTCGTCGGCGCGGCCGACCTGTACGTGGCCTTCAACTACATCGGCTCGAACAACTACGAGTTCATGGTGCCGTATCTCATCATGGCCCTGATCTACATTGTGCTCGTGGCCGTCGCCGCGCTGATCGTCAGGCAGTTGGAAAGGAGCCTGAGGAAAAGTGATCGACGTCATTAACCTGAGGAAGGCTTACGGCGGCACGGAAGTGCTGAAAGGGATCACGACCACGATCCGGCAGGGCGAGAAGATCGCGATCATCGGCCCTTCCGGCAGCGGCAAGAGCACCTTCCTCCGCTGTCTGAACCGGATGGAGGAGCCGACGGGCGGCTCGATCCTGTTCGAAGGCCGGGACATCACCGACCGGAAGACGGACATCGACGAACACCGCCGGCAGATGGGCATGGTGTTCCAGCATTTCAACCTGTTCAACAACAAGACCGTGCTCGAGAATATCATGCTGGCGCCGGTATATCTGGGACTCAGGGATTTGGGCAGGCTGAAGCGGCGGAATCGGCTTATCCGGCTGCGCAATATGTTCCGCGCCGATAAGCTGCCGCTTCATCCGATCGAGAAGAGCAAGGCGCGGATCCGGGAGGAAGCGCGGGAGAACGCGCTGCGGCTGCTGAGGCGCATCGGCCTGGAGGACAAGGCGGACGCGTATCCGTCTACCTTGTCCGGCGGCCAGAAGCAGCGCATCGCGATCGTCCGCGCGCTCGCGATGAACCCCAAGGTGATGCTGTTCGACGAGCCGACCTCGGCGCTCGATCCGGAGATGGTTGGCGAGGTGCTCGATCTGATCCGGCAGCTCGCGGATGAAGGCATGACGATGGTGATCGTCACGCACGAGATGGGGTTCGCGCGGGAAGTGGCGACGCGGGTGCTGTTCATGGACGGGGGGAGCATCCTCGAGGACGACACGCCGGTGCGGATCTTCACCAATCCGCGGCACCCGCGGACGAAGGAATTCCTGTCGAAGGTATTGTAATGGTGAACAAGCACGGCCCGCCTGTTTGCGTCAGGCGCGCCGTGCCATTTTTTCGTATTTCCTGGTCAGCCGGATATTCCGGTTGGCCTTTTTTCATGGCCGAGTTACGATGGTGGTAGCCGTGGGTTAATGAATTATTTGCAAAATCAAAACTGCCGTATGTAAGCTAATATCTATAGAGGCATTTCGCATGATTCGCCAGTCCGTGCTCCTGGTTTGATCCGGGAGATGAAAAGGAGGAAAAGAGCATGCAACACTTGTTCGCCGGCCGGGTGGAAATGATGAAGTCGTCCGAATTGGGGGAGCTGCTGAGACTGGCGGAGCGGCCGGACGTCATCTCGTTTGCGGGCGGGCTGCCCGATGCCGGTCTGTTCCCCGTTGAGCAAATTGCCGCGGTCCGGGAACGGGTCATCCGGGAACAGGCGAAAGAAGCGCTGCAATATTCATCCACGGAAGGCTACCTTCCGCTTCGCGAGCAGATCGCTTCACGGATGAATCGTCTTCAGGGCACCTCGGTTACCGCGCAGCACGTGCTGATCACGAACGGCTCGCAGCAAGGACTGGACCTGGCGGGAAGGCTGTTTCTGAACGAAGGGGACATCGTCCTGTGTGAAAGCCCGACCTATATGGGCGCGCTGAGCGCGCTGCGCGTCTACCGGCCGAAATTCGTGGAAGTGGAAACCGACGAGGAGGGCATGAAGCTCGAGCATCTGGACGAACTGCTAAAGACACACCCGGTCAAATTGATCTATGTCAACCCGAGTTTCCAAAACCCGACCGGACGCTGCTGGTCCAGGGAGCGGCGGCGGGCGTTCATGGAGCGCGTCCAGCAAGCGGACGTGATCGTGGTCGAAGACGATGCGTACGGCGAGTTGGCGTTTGGCGGGGAGAGATGGCCGCCCCTTTATTCCATGGATCAAAAAGGGTGTGTCATTTACCTGGGCACCTTCTCCAAAATCTTTTGCCCCGGTTACCGGACGGGGTGGATCGTGGCCGGTTCTTACTGGATAGAGAAATTCGTGTTGGCCAAACAGGCGGCCGATATGCATGCCTCGGCCATCAATCAACGGGAAATTTCCCTGTTCCTGGACCTGTATTCGATCGACGAGCATATTGATCGGATGCGCAAGGTGTACCGCGAGCGAAGGGATGCGATGGTCGCGGCGCTGAAAGAACTGATGCCGGAAGATGTCCGTTTCACGCAGCCGCAAGGCGGGCTGTTTTTGTGGGTGGAGTTGGCGGAGGGGGAAAACGCGGGTCACCTGCTTGCGCAATGCATGTCCCGCAAGGTGGCGTTTATTCCCGGAGCCGCGTTTTATCCGAACGGAGGCAACGAACATACGCTTCGCCTCAGCTTTTCGGTGACCAATGAAACGCAGATCCGGGAAGGCATCCGGCGATTGGCGGAAGTGATCAAACAGGAACGGGGGACGGGCAGTTTCCTTACTGCGCCGAAATGAGGCTTAAAACGTTATCGTGGCCGATCCGCCCCGCAGCGGCTGCGACAGCGAATTTTTATCCGCCGTCTTAAAGGTCCGGCCCAAGCGCTTCGTCTATGTTTCCTGCAATCCCGCCACACTGGCCAAGGACTGCAAGGTGCTCCTGGACGGAGGTGCTTCTCGACCGCTTCGATTTTGCTGCTGGAGCTGATGCCTTTTCCGTTGGGTTATTGGCGGCTTATGTTTCATCGCCAAACGGATGCGTACGCGTGCAAGGACGGGCAAGCAGTTTTGCTTGCATCAACTCAACAAATGCCGGGTCATCTCGTACAACCGGAGCGCGTTCGCCCTGTCGAGCGTCGGCAGCGACAGATCGACGGGCCGCTCGCGGTCCCAGGCGATAAGCGGCTGCGGAGGCGGATCGTCCATCAGGCGGATAATCGGCTGAATGCTGCGCTCCACGGGGCGGGCGAACAGGCTGCCCATGAGCCGCATGACCGTTCTCCACGGCTGCTTGACGTGGTTTGTTCCGCTGTTCGTATAGCCCGGGTGAATCAGCAGGAAGCGGGTTTTGCCGTGCTTGTGGTTTTCCGCATAGGCGACGCCGAGCAGGTCGTTGGCCCGCCCGGCCTGCAGCGTCGCCCGAATCATGCCGTATCTGCGCTGCAGCGTCAGATCGTCCCAGTGGATCGACCCCTTCGTCATGCCGGTGCCGCCGATGCTGACGATGACCGGGCGCTCCGCCCGCTCCAGCAAGTCCGTCAAACCGTAGCTTAGCACGAACCGGCTGACATAATACAGCGCGAACGTGCTCTCGAATCCCTCGGGGGTCAATGTCCGCCGCGGATAGGTCCGCATCGCCGTAAGCACGAGCCCGTCCAACTTGGGATGGAGTTCCTTGACCTTGCCGATGACGAGTCGGTTGTCCGCAAGCTTCGTCAGATCGGCTTGGATGAACGCGGCCCGTTCCGAAGCGCCGAGACGCGCCGCTTGCTCCAGAAATTGCTCTCCTCTTGCGCGGTCGCTGCCGGTTACCGTCACCCGCGCTCCCCGGTGCAAATAATGCATCGCGATTCCCAGGCCCATACCGGATGTGCCCCCGGAAACAAACAGATCGTCCATCAATCCCGTCTCCTTTCCGATTTATTCGATACTTGTCGATTAAGTGACATTCATATAAGATATGCTAAAACGGAACAAGTCCACGATCAATCCGCAAAACCGCGATGGTGTCGACTAATCGACGGTTTGGAGAAATTGGCGAAATTCCGAATGGGGTGAGGATGGCATGGGGCGTGCGCGGAGCGGAGATCCCCGGGTCAGGCGGACGAGGGCAATGATCCGGCAGTCTTTCATGGATTTGCTTGCGGTCCACGATTTCGAAGACATCACCGTGCAGGATATTGTGGACCGCGCCGAACTGAACCGCGCGACTTTCTACAACCACTACCAAGACAAATACGAGTTGCTTGACGCGACGATGGCCGACCTGTTCGCCGAAACGCTGGCTTCCTGGATTCCTCCGGGCGCGAACTTTCAGGGCGCCGAACTGGTGCGCCGTCTGATGCTGGCTGTCTGCCATTGGCAGGTGGATACGTCGCGTCGGCTGAACGCGCGGCGGACGCTCACCCGCGCCATGGAGGAAAGCGCCAAGGGGCAATTGTACGGCGTCATTCTCTCCTGCCTGGATCAGGCGCGTCCGCCGGGCGCGGACAAACGGCGGCTGGAACGGGTGGCCAACATGATCAGTTGGTCGATCCTCGGGCTCGTCGTCCATTGGGGCGCCCGCCGCGAAGAAACGGCCGAAGCGTTGGTCGAGGAGTCGCTTCCGTACCTGATGGCTCTGATCGACAAGCTGGATATGGCCGGAACGGCCGATCCATAAGGATGATGCAGGCCATGAATGGCCCGTTGTACGAGCGCAAAGCTCATAGGACTACATAGAGACTTCGTTGCCGCAAAGGATGCGGAATTGGCGAAATCCGCAGACGCGAACATGCTGGATAAAATAAGGGCCATCGTCGCCAGTGCGATGGAGTTCAGGGGATCAACCGCGAAGCGGTCGGCATTCCACACATGTGGAGTCGGTCGCCTTGCTGGTTGAGATCGGGCTTTTTTGGAATGAGGGGGGGGAGAAGGGACGATGGAGCATCGCATCGAAGAATTGGTTACTTTGAAAACGATCGCGGAAACGCTGAACCGTTCCAACGAATTGGTGCCGACGTTGCAAACGGTGCTGGAGAAGCTGCTGGAGCTGACCGGCCTGAAAGCCGGCTGGATCTTTCTGTCGGACAGGAGCGGACAGTACGAATGCGTCGCCGATGCGGGCCTGCCCCCTGCGCTTGAAATCGAGGACAAACGCCATATGCGGTGCGGAAATTGCTGGTGCCTGGACATGTTCTGGGAAAACCGGCTGAACAGCGCCGTCAATATTTTAAACTGCAAAAGGCTGGAAGACGCGGTGACCCATGGGCGGGGCGACACGCAGGGCATCACCCACCACGCGACCGTGCCGCTGATGGCCGGAGAGAAGCGGCTCGGAGTGCTCAACGTGGCCGCTCCCGGCAAGAAACATTTCCATGATGAAGAGCTGGCGCTGCTGCAGTCCGTCGCCTTCCAGATCGGCAGCGCGGTGGAACGCGCGCGGTTGTACGGCGCGGAACAGCGGCGGGCGGAGCTTTTTGCGAAGCTGGGCGAATTCAGCCGCGACCTCGGTGCATCGGCTTCCGAAGCTCCGATCGCGGTTTGCGCGCTGACATTGATGGGAAAATATTTCCCGTGGCCCTTTGCCGCCATTTTCCGAAAGGCCGGAAGCGGCTTTGTCAGCAGTGCCGTCTATGCCGGCGGGCAGACGATCTTCCCCGGCACCCCCATCAAATTCGCATCGATTCCATGGCTGAACGACTGCATCGCTGAAAAAAGGCGCATCGCAGCAGCGGGTGACGAAGCTGTCCGCTGGCTGAAGCATCCCCAGCTGGGCAACCTGCTTCCTCCGCTGGAAGCGGTGCTGGTCGTTCCAATCCAATCGGCCGCATGGCCTGCCGAAGCGCTGGTGATCGGCAGCGATCTGCCCGGTGGGCTGGGGCAGGCGGACGGGGAAGTGCTCGAAGCGATAGCCGAGCATATCACCGCCGCCTTCGAGAGATCGCAGCTGGAGGAACAACGCCGTGAACTGGCACGGCTGGAGGAGCGGAACCGATTGGCCCGCGATTTGCATGACTCCGTCTGTCAAATGCTGTTCTCTCTGTCGATGACGGCAAAAGGGGCGGAACAGCAGCTGCGCGACGGCGAGGTGAATGCGGTCCTTGCGGCGGTTCGCGATATGCAGTCGCTTTCGCGCGAAGCGCTGAAGGAAATGCGCGCGCTCATCATGCAGCTGCGACCGGCGGGGCTTGAGGCGGGGCTGGTGACGGCCCTGAGCGAGTATGGGCGCAAGCTCGGTCTCAAGGTTGCCTCCCGGATCAGCGGCGTGCGCGAACTGCCGCGCCAGGCGGAGGAAACGCTGTGGAGAATCGGCCAGGAAGCGCTGAACAACGTGTACAAGCACGCGCAGACGGATGAAGCGACCGTCGAACTGCAATTGGGCGATAGGGCGGCCATCTTGCGGATATCCGATGAAGGTGTCGGGATCCGGCAGGATCTTGCAGACCATCGTGAAGTGTCGCTCGGATTGTTTACGATGCGCGAACGCGCTTTGGCGCTCGGCGGCGAGCTGAACGTCACGAGCGCCGGCGGAAGGGGTACGGTGGTCGAGGCCACGATCCCGCTGCCGGATGGAAAGGAAGGACAGGGATGACGAAAATTCGCCTGCTGCTGGCGGATGATCATGCGATCGTCCGGAGAGGGCTGCAGCTTTTTCTCAAGACGCAGCCGGATTTCGAGCTGGTCGGCGAAGCGGCTACCGGACAGGAAGTGTTGGAGCGCGTGGCGGAGCTTGAGCCGGACATCGTGCTGATGGATTTGCATATGCCCGTGCTGAACGGCATCGAGGCGACCAGGCAAATCAAAGCTTCCCATCCCGACGTCAAAGTCATCGTGCTGACTTCGTTTTCCGATCACGATCATGTCCTGCCCGCCGTCAAGGCCGGGGCCAGAGGGTATCTTCTTAAAGACATCGAGCCGGATGGGCTGGCGAAATCCATTCGCCAGGTGTACGCGGGAAAAGTCGAGCTGCATCCCGACGTGGCCGGGCTGCTTGTGGAACAAATCGCCAATCCCGGGGACGCCGTCCCGGGGCGGACTGCAACTCCGTTCGATGAACTGACGGCGCGGGAGCGGGAAGTGCTGCAGCTCATCGCCTCCGGCCTCACGAACAAGGAGATCGCCGCGGCGCTGTGCATTACCGAGAGGACGGTCAAGACGCATGTCAGTCACATTCTCGGGAAGCTGGGCCTGTCGGATCGCACGCAAGCCGCCATTTTCGCCGTGAAACACGGAATGATTTCTCATACTTAAGTCGCAGAAGCGTTCGGCCGTTCGCCGGACGCTTTTGTTGTGCCAAGATCATCCTGTCTGCCGACGCCGGGCCGCATCGATTTTGCTAGGATGATTGCAAACGAGATTGCGGTTCGACCAAGGAGTGGACAGTCAATGAAAGTTGTCGCGATCGCGGGCTCCAACCGCAGCGGATCGACCAGCACCAGGCTGGCAAAATATATTGTCGCCGCGATTCGGCAGCAAGGCGTGCAGGCCGAGCTGTACGATCTGCATCAAAACCCGGTGCCGTTCTACAGTCCCGACGTTTCGCACGAAGATCATGACGGTTTGCTGGCGCTGAAGCGGATGACCGCCGCCGCCGACGGGATCGTGCTCGCCTCGCCGGAATATCACGGCAGCATCTCGGGCGTGCTGAAAAACGCGCTCGACCATCTCGGCCAGGCGCATTTCACCGGCAAGCCGGTGCTGAGCGTAACTTCCTCGGGCGGCCCCGTCGGCGTCAGCTCGCTGCTGCAGCTGCAGGCCATCGTGCGGAATCTGCACGGCGTGAACTGCCCGGAATGGATCTCCATCGGCGGGGGGCAGCGCACGCTGTTCGAAGCGGAACCTTCGGCGTACATGCCGGAACATCCCGCCCTGGATCGCGTCCACAGCGCGCTTCACTGTTTTCTGGACATGCTCCGCCGCATGCGCGGGAGGGCGAATGCCGAAATTCCCGAAGAAAGGAGTTTGGTACGATGATTACGCATTTTGCGGATTTCAGGCTGCATACCGTCTCGCTGAATGGCGTGCGGCAATTTTACAACGAACGCCTGGGGTTTCCCGTCGCCTTCGAATCGGACAAGGAAATACGCTTTCAGGTGGCCCGTGACACCACCTTGACGTTCGCGGAAGCCTACGAACCGGTGGCGCCGGCCCACTTCGCTTTCGAGGTGCCTTATTCGGCGTTCTCCGACGTGGTCGCCCATATGAAAAAGGAAGCGGGAATTCCGCTTCTGCGTTGGCCCGATGGCCGCGAAATCGACGAGTTCGACGAATCCGGTGCCGGAATCAATGTGTATTTCCGCGACGGCGACGGCCATCTGCTGGAGTTGATCGCCCACCGCTACGTGCGGGAAGACGTTCTGCCGCCATGCGGTCCGCTGAAGGTGATGTACCTGCGCGAAGTGGGTTTCCCGGTGGACGATGTGTCCGGGCTCCGCGAATGGATGTCCCGGAAGTTCGGGATGAAGCTCTCGAAAGTATACGACGACTTCACCTTCGCCATCGGCGGAACGGCGCATGCCATCGTCGTGTCGAAACAGCGGCGCTGGATTCCGATCGGCATGTTCTCGCTGCCCCCGCGCATGACCGTCACGTTCGGCGTCAGCGGCCGCGACACGCTCGCCCGCATTCGCGAGTCGATGGATGGGGAGCACATCCTCTCCGCCGGCGAAGACGAGGTAACGATCAGGCGCGGCGATTATCCGATCCGCTTTGCGGCGACGGATGTTCCCGCGGATATTGCAGCCCGTCTCAACCTGCCCTGAATCGACCATGGCACCGCATTTGGCGCCGCCGATGGACCGATCACGCGCAGTGTCTCTCATCCGGAAACCGTCCGGAGAAACGCAGACTTTTTCCGGGCACGACGGTGATTGGGCTCTGGCGCGGGGCGGGGGTATGAAGTAAAATTGAGAAAAAAGGATTTCAGCGCGAAGCACGCGCCGTCGAACCCGTTGGGGGAGACGGCGCTTTTTGCGCTTTACACGAAAGGATGGGTTTCGGTGAAAAGTCCGTTCGACAGGGAGCTGGAGTTGTATTTGGAAAAGCAAATCGCGGAAAGTACCGGTGAACGGCGACGGAGGTTGACGGAGGTGAATCGGCATGCGGAAACGCTGTTTTTGCGCAAGGTGTGGTGGCCGATGTTCGGCAACTTCGATTATTTGCATGCGGAGTGGGAGGTTCCGGATTTGTGGAAGGGGGTTCGTTTTCTGGATTTCGCCTATTTGCGTTACCCGCTTCGGGTCGGCATCGAGATCGAGGGCTTTGGGCCGCATGCCAGGTATGCCGACCGGGGCAAGTTTGCGGACGATCACCTGCGGGCTGCGGCGCTGACGGCGGAGGGATGGATCATCTTGCGGTTCAGCTACGATACGGTCAATGAGCATCCGGAACGGATTCGGCAATTGCTCACCTTGCTGATTGGCAGATGGACGGGAATCGGCGAGCAGGCGCCGCTGCTGGACGAATTGGACAAAAAGATCGTGCGGCTGGCGCTGAAGCTCCAGCGGCCGATCACGCCGAGGCAAGTTTGCGAAATGGCGGGTATATGCGCACAGACGGCGCGGCGCCGCTTGAAGGCGTTGACGGAGAAACGCGTGTTCCGTCCGCACGGCGGCGTTACCCGCATCCGTTCATATGAGCTTTGCACGGAGAATGAGCGGATGTTCCAGTGGATGTATGTTGAATAAGACGATTGAGTGTTTGCTATTTTGGTAGAAAGTTTCGGATCGGCCGGGATAGTGATACAAAAATATCGCTATGATTTTTGGAAAACGGTTGCATTTTATGCCATGCGGAAAATAGGGTGATCGGATGCGTCTTATTCAACGGTTTTGTGCGCAAGGAGCAAAAATAAGAAAGATTCGATCGCGCTATTGGTCCGAACGCTCGTCACATGCCCAAGTTTATCGAATTTTTATGGGATTGTTACGGCCTTTTTATGATTTCGCATGCGGCAGTTCAGTTTTGGATCGGAAAATGGCAGTGGTGAAACAAAACCGGGGGAGGCACATCCATGGACGGAAATCAGGCACCACCGCTGCTGGAAACGCGCCATCTCACCAAGTCGTTCCGCGGCAGGAAGATCGTCGACGATTTGAACATCCGGGTGATGAAAGGGGATGTGTACGGTTTTCTCGGACGCAACGGACAGGGCAAAACGACGACGATCCGGATGATGACGGGGCTCATCTTCCCCGATTCCGGCGACATCCTGGTCAAAGGCATCAGCCTGCGAAAGGACTTCAAGCGGGCCATCGCGCACATCGGCGCCATCGTGGAAATGCCGGCTTTTCACGATTACCTGACGGGATACGAGAATCTCGCCCTGATGGCCAACCTCGCGCCCGGCGTGACCAAAAGCCGAATCCGCGAAGTGCTGGACATTGTCGGACTGGGCGGACGCGCGCGGGACAAGGTGAAAACGTACTCGCTCGGCATGAAGCAGCGTCTCGGGATCGCCAACGCGCTCTTGCATGAGCCCGAGCTCATCATTCTCGACGAGCCGACCAACGGGCTGGATCCGCAGGGCATGAAAGAGATCAAGGAACTGATCCTGCAGCTCGCTTCGGAGAAGGATATCACCTTCTTCATCTCCAGCCACCTGCTCCACGAGATGCAGCAGCTTTGCAATCGCATCGGGATTATCCAGAACGGCCGGTTGCTGATGGAAGGGGATGTCCGGGAGCTGACCGGCGCGGCCGGTGATATTTCGCTGGAGCAGCTTTACTTCAAGTTGACCCGTTCGTGAGGTGCGGAAGCATGATGAACTTGTTGGGGAACGAGCTGTACAAGCTCTTCAAAACCCGGAAGCTGTACGTTTTTGCCGCCATCATGATCATTGTCCTCGTCCTGAACCTGTTCAGATATGTGCCGGGCGACCCGATGGTCGTGTGGACGTTCAAGCATGGCCAGTCGGTTCCGCTGAATACGCTTGACCTCCTGACGCAGTTTATGATCATTTTCATCCCGATCTTGCTCGGCGACAGCGTGACGAACGAGTACAGGCGGGGCACGCTGAAGCTTCCTTTGCTGCGGCCGGTTCACCGGAGCGAGCTCCTGGGCGCGAAACTGGCGGCGATGTTGGTTTTCATCGTGATCATGGCCGCTTTCTATGTCGCCGCGGCTTACGCGGTCGGCACGTATTATTTGGGCTGGGGGGACGGAACGGAATACGCCGGCCGCGTATTTTCAACCGCGGAAGGGATCCGGCTCACCCTGGCGGCGGTGGCGCTGCTCCTCTTCCCGTACGCGGTCTACGGGCTGTTCGTGACGGCCATTGCGGTGCTCGCCGGCAACATGAGCCTGACGATCATCAGCGCGCTGGTCATCATGACGATCGCCCTAAACTTGAACGCGGTCGAAGCCGTCGCGCCCTGGTCGCTGGCGTATCAGGCGGCTTACTATCACGAAGCGTTCATAAGCGATCCGGATTGGAACCTTGCGCTGCAGCGAACCGGCGTGCTGGCTTTGTATGCGGTGATCCTTGCCTTGTTCTCGTTCCGCATGTTCCGGAAGAAGGAGATTTTATACTAGTCTTGCATGGGAGGGTCGGGGGTTGCTTGGTCTGGTGAAAAATGAATGCTACAAAGTGTTCCGCCGCGGCAAATTCGCCCTGTTCCTGGGCGCCGTGCCGGCGCTGCAGATCATCACCGTTTTTCAAGTGCTGACCCGGTCCCCGGATCAGAACGCCGCCGAGCTGAACGGCCAATCGTTTCCGCTCCATATGATCGGCAGCCAGCCGCTCATCATGGCCCTGTTCATCGCGGTGATCGCGGCCGATCTGATGGCGGAGGAATATCGGAGCGGCACGCTCAAGCTGGCGCTGCTCAGGCCTGTCGGGCGAAGCCAGGTCATGGCCGCCAAAGCGGTCGCCCTTGTCGCGGCCGTGATCGCGCTGGCCGGCTTCTCGGTCATGGCGGCGTATGCGACCGGCACCCTGGCGTTCGGCTGGGGGGATCGGCTGCTGGCGCAAGGCGGTCCGATTGCCGGCAGCAGCTTTGCCGTGAGCGTCACGGCGGCCGCCGCCTCGATCGCACCTTGCGCGGGCTTCGGGATGCTGGTCCTGTTCATCGCCTTGCTCACGGAGAACGCCGGCTTGACGATCGGCATCGCGGCCGCTTTGTATCTTTTCTTGCCGCTGCTCCGGATCGATCCGGATTACTCCATCGTTTATCTGATGAACACCTTTCACTGGGCGGTGATCCGCGGCGCTTCGCTGCGGGAGGTGCTGGCCGATCTGGGCGTGATCGCGGCGTACATGGTCCTGTTCTACGCGGCCGGAGCCTTTTATATGAAGCGAAAGGATGTGCTGCTATAATCGGAGACGGAGGGACGGTTATGGCGCACGCGAGAGTGATGGTCGTCGACGACGATCCGGAAATCGCCGAGCTGATCCGGGACTATCTCGAGGCCGAGCAATTTGAGGTGATCATCTCCGGCGACGGCAAAGACTGCATCCGGCTGTTCAGGGAATATCGCCCGCAGCTTGTGGTGCTGGACATCATGCTCCCGGGACTCGACGGCATGGAGGTATGCCGGACGATTCGCGCGGAGTCGAACGTTCCGATCATCATGCTGAGCGCGAAGCAGTCCGAAGTGGACAAGATTCTCGGGCTGGGGCTCGGGGCCGACGATTATGTGGTCAAACCGTTCAGCCCGGGCGAAGTGGTCGCCAGGGTCAAGGCGCAGCTCAGGCGGTACCATCATCTCTCGGCGCCAGAAAGCCGCACCGACACGCTGACGTTCCGCGATCTGGACATCGACCTGAAGGCTTACACCGTCAGACGGCGCGGACAAGTCGTGCCGCTGACGACGAAGGAGTTCGAAGTGCTCCGCTTCCTGGCGCTGCATCCGAACCAGGTGCTGACCCGCCAGCAAATCTACGACAACGTATGGGGCATCCACGCGTACGGGGACCTGAATACCGTCACGATCCATATCCGAAAAATCCGGGAAAAGATTGAGGACGATGCCTCGAATCCCCGTTTCATCACGACGGTGTGGGGCGTCGGCTACAAGTTCGAGGGGGGCGGACCGTGAGAATCGGGATCAAGGGCAGACTCGTCTCCGCTTTCCTGGGCATGCTCGTCTTTCCGCTCCTGGCCGCTTCGGTGACGGCGTTCAGCACCCGGGAGGTGCCGGTCGGCATCGCGGTCATGCAGATCGTGTTGGCGCTGGCGATCCCTTTTCTGATCTGCGCCCTTGTCGTGGGATGGATCATTTCGAAAAATATCCTGCAGCCGCTCCATGAACTGCGTGCCGCGACCCACGACATCATGGACGGCCGGTTTGACTTTGAGCTGACTTACGACAAAAACGACGAGATGGGCGATCTGTGCGCGGCTTTCGGCGTGATGCGCGACCGGCTCAAAGCGTCGCTCGAGCGGCAGGAGCAACTGGAAGCGTCGCGCCGGATGCTGCTTGCGAGCATTTCCCACGATTTGCGGACGCCCATGACGTCCATCAAAGGATACGTGGAAGGGTTGCAGGACGGCATCATTCAGGACCGGGCAAAGTTTAACCGCTATATCTCCGTCATCAAGCACAAAACCGAAAGTTTGGACCGCCTGATCGAGACGCTGTTCCAGTATACGCAGATGGACTTGACCGACCCGGGGGCGTCGCTTCGGATGCACGATTCGCGGGAACTGCTGGAGTCGATCCTGCAGCCCGTCGAGGTGGAGTTTGCCGATCAGCCCGTGCGGCTGGAAGCGGGAAGACCGTTTCCCTCGGTGCGGATTCGGGCGGATGAGAGCGGCATTGCCCAGGTTTTCGACAATCTGATCGGCAACGCGAGGCGGTATGTAGAGGACGGAGGGGTCATCGCGATCGATGCGGCCGCATGCGGCGATGAGCTGCGGATTTCGGTCCGGGATACGGGAACGGGCATCGCGGAGGAAGATTTGCCCCATGTGTTCGAGCAGTTCTACCGGGCGGAGAAGTCCCGGTCGAGACATTACGGCGGGGCGGGGCTGGGACTGGCCATCTGCAAAAAAATCGTCGAACGCCACGGCGGCCGCATTTGGGCGGAAAGCGCGCCGAACGCGGGGACCACGATCCGCTTTACGCTGCCGATTGTGAAGGACGACGATTTGCCGGTAACATGATCAAAAAAGCCGGTTGCCTGGATGGTGAAGGCGGCCGGCTTTTAGCGTGAAGGAGAAGGCTATGGTTGTTATTGGGCAGGTGATGAGATGCTAGGTGTAGCTGTTTTATTGGTACTTGGTTCAGGCTTCCTTCACTCGGTTTGGAAGCTTTATACAAAGAAAAGTCTCAATCATGGTGTTTTTGCCATGGACTGTTATGGAATGGGATGGCAGTCAGTTAACCCGAACAGGTTTACTTGTCATCTTGGCATCCATGTGTCTGCATGGACTTTATATAATCGGCGGCGTACTCCGTTGGGGATTTGTCACAGGTTTATCCGATCATGAGGGGCACAAGCCCATTATTGGTGCCCTTGATCGGAGTGGCGTTGCTGGGCGAAAAGTTGACTGTCGGGGGATGGATCGGTGTTCTTTCCATTGTTGCAGGAATTGTTTTGTTGAGTGATCCAAAGTTCAAGCGTCATGAACCGTCTTCAACGATAGCACCGCTCTTGGCATTGGCTGCGGGAATATGTATAGCCGGCTACATCGCGGCGGATAAGGTCGCCCTTCGTTATGTATCGCCCGTCGTATTAAACGAAGTGACAAGCGCCGGGAACCTTCTGGCCCTTACATGGGCGGCCTTTCACGGCGGGAGGAGATCGGGATGGCAATAAACATCGCCGCCAAACTCGGTTTCATCCGAATGTAGGAGAACAGGGGGCGCTTTAGCCCCCTGTTCTCTCAAAAGTTATTTATTTGATTTTTTGATCCCACCCTTTTCACACCAAGATATCCATTCAACGTGTCATGTCCAAGCGTCAGACGGGGAAGTGCACTCGCATTCTTGTGATCCTGGGGCGGCTCTGGTTGAAGGAGACTCTTGTTTGATACAAGGTCTCCTTTATTGTTATTTGGGAATTGGAGTTTTGTTACAATAATGGTGTGAGTAAAGATAAAGAAAAACCGGAAAAAGTTGATACAACCGGAGTGATAATGATGGAATACCACGTGTCCATGACAGGCAATGACCAGGCGAAAGGAACGGCCGAAGCGCCCTTCCGCACCATCCAACGTGCGGCGTCGCTTGCCGTGGCCGGGGATACGGTGATCGTTCATGCCGGCGTTTACAGGGAATGGGTCAATCCGGCCCATGGCGGAACGGAAGAGCACCGAATCGTCTATCGATCCGCAGGGGACGGGGAGGTCGTCATCACCGGGGCTGAACGCATCACCGACTGGAAGGACGAAGGGGGCAATGTCTGGAGCACGGAAGTTCCGAATTCCATTTTTTCCGTCCGCAATCCCTTTGAAGTCGAGCTTGCCGGAGACTGGCTGTTTGACGGCGCTTTCCCGGTCCATCTCGGCGATGTCTATCTGAACGGCAAATCGTTATATGAAATCGACAGTGTGGACAAGGTGCGCAAGCCCGAAGTCTGGCCCGATGCCAAGTACCCCGGGGACTCGCTGCTGACGTGGTATGCCGAAGTCGGTCCATCCACAACGAAGATCTGGGCCAATTTTGGCGGCAAAGATCCCCGCAAGGAAAACGTCGAAATCAGTGTTCGCCCTTTCTGCTTCTGGCCCGAAAAACCGGGACTGGACTACATAACGGTCAGCGGCTTTACGCTTCGTCGGGCCGCTCCCCAGTGGGCGCCGCCGACCGCCTTCCAGGAAGGGCTGATCGGACCGCACTGGAGCAAGGGCTGGATCATCGAAAACAACCACATCTACGAATCCAAAAGCGTCGGCATCAGCCTGGGCACGCCGATCGGAACGGGCCACGCCACGGTCAGGGGCAAGCACATGAAAGGCGGCACCCAACGGGAACAGGAAGTGATCCTGCGGGCGCTGCACACCGGCGGATGGCACAAGGATCGCGTGGGCAGCCACATTGTCCGGAACAACGTGATCCATGACTGCGAGCAGGCCGGCATCGCGGGCCATATGGGCGGCGCTTTCAGTCAGATCTATGGAAACCGGATCTACAATATCCACCACAAGCGGCTCAGACACGGCGCCGAAGTGGCGGGCATCAAGCTGCATGCCGCCTTGGATACCCAGATCCGGGAAAACATCATCTACAGCTGTTACCGCGGCCTGTGGCTGGACTGGCAGGCGCAGGGCACCCGCGTCAGCCGCAATGTGTTTTTTGACAATCTTTCCGAGGACCTGTTCGTCGAGGTCTGCCATGGCCCGTACATGGTGGATCACAATCTGTTTTTGTCCCTGATGAATTTCAGAAACATGTCGCAAGGCGGAGCGTTCGCCCACAATCTGTTCGCGGGCAGGTTCGTGGTGCAGAGCGAGCTGACACGGACGACGCCGTACCATTTCCCGCATGAGACCGCCGTGGCTGGCTACTCCAACATTACCGGAGGCGATGACCGGTACTATAACAATGTGTTCCTGGGAGACAATGATCCGAACAAAGAGCCGGTCCCGATCACCTTCTTCGAGCATCTCCCGCTCAAGCCGAGGGACAAGGCCGGTGAGAATGATGGGAAGCCCGTCATGGACGGTGTGCCGGACGATGCCGTCTGCTGGCTGCACCCGGTGGGATTGGGAAGCTACGACAAGCATCCGAATGTGAAAGACAAGCCGTGGTGGGAGTACACCAAGGAGGAATTTCAAGCGCTCGGAGACGAGGCCGTAAGGCAAATCATCATCGGCAACGCCGTTCTTCCGGTGGCCATGGGCGGAAATCTGTACCTGGGCGGTGCGGTGCCGAGCCGGCATGAACCGGACGCGAAAATCCATGAGCAGCGGGCGATTTCCGTGGAGACCGATCCTGCGAAAGGAAAGGTGCGCATCCGAATCCTTGAGCCCGAACGGCTTCGCGGCGCTTCTGCCATGCCGGTCACCACCGACCTGCTCGGGAGCACCTATCACGCCGAGATGAAATTCGAGCACCCGGACGGCACGCCTTACCGCCTGGATACGGACTTTTGCGGGAGCCGGAGGCCTGACGCGGACGTCACGCCCGGTCCGTTCGAACTGTCCGGGAGCAGCGCCGTGGAATTTGAATTCGGGTGAACCGATGCTGCCGGCGGTGAAGAGTGTGCGGCGGCCCTTGAATGCTGTTCCAGTGGATGTATGTCGAATAAGACGATCGAATGTTTGTTATTATTGAAGTGAGTGCCGAACCGGCCCGGATAGTGATGATAAAATGTCGTTATGATCTTTGAAAAACGGTTACATATAAGGACATGCGAAAAATAGGGTGATCGGATTCGTCTTATTCGGCGGTTTTGCGTGAGAGAAACAAAAATAAGGAAGATTTGATCACGTTAATTGGCGGCGAGGTGGCAAGAACGGATTTACTCGCTTTGATCAATTTGGTTGGCACTATGGCTCCGGATTCGAGAGAAACGCTTGCCAAGGACTGGAGGTGCTCATGGACGGCGGCTATGCGCTGGAGTGGATCCAGCCGGTGGACATGCAGGTGCGGCAGCCGGCCAAGTGCGCGGGCGGAGGTTCAAGCACCGCCCGCTGCAACGTCACTCGAAAGAGCGCCGGGCGGGCCAGGAGCCCTGCAGTTTGCGCAACTGGATGATGGCGCCCGTATGGTAAGCGTCGTGGACGAGCAAGTTGTACAACCAGGCATCCAGCGGCTTGCCCGGAATCCGGCGTTCCAGTTCCTCTTCGGTTGCGGCTGCCAGCAGGCTGCGTATGCCGTTGTGCACGGCGTCCAGGCGGGCCAGTGTTTCCTGCCAGGCTTTCTCGGTCCGGGATTCCACCGCAAACGTGTCGTCGTTGGTCACGCCTGCAGGATAGTCGGTTTCTTCACCCGTCCATTGTTTCAGAAGCTGCTCCCTGTAAAAAATCAGATGGTTCACGTTCTCCCAGATGGAATTCAGGACGGAACCTTCGGGACGCCAGGCGGCCTGTTCCGCCGTCAGGCCGTTCAGCGCATCGCGCAGAGGCGGATACCACGCTTCCTTTTCATAGCTGGCATCCCATCCTTCCAACAGCAGCTGGACCGTTTTCATGCCGGATCCCTCCTTGTGTTGCATATGTAACTGCCTAACATAAAGATAAACGTTGCCTCCTGCACTTTTCCACAGGGGGACGCTGGCGGATTTGGGTCCGAACCGCGGTTTAATCCGGACCTTCCCTGTATTTTTCCAAAATGCAATGCAAATAATGGATAAATTTTCGCCTGACGGTGACAGGTTCCAGGATTTCGCATTTCGCCCCGAACCGGAGGAGCACGTTATACCCCTCTTCGTTGTCCACTATTGGATATTTTGCGATATAACCATCCCCGTCCCGGGCGATGATATGTTCCTCCCCAAACCGCTCGATCACCTTGTCTTTGATGGATTTGTCGATCCGGATGATCACCGGCGCCCGCTCATCCGTCATCCAGTCCGACCCGTCCATGGGCAGGGGGGCGAAATTCCTCGGGGCAAACCGTTCTTCCGACAGCCGCACTTCATTCATCCGGGCCAGCTTGAAGATCCGGTAATCCCGGCATTCCACGCAGAAGGCTTGCAGATACCAGCTGCTTTCCTTGAAAACCAACTGATACGGTTCCGCCTTGCGGGAGGTGTTCTTGCCGCTTTTGTCCGTATAATGGAACAGCAAATACCGTCTGTCGTTGATCGCGGTTTCAATGCGTTTCAGCAGACCGCGCATGGAGCGGTTTCCCGGATTCGGTTCCAGATCCACCGAAACATGCGCGTAGCGGGCAGGCTCTTCCAGACTTTGCAACTTGGTCAGCGTGCCGGCGATTTCTTTGTCGGCCAGCAATTGGTGGTAACTTCGCAGACTCGCGATCAGACTTTGGACGTCTTTGGGGGTGAACAATTTTTTGTCCACTTTGTAGGATTTCATCAATCCGACTCCGCCGTTGGCTCCCCTTGTAACCACGACAGGCACTCCCGCCATGCCCAGGGCGTCGATATCCCTGAAGATGGTCCTTCGGCTGACCTCCAGTCTTTCGGCCAGTTCGCGGGTCGACACCGTTTCCCGTTCCATGAGAAGCATGATGATCGCGATGAGACGTTCCATTTTCATAAAAAAGATCCACCCCCACCGCAATTATGACACTCTTCTGGCATAATTGCCATGTTACAGTGTCGTTGAACGAAAAACATGGCCATGCGGGAGGAATGGAAAATGGACAACTTCAAGGTGGAAAAAAAAAAGCTTTTCGCGTCGTCGGTCTTAAAACCAGGCTGGAAGGATCGGGAGACATTCATTCTCCGCGGTTTTCCAATCAAAAAACGGAATTTTTCAAAAGCGTCATTCAAGGCGGAAGGATGGCGCTGCTCCAGCCCATATCCGAAAGCAAATACGGTTATGGAGCCGTGGCGGGGGATGGAAGCGGCACGTATTATTTTGCGGGGGTGAAAACGTCCCAACCGGCCGTGGAAGGAGCGGAAGAAGTTTTGTTCCCGGAAGGCGAATATCTGGTGCTTTGGGGGCAAGGGGGGCTGTCCCGCCTCGCGTTCGACAAACTGGAAGATCAGGCGTTCAACGAAATTCTCACGGAAGAAAGCGAGTATGAATACAGCGGGCATCCGATTGCCGAGATTCTGCTGAACGGAAATCCGACCGACGCCGAAGTGGAAGTGTGGGTGCCGGTCAGAAGAAAAAAGCAAGGGGCGTGACGGGCGAATCCCTCCCCGATGAAGCAGCCTCCAGGCTCCGTAAAGCGGGTAGGATGCCGATCAGGGCCGAAACATTTCAAACGGGTGTAAGAACATCCGGCAATCGGACATTCGCCGGGTGTTCTTTTTTTTCAAAATAGGCATAATGAGAAAACATAAGCTTCAAATTCAAATTATTCCTTCAATCTTTAATAAATTGGCCGAACCGTCATGATACACGGGGAAGCAATGGTGAACAACACGTCTCCCATACTAAAACTGATCGGTTACACGGCGGAACAGGTGACCGCGCTGCTGAAGCCGAAGTTCGGCAGCTTCACCGCCGTTTCCGTCACGCAGATGCTGGCCGGAAGTTGGATTCCATCCGCAAAAGAAATCACGCATGCAAAAAAATAGATGACGGCGAGTGACAAATCCGGGTTCGCAACAATCAATCCGAATAGCCCGCACAGGCAAATGGTCTTGAATAGTTGCGAGATCACAAGCAGACGTTTCATGGAAAATCGGTCAATGATGACCGGAGAGATCAGACTGGAGATGAATCTGGACATGGTAGTCAAGAAAGGAATAAGCGCCAATGAAGTTGCTGTATCCGAGATGCCATACACGAATGAAATCAGCCCGACAATATAGATCGTATCTCCCAAATTGGCTGTCAGCTGTCCAATCCAAAGCTTCTGAAAGGAATGATGTTGACCCACGAATGCGAGTCCTTTCTGACTGGTGTATAAAAAATGGTGTTTACAAAGCCTTAATGCGAAAGAACAATATATGTAATATCACATAGAAGATAGAAAATTAAAATCCGGGCTGTCGGATGCCTCTGCAAGGCATCATCCCCGGACCTGCCAAGCCTCCAAAGCCCGGAGCACGCAAAGGAAATCGCATCGGAAATGTCCGCATCGCGTTGAGAGACGGGAAATCCCCTCTCAAGTGTTGGGATGGTATCGGTATGCCACCGAGAGGTGGAAAAATCGTCTTTCAGTTGTGCTGCGGATGTTTTCGCGACTCCGAGAGGCGGAAAAATCGTCTTTCATTTGTGGTGCAGATGTTTCCGCGACTCCGAGAGGCGGAAAAATCGTCTTTCGGATGTGATACGGGCGTTTTCGCCACCACGAAAGACGGAAAAACCGCCTGTCACAGGCATACGGGGGGCATCCGTCGACCACTTTGATTTACACTGAGGGTGGTGGAGTACGCAAGATGAAGTGAAAAACTCCCGTGGCAAACGTTAACGATAGATCGCACGCGGGAGTTTGTCTTCGGTTGAAACCATGCCTGTTTGGGCATGGCTCTCATTGCACTAGGATTGCGATTCGGCGGTAGCCGATTGGATGGCGTCGTAGGCCCAGTGGCTGTCCGACACGTCGGACCACTGCGGAGCCTGGCCGGATGCGGCCGGGATGCCGAGCAGACGGTTCAGCACCACGACGAGTTCCGCGCGGGTCAGCTTGCCTTCCGGACGGAAACTGCCGTCGCCGTACCCGCGGAAAATGCCCGCCTGTGCCACCCAAACGATCGATCCCTGAGCCCAATGCCCGTCAATGTCCGTAAACGACGGTGCCGCGCCGGGAGGAACGGAGACGATTCTGGCGATGACCACCGCCAGTTCGGCCCGGGTGACGTCCTGGTCCGGCCGGAAACTTCCATCTCCGTAGCCGCCCATGAGACCGGCCGCCGCGATTCGCGCGATGGCTTCGAACGCCCAGTCGGACTCTTCCACATCCTCGAATCCTTCCGCCGTCGCCGACGGGAGACTGTACGTCGACAGGATCGTCCTGAGCAGCGCCGTCGCCAGTTCCGCCCGGGTCACGTTTTGGTCCGGCCGGAAGGTGTCGTCCGGATAGCCGTTCATGTAGGGACCGGCAAGATAGGGCGCCCGGATGACGACGGCAAACAGACCGGATTGGTCCGCAGTCACGAGCAATCCATACGATCCGTTATCATCGTAGGAAACGATTTCGCCGACCAACCGTTGCGCCGTGCCGTCCTTGAATCCGGCGTGCACCCCGAGTCCGGTCATGGCGTCGATGGAAAACTCCCGGCCGACCAGCGGAAGGATGAGCAAGAATTCCTTGCCTTGCAGGTTGGTTTCGACTGACAGCGGCCGGCTGACCACGATCCCGTCATATTCGGGGATTTCATGGGCGGGTGCCAACCGCAATTGGATGTCTTCATTGGCATTTTGCAGAGAGCCGGCAGGAATCAGGAGGCGCGCTTCCTGAAGGTTCAGTTCCAGCCCGATGCCGGCTTGCGCCAGCACGTTCGCCGCATTTCGCGGCAGTACGACGATCAGCTCGGACACGGACTTCCAATCGCTCGGCACATACAACACCGCATACGAATCGCCGGATTGCCGCAGCTGATCGGCCACGCGTTCCGTATCTTGCTGCCCGATCTCCACCCGGTCGCGATATGTCCCGTCAGGAGCGACAGTTCTATGCAGAAAGATTGTCAAGATGTCGGTGCCGTTCCCGCCGATACGCACCGGTATGTTCAGGGGAGCGTTCGAAGACGTGCCCGTTTTATCCGTCACCGGCGCATTGTCTTCGGCAGGGGGCGGCAACTCGATAAGGACGCTTCCCTCTTCCACCGCCACATCCAGCGGCTGGCCGTCAATGCCGGCAAAGCTTGTGTTGCCCGGATCCGCATGAAGCCCGATTTCCGCCGTTCCCGCCGGAGCGTTTGCCCGGATCGTAAACTTGATGGTGAACAAAACGCCTTCACCGGCAACGGGAGACGCGAGGGTCTCATCGACCCAGGCAATGCCGATCCAGCCGTCTTCCGCGTTCCAATCTTCATTCGCGATTTCCGCGAGTCCGTTTTCAATTCCGGCCACTTCAAGCCGATCATCGGGGTAACTGAGATAGAGCCCAAAGGCGTACACGGGTTCTGCCGGTTCGCCAATGGAGACCGGGACGCTCACCGTGTCCCCCGGTTCACCGGTGGCTTCTCCGATCGTGATGGTGACATCCGGATCGCTATCAGCCGCCGCCGGCAAGGGAAACATGAGGCATGCGGCCAGAAGCAGGACAATCGTCTTGCGGAGCTTCATCCTGTGGCTCCCTCCTTATCTCTGGTCGCTGATGGTGGCATTATTGTTCGCGGCGCTGAGCGCGATAAGATCGTCATAGGGAGCTCCTGGTGTAGTGCCATAGAGAAGCACAATGTCAGCCTGGTTCGGGAGCTCGCCCTGCGAATTCAACCAGGAATTTCCCGCGAAGGTGGTAAACGCCCCGTCGACCAGAAATCCATCCTTGGTGTTGTAAACCGCGTTATTATTGATCGCGCCTGTCGTATTCGGATTGATGTACGCCCCCGTACGCACGGAGTGAATCGTGTTTCCTTCAATGGTTACATTGGGGGTGCCGACCAGTGTCACAATTCCGCGGTTGATCACCCAATCCGTCTTGGGAAGAGGTTGAACGGGGCCGTAGATTGTGTTGTTCCTTATCATGGAACCGTTGCCGCCCACCTGGATGAATTCCTTGGCATACGGAATATCGCTGGTGATCTCCAGCCCTTCGACGGTTACACCGGCAGCGGAAACCTTGAATCCGATGGTGTCCGCCGCCACGATGAACACCGGCTTATCCTTTCCCTTCTCGCCAACAATTGTAAGATTGGCCTTGTTGACCTCAATGGATGCCGTCACCGTGTAGTTTCCGGACTTCACCACGATGGTATCACCGGAATCGGCCGCGTTGATCGCAGCCTGCAGCGAGCCGAACGGATTGCTCCTTGAACCGTCGCCGTCGGCCCCGGCCTCGACATAAATATTGGGATCATACGTGACGAAATTCCAGGCGCTTGATCCGGCAAAGCCGGCAAACCGGTTGCCTCTCGCGTCCACAAACGCCCCTTGGTCAATCTCGATGTAATATTCCGTGCCCGGTTCCAGGTCCTCCGGCGTGAGCGTCACCTTGTTGCCGCTCACGCTGACCTTGTCCGGATCCATGGCGTCAAAGCTGTCAAAGACCGTATCGTCGGCAACATGACGGATGCGAATTTCCTTGTCCGGCACTGCCGTCACTTCCACGGCAAATTCCAATTCCAATTCGTAGGGGGGATTTGCTGCTTGCTCTCCGTTTTCCGGCAGCAGTTTTACCGGTGCAAACTCGAGAGCTTCCAACTTGCGCACATAGTACTGTTTCATTGCCTCGGCGTCGTCCGCCGTCACCGCTCCGTCCCCGTCCACATCGGCCGCTGCCTGCTGATCGGTTGTCAGCAGGGGCGTCGCCAGATGCTTATAGACAAGCAAAGCATCTGCCGGGGTCACCAGACCATCATCGTTCACATCGCCCAACACCGTTTCCGCTTTGCCGGACGCGACGGTGCCCGTCATCGCCAGTGACGCGGCCAGAAGCGCCGCCGACACCGCCGCAACGACGCTCGTCTTGAACCGTCGTCCGTTTCGCATCCGCTTCATTTTTCTCCTCCCGTTTTCTTGATGAAAGCCGTACTCAATCATTGTAAGTGATAAGAGATTCGCCAGCCACAAGAATCTTTTGAATTTGCAGAGTTTTTCGATCAATGATGCCGCCGACGCCCATTCCCTGGCCATTTGTCCAATGCGTTCTACAATAGTCAAACGTTATGCATTGGCTCAAGGCCTCCGTGACCGTGGCAAGCGTGTCCGATGAGCGGCTTGAACCGCCGGCTTTCCTTTGTAGCGGATGCGAGGCGTTTTTTGCATTATAATAATTCTGCTTGGGCATTGGATAGATAAGCAATTTTTGGCGGTGGGACTTTGCGCAAAAGAAGGAACGACGCGGAGGCGCAACGCGGCGGCGTTCCGGTTCAGGCCGGACAGCTTGCGGAATGCGAAATCGAGGGACTCACCCACGAAGGAGAAGGGGTCGGCCGGGTGGCGGGCTATACCCTGTTTGTTCCCGGGGCGTTGCCGGGCGAGCGGGTGCGGGCCGAAGTGGTGAGCACCGGCAAATCCTACGGGCGCGCGCGCCTGATCGAAGTGGTCAAGCCCAGCGGGGAACGCGTGCAACCTCCCTGTCCGATCTACGAAGCCTGCGGCGGCTGCCAGTTGCAGCATCTGGACTATGCGGCGCAGCTTCGCTGGAAAAGGCGATTCGTGGTGGACAACCTGGGGCGTATCGGCAAGCTGAAGGTGGCGGACGAAGGCGCCGGCCATGATGGTGTGATCGTCCATCCGGTGGTTGGCATGAAGCATCCCTGGCGTTACCGCAACAAGGCGCAGGTGGCGATCGGAGCGGGGAGGACGGGGCTGATCACCGGTTTCCATGGGCAGGGGAGCCATGACCTTGTGGAGATGAAGGCCTGCCTGATCCAGCACGAGGAAAACGAAGAACTTGTCCTGGCCGTGAAGGAAGCCGCGAAGCTGCTTGGCATTTCCGCCTACGACCGGCGAACGGGCCGCGGTCTGCTTCGCCATGTCGTCGTCCGCCACGCGGCGGCGACGGGCGAGCGGATGGCGGTGCTGGTGACGAACGGGCGCGACATCCCCCACGTCCAGGAATGGATTCAGCTCATCCGCGAGTGGGCGCCGGACGTGACGAGCATTTGCCAGAACGTCAACACGGCCCGCACGCCGGTGGTGTTCGGGGAGTTTACCCGCACGCTGTGGGGCGAAGACGAGATTTACGATGAAATCGACGGCATCCGGTTTGCCATCTCGCCGAGGTCGTTTTTCCAGGTGAATCCCGTGCAGACGGAGGTGCTCTATCGCAAGGCGGTGGAGTATGCCGGGCTGACCGGGGAAGAGACGGTGATGGACGCCTATTGCGGCATCGGCACGATCACGCTGCTGATGGCGCGGCACGCGCGGAAAGTGTACGGCGTGGACATCATCCCCGAGGCCATCGAGGACGCCCGGCGCAATGCCAGGCTGAGCGGCATCCGCAACGCGGAATTCGCCGTCGGCGCCGCGGAGAAGGTGTTGCCCCGTTGGAAGGCCCAAGGCATCCGCCCCGACGTCATCGTCGTCGACCCGCCGCGCAAAGGCTGCGACGCCGCGCTGATCGCCACCATGCTGGAGATGGGACCCCGGCGCATCGTCTATGTCTCCTGCAACCCGTCCACCCTGGCCCGGGATCTCCGGCTCCTCGAAGACGGCGGTTACCGAACGGTGGAAGTCCAGCCGGTGGACATGTTCCCGCACACCGGGCATGTGGAGGTGATAGTGAGACTTGAAAGAAAAGATACAGTCAATTAAACTGGACCTCTGTCAATAGATTGGACACATGGAATCGAGAAAATTACGCAACATAATCGTACATTTGTTCGCATTGAATGGGTGTGAGATACCCGATCGCCGAATGGACTCGTTTGCGATTGT
>Ga0310826_100699_pt1 | contig 27429 bp, 24 predicted proteins | sample WT_ome_FD_201306 | JGI IMG/M metagenome (GOLD analysis project Ga0310826, IMG submission 201306) | Sorghum-adapted microbial communities enriched on wild type (WT) sorghum from Joint BioEnergy Institute, Emeryville, California, United... ... | reverse complement strand
CCGACAGACGAAGGATGGCTTTATGTTGCGAGCATCATGGACTTGTGCACGCGTAAAATCGTAGGCTGGCACGCTGATGAGCGGATGACCAAGGAACTGGTCTTACGCGCTCTGGACCAGGCTTACAGCCGTCAGCGGCCCAAAGGTAAGGTTCTTCATCATTCCGATCGGGGCAGTCAATACGCTTCCCACGAGTACCAGCAGCGTCTCATAAAATACGGAATGAAGGGCAGCATGAGCAGAAAGGGCAATTGTTACGACAACGCCTGCATCGAATCGTTCACAGCTTACTGAAGAAGGAACTCGTTTATCAGGAAAAGTTCAAGACCCGCAAGGATGCGAAAAATAAGATTTTTGAATATATCGAAGTATTCTACAATCGCAAACGAATCCATTCGGCGATCGGGTATCTTACACCCATTCAATACGAACGTACGTACGATATGACTGCGTAATTTTCTCGATTCTATGTGTCCAATCTATTGACAGAGGTCCACGTCTTACCGTCGGCCTTGTACGTAACATCATGTTTAGATCGTACCTATGAGGAATTGAAACCTGCATATGGCATATATGCTTCTCCGGCTCCGGTTAGTTTAGATCGTACCTATGAGGAATTGAAACCGAAGAGGTATTCCAGATCACAATAAGGGAAAAAAGTGGTTTAGATCGTACCTATGAGGAATTGAAACATCTATCAAAATATACACATGTATCGGGTGTGTTTATGAGTTTAGATCGTACCTATGAGGAATTGAAACTCCGTGCGCTCCTTGAGCGGCACATCGCGGTCGTCTGGTTTAGATCGTACCTATGAGGAATTGAAACAAGAAAGGTGGCCGACGCAAAAAGCATTTGCAGAGTTTAGATCGTACCTATGAGGAATTGAAACAATAAAAAGCTGAACTCTATGGCTGAAAAAGCCTCCGTTTAGATCGTACCTATGAGGAATTGAAACGCCACTGGTTCTTTCCGCCGGCGGGGCTGTAAATGCCCAGTTTAGATCGTACCTATGAGGAATTGAAACTAAATCCGTATCCGTCGGTCTCGAAAAGCCTGTTTTCGTTTAGATCGTACCTATGAGGAATTGAAACTGCGGAGCCGCCTGTCACGTATTCGTACTCTTCCTGCGTGTTTAGATCGTACCTATGAGGAATTGAAACTAGTCTAAAACAATCGCCTTTCCCGGTCGTATCCGGTAGGTTTAGATCGTACCTATGAGGAATTGAAACTTTTCCATGAGCTACACAAGGTTGGACTGAGCAACCGTTTAGATCGTACCTATGAGGAATTGAAACTACTACGGTCCCGTGGAAAATCCGCGGTCAATCCAGTTTAGATCGTACCTATGAGGAATTGAAACGAACTCTACGCTATTAGTTTTTGGAATGTGCGAAGACTGGTTTAGATCGTACCTATGAGGAATTGAAACAAATAATGATTTGCAAGGGTTGCGGAAAAGCAATTGAAGTTTAGATCGTACCTATGAGGAATTGAAACCTCATTTCTTCTTTTCCTCCAATTTCAGCGCCACCGCCGTTTAGATCGTACCTATGAGGAATTGAAACAGTCATGACGGAATATGAAGTAAGGCGAGTGCTGGAATGGTTTAGATCGTACCTATGAGGAATTGAAACTCCAAACCTACCGATCGACGACGACAACGCAAGACCGTTTAGATCGTACCTATGAGGAATTGAAACTGGCGTTTCGGGCCGACAGAAAGCCGTGGCTGGTGGCGTTTAGATCGTACCTATGAGGAATTGAAACTACCGGTACGAGTGATGCGCATGAATCCGGTATGTCGCGTTTAGATCGTACCTATGAGGAATTGAAACTTGAGGATAGCGGCTCTGAAACGGACGGGATCGAAGCTAGTTTAGATCGTACCTATGAGGAATTGAAACGACGGAGGGAATGTCGTGATGATAGTCGATCATCGCCAGTTTAGATCGTACCTATGAGGAATTGAAACTGCTTTGCCGAACATTCGTGGCTGCAAAACTTCATTGTTTAGATCGTACCTATGAGGAATTGAAACTTCCTCCCCAATTCCGCTTCAAGCTGTTCTATCGCCGTTTAGATCGTACCTATGAGGAATTGAAACAGGTTCTTCGTTCGGCCAGCACAAAGGAAGTGCTTCTCGGGTTTAGATCGTACCTATGAGGAATTGAAACCTGAATAACTCCCGCATTCCTCATTTCTTTCAGAATGTTTAGATCGTACCTATGAGGAATTGAAACTCAGGGAGGAAACTCTTTCCGTATATTTGACAGCCGTGAGTTTAGATCGTACCTATGAGGAATTGAAACAACTTGCACTCATGAGAAGAACCATCGAGAGGCTTTTGGTTTAGATCGTACCTATGAGGAATTGAAACCGTCGAGTGCTACATGGAGCCGAATGGCCCAAGGCGTTTAGATCGTACCTATGAGGAATTGAAACTTCGGATTCCCGAAGTCCCATCGCTCACACATCAGGTTTAGATCGTACCTATGAGGAATTGAAACAGCGCATTCCGGTCCGGATCGACGAGGCGGCCAGGTCGAAGTTTAGATCGTACCTATGAGGAATTGAAACTTCAGCCAAGAGCCTTTTCCCGCCGCGTGGTGGGTCGAGTTTAGATCGTACCTATGAGGAATTGAAACTCCCATGGGAACTGGAATTCCCATTCTCGCTCTGTGAAGTTTAGATCGTACCTATGAGGAATTGAAACTGATCTCGGCCTTTTCGCTTTCAATGTGCGCAAGCAACGTTTAGATCGTACCTATGAGGAATTGAAACAATGTTTGCCAATGTGCTTGTTGTCCGTTTTTCAGAGTTTAGATCGTACCTATGAGGAATTGAAACGAGGATGAACGCGAGAAACCGGATATAGTTGCGTTCCGTTTAGATCGTACCTATGAGGAATTGAAACCCCAACGCAAAGCTTTCGGTATGTCCATGTGCCCGGTTTAGATCGTACCTATGAGGAATTGAAACCTTGTCCCCCGCCATATAAGCATTAACGTGCGCCAGCAGTTTAGATCGTACCTATGAGGAATTGAAACGCGGTATGTATGATCTGGGTTTTGTTCCATCATTTGTTTAGATCGTACCTATGAGGAATTGAAACAATCGGAATCTAGGATGAGTAATCCGTTGGCTCTATGTTTAGATCGTACCTATGAGGAATTGAAACATCGTTCCGCCGGTGGAAATTTGATACTCTCCTTCGGTTTAGATCGTACCTATGAGGAATTGAAACAGCCTCCCTTCAGGCGGTGTTTCGGGTTGTTTGGAAGAGTTTAGATCGTACCTATGAGGAATTGAAACCCCTGATGGATGACTGTCTGGATCTCAAAAATGATCGTTTAGATCGTACCTATGAGGAATTGAAACTCGTCAAACCGGATGAAGCGGAACACATTAGAAAACTGTTTAGATCGTACCTATGAGGAATTGAAACGCTCATGGAAAAATGCGCTCAAGGCGTTTGGCATCGAAGTTTAGATCGTACCTATGAGGAATTGAAACTAAATTTCCCTCCGCAAATCGGCTGGCATCAACGCGGTTTAGATCGTACCTATGAGGAATTGAAACTCGGATGGTCTCCAATACCTTTTCCGGCGTCCACTCCTGGTTTAGATCGTACCTATGAGGAATTGAAACTAGGTTCACGGGATCACCTCCGATCCGTCAGCAGCTGCGTTTAGATCGTACCTATGAGGAATTGAAACCCGCCTACCGTATCAACGCGCGTTGTGCGCGTCCGTTGCGGTTTAGATCGTACCTATGAGGAATTGAAACTGCATGAAGGGGAGCACGTGGGCGTATGTGTCCATCGGTTTAGATCGTACCTATGAGGAATTGAAACATTTCGGTCATGGTTGACGCGGCTGTCGCAACCATCGGTTTAGATCGTACCTATGAGGAATTGAAACTTTTTCCGGCTGCGGAGCCGCTACCAGCGCGTCATCGAGTTTAGATCGTACCTATGAGGAATTGAAACCGTTTCCGAAGTATACAAAACTCAGCTGCTGCTTGGGTTTAGATCGTACCTATGAGGAATTGAAACTTGCTCTTGGAGTACCTGGGGAACAACCAACGTTTGGTTTAGATCGTACCTATGAGGAATTGAAACAACTACTGAGTTCTTTCATCTTTCTCTTCCGCAAAAGTTTAGATCGTACCTATGAGGAATTGAAACTTCTGCTGTCAGTGCTCGCCGGATCGCATACGGCCAGCCTGTTTAGATCGTACCTATGAGGAATTGAAACGAAGTTTTGCGGTTGAGGCGGAGCTCGAAGTGAACGCGGTTTAGATCGTACCTATGAGGAATTGAAACTCATCTCCTACGACACTGACTACGAGGCGCAGATCGTTTAGATCGTACCTATGAGGAATTGAAACATGGTGTGAGCTACGCTCCTGTTCGGGCAGTAGCGGGTTTAGATCGTACCTATGAGGAATTGAAACTTGAGCGAAGAATACGGAACGCCATCCACCATGACGTTTAGATCGTACCTATGAGGAATTGAAACTTCGATGCCATCAACTAGCGCGTTGTCCCGTTCCAGCGGTTCAGATCGTACTTATGCGGAATAAATGCGGAATCTTTAACCGGGAGATGCCATGGGCACCGTGCTTGGGCCGGGTGCATCTGTCCGAGCGGGAGGGAGACATTGCGTTTATGCACATTTCAACGGATAAGTTGATTCTCACCAATTAGACATCAAAAAAATAGGGCTGTCCCGCAGGGTGATTGAAACCAGGGGGGACAGCCCGTAAATTTTATTGCGCCGGTGCACCGTATGGGTGATGCCGGTGATCGGCGATTTGCCCTAAAGCGCGGCTTGTTTCTCGGGGATATTCTTTTTCAATCCATAGGTCCAGCCCGTCTTATCCATTTCGCGGATGAAGTTTTCGAGCAGATTAAGCACGGCTTCCTCGATCTTCAAGCCTTTCTCCTTTGTGGCCACGCTGGGATCCCCCGATGCTCCCGTATCGGTGAGCTCGTCGAACCGCCACTTGATGTCGATGAATTCCGGAAGATTGGGCACGACCCCTTTGGCGTGTTCCATTTCAATCAAATCTTCGAACAGGGCCAGGCCCAGGGACGTTTCGCCTTCACCGGCGTGGCCAAGGCCGTTCCACACCTCGAAGGTGCCGGGAGGCACCAATTTGCCCGCCGCCACCCACCAGTCGTTCAGGCTGGCGATGACGACATCGGGATGCTGCACCTTGACGGCCCGGGCCGCAATTTCGATGGGGGCGATATTGCCGTCATGCCCGTTCAAAATAATGATTTTTTTGATGCCGTTGCGCACGATTTCGCTCAGGATGTCTTTCAGGACTTGGGTGACCGTCTCCGCGGACAGGCTGACCGTGAAGGGATGCTTGTTGTAATGCTGGCTGTACCCGTAGTTGATCGGCGGAAGCACCATCAGCCCTTCCACGCGCTCCGCGAGCTTCTCGCAAAGGATGTTGGAAATCAGGGCATCCGTTCCGAAAGGCATATGGTAGCCATGATTTTCGAAAGCGCCGACACCGAATATGACCTTGTCGATTTTGCTGTTTGCGTATTGGTGGCCGGTCATTTTGCTGCCAATGAAGGCCATCGGGCTTCACTCCTTTCGCCAGGGAATTTCAGGGCGTCAGCTGGTCCGCAAATTCAAATTTGCCGTCCTGGACGCGGATAATCGAGACGCTCTTTTCGGGAACACGGCTCGTTTCGAAGCTGATTTCTCCGGTGACGGCCTTGAAGCCCTTCGTCGCGGCAAGCGCGTCGCGAATCGCTTTGGGATCCTCGCTTCCGGCGCGCGCAATCGCATCGGCGATGAGTTTCAGGGCGTCATAGCCCAGCGCTGCGAACGCGTTTTCGGGCGCGTGGCCCGTTTTGGCCGTATAAGCGGCCACGAAATTGCTCACGAGAGGATCGGAGCTTTCCAGGGCCACGTGGGTGGAGAAAAACACGTTGTTCGTTTGCGGCACGCCGCCCATTTCGATGAGAGCGGGCGTATCGAAGCCGTCCGCCGACACGATCGGAATGTCGATCCCCTTGTCTCGGATTTGTTTGACGACGATGCCCGCCTTGTCCGGCAATGCGGAAACCATCAGGATATCCGGCTGGGGATTTAAGCTTTGCAGGCGGGTGATTTGCGCGGAGAAATCGTTGTCGGTCGCCCCGTCGTACTTGTCTTCCAGCAAAATTTCCCCGCCCTTGCCCGTAAAGCGTTCTTTGAAAAAAATCGAGACGTTGTTGGTGAAGTCCGAAGACGTGTCGGTCAAAATCCAGGCGGTTTTGGCGTTCAGCTTTTCCATGGCATAGTCCGAAATGGCATAGGACTGCGCGTCATCGCCGAACGCGGCCATGAACATGTAGTCGCCGACGAGTTCGGGGATCAGCGGCGAGGTGGCGCCGGAGGTGACGAAAGGAATGCCCGCGCTTTGCGCGACAGGGCCGGCGGCCGTGACAAAGGTCGTATCGCTGAAGCCGGCTACGGCAACGACTTTGTGAACGTCGATCAGTTCCTGCATGCCGTTGATCGCGGCGGTGGTGTCGGTTTTGGCGTCGACGGATACCACTTCGATTTGCTTTCCGTTAATGCCGCCGGATGCGTTTATTTCCTCCGCCGCGAGCTGCAAACCGGCCAGGGAAGGAACGTCCAGGGACGCCTGACCGCCGGTCAGGTTATAGAGCGCGCCGATCTTGATCACGCCGCCGGAAGGTTCCGAAGCGGGCGATTCGCTGGAAGCCGGGCTGCTGCCGGGACTGGCGCTCGGGCTGCCGACGGGGCTGCTTGTGCTTGTCGAAGACCCGCCGCCGCTGCTGCAGGCGGCCAGTACAAGCACCAGGGAAAGCAGCAAGAACAGCATTTTTTTCGCTTGCTTCATTGGCTTCTCTCCCTCCCAATTCGGTTTAATATGTTTGCTGGTGTTCCGGGCAATACCGCATTGGATCGGCCTCCTTTTCGCGGGACTTTCACATTGCCTTCACCTCCCGAACCTTCGCGAGAAGTTTCATTTGCCCAGCAGACCTTTGGGTTTCAGGATGATGATGAAGATCAGGGCCAGCGACATCAGAACCTGACTGAGTCCGTACATCTGCGGCAATCGAACGCCGAACAGTTCGATGCCGCGCTCCAGCTTGTTCAGCAGCAGCTCCGGGATGAGGGTGAGGAGCACGGCGCCCAGGATCGCGCCCGCGATGCTCCCGGAGCCCCCGATGACCAGCATCAGCACCAGACCGAAAGCCATGGAATAGGAAAACATGTTGGGGTTGATGCTCATGATCAAATGTCCGTACAGGCTGCCGCCGATCGCGGCGAAGAAGGCGCCCGTGCAGAAGGCGAGCAGCTTGTGCCTGACGATGCCGACCCCCATGGCTTCCGCGGCCAGATCATCCTCGCGTATGGCCAGCATCGCCCGGCCATAGGCGGAGTGCAGGAGCCGCCAGACCACATAGATGGTGACGGCAGCGACGGCGTAAACCCACCACATGTCCGTAAATTGCGGCAATCCGGAGATCCCGCTGTTGCCGCGGGTAAAATCGGTCAGGTTGGCGGCCAGGATGTTGACGATCACCGTAAACCCCAGCGTGGCGACCGCCAGATAATGCCCGTGCAGCTTGAGCACGCAAATCCCGATGAGCAGGGAGCAGAGAACGGCGAGCAGGCCGCCGATGAGCAGGGCTGCGGCGAAGGGCAGTTCAACGGATTGCAGCCACCCGGGCATGTTGGGAAAAAGAAGCGGCTTGCGCTGCACGGGATAGGTGAGCAGTGCGGTGGTGTATGCGCCCACCGCCATGAATCCGGCGTGCCCCAGCGAGAAAATGCCGGTAAATCCGTTGGTGAGGCTCAGGCTCACGACGAGAATGATGTTGACCCCGACCAGGTTGATGATCCGGAGATAGTACGTGCTGAGCGTAAAATTGGCGATTGTGAGCAGCGCGATGACCGCGGCCAAAAGTAACCATTTGATGGATGCTTTGTCCGTCCACTTGCGAATCGCCGGCGCGTTTTCCATGGCCTTCACACCCTCCGATCGGCAGGCCGCCCGAACAAACCGCTCGGTTTAACGAGCAGCATCAAGATCAAGGCGAGAAAAACGAAAATGTCTTTGAAGGCGGACAGATCCGGCGGCAGCATGGCGACGAACAAAATTTCCCCGAAGCCCAGAATGAGGCCGCCCACCGCCGCGCCATGAATGCTTCCGATCCCGCCGATGACCGCGGCCACGAAAGCTTTCAGGCCGGGCACAAAGCCCATGAAAGGATCGATTCTGCCGTAGCGTCCCGCCATCAGGATCCCCGCGACGGCCGCCATGACGGATCCGATGGCAAAAGCCGTTCTGACGACCGAATTCAGGTTGACCCCCATGAGGAGGGCGGCCTGCAGGTTTTCCGCGCTGGCCCGCATCGCGATGCCGATTTTCGTCTTCTTGATCATCAGCGTCAGCGCAAGGAGCAGAATCACCGCGATCAAAAGGATGATGATGTTGATCAAAGGAAACGCAATGCTGCCCATCCGGATCGTGGCGCTGAAAAAGGAAGGCAGCGAGAACGCCCTCGGCTGCGGCGAAAGGATCATCAGGGCCAGATTCTGGATCAGAATCGACACGGCGAGAGAGGTGACCAGCGTCGTTTCTTCCGGCTTCCCCCGAAGCGGACGATAGGCGAGTCGCTCGACGGTCAGGCCGATCAGCGCCGCGAACGCCAGCGCGGCGGCCGCCGCCAGCGGGTATGGAAGCAGGTAAAAGCCGATCAAACCGGCCGCCGTATAGGCGGAAATCATGAGCAGGTCTCCATGCGCGAAATTGATGAGACGAAGAATGCCATAAACGAGCGTATAGCCGATGGCGGTCAAAGCGTAGATGCTTCCCAATCCCAGCCCGTTGAGAAATTGCTGGATCCAGTATTCCGCCGAGTAGATCATGCGTCAGCCTCCCAGATAAGCCTTTTGGATTTCCGGGCTTTGGATCAGATCATCCGCTTTGCCTTCCAGTTTGATGACACCCGTCTCCAGCACATAGGCGCGGTCGGCAATCCGGAGCGCTTCACGGGCATTTTGTTCCACCAGCAAAATGGTGATGCCGTCTCGCTTCAGCGTCCGGATCACTTCGAAAATTTTCCCGACCATGAGGGGAGCGAGTCCCAAAGAAGGTTCATCCAGAAGCAGGAGCCTGGGCTTGCTCATCAGCGCGCGGCCGATGGCCAGCATTTGCTGCTCTCCGCCGCTCAGCGCGCCGGCCGGCAGCTTCTCCCGCTGTTTCAAAACCGGAAACAGGCTGCAGATCCACTCGATGTCGTCCTGCAGACGGTCGGACTTTTTTCGCGCATAGGCGCCCATCAGCAAATTTTCCAGAACGGTCAGCTGGGTGAAAATTTGCCTTCCTTCCGGCGAGTGAGCCATGCCCAATGAAACAATTTTGTAGGGCGGCGTCCGGGTCAATTCGTGATCCAAAAATCGAATGGTTCCCGTGCGGGGCCTGATGAGTCCCGACAAGGTCCGGAGCGTGGTCGTTTTTCCCGCGCCGTTGGAACCGAGAAGGGCGACCAGTTCCCCGCGGCGGACTTCGAACGAGACGTTTTTGAGCACATGGATTTGATCATGGTAAACGTTGATGTTTTCCACTTTAAGCATGCTCCGCGGACCTCCCCAGATAGGCTTGGATGACCTCGGGGTTGGAGCGGATTTCCCCGGGCGTGCCTTCCGCGATCAGCTGACCGTAGTTCATCACCTGGATATGTCCGCAGAGCTTCATGACGAACGGAATGTCGTGCTCAATCAGCAAAATGCTCAGGTTGTGTGTATCGCGGATCGTTTGGATCATGTGCATGAGTTCGGCGGATTCGTTCGGGTTCATGCCGGCGGCCGGTTCGTCGAGCAAAAGCAGCTTCGGCTTCAGCGCCAGCGCCCGCGCAATTTCCAGCTTGCGCTGATTTCCGTAAGACAGGCTGCCGGCCCTGTGGTCTTTCCACGGTGTCAATCCGACGGTGGCGAGCAGTTCATCCGATTGGCGAACGATCTCCTTTTCGCCCCGCCTAAAGCCGGGCAGACAAAACAGGGTGGACAGCAGGCCGTACGTTTTGTGCGTCTGGGCCGCGACCATGACATTTTCCAGAACGGTGAGACCTTTGAATAATCGAATATTCTGAAAAGTGCGCGCGATCCCGAGTCTGGCGATCTGATCAGGCCGCAGGCCGGTGATGTCTTGGCCAAGAAACAGCACTTTGCCTTCCGTCGGTTTCACCAGCGAGGTCAACATGTTGAAAACCGTTGTTTTTCCGGCGCCATTGGGTCCGATCAATCCGTGGATGATGCCGGGCTTTAGGCGGAGTGTGTAAGATTGGACGGCGGTCAGCCCCCGATATTTTTTCGTGAGATTCACGGCTTCGAGAATCGCGGAGGACACGAAGACGCACCTCCTTGTACGCTTACAGGAACTCCGCAGAGAAAATCCGATGGCGCGTGCTGTTCACGTGATCGATCATGAGCTGCTTGGCGCCTGCGGCATCCCTGCGTTTGATGAGCTCCGCGATCTCGATATGATCGTTCAGGGAGAAATGGCTGCCGATTTTCAGGTCGAGATACAGCACACGCTGCATCGTATCCAGGACGTTGGTCACCATTTTTTTCAGCCTCAGGTTGTTGCCGGCTTCGGCAATCGCGACGTGAAATTCAAAGTTGAGCTTCATGATTTGCACATCGTCCGCGGTCTTGAACAGGCGGGCATGGGATTCGATCAGTTCGTCAAGTTTCTGCAGCGTCCGGTCGGTGGCATGAATGGCAGCCAGCTCCGCCGCGCCGCCCTCAAGCAGCACCCGCAGCGTAAAGAGCTCTCCCATATCCTTGAGGTTCAGCTGGCTGACGATGCATCCTTTATAGGGAAGAATTTCAATCAATCCGTCTTGCTTCAGTGCGTTGAAAGCTTCCCGGACCGGCGTTTTGCTGACGTTGAACCGTTCCGCCATTTCGCCGACGCTCAGCGTTTCTCCGGGGCGCAGCTGGCCGTACACGATCATGTGCTTGATTTGCTGGTACACCTGTTCCGTCAAGGACATCTTGCTTGCCGAAGCATTCGCCATAGGAACCTCCCGTCTGAAAAAGGTGCGTTACAGCTGAACCGCTTCGAATGGCGCTTTGATCCCGTTATTCATCAACACCACCGGAAAGCTCGAACAATTGTGAACGGCGGCGGCCCGCCCATGCCTGTCAACGACGATCAGCCCGCCGTATTCACCGGTCAGTTGCGTCATTCTGGCGATGGCTTGCCGTGCGGCCTCCATGGGTGTTTGTCCGGCGGCGATGCAATCCTGCACAAATTTTGCCGTCAGGGTTTGGATGAAGGCTTCCCCTCTGCCGGTGCAGACGACCGCGCATTCGGGCGAGGCGAATATGCCTCCGCCGATGAAAGGGGTGTCCCCGACCCTCCCGGGAAGCTTCAGGAAGGAACCGCCGGTGGATGATGCCGCCGCCAGACGGCCCGCGTCGTCCAAAAGCACGCATCCCACCGTATCCGATTCTTTTCTAAGGCCGGTAAAGGCGCTGAAGGCCGGCTCTTTGCCTTCCGCAAGCCACTCTTTGGCGGTTTTCCAGGAACGGTATTGCTCGTCGGTGATGCAATCTTCTTCTGCAAATCCCTGCTCTTTGGCAAACAAGGCGGCGCCTTCTCCGGCCAAAACGACATGCGGCGTGCATTCCATCACTTTGCGGGCTACGGACACGGCGTGGCGGATGCCCCTCATGGCGGCCACAGCCGCGAATTTTCCGGTGGCGCCGTCCATGATCGCGCCGTCCGTTTCCACATAGCCGTCCCGGTTGAGCACGGAACCGAGTCCCGCGTTAAAAAGCGGATTGTCCTCGAGTTCCGCCATAATGGCTTCCGCCGCATCCAGCCGGCTGCCGGTGGTTTGCAGACGCTCAAATCCTTTGCGGGCCGCCTGCTCCAATCCTTCGATATAAGGAGGTGCCGTGCTTGTTTCCACGCTTCCGTGAACGAGGATGACACTCAAGTTGCCCGTCTCCTTTGGGGACTGATATATCGGAAATATATTTTGATAACACCGGAGATATGCCAATATTTATCAGTTGTAGCGTTACAATTTCTTACATAAATTTTTTTTATTGCGTATTAAAGAGGAGCGGGGAACATGGATGAAAGCCCTTGATTCGAAAGGGCTTGTTTGCTGTGGTGTGAGGAAGAAATTAGCAATAACAATTTGAAAAATAAAATCTCTGATTGATCGGGCCTGCTTTCGTGCGACTTTGGCTTCTTACCATCCCCTCGAAGCAATAATGGATAGAACGACCGTTTTCAGGTAGTCTGGAGCCGGGATGAATTATGGAAGTATGGCGACGAAAGGGGTTCGTCGTTATGCGGAAAAAGTCCGAAGTTTCGTATACGGTTTCCCATGTGAGGCAACTGGCGAGTCATGCCATGCAGGATGTTGCGCAATTGTACCGGCAGCCGTTCGTGAATCGGAGAGGGAGAACCGTCGACAATAACAAGGTCTTGTTTACGGAACTGATTGCGGAAGAACTCCTGCAGGAAAACATAGCGGCAACATTGGGGAGGGTGCCTAGCATCCAAAGAGGCGACTATCGCGTGGACACGCATACCGGCGTGATTGAACGAGACTCGAACCGGAAAGAAGAGATTTTCGCAAAGAAAGTTTTCAATGATGCAAAGCAAGGTCTCCTTTTGGGCGAACTTGGGCAGGTGCTGGATTACCAGATACCGCTGAAAAGAACCCATTCCCCCCTTGATGTCTCCATTATGCCTGAACCTTTTCCTTGACACCGTGTGTTTTTATTGTTTAGTATTTAAACTGTTTAAATAAATCCGGGCGATCAGCGGACGCGGAAATCACGGAACCAGTGAGGTGGCCCCATGGACGCTTCGCGGGAGGAACAGGCGCGCAGGATCCAGATCGCGTTGCAGCACATCAAGCGCCGTCTGGACGCGGCTTCGCTCAAGGCGGCCGAGCAGTCCATCACGGTGCCGCAGATGTATATGCTTTATTTCATCAAAAAAGAGGAAAAATGCCGACTGACGCAACTGGCCGACCGGTTCGGCGTCAAGCCGAGCGCCATTACGGTGATGGTCGACCGATTGGAGAAAGCGGGGTACGTCAAGCGTTTTCCCGATCCCGACGACCGCCGGTCCATGCTGGCGGGCATCACGCCGGCCGGGAAAGAAGCGCTGGAGCGGGCGCTTCGCGCCAGAAGCGAAGTGCTGATCGGTCACCTGTCCCGTCTGGATGAAACCGAGGTTTCCGTGTTTTTGCGTCTGCTGGAAAAGTTTGCGGGTGTGACGGAAGAAAATGATTAAAGACAGAAAAAGAGGAGTGGACGAGGCCATGGAAGAACTGCCTGCTGCTCGCAAACTGCCGGTCATGCTCGCCATCGTGGCGGCCATGTTTTTTTCGGCCATCAACCAGACGATTGTAGGGCCGGCCATGCCGCACATCATCTCGGTCCTCAACGGGATGGAATACTACAGCTGGTGCATCACCATTTATCTTTTGACGTCGACCATCGCCACCGCCCTGGTGGGCAAACTGTCCGACATTTACGGCCGGAAGCCGTTTATGCTGATCGGCATCGCGGTGTTCATGGTCGGGGCGTTTTTGAGCGGGTTCTCGGTGAACATTTTCGAGTTTATCGCCTTTCGGGGCGTGCAGGGCATCGGCGCCGGCATCGTCATGGCGACGGCGTTCACCGCGGTCGGCGACCTGTTCCCGGCGCGGGAACGGGGCCGGTGGATGGGGCTGATGTCGGCCGCGTTCGGGTTTTCCAGCATCATCGGTCCGCCCCTTGGCGGCTGGATGGTTGACCATTGGGATTGGAAATGGCTGTTTTGGGTGTTCCTGCCGCTGGGGTTTGTGGCGTTTGCGATGATCCTTGCGCTTTTCCCCAAAACGGAGCGGCGTCCTCCGGAGCCCGTCGATTACGCCGGTTCGCTGGTTCTGACGCTGTTTCTGACGGCGCTGCTATTGGGCTTTTCCTTCGCCGGCGGCGAAGAGGGCTGGGGTTCCCCGCGGGTCATATGGCTCCTGGCGGCCGCCGTCGTACTCGGCATCGCGTTTGTGTTGGTCGAGAAGCGGGCGTCCAGCCCCGTCATGCCGCTGTCGCTGTTCCGCAACGACATCGTGACCATCTCCAATGTGATCGGGTTTGTGATGAGCGCGGGCATGATGGGCGCGCTTATCTATATGCCGCTGTTCGTGCAAGGGGTGGAGGGCGTCTCGCCGACCTACGCCGGATATGTGACGATGCCGATGTCGATTTGCATGGTCCTGGTCAGCGGCTGGATCGGCCGGCAGATCACCAAGACGGGAAAATACAAACGGTATGCCATTGTCGGCATGCCCATCATGATTGCGGGCATGTTGATCATGGCGTTCATGAGCAGCGTATGGCAGGCGGTGTTCGGCATGGCGGTGTTCGGATTCGGGCTGGGCATGGGCATGCCGGTGTTCGCCGTGACGGTGCAAAACGCGGTGAGCCTCGATCAGCTCGGCGTGGCGACGGCCTCCAGCCAGCTGTTCCGAAGCCTGGGCGGAACGATCGGAATTACGGTGCTGGGAACGGTCATGAACAGCGAAATGCGGCGCCATCTGCGGGAGTCGTTTGGCGGGGACGCTTCCGCGGGAGCGGGAGCGGATGTGGGTGCCGGCGCGGGCGGGCAGACGGGGGCGGCTTTCCCGCTCGATACGGAAACGCTGCTCAACCAACCCGCACTTGAAGCGTATCGGCAGTCACTGCCGGCGGACCAGCTGGCGATATTCGACCGGCTGGTGGACATGGTGCGCGACGCGCTGGGCGCTTCCCTGACCACGGTGTTTTTGACCGGGGCGGCTTTGGTTCTGCTTGCGACGGTACTCGTGTTTTTCCTGCGGGAAATTCCCCTGGCCACGGGCAGAGGAAAACCGGAGGCCCTCGAAGCGGTGCAACCGGTGCGTGAAAAGGGGGCGCCGGGGAAAGGATAAAAAGCACCAGACTTTGTGCGAATAGGGGAATTGAGGATGGCGCGACGACGCTGGTTCCCATGCGTGATCGCGTGCCTGTGCCTGACCGCCGCGGCGTGCACCGGATCCCGGGGGAACGGGGCCGAACCCGCTTCGCCGACGGAAACGAATATGCCGATGTCGACCGCCGTGCCCGATCCCGAGGCGCGGAGGCTGCTCGGGGACGCGGAGCAGGCGGCGGGAACGCTGGAGCGGTATGCTTTTTCGCTGAACCTGACACAGAAGCTGGAACCCGTCTCCGGGGCCGAAGGCGAGGCGGCGGAGGAAGCCGCGACGGAAAGCGAAGGCCGGGTGGAAGTCCGGCCGCGGCGGGTGGATCAAACGGTCCGCGTCGCCTTTGAAGGGGAATGGATGGCCGAGTATCGGACCATCCTGGTGCCCGAAGGCGCCTACGTTTACGAATCCGGGCTGGAGGAATGGGCAAGGGTGCCGAAGGAAGAGGCGGCGGAGATGCTGGATACGCTGTCCGATTTCCAGGTCGATCTGCCGGAGGCGGTCCGGCAGGTGGCGGCGCTCGGTCCGGCGGCGGCGGGCCGGAACGAAGGCGGCGTCACGGTCCGGTACGAAGGCAGCGGCGAGGAAGCGCACCGGTTCGCGACCCGCCTGCTGGAAAGCACCTTCGCCTGGTCGCAGCAGGAGGAAAGCACCCGGGAGAGCCTGGAGGTCCGGCATCTGCTGGCGGAGCTCGTGCTGGATCCCGAGCGGCAGGCATTGGCCCGTGGCGTTCCGCGTGGAAATGGAGGCCGCGCTGACGATGGGCGATCCGGAAGGGACCTACGTCCTGACCCAGACGTTCTCCGGCACCTACAGCGGGCACAACGAAGCCGCGGCCGTCGAAGTGCCGAAGGAAGCGAAGGAGGCGCCGTGGCTGGATTCCCTTCTCGGCAGCCCGTGAACCCGCCGGGCTTCGGCAGCCCGGAGCATCACTTCCGGCCTTCCGCCGGCGCCCCAGTGGACGATCCGCTCCGCCGTCCGCTATAATGACGGGGGAATACAGAGGCGGGAGAGGAATCCAATGCCGTTGTCATGCGGAATCGTGGGACTGCCCAACGTCGGCAAATCCACGCTGTTCAATGCCATCACGCGGGCGGGGGCCGAGGCGGCCAACTACCCGTTTTGCACCATCGATCCCAATGTCGGCGTCGTCGAGGTGCCGGACGAACGGCTGCGGAAGCTGGCCGACATCGTGAAGCCGCAGCGCATCGTGCCGACGGCGTTCGAGTTCGTCGACATCGCCGGCCTGGTGCGGGGAGCCAGCAAGGGCGAAGGCCTCGGCAACAAGTTTCTCGCGCACATCCGGGAAGTCGACGCCATCGCCCACGTCGTGCGCTGCTTCCAGGACACGAACATCACCCATGTCTCGGGCAAGGTGGACCCGCTGGGCGACATCGCCACCATCAACCTGGAACTCATCCTGGCGGACCTGGAGACGCTGGAGAAGCGCATGGACCGCACCCGGAAAAACATGAAGAGCGGCGAGAAAAAGTACGCGCAGGAGATGGACGTGCTGGAACGCCTCCACGCGGCCCTGACCTCGGAAAAGCCGGCGCGCACCATGCCGCTGGGCGACGAGGAAAGGCTCCTCGTGCGCGATTTGCACCTTTTGACCATGAAACCGGTGCTGTACGTGGCCAACGTCGGCGAAGAAGAGGCTTCCGATCCGGAGCGCAATCCGTTTGTCCGGCAGGTGCGCGAATACGCCGCCGCCGAAGGCGCCGAGGTGGTCCCCATCAGCGCCAGACTGGAAGCGGAGATCGCGGAGCTGGACGACGAAGAGAAGGCGCTGTTCCTTGAAGAGCTGGGCCTGAAGGAATCCGGCCTCGACCGGCTGATCAAGGCGGCGTACCGGCTGCTGGGGCTCCAGACTTTCTTCACCGCCGGGGAAAAGGAAGTGCGGGCCTGGACCATCCGCGCGGGAACGAAAGCGCCGCAGGCGGCGGGCGTCATCCATTCCGATTTCGAGCGGGGCTTCATCCGGGCGGAAGTGGTCGCCTGCGACGACCTCTTGGCGGCCGGATCGATGGCGGCAGTGCGGGACAAGGGATTGCTGCGTCTCGAGGGCAAGGATTACGTGATGCAGGACGGGGACGTGGTGCATTTTCGCTTCAACGTCTGATCCGGTCCGGATTTTTTCCTTTTCTGTATAATGGATTTCGAGACAACGGCCGAAGGAGGGTGAACGGGCATGCTGGATCGCCTGAAGGTTCTGGCCGAGCGATACGAAAAACTGAGCGAACTTCTGTCCGATCCCGACGTCGTCAGCGACCCCGCGCGCCTTCGTTCGTACGCCAAGGAACAGGCCGAGCTGGAGGAAACCTACCGGGCTTATCAGGAATACCAATCCGTCGTCACCCAGCTGGAGGACGCGAAGGCGCTCCTGAACGAGAAAATCGACGACGAGCTGCGGGAGATGGCCAAGGCGGAAGTCGCCGATCTGTCGGAGAAAAAGGAAGCGCTCGAGGAACGGATTCGCATTCTGCTTTTGCCCAAGGACCCCAACGACGGCAAAAACGTCATCATGGAAATCCGCGGCGCGGCGGGCGGCGAGGAAGCCAACCTGTTCGCCGCCGACCTGTACCGGATGTACGTCCGCTACGCGGAAAGCCAGGGGTGGCGCACGGAAGTACTGGACAGCAACGTCAGCGACCTGGGCGGCTACAAGGAAATCGTGTTCCGGATCATCGGTCCGGACGTGTACCGCAAGCTGAAATACGAAAGCGGTGCCCACCGGGTGCAGCGCGTGCCGGTGACGGAGTCGGGCGGGCGGATCCACACCTCCACGTCCACCGTGCTGGTCATGCCGGAAGCCGAAGAAGTGGAAGTGGAGATCCTGGACAAGGACATCCGCGTGGACACGTTCTGCTCCAGCGGTCCCGGCGGCCAGTCCGTCAACACCACGAAATCCGCGGTGCGCGTCACCCACATTCCGACGGGGATCGTCGTCACCTGCCAGGACGGCAAGTCGCAGAACGACAACAAAGCGAAGGCCTTGCAGGTGCTCAGGGCGCGCATTCTGGAGAAAAAACGCCGGGAAGAGGAAGAACGGCAGGCCGGGGAGCGGAAGGAAAAAATCGGCACGGGGGACCGCAGCGAGCGGATTCGCACGTACAACTTCCCGCAGAGCCGCGTTACCGACCACCGTATCGGGCTGACGCTGCATCGGCTGGATTCGGTGCTGGCCGGCGAGATCGACGAGATCATCGACGCGCTCATCCTGGCGGAACAGACCGAATTGATGAAAAAGGAAACCCCGGCGTGACGCGGCGGGCGGCGGGCCCGCGGCGGGGAAGGAGCGGGTTGCGGTGCCGGAGGAAAAGGCGCCAGCATCTGATACCATTGAACAGGAATGGCGTCGGGCCGCGCGGCGGCTGGCGGACGCCGGTGTGGGGGAGCCGGAGGCGAACGCGGAGCGGCTCCTTTTGCATGTGCTCGGCCTGACGAAGGCGGAGCTTCTGCGCGACTTTCGCGAGCCGTTTCCCGAGGCGCGTCGGGAGGCATGGGAAGCGGCGTTGCGGCGCAAGGAGCGCGGGGAGCCGGTGCAGTACATTGTGGGCGAGCAGCATTTTTGCGGGCGCGCCTTTCGCGTGACGCCGGCGGTGCTCATCCCGCGGCCGGAAACGGAGCTGCTGGCGGAAGCGGTGCTTTCGGCCTTGCCGGCGGACGAGCCGATGGTGGTGGCGGATGTGGGCACCGGCAGCGGCGCGCTGGCGGTGACGCTGGCCGCCGAGCGGCCCGGGTGGCGGATCGTCGCCACCGACCTGTCGGAGGAGGCGCTGGCGGTGGCCCGGGACAACGCCGTACGGCACGGGGCGGCAGAGCGCATCCGGTTTGTGCGGGGCGACCTGTTGGAGCCTTTTTTGGCGGGGGCACAGGGGGACGTGCCGGACGCGATCGTGTCCAACCCGCCGTACATCCCGACGGGGGAGCTGCCGTTATTGCAGCGCGAGGTCGCCGGATTTGAGCCTCGCCTGGCGCTGGATGGCGGCGCTGACGGCCTGGAGGCGTACCGGCGGATGGCCGCGCAGCTGGCCGCGCTGCCGGTCAAGCCCCGCCTGGTTGCTTTCGAAACCGGCGCCGGCCAGGCGCAGGCGGTGGCCGGTCTGCTGCAGGCCGCCGGGGACTGGGCGGACATCCGGCGGGTCAGGGACTACGCCGGGATCGACCGCCATGTGCTCGCGTTCGGACGGCTTCCTGGCGGCGGGTCTTCCGGCTGAAGCATTTTCTCAAAAATAGTTTTCTAGGTTTGGAGATTCGCAAAACGGACATACTGGTACCAGGACGTTCCGGAACGCATCGATGGAGCGCCGCCGGGCCCGGCGGCGCTCCGGGGAGCGAAAGCGATGCGTCGTCTTGGTGCTGGCGGTCCTTTTTTTCTCGGTATCATCGGCGGATGTTTGTTTTTCTTTGCATTTTCCCTTGTGCCCGAAGGGTTCTTTTCCCGGTCCGCAGACGCCGGGCGTCACGAGATCCGGGCTGCCGCGGACATGCAGCCGGAATCCGCCATCCCCGCGGAAGCGCTCCGCATCCGGATCCTGGCGCATTCCAACCGCGCGGAAGATCAGGAGATCAAGCGGCGCGTGCGGGACCGGGTGATGGCGCTGATCGGATCGTGGGAGCCGTCTCCGAAGACCAACGAGGAAATGCGCGAACGGCTGAAGGCGCATCTGGGCGAAATCGAAGCGGCGGCCCAAGCGGAACTGGCGCGATGGGGAGCGGCGTATGGCGCCCGGGCGATGTATGGCAATGTGCCGTTTCCCGCCAAAACCTTCGCCGGGCGGGAGTATCCGGCCGGAGAGTACGAGGGGCTACTGATCACCCTCGGCGACGGCGACGGGGACAACTGGTGGTGCGTGCTGTTTCCTCCCCTTTGTCTTGCGGGCGCGGTCGCGGAGGATGAAGAAACGGAGCATCGCACGGCGGAAACTTCGGCGAATCCGCGTGCGGCCGGCCCGGCGGACCAAACGGGGGCGGAAGGCCAGGCGGTCCGACCGGTGCCCAAAACGAATGCTTCCGGCAAGGCGGTCCAACCGGCCCCGAAAACGCCGGCGTCCGGCGAGGTCGATCCCGCGCCGAAACGGCAGGCGTTCGGCCAGGCGATCCAACCCGCGCCGAAATTGCCGGCGCCCGGCAAGACCGATTCCGGGCCGAAAGCAATGGCGTACGGCAAATCCGGTTCCGCGGCGGAGCATGGAAAAGGCGTCATGCAGCAGAACGGCGACGCGGGGAAAACCGAAAAACCCCGGGTAAAATTTCTCCTGTGGGAACTGCTCCAGCGTCTTGCGGATTTTCTCAAAAAGCTGTTTTCATCGTAAGGCTTTCGCCGCCGGTCCGATTCTCGCTTTCGGCCGGCGCCCGCTTCCAATATAATAAAAATCACAGACGAAAGCGCAGGGCGTGGTTGAATTGACGGTGATGCCCAAAACGAAATATTGGCCGCCGGAATCCGGCGACGCGGGGGTGGCGGAAGCGGCCGAGGTGATCGTCTCCGGCGGCATCGTCGCCTTTCCCACGGAAACGGTCTACGGTCTCGGCGCCGACGCCCGGCGCCCGGAGGCGGTGGAGCGGATTTTTGCCGCCAAGGGGCGCCCGGCCGACAACCCGCTCATCGTGCACGTGGGGCGTCTGGAGGATGCGGCGGCCCTCGCGGCGGAGGTGAGCCCGCTGGAAATGCGGCTGATGGAGCGTTTCTGGCCGGGGCCGCTGACCCTGGTGCTGCCGGTTCGCCCCGGGGCTGTGGCGCCCCAGGTGACGGCCGGGCTGGACACCGTCGCGGTGCGGGTGCCCGATCACCCGCTGGCGCGCCGGCTGATCGCCAAAGCCGGCTGCCCGGTGGCCGCGCCCAGCGCCAACCGGTCGGGAAGGCCGAGTCCGACGCTGGCCGTACACGTGCTGGAAGATTTGCATGGGCGGATTGACGGCGTGCTGGACGGCGGCGCGACGGGCATCGGTCTGGAATCCACCGTCGTCCGGGTGGAGGACGGGGTCATCCGCATTTTGCGGCCGGGCGGCATCGACGCGGAAGCGCTTCGGGAATGCGCGGACGACGGCGTCGAGGTGGTCGTGGACGGTGCGCCCTCCGACGGTTCCCAACCTGTGCAGCCCCGGTCGCCGGGGGTCAAGTACGTCCATTACGCGCCGCGCGGCGAAATGCTGCTGGTGACGGGAGATCCCGCCCGGATGCGGGAGGCCGTGCAGGAGATCGTCGACAAAAAGCGGGCCGAAGGCCGCAAGGTCGGCGTTCTTGCGTGCGACGAGCACGCGCCTGCCTACCGGGCCGACACCGTCATCTCCCTCGGGCCGCGGGAAGCGCCGGCCGAAGTCGCGAGGAACCTGTACGCCGCGCTGCGGGAATGCGACGCGCGGGATTTGGATGCGATCGTGGCCGAAGGGTTCCCCGAACACGGCATCGGGGCCGCCCTGATGAACCGGATGCGCAGGGCGGCCGGCGGCAACCAGCTGACCGTCTGAAAAACCGGCGTTCGATCATGTTCCGGCCCCCTGTCCGCATATGCTCCTTTAGACGCCTTGTCCTGTACAAGGCACGGACGGGGAGGAAAGCGCATGATCGACTCGTCCTATGCGATCGGCCAATTGGTCACGCTGGGGCTTTTGGCCGTCGCATTGGGGATGGACGCGTTTTCGATGGGCGTGGGCATCGGGCTGCGGGGCATCCGGACCGCGGATATTTGGCGCATCGGAGGGTGCGTGACGCTTTTTCATTTTCTGATGCCGCTGGCGGGCATGACCGCGGGCATGCGCTTTCGCCCGGTTCTGGACGATCTGGCGACGACGGCGGCGGGCGTGCTGCTTTTGTTTCTTGGCGCCCACATGATTTACAATTCGTTTATGGGCGGCAAGGCCTGGACCATTGATCACCGCACGTTATGGGGAATGGTGCTGTTTGCCCTGGGCGTCAGCGTCGATTCGTTTTCCGTCGGCTTGTCGCTGGGCATGTTTTGGCCGGAAAACATCCCGTTGGCCGCGTCCATGTTTGGCTTTGCCGGCGGGATGATGAACATGGCCGGACTGCTGGCCGGCCGGAAGCTGTCGCTGCTGGTCGGAGACTACGGGGAAGCGCTTGGCGGCGCAATCCTGCTGGGCTTTGGATTGCTTTTTTTGCTTTGAACCAGGAAAGGGGATGAAGCCATGATCCGGTGCATTTTGCTGGTTTGCACGGGCAACACCTGCCGCAGCCCGATGGCGGAGATGATGCTTCGGGACATGGCGGGACGGCGGGGGCTTCACCTGGAAGTCCGCTCGGCGGGCGTGGCCGCGCTGGACGGGCAGCCGATGTCGGAGCATGCGGCTGAAGCCCTGCGCAAACGGAACGTGCCGATCCCGCCAGGGGCCGCCTCCTCGTCGCTCAAAGCCGACGCCGCTTCCTGGGCCGATCTCATTCTGACGATGACCGTGCGCCACAAGCAGATGCTGCTGACCCTTTTTCCGGAGACGGCCGGCAAGACGTTCACGCTGAAAGAATACGCGCTCGGGACCGAAGCGTCCGGCGGAGCCGCCGATTTCGCCGCGCTTTACGGCGAGTTTGACATCGCCGACCCGTTCGGGGGCCCGCTGGCCCTGTACGAAAAGGTCGCCGAAGAAATCGGCGGGCTGCTGGAACGGGTGCTGGACCGGCTGGTGTCGTCCGGAAAGGCCGAGGCGGCGTCCGCGGAAGCCGTGCCGGCGTCCGGGGGGGACGGGACGGCGGCCGGCGGGGACGGGGCCGGGGATGGGGCAGCCGGATCCGCGTCAGGAGGAGTCGGGCCGGCAAGCGGAAAAGCAGCGCCAGGGGAGGCCGAAGCCGCGGTCGGGGAATCCGGCTCCACGCCAGGGGAAGCCGGGACGGCGAAGGAAGAAACCGGATCGGATTCCGGGGGAACCGGGGCCGCGTCTTCCTGACCCGCATGCGTAAAAACGAAAGGATCATTTACGGAACGGACGTCATGTCCGTTCCGGACGCTCGACAAACCCCCTTGTCAGCACAGTTCATGCATTTTCTTCCCGGGTTTCGATGTTCGCATCGCAGCGTCTCTCAGAGGCCGCGGCGGTGCCGGCACCACGCTGAGGGACGGAAAAACCGTCTCTCAGAGGCAGCGGCGGTGCCGGCTCGACGCTGAGAGACGGAAAAACCGTCTCTCAGGGGCCACGGCGGTGCCGGCACCACGCCGAGAGACGGAAAAACCGTCTCTCAGAGGCCTTGGCGGTGCCGGCACCACGCCGAGAGACGGAAAAACCGTCTTTCAGAGGCCGCGGTGATGCCGGCTCGACGCTGAGAGACGGAAAAACCGTCTCTCAGGGGCCGCGGCGATGCCGGCACCACGCCGAGAGACGGAAAAACCGTCTTTCAGAGGCCGCGGCGATGCCGGCACCACGCCGAGAGACGGAAAAACCGTCTCTCAGAGGCCGCGGCGATGCCGGCACCACGCCGAGAGACGGAAAAACCGTCTCTCAGAGGCCGCGGCGATGCCGGCACCACGCCGAGAGACGGAAAAACCGTCTTTCAGGGGCAACGGCGAAGCTGGTAAGACAATACAGGGAGTTTGCCTCCAGTTTGGGAACGGACGTCATGTTCGTTCTTTTTTTTCGCAAACTTATTCTTGACACCCCGTGATCGAGCGGCTAAAATGAGAACCGCAATGCCATTTGATAATAATTATCATTATCATAGGGGGATGAAGATGAAACCGCGCAAAGCGTTGATGATGATCCTGGCCGGGATCCTGCTGGCGGGTGTCCTTGCGGCCTGCGGGAACAGCCCGAACAACGCGGGGGACCAAAACGCCGCCGCGGGCGGACAAACCTCCGGCGCCGGCAGCGCCCAAACGGGCGATTCGCAGCAAGGCGGCCAAAAGGGCGAACAGGTGGTCAACGTCTATTCGGCCAGGCATTATGAGGTGGACGACGTGCTGTTCCAGCAGTTCACCGACGCCACCGGCATCAAGGTCAACGTGGTCAAGGGCGAAGCCGAGGAGCTCATCGAGCGCCTGAAACGCGAAGGAGCGAGCACCGAGGCGGACCTGTTCTTCACGGTGGACGGGGGCGTGCTCGCCTACGCGAAGGAAAGCGGTGTTCTCGAACCCGTCACTTCGCCGGCGATTGAACAGAATGTACCCGCGAAGTATCGCGACAAAGACAATCATTGGATCGGCGTGTCGACACGCGCCCGCGTGATCGTGTATTCCAAGGACCGGGTGGACCCGGCGCAGCTTTCCACCTATGAAGATCTGGCGGATCCGAAATGGAAAGGAAAAGTGCTGGCGCGTTCCTCCTCCAGCCTGTACAACGTGTCGCTGCTCGCTTCGTTCATCGCCCTGAAGGGGGAAGCGGCCGCGGAGGCATGGGCGAAAGGGATTGTCGCCAACTTCGCGCGGGACCCGCAGGGGGGCGACCGCGACCAGGCCAAGGCCATCGTGGCCGGCATCGGCGACGTGGCGATCATGAACACCTATTACGTCGGACTTCTCGCCCACTCCAAGGATCCGGAGGAAGTGAAGGTGGCGGAGCAGGTCGGGGTGTTTTTCCCGAACCGGGAGACCGACGGCACGCACATCAACATCAGCGGCATCGGCTTCGTCAAGCACGGCAAGCACAAGGAAAACGCGATCAAACTGATTGAATTCCTCACCGGAAAGGAAGCGCAGGAGACGCTGACCAATTCCAACTTCGAGTTTCCGGTCAACCCCGCCGCCGAACGGGCGGAATACATCAAGGCGTGGGGCGAATTCAAGGAACAGGAGCTTGACTTCGATCTGCTCCACGTGCATAATGCGAAAGCGATCGAGATCATGAACAAAGCGGGCTGGAAGTGACCATGGAGCTTGCGCGCTTCGTGCGACGGATTCGCAGGGAGCTTGACGGCTGGCGGCTGACCAGCCTGGGATGGGCGGCGGTTTTGCTGCTGCCCTTTTTGTTCATTTTTTCGGCCTGGTTCCGGAAGCCGAATGAACAATGGCTGCAGATTCGCTCATATCTGCTGAAAGATTACGTGGCGGGGACGGTGCAGCTCACCGTGCTGACCGGCCTGCTGACCGCCTTTCTTGGCGTGTCGCTGGCCTGGCTGGTGGCGGCGCACGATTTTCCGCTGCGTCGCTTTTTCCGCTGGGCCCTGCTGCTTCCCCTGGCCATTCCGCCTTACATCGCCGCGTATACATACAGCAACATGCTGAGTTACACCGGCGTGGTGCAGAAAACCCTGCGCGACCTCGGCGTCGAAGTGTCCCCGAAGTGGCTGGCGTTCGGCTCGATGCGGGGCGCGCTGTTTTCGTTCGCGCTCTTTTTGTATCCCTACGTATATCTGATCGCCCGCGCTTTCATGGAGCGCCAGTGCGCGTCCTGGGTGGAGAGCGCGAGGCTGCTGGGGGCAAGGCCGCTGACGGTGTTTTGGCGGGTGGCGCTGCCCATGGCCCGGCCGGCCGTCGCCGGCGGCGCCGCGCTGGCGGTGTACGAGGTGCTCGGGGACTACGGCGTCACCAGCTATTTCGGCATCCGCACGCTGACGACGGGCATTTTTCAGACGTGGTTCGGCATGTACGACGTGGAGTCGGCCATGCGTCTGGCGTCGTGGCTGATGGCGGCGGTGGTCGGGTTGTTTTTCCTGGAACGATGGCTGAGGCGCGGACGGCTGTATCACATCTCCGGCCGGCCCCGGCCGATGGCGCCCGTCCGGCTGCGGGGAGGCGCCGCCGTGGCGGCCTCCGCGTTCTGTTTCATCGTATTTGCCCTCGGATTTTTGATTCCGGTGGTGCAGCTCGTCGCCTGGGCTTCCCTGGCGTTTGAGGACGTGTGGAAACCGGCGTTCTGGCGGTGGACGATGAACACGGTGGCCGTCGCCGCGGTGGCGGCGTTTGCGGTCACGTCGATTTCGCTGGTGGTCGCCAATGTGTGCCGCCGGCGGACCGTCCTGAACCAGCTGCTGGCCCGATGGGTGACGGCGGGATACGCCATGCCGGGAGCGGTGATCGCCATCGGCATTTTGGCGGTGTTTATCGGGCTGGACGGGTTGCTCGCGCCGTTGTACGCCGCCATGGGGTGGGGCGACCGGCCCCTTGTGCTCAGCACGTCGGTGGCCATGCTGGTGCTCGGGTACGTCATCCGGTTTACCGCGACGGGGTACAATCCCGTGGAGGCCGGATACGAGAACATCGGCGCCCGGTTCTCGGAGTCGGCGCGCCTGCTCGGGCACGGCCGGACGCGGACGTTTTTCCGGGTGGAAGCGCCGCTGCTCCGGGGTTCCATCGCCGTGGGCTTTTTGCTGACCTTTGTGGAAATTTGCAAGGAACTGCCGCTGGCGCTGCTTTTGCGGCCGTTCAATTTCGAGACGCTGGCCACCCAGACCTATCGCTATGCCAAGGATGAACAGATCATCCTGGCGGCTTTTCCTTCCCTGCTGGTCATCGCCGTGAGCCTGTTGTCGGTGGCCGTCCTGCATATGGCCGAAAGGAGGGCTTAAGCGATGAGCTTCGTCAAAATCCGGGACCTGACCTTTGTGTATGACCGCCGGCAGCCGCCGGTCATTGAGGGCTTTTCGCTGTCTCTGGAAAAAGGAGAGATTCTTGGCATTCTCGGACCGAGCGGCAGCGGCAAAAGCACCCTGCTCCGGGTGATCGCCGGGCTTGAGGTTCCGGCGGCGGGCACCATCGATATCGCCGGCAAGCGGGTGGTGGATGACGGCACCTTCGTTCCCCCGGAGAAACGCGGCGTGGGCATGGTGTTTCAGGATTACGCCCTGTTTCCCCATCTGACGGTGGAGCAGAACGTCGGCTTCGGCCTGCACCGGATGCCGCGGAAGGAGCGGCGGGAGCGGGTGCGCAAGGTGCTGGAACTGGTGCGGATGACGGGCTTTGAACGACGGTACCCCCACGAGCTGAGCGGCGGCCAGCAGCAGCGGGTGGCCCTGGCGCGGGCGCTCGCCCCGAATCCCGACGTGCTGCTCATGGACGAGCCGTTCAGCAACCTGGACGCCGACCTGCGGGTGTCCATCCGCGACGAGTTGGCCGCCATTTTGAGGCAGGCGGGGGTGACCTGTCTGTTTGTGACCCACGATCGGGAGGACGTGGAGGCGGTGTGCGACCGCTACATCGTGATGGAAGCGGATGCGGCATCCTCCGATTGATTTCACCCGCTCTTCTTGCTATCATAAAAACGAAAATTCAAGGTTTCCGATGTGACTGGCGACGTAAGGTGGAATTAACCACGGTGGAGCATCGGAAACGACTGCCGGTCGCCTGGGCAAAGAGCAGCGTGCTTTGGCACGTGCTGCTCTTTTGTGTTTTTTCGGTATAATACGAATAGCCAAAGTCCAGCGGTAAGATGTCAAGTCCCTGATTCGTGAAAATTGGAAATTTTTTTGGCCTTAAAGCGCTCGAGTCAGGTAAATTGGCAACACCAAACCAAACCCAGTCGAAAATCAGGATGATTTC
>Ga0310826_100693_pt1 | contig 27724 bp, 25 predicted proteins | sample WT_ome_FD_201306 | JGI IMG/M metagenome (GOLD analysis project Ga0310826, IMG submission 201306) | Sorghum-adapted microbial communities enriched on wild type (WT) sorghum from Joint BioEnergy Institute, Emeryville, California, United... ... | reverse complement strand
CGCATGGCGACCCGCAGCCGCAGCGCGAGCCCGAGCCGCAGCAACCACAGTAACGGCTTGCTCCACGGGCGTGAATAGCGTCCGGCGAGGTAGCGGTATGCGCTGTCGTGGTGGGCGGCGAGCATCGCCGCGGTCTCCCGCGAGGTCGCGTGCCCGTGAATGTGCATCACCTGTGCGCTGGGCACGTAGACGTTCAGCCAGCCTGCCCGGCCGAGCCGCTCGCCGAGGTCGACGTCCTCGAAGTACATGAAGTAGCGCTCGTCGAAGCCGTCGACGTCCTCGAACGCCTGCCGCCGCAGCAACAGGCACGACCCGGACAGCCATCCGGCGGCGCGTTCCCGCGGTTCACGGCCGGTCTGCAGGTAGGCCCTGGTCCACGGGTTGTTCGGCCAGATGTCGGCGAACACGGCGTGCCCGGCGCCGCGAATCAACGACGGCAGGCTCCGCGCGCTCGGGTAGATCGACCCGTCCGCCTCCCGGATCAGCGGGCCGAACGCACCGCCCTGCGGCCAACGCTCCGCGGCCTCGAGCAGCAGGTCGAGCGAACCCGGCTCCCATTCCAGGTCCGGGTTGGCGATGACCACCCACCCGTACGAGGAGTCCAGTTCTGCCACGCCCCGGTTGGCCGCCGTGCCGTAGCCGAGATTGCCGCCGGTGGGCAGCACTCGCACGTTCTCCCGCTCGCGCGCGGCCCGCTGCGGTGCTCCGTCGGCGGACCCGTTGTCCGCAAGGACCACGGTCACCTCGCGCGACGACGCCTTCACCAGCGTGTCCAGAAAGCGCTCCAAGACCTCGCCAGACGTGTAGGTCACCGTGACCACGGCGACCCGATCGCCGTAGCGGGTTCTGGCTGTCACGCGCGACATTGTCCTCGGCGGCCTCATCTGCTTCCCGACCGGGCCCGCGCGGCCCGCTGGTAGATCTCCCGATGCCGCTGCGCGCTCGCTCGCCAACTGAACTCTTTCGCACGCAACACGGCTGCCGCACCCAGTTCGGCTCGCTTGCCCGGGTCGTCGAGCAGCTCACCGAGCGCCGCCGCCACGTCGCCTGCCCCCACGCCGCAGTACGCCACCGCGTCTCCGCCGACCTCCGGCAGGGCCAGCCGTCGCGTGGTCAGCACACAGGCGCCGCAGGCCATCGCCTCCAGCACGGGCAGCCCGAACCCTTCCCCGAGGCTGGGGTACACCACCAGCTCCGCCCCGCCGAGGTAGCCGGCGAGGCACCGGTACGGCAGGTACCCGGCGCGCACGACCCGGACGTGCGGCGGCACGGTGGCCATGGCCTTGCCGATCCGGTCGTCCCAGCCCGGTGGGCCTGCCAACGCCAACGCGGGCGGATCCGCCCGGTCGCGGACCGCCTGCACGAACCCGCGGATCAACGCGGGCACGTTCTTGCGCGGCTCGAGCGCACCCAGGAAAGCCACGTACGGCTGCTCGCCCAGGCCAGCCGCCGCTCTCGCCTCCGCGATCTCCTCCGGCGACGGCGGGTGGAAGCTGTCGGTGTCGACGCCGTGCGGGATCACGCTGAGACGCTCGGGATCGGCCGAGGCCACCGCGGTCAGCTCGCGAGCGGTCGCCTCACTGGGAACCACACAGCGGTCGGCCCTGCGCAGCGACAAGCGGGTCCAGGAACGGAAGAATCGCACCTTGACCGCCGAGTGCAGCACCGGCTCGGTGAAGAACGTCGCGTCGTGCAGCGTCACCACCGACGCCGCCTTGCCCGCCAGCGGCATCGTGTAGTGCGGGCTGTGCACGACGTCGACGCCGAGCTTGTCGATCAGCCGCGGGAAGCCGACCTGCTCCCAGGCCAACCGGGCCGGCGGCCGGGCGATCGTCTGCGGCGCGGCGACCACATCGGAGTGCGGTGCGATCTCGCCGTAGAAGTGCTCGTCCCGCTGCTGGCAGACCACCACGAGGGACGCGCCGTCGGCGTCCAGGGCAGCGATCAGCGCATCGACGTAGCGGCCGACGCCGCCGCGATCGGCGGGCACGGCCGTCGCGTCGATGAGCACCCTGGGCTCGGCGAGCATGATCCGAAGACTACGACGACCGTCGGCACCGGTGGTCAGGAACCGGCAAATCCGGCTTGCTCGGTGTGCAACTTCCACAACGACTCGGCCGTCCGCTGCCACGAGAACTCCGCGGCCCGCCGCCGTCCCGCTTCCGCGAGCTCCGCCCGTCGCCGCTGGTCACCCAGCAGCCTGCCGAGCGTCTCGGCGAGCGCGGTGTCGTCACCGACGGGCACGACCTCGCCCGCGCCGGCCGCGACCTCCACCAGCGCAGGGACGTCCGAGTGCACCACGGGTGTTCCGCAGGCCATCGCCTCCAGCACGGGGAGTCCGAAGCCTTCCGCCCTGCTCGGGACGACCACCGCCGTCGCGGCCCGCACCGTCGCGGCCAGCTCGTCGTCGCCGATCGCGCCGAGTTGCCGGACCGCGCCACTGGGCAGGCCGGTGCGCTCGGCGAGCGCGACCGGGTCCAGCCCGCCCCAACCCTGCGGTCCGGCCAGCAGCAGCGGCGGCGGCTCCGCACCCGTGCGGTGCAGCCGACCCAACGCGGAAATCAGCACGTCGATGCCTTTGCGCGGCTCGAGGGTGCCGACTGCCAGCAAAAACTGCTCGGGGAGGCCCGGCGGCCGGGCTTCGTCCACGCGCGGGTCGGTGAACAGCTCCGCGGCGGCGTGCGGAATCACTTCCACGCGAGCCGGCCCGTTCACGCATGTCGCCAAGTCGTCCGCCACGGCCTGAGTCGGGACCACGACGGCGTCCGCGACGTGCATCGCCCGCGCAATGGTCGCCTTGTGCCAGCGCACTCCGCGCGGCGTGAGTGTCTCCGGGTGGGTCCACGGCACGGTGTCGTGGACCGTCACGGTCAACCGGGCATCACGGGGTTTGAACGGCGGCGCGAACGGCGTCGGCGCGTGCACAGCTGCAGCATCGCCGGGCCAGTACCGCACGCCGTATTGCCACAGCAGGGTCATCGCTCGCCGTGGTAGCGGAAGCACCCTGGGCCCGTGCGCACCGTCGAAGCGTGCCCGCTCGACATCCGAGTGGCGGCACACCACGGTGCCCACGGACCACGACCTCGGCGCGGTCGCCACCAGCGCGGGCACCAGCTGCTCGGTGTAGCGGCCCGTGCCGCCCGGGACGGGGGCGAACAGTTGCTCCGCGATCACCAGCAGCTGGGGCATGCGCCTATTCTCGGTGATCGTGGCGGACACCGAAGCGTCAACCACCGTGGTGGTCGTGACCTGGCGCGGGGCTGCCCACATCGGCGCATGCCTGGACGCGTTGTCCGCGCAAGAACGCAAGCACCGGATCCTGGTGGTCGACAACGCCTCCGACGACGGCACGGCCGACGTGGTCGCGCAGCATCCGAGCAAGCCAGAAGTGCTGCGTCTGGAGCGCAACACCGGGTACGCGGGTGCGCTCGCCGCTGCGCTCCCCCGGGTACGAACTCGCTACATGGCGTGGCTCAACGACGACGCCGCCCCCGCGCCGGATTGGCTGGCGCGCATGGAGCACGCCCTGGATGCCGAGCAGAACGTGGCCGCGGCCAGCGCCCGCCTGGTCGACAGCGCGGGCCGCACCCAGTCAGTGGGCGTGGCCCTCACCCCGCTCGGTTACGGCCGGGACCTCACCCGCGCGGTGTCCACCGACGTCTTCGGTTTCTGCGGCGGCGCTGCCGTGGTTCGCACCAGCAGTCTGCGCAAAGTCGGCGGCGTCCCCGCGGAGTTCTTCTGCTACTACGAAGACACCGACACGTCGTGGCGGCTGCGCCTGGCCGGGTGGCGTGTGGTGTCCGTCCCGCAGGCCGTCGTGGTGCACGCCCATGGCGCCAGCACGAACATCGGGTCGCGGGATTTCCACCGCTGGAACGAGCGCAACCGCCTGCTGATGCTGGCGCGGTGCGCGCCCGCCGGTGTCGCGATCACCGAGCTGATCCGCTTCGCCGTCATCACCGCGCTGCTGCCGTTCCGCACGGCACCCCGCACCCCGAACTTCCGTATCTCGTTGCGTCTACGAGTGCTCGGCGAGACGCTTCGTATGCTGCCGACCGCGCTGCGTGCCCGACGATCGCCGGCCGGAGTCAAGGCAGCCACGCGTCGCCGCGTGTGGCGCACGTGGGTCGGCCGCTGACGCTGAGCACCAGGGACGCTGTTCCGCCGGGGCGGCACAACCGACACCGGCGGGACGATCCGAGGGCGGAGGCCGCCACAACCCGGCGGCCGGAAAGGGATAGCCGATGACGCGCACCCGCATCGCACGAAGACTGGCCGTGGTGGCGGCGGCGGTCACCACGACAACCGTGATCGCGTGGCCCGCGCACGCCGCGTCGTGGACGCCGGCGGCCACGGTGTCCGCACCGGAAGGGGTGGCCGGCCAACAGCAGGTCGCCATCGACGGCTCCGGGACGGCGACCGTGGTGTGGGCGGAACGCCGCACGAACGACGTCGACGTGATCAAAGCGGCACGCCGCTCGCCCGGCGGGTCGTGGTCCTCAGCTGTGACGTTGTCCAACAGCGAGCGCCATGCGGCGGAGCCTCAGGTGGTGGCGTCCGACAACGGAGCCGTGGTGGCGGCATGGGTGGAGGATGCGGCGGCGTCGCCGACCGACAGCCGCCGGATCATGGCCGCCACGCTGGGGGCGGGCGGCTCGTGGAACGCGGCGAAGGCGGTGTCGGCCGCCGGCGGGGTCAGCAGGCCGAGGCTGGCGGGCAACGCAGGCGGCGACGCCATCGTGATGTGGCACCAGCGCAACGGCCTGCGCACGTCGCGGCTCAACGCCGGGGACACCACCTGGGCCACGCCGCAGGCCGTCTCGGCGTCGGGCAGGCAGCACGACATCGCCATGGCCACGACGGGGGTGGCCTACGCGACGTGGAAGGACGCCGACGGCGAGGGCATCGACCGAGTGAAAGCCGCCCGCGCCACACCGAACGGGTCGTGGGAGTCCGCCGCGACGTTGTCCCGGTCCGATCGGCACGGCGAGGAACCCGCGGTCGCGGTGGACGACAACGGCAACGCGCAAGTGCTGTGGGTCTTGCGCAGTTCGCGGCGGGTGGTGCAGGCCGCGCAGCGCACCGGAACCGGTAGCTGGACGGCCGCGCAGTCGTTGTCCGACCTGGCGCGCAATGCGGTGAAGCCCGAGGTCGCGCTGGACGCCGAAGGCAACGCGGTCGCCGTGTGGCAGATCAACCTCGACTCCACGGCGTCCGCGGTGGCGGCGGCGACGCGCACGACAGGCGGCACGTGGAGCGCGCCGCAGGAACTGACCGCGGCAGGCGCCAGCCCCCAGGTCGGCATCGACGACGAGCGCAACGCGCACGTGGTGTGGCTGGTCAACGCACGCTCCGGCAGCGCCGATGACCGGGTCGAGGCGATGGTCCGGCCTCCGGCAGGCGTGTGGTCCGGGCCCGACACGGTGGCCGCGGAAAGTCACATGTGGAGCGTCGCGCTGGCCGTCAACGGGGACGGACAAGCCGCCGCGGCCTGGCGGCAGACCGAGTCGGACTTCAGCAGGGTCCGGGCGTCCGCCACGGAGTGAGCTCCGGCTAATCTTCGGGGCACCATCCGGGCGAGAAGGGAGCCTTCGTGGCGCAGGCCGATCCGCTGCTCTCGGTCGTCGTGGTCAATTTCCGCCGCGCGGCCGACACCCTGCACTGCCTCGAGCGGATCACCGCCGACCTGGACTACCCCGAGCTCGAAGTCATCTGCGTGGACAACGCCTCCGGCGGCACGGACGCCGACCAGCTCACCGCGGCGGCCAAGCAGCTGCCCGGGGTGCGGGTGGTGCGTTCGGAGGTCAACCGGGGCTTCGCGGGCGGCTGCAACCTCGGCGCGCGACACGCCAAGGGCAGCGTGCTGGCGTTTCTGAACAACGACGCGCGGCCGGACCGGTATTGGGCTCGTGCCGCCGTCGACGTGCTCAAGGCCGAGCCGACCGTGGCCGCCGTGGCCAGCAAGGTGCTCGATTCCGACGGCACCCACGTCGACTTCGTCGACGCCGGGCTGACCTGGTTCGGCATGGGCTACAAGCGACACGCCGGACGCCCGGTGGCCGAAGTGCCCGCCGAGGAGCTCGACCAGGCCAAGGACGTGCTGTTCGCGACCGGATCGGCGATGTTCGTGCGCGCGTCGGTGTTCGCCGAGGTCGGCGGCTTCGACGAGCGGATGTTCATGTTCTACGAGGACGTGGACCTCGGCTGGCGGTTGAACCTGCTGGGCTGGAGAGTGCGCTACGAGCCGGCGTCGGTGGCCTACCACGAGCACCACGGCACGATGAACGCGCTGGACAAGCCGGAGTCCGGCAGGGAGACGTTCCTGCTCGAGCGCAACGCGTTGGCTGCGCTCTACAAGAACCTGTCGGACGAGACGCTGGCTCGTGCCCTGCCCGCGGCGCTCGCGCTGGCCGTGCGGCGTGCGACGGCTCGGGGCGAACTGGACGCCACGCAGCTCGATCTCGCCGCGGGGGTCACGCCGCCGGAGACCTCCCCGGTGCCGATCCCCCGCACCACGCTCGCCGGGGTGCTGGCCATCGACCAGTTCGTCGAGCAGCTGCCCGAGCTGCAGCGGGAGCGTGAGCGGGTGCAGGCGAGCCGGACCCGCTCCGACGCCGACCTGCTGCCGCTGCTGCGCAAGGCGCTCGAGCCCGCCTACCCACTTCCGCGTTATCTCGCCGCGCACGACATCCTGACCGAGGTCTTCGGCATCGCCGGCGCGTTCGGTCACCGCCGCAAGGTGCTGGTCATCACCGGCGACGCGATCTCCGGGCGGATGGCCGGGCCGGCGATCCGGGCGTGGAACATCGCGCGCATCCTCTCCGCCGAGCACGACGTCCGGCTGGTCACGGTCAATCCGGCGAACGCACTCGACGAGCTCCCCGCCACCGAATTCACCGTCGCCGAAGCCCGGCACCGCGACCTCGCCGAGCCGATCGCGTGGGCCGAGATCGTGGTGCTGCAGGGCCACGTGCTGGAGATGGCCCCGGCGCTCAAGGAGCGGCACAACGGCAAGATCGTGGTCTGCGACCTGTACGACCCGATGCACCTCGAGCTGCTCGAACAGTCCAAGGACACCCCGGACGACCGGCGGGCGGCCGACGTCGCCGGGGTGACCAGGGTGCTGGACGCGCAACTGGAGCGCGGCGACTTCTTCCTGTGCGCCTCCGAGCGTCAGCGGCATTTGTGGCTCGGCCATCTCGCGGCGATCGGCAGGCTCACGCCGCGGCTCTACGACGCCGACCCGACGACCCAGTCGTTGCTGGCCGTGGTGCCGTTCGGGCTGCCGGAGCAGCCGCCGCGACGAACCGGGCCCGGACTGCGCGCCACCATCGACGGAATCTCCGACACCGACCACGTGATCATCTGGGCGGGCGGTGTCTACAGCTGGTTCGATCCGCTGACGCTGATCCGGGCGGTCGACCGGCTGCGCGAGCGGCGCGGCGACGTGCGGCTGGTCTTCCTCGGCATGAAGCACCCCAACCCCGAGGTCGGCGAGATGTCCATCGCGGCCCGCAGCGTGCGACTGGCCGACGAGCTCGGGCTCACCGGCAAGCACGTGTTCTTCAACCAGCAGTGGGTGCCGTACGCGGAGCGGCAGAACTGGCTGCTGGACGCCAACTGCGGCGTCACCACGCACTACCAGCACGTGGAGACCACGTTCGCGTTCCGCACCCGAGTGCTGGACTACCTGTGGGCCGGGCTGCCGATCGTCACCACGGACGGTGACGCGTTCGCCGACCTGGTGCGAGCCGAGGGGCTCGGTGTGGTGGTCCCGCCGGAGGACCCCCATGCGCTGGCCGAGGCGTTGGAGAAGTGCCTGTACGACGCGGAGTTCGCCGCAGGCTGCACCGAGCGGATGGCCGCGGTGGCGCAGCGGTACACCTGGCCGGAGGCGCTGCGGCCGCTGGTGGAGTTCTGCCGCGACCCGCGCCCGGCCGCCGACCGGCTGCCCGGCTCGGCCGATCTGACCGTCGAACCGAAGCCGCGCGGCCGCGAGCGCATCCGCCGCGACGTCGCACTGGCCCGCGAGTACCTCGCCGCGGGCGGAGTCACCGAACTCGGCCGACGAGTGGCCGGACGGCTGCGTAAGGTCATCAGACGTGGCTAGGTCGGCACAGCCCGCGTCCGAGCCGGAAGCGACCCCGCTGCGGGTCTTGTTCGACGGCACCCCCTTGCTCGGTGAACGCACCGGCGTCGGACGCTACACCGTCTCGTTGTCCGAAGAGCTGGCCTCGATGCCCGAGGTGCGCTCGCGCGGCGTGGCGTTCACGCTGCGCGGTTGGCGGAAGCTGCGGCGGGTGCTGCCGCACGGCGTCACCGCCGCAGGGATGCCGGTGCCTGCCCGTGCGCTGCGCGCGGCGTGGAAGCGGAGCCGCTTCCCACCGGTCGAGCTGTTCGCCGGCCCTGCCGATGTGGTGCACGGGACGAACTTCGTCCTGCCCGGCACGTTGCGCGCCGCCGGTGTGGTGACCATCCACGACCTCGCGTTCCTCGACCGACCCGAATCCGCAGGCGAAAGCGACCTGCCGCAGCTGGTGCGGGTCAGCGCACGCCGCGCCAAGGCGATCTGCACGCCGACCGCGGCCGTCGCCGACCAGGTCGCCGAACGCCTCGAGGTCGCCCGGGACAAGATCGTGGTGACCCCGCTGGGCGTCGACCCGTCGTGGTTCACCGCGCGCCCACCCGGCGAGCAGCTGCGCCGGCGCTTGTCGCTGCCCCCGAAGTACCTGCTGTTCGTCGGCGCCGCGGGCCCACGCAAGGGGCTGCGCTGGCTGTCCAAGGCGCACCAGGCCGACCCCGGGTTGCCGCCGCTGGTCTACATCGGCCCTGGCGTGTTCGAGTCGTCGCCGCGCTCACAGCACGCCGGGTACATCTCCGACGTCGACCTGCGCAGTGTCATGGCCGGGGCGAGCGCGTTGGTGCTGCCGTCGCGCGACGAAGGTTTCGGGCTGCCGGTGTTGGAGGCAATGGCGTGCGACGTCCCGGTCGTCTGCACCGACGTCCCCGCGCTGCGGGAAGTGTCCGGCGGGCATGCCGAGCTGGTGCCGTACGGGGACGTGGACGCCTTGATCGCGGCGATGAACACGGCAGTGTCCGACTCGCACTCGCCCGAAGCGTCGGTGGCGCGCCGGGCCCACGCCGCGACGTACACCTGGCGAAGGTGCGCCGAGCTGACCGTGCAGGCCTACCGCAAGGCCGTCGGCTGACTACTCGCGGATCGCGTCGCCGTGCTCGCGCACGTACGCGGCCAACGCCTCACGCCACTCGGGCAGCGGGTCGAGACCGGCGTCCAGCCACGACTTCGGCGAGAGCACCGAGCGCGCCGGCCGGGGTGCGGGACGCGGGAAATCCTCCGTCGAGCACGGCTGCACCCGCTCCGGATCGGCGCCCAGCTCCTCGAAGATCGCCCGGGCGAAGCCGAACCACGTGGTGCTGCCTTGGCACGTGCAGTGCAACGTCCGCTGCGGCGGGCCCTCTCCGGTGACGATGCGCTCGCCGAGTTGCAGCAACCCGCGCGCCAGCGCCTTCGCCGACGTCGGTGACCCGTGCTGGTCGTCGACCACGCGGATGGTTTCCTTCTCGCGCTCCAGCCGGGCGATGGTGTGCACGAAGTTCGAGCCGCCGACGCCGTAGACCCAGGCAGTGCGCACGACCCAGGCGTCGGCGCCGGAGTTCATCACCGCGACCTCGCCTGCCGCCTTGGTGCGGCCGTAGGCGCTACGCGGGGACAACGGGTCGTCCGGCTCGTACGGCCGGTCGGTCTCGCCGGAGAAGACGTAGTCGGTCGACACGTGCACCAGCGGCACCTGAGCCGATGTGCACGCCGCGGCCAGCAGCCTCGGGCCGTCTGCGTTGACCGCGAAAGCCTTGCGCTCGGCCGTCTCGGCGGCATCGACCGCGGTGTAAGCGGCCGCGTTGATCACCAGCGGTCGAGCCTGGCGTCGGCGGGCCCGCTCGGCCAGCTCGCGCACGGCGGACACGACCTGGCTCGCGCTGGTGACGTCGAGTTGGGCGCTGCCAGGGGCGAGCACCTCGGCGCCCGCTTGCCGCGCTTGCTTGTCCAGCTCTTGTCCCAGTTGCCCGGTTCCGCCCGGGACCAGCAGCGTCAGTGCCTGCATGCGGTCGCCTTCATCCGTCCAGCCCTGCACGTTTGCGCAACGGTTCCCACCAGCTTCGGTTGTCGACGTACCAGCGCACGGTGGTGGCCAGTCCTTCGGTGAACGGCACCGCGGGACGATACCCCAACTCCGAGCTGATCTTGCTGATGTCGACCGAGTAGCGGCGGTCGTGACCCTTGCGGTCGGTCACGTATTCCACCATGTCCCAGTCGGCACCGACAGCCTCCAGCAGCAGGCCGGTCAGCTGCTTGTTGCTCAGCTCGGTCCCGCCGCCGATGTTGTAGACCTCGCCGGGGCGGCCGCCGTCGAGCACCAGCTGGATTCCCCGGCAGTGGTCGTCGACATGCAACCAGTCGCGCACGTTGCCGCCGTCGCCGTACAGCGGCACCGGCTTGCCGTTGAGCAGGTTGGTCACGAACAACGGGATGACCTTTTCCGGGTATTGGTACGGCCCGTAGTTGTTCGAGCAGCGGGTGATGCACACCGGCAAGCCGTGCGTGCGGTGGTAGGCGCGGGCCAGCAGGTCGGACGACGCCTTGGACGCCGAGTACGGCGAGTTCGGCTCGAGCGGGTGGTCCTCCGGCCACGAGCCCTGCTCGATGGAGCCGTACACCTCGTCGGTGGAGACGTGCACGAACCGGCCGACCTCGGCCTCCAGCGCTGCTTGCAGCAGTGTCTGAGTGCCCAGCACGTTGGTGGAGACGAACTCCGCGGCGCCGTCGATCGAGCGGTCGACGTGGGACTCCGCAGCGAAGTGCACCACGGCGTCCGCGCCACGCAGCACCCGGCGGACCAGCTCGCCGTCGCGGATGTCACCGCGCACGAACTCCAGCCGTTCGGAGTCGGCCACCGGCGCGAGGTTCTCCTCGTTGCCCGCGTAGGTGAGCTTGTCCAGCACCACGATCCGCGCATCGGCCAAGGACTCGTAGGCGCCACTGAGCGCCTGACGTACGTAGTGCGAGCCGATGAACCCGGCACCGCCTGTGACGACCACCCGCATGCATACCTCCAACCGCGCGACAGTCTAGGGATAGCTCCACACGATCGCGTTCGGCCTGGTTCACTATTGCCTGATGAAATCGATGGTGAGGCGGGCGTGGAACCTGGTGATCGCCGTCTTGTCCGTCGCCACCATCGTGGCGGCGGGCTACACGTACCTGAAAGTGGACGATTTCCGCGAGGGCGTCACCAGCAGCCCGTCGCTGGAGGACATCCCCAACGCCCCACCGACCGATGACGGCGCGGAGGACATCCTGCTGGTCGGCTCGGACAGCCGCACCGACGCGCAGGGCCGTCCGCTCTCACCGGCGATGCTGCGCAAACTGCGCACCGAGGCCTCCACCGGCGTCAACACCGACACGTTGATCATTTTGCGCTTCCCACGGGACGGCGGGTCGCCGCGCGCGGTCTCGACCCCGCGGGACAGCTGGGTGAACGTGCCGACGGGCGGCAAAGCCAAGATCAACTCGGCGTTCAACACCGCGAAAGTGGCCGAGGCCGCGCGGCTCCGTCAGCGCGGCGGCATGAGCCGGGCACAGATCGAGCGGGCCTCCGACGAGCGCGGCCGCAAGGCGCTGATCCAGACCGTGCAGGACTTCACCAAGGTGCGCATCGACCACTACGCCGAGGTCAGCCTGCTCGGGTTCTACCTGCTCACCGAGGCCCTCGGCGGTGTCGAGGTGTGCTTGGCCGCGGCGACGTCGGATGCCGACTCCGGCGCGAACTTCCGTGCGGGGCGGCAGACGATCAGCGGCGGCGAGGCGCTGTCGTACGTGCGGCAACGCAAGAACCTGCCGCGTGGCGACCTGGACCGGATCGTCCGGCAGCAGACGTTCCTGGCATCCGCGCTGCACAAGGTGCTGTCCACCGACACGCTGACCGACAACCGCAAGCTGCGGAAGCTGGTGGATGCCGTGCGGCGGTCCGTGGTGCTCGACGAGGACCTGGACATCCTGGAGTTCGCCCGCAAGGCTCGCGGCCTGTCGTCCGGGCAGGTCAAGTTCGTCACCATCCCGGTGGAGAACATCGCGGGCACCAGCCCGGACGGCAAGCAGAGCATCGTGGTGGTCGACGCGAACAAGGTGCGGAAGTTCATCCGCGACCTGATCAAGCCGAAAGCCGGTCATCGGTCGAGCGGCGGTGGCAGTTCGCCGGGGGCGGCGTTCGGCGTTCAGCAGCAGGACAACGACCCGATCCGCGGCGGCCGCGCGCCTTGCGTCAACTAGGCGCCACCTTCGGCAGCGGCTCGGCCGCACCCAGCCACCCCACCGCCCGAGCTGGCGCAGTTCGCGAACGTGCGCGGCGCGCCCCGCGCCCCACCCGTCCGGTTAGGGTGCAAGTGTGAACATCACCGAGACCCTGCTCGGCCCGCTACTGTCGTCCTCCCCTGCCCGCCCGCTGCTGACGCACTACGACGACGCGGCGCAGACCCGCATCGAGCTGTCCGGCGCGACGCTGGCGAACTGGGCGGCCAAGACGGCCAATTGGCTGGTCGAGGAGTTCGACGTGGAGGTCGGCGACCCGGTGTGCGTGCGGCTGCCGACGCACTGGCAGACCGCAGGCGTGCTGCTCGGCGCCTTCTGGGCCGGCGCCCACGTGGTCACCGATCCGCAGGACGCCCGCGTCGTGTTCGTGCCGCCGGGCGAGCACGACTTCGCCGCTCCGCAGGCCGTCGTCGCCCTGGACCCGCTCGGCCGCGGCGTGCCGGGTGGTGTGGCAGCGCCCGCTTTGGACTACCTGGCCGAGTCTCGCGTGTGCGGGGATGTCTTCACGCCGATGGAATCCGTACCCGACGACTCCCCCGCGCTGGAAGATCTGACCGCGGAGCGGGTGCTTGCCGCGGCGCGCAAGCACGCCGACGACACGGGCTTGCACCCGCAGAGCAGACTGCTGTCGACGATCGACTGGACACTGCCCGACGGCCTGCTGCGTGGGCTGCTGGCACCCCTGGCCGCCGGTGCCTCCGTCGTGCAGATCACCGACGCGAACCCGGAGAAGCTCGACTCCCGCCGGGAAACCGAGCGCACCACCGTGGATTTGCTCGGCTGACATCACCGCAGGTGCCGTGCGTCACGCGCACGGTCACGATCCGGCATCACGCGTGACGATCAAGGCCGGGCCCACGATGCAGGGAAGGACGAGCGGCATCCCGCTCGGATTCACTCACGCTCGAGGACTTCCCATGACCCTGCCCGTGCCGCCTGCCTACCCCCAGCCGACGCCACTGCCCCGGCGGCGCGTCGTGCCGCTCAACGTCGTGATCTTCATCGTCATCGTGTCCGTCGTGGTCACGGCGCTGGTCACCGGCCTGCTCGTGCGCGGCCTGGGCGACTCGGCTGATTCGTCCTCGACGACTTCGAACTCGTCGGCATCCGGACCTCAGGCGGCAGCTCCGCCGATCGACTACAGCGCCGAACCCGAGCCGGAGCCCGAGGTCGTACCGTTCACGCCGAAGGACTTCAAGCTCAGCGTGAAGGTGCTGTCGAAGGAATGCTTCGACTCCTACGGATGCAACGTGACCTTCCGCATCATCCCCGAGTACGTCGGCAGTGCGCTCGACTTCGAAGAGCGCACAGCCGAAATCTCCTATCGGGTCACCGGGATGGAGAACGAGGCCACCAACACGTTCACGATGACCAACGGCGAGTACTACAAGTACGAGCTGGAGCACTTCGGCACTGTGCCGACGTCGTCGGCCAAGATCTCCGCGAAGGTCACCGAGGTCACCGAGTAGCGCCCCGGCGGGCCCGCGCGCTGCCTACTTGAGCAGCGAGCGGGCCATCACCAGCCGCTGGATCTGGTTGGTGCCCTCGTAGATCTGCGTGATCTTGGCGTCGCGCATCATCCGCTCCACCGGGAAGTCCCGGGTGTAGCCCGCGCCGCCGAAGATCTGCACCGCGTCGGTGGTGATCTCCATCGCCGCGTCCGAGGCGAACGTCTTGGCCGCGCTGGAGGCGAACGACGCATCCGGCTCGCCGCGTTCGACCTTGGCCGCCGCCGCGTACACCAGGTGCCTGGCCGCCTCCACCTTCATCGCCATGTCGGCGAGCATGAACTGGATGGCCTGGAAGTCGGCGATCGCCTTGCCGAACTGCTTGCGCTCCTTGGCGTAGGCCACGGCCGCGTCCAGCGCGCCCTGCGCGATGCCCAGTGCCTGCGCGCCGATCGAGTGCCGGGTGTGGTCCAGCGTGGTGAACGCCAGCTTCAACCCCTGCCCCGGCTCACCGATGATCCGGTCCTCCGGGATCGTGCAGTTCTCGAAGTAGATCTCGTTCGTCGGCGACCCTTTGATGCCGAGCTTGCGTTCCTTCGGGCCGACCACGAAGCCCGGGTCGTCCTTGTGCACCGCGAACGCGGAGATGCCCCTGGCCGGGCTGGGAGCGTCCGGATCGGTCACCGCCATGACCGTGAACCAGTCCGACATGGCCGCGTTGGTGATCCAGCACTTGGTGCCGTTGAGCACCCAGGTGTTGCCGTCCTTCACCGCGCGCGTGCGCATCGATGCGGGGTCCGAGCCTGCCTCGCGCTCGGACAGCGCGTACGACGCCATCGAGCCCGCGGCGACGTCGCCGAGAACCTTCTTCTTCAGCTCCTCGGACCCGCCGAGGATGATGTTCATGGTGCCGAGCTTGTTCACCGCCGGGATCAGCGACGAGGACGCGCACACCCGCGCGACCTCCTCGATCACGATGTCGGTGGCGATCGCGTCGGCCCCTTGGCCGCCGTAGGCCTCCGGGATGTGCACCGCGGCGAAGCCCGCTTTGGTCAGCGCATCGCGCGCCTCGGTCGGGTAGCGCTCCTGCTCGTCGACATCGGCCGCGTACGGCGCGATCTCCTTCTCCGCGAGCGACCGCACGGCGGCACGCAATTCCTCGTGCTCCTCGGCAAGCCGGTACAGCTCGGACACCTGAACCTCCTGTTGCCACCAACATGGCCCGCGGCGGGTTGCCGCCCCCTAAGGCTATCGGCCGATTAGTAGGACGTCCTAGGAAGTATTCGTGAAGCTCCTCACCGCTAGCATGCTCGCCACCCGCTTGATCGACACAGAGAGTTGACTTCATGACGTTCACCATGACCCGCCGCAAGGCTCTCGGCTTCGGCGGAACGCTGGCAGGGGGCGCCCTGCTGGGGACCGGCCTCGCGGTGGCGGACGCACTGAACTCCACCGAACCCGCGGACAAGATCGCCAACACCTACGCCAAGGTCACCGAGGCGGCAGGCGGCACATGGTCGTCGATGATCTCCCTCAACGAGGGGGACGCGGTCCGCGAAGTGGTGCTCGCCGAACCCGACCGCGTCGTCGAGGCCTACAGCGTGAACAAGATCCCGGTCGCGGTCGCCGTGCTGGACAAGATCGACCGCGGCGAACTCACGCTCGACCAACGGGTCGAGGTCACCGAGGACATCGTCGTCGACGACACCGACGGCATCTTCGGGTTGGACGGCGCCTACCCGTCGTCGGTCACCCTCGGTCACACCCTGGCCACCATGCTCACCGTCTCGGACAACACGTGCGTGCGGCTGTGCGGGCTGGTGTGCCCGGCGCGGGAACTCAACGAGATCCTGCGCAGCAAGGGCTTCGAGCACACCCAGGTCGACCGAACCGGTTCTTCCTCGGCAAGACCACGCCCCGGGAGACGCACACGCTGCTGCAGAAGCTGGTCGCCGGCGAGCTGCTGTCCGAGCAGTCCACCACGTACCTGCTCACCGTGCTGCGCTCGCTGACCGCGTTCACCGACGGCTTCCGCCTGCGACTGACCTCGCCGGAGCGGCTGCGGGTGGCCACCAAGGCAGGCTGGTTCGCCGACGGCCGCAACGAGGCGGGCGTCGTGTTCAGCCAGGACGGAGTACCCCAGGCCACCTACGCGCTGTTCGCCTCGGGCACGTTCACCGGTGGCGAAGCGGTCGACGAAGACTTCGGCGCGACTCACCCGGCGGTGCAAGCTCGCGCCGAGCTGGGCCGGGTCGTGCTGGACGCGGTCGCCGCCGTGCCGACCCAGCGCACGTCCGCCAACCGCTACCCGGCGCCGGCGTATCACCCGTCCAACGGCGGCTGAGGCGTCAGCCGAGCGACTCGCGCAGCTTGGCGTCCTTGTCCAGGACCAACTGCTCGAGGTCGCGCTGGAACTGCGCCATGCGTTCGCGCAGCGCCGGGTCCGATGCGGCCAACATCCGCACCGCGAGCAGCCCGGCGTTGCGCGCCCCGCCGACCGAGACGGTGGCGACCGGAACTCCGGCAGGCATCTGCACGATCGACAGCAGCGAGTCCAAGCCGTCCAGGTGCCGCAGCGGGACCGGCACCCCGATCACCGGCAGCACGGTGGCGGAGGCGACCATCCCCGGCAGGTGCGCCGCACCTCCGGCCCCGGCGATGATCACCTTGAGGCCGCGGTCGGCGGCGCCCGCGGCGTAGTCGAGCATTCGCTGCGGTGTGCGGTGCGCGGAGTACACGCCGACCTCGTAGGCCACGCCGAACTCGTCCAGCGCATCGCCTGCGGCCTTGAGTACGGGCCAGTCCGAGTCGCTGCCCATGATCACGCCGACCGACGGCTGAGCTGCCTGCATAACGCGTTCTCCTTAGTGGATCTGGTAGCCGTCGAGCCACACGGCGTGCGACAGCCAGTGCGCGGCGAGCCGACCGCGCTCCCGCAGCGTCTCGAGATCGTCGCCGAGAAAGTTCACGTGTCCGAGCTTGCGACCGGGTCGCTCTTCCTTGCCGTACAGGTGCACCCGTGCGGTCGGGAACCGGGCGAAAAGGTGGTGCAGCCGCTCGTCCGGGCTCATCGCGGGCGACTTGGGCGCACCGAGCACATTGGCCATGACACAGACCGAGGCGAGCGGATCGGTCGCCCCGAGCGGGTAGTCCAGCACCGCGCGCAGGTGCTGTTCGAACTGCGACGTGCTGGAGCCGTCCATCGTCCAGTGGCCGGAGTTGTGCGGCCGCATCGCCAGCTCGTTGACCAGCACACCGGAGTCGGTCTCGAACAGCTCGACGGCCAGGACGCCGACCACCCCGAGGTCCTCGGCGATCCGCAGCGCGAGTTCCTGGGCGTCGTGGGCGGTGTCGACGGACAGCCCCGGCGCGGGGGCGAGCACCTCGGTGTTGATGCCGTCGCGCTGGACGGTCTCCACCACCGGCCACGCCGCACCTTGACCGAACGGGGAGCGGGCGACCAGCGCGGACAACTCGCGCCGCATGGCCACCTTCTTCTCCACCAGCAGCGGGGTGCCCGCGTCCAGCAGCTCGGTGACCAGCTCGTCGGACTCCTGCGGCGAGTCGAGCATCCACACGCCACGGCCGTCGTAGCCACCGCGCGCGGCCTTGAGCACCACCGGCCAGCCGTGCTGCTCACCGAAGCGACGCACGTCGTCCGGGTCGGCGACGGCGGCGAACGGCGGCACCGGACAGCCTGCCTCGGCAAGTCGCCTGCGCATGCGGAGCTTGTCCTGCGCGTGCAGCAACGCGTCCGGGCCAGGGCGCACGACCACACCGGCGTCGACCAGCTGGCGCAGGTGTTCGTTGGGCACGTGCTCGTGATCGAAAGTCAGCACGTCGACGCCGGAGGCGAACGACATCAGCGCGTCGAGATCGGTGTGGTGTCCCTGCACCACCTTGCCCGCGACCAGTCCGGCGGAGTCGTTCTCGCCCGCCGCCAGCACGTGCAGGGATTGCCCGAGAGCGATTGCCGCCTGGTGGGTCATCCTGGCCAGCTGCCCACCGCCGACCATGCCGACGATCGGCAGCCCAGTGTGTGCGTCCATGACGAGCAAAACCCTACCGTCGGCGCAGCAGCACGCCGCCGAGCACCAGCGGAACGTACAGGTACAGGTTGCCGAGCACGTGGTCGACGATCGACCAGCCGAGGTCCGGGTCGCGGCCGCCGGGCAGCCAAAGCAGCAGGTAGCTGGCGAAGACCACGGTCAGTGCCGCGGTCACCCACCACCGCGCCCGCACGAGGAGCACGATCAGCAGTGGCACCGCCCACACCCAGTGGTGCGTCCAGGAGACCGGGGAGATCAGCAGGCCGTAGAACGCGGTCACCAGCAGCGCGGGCAGCGGTTCACCGCGCAGCTGGAACCGGCGCATGAGCAGCACGGCGGGCGGGGCGAGCACCAGTCCGACCGCGAGCGCGGCGAGCAGCGACCACGAAGCGCCGTCGGTCAACCGGAGGACCAGGCCGTTGAGCGCCTGGTTGTCCGACCAGTGGATGGTCCCGATCCGCTTGGGGTCGTTGACCGCGTGCGTGAAGTAGCGGATCACGTCGTGCGGGCTGATGAGCAGCAACACCGCCTGCAGGCCGACGAACGTGAGCACCGAGCGGACGGCGTCGCGCCAGCGGCCGATGAACACCAGGTGCGCCACGAAGATCAACGGCGTGAGCTTGACCGCGGAGGCCACGCCGATCAGCACCCCGCCCCATCGGCTGCCGCGTGCCCCGATGACCAGCACGTCGACCATCACCAGGGCCATCAGCACCAGGTTGATCTGGCCGAGCGAGATGGTGCGCCACACCGGTTCGAGCACGATCGCCAGCGCGGTCAGCACCACGGTGGCGGTGGCCGCGTTGGTGAAGAACCGCATGCCGACGGCGCGCAGGGTCAGCCACACCACCAGGGCAAGACACAGCACCGACAGCGCACCGAGCGCACCCCACGCCACCGGGATCGCCAGCGGCGCCAGCGGGACGAACAGCAGCGCCGCGGCGGGTGGATAGGTGAACGGCAGCAACGCCCAGTCGGGTTGGTACGCGGGCAGTGTGGGGGTGTCGTAGAGCGGATCGCCGTCCAGCAGCGTGTTGGCTCCTGCCCGGTACACCACGCTGTCCATGCCCAACGGCCACCCGGACAGCCACCCGACGATGCCTACCACCAGCGGCAACGCCGCCAGCAGCGCGATCAGCGCGACCGCGACACGGTGGGCGCGGAACCGGCGCTGCACGGGTGTGGACACGCAGCAAGATTAGGTCGTGCCTGCTACGGCGCTACGACCGGCTGATGGTGCTCAGCACCGCGCACGACTCGGCGTAGGTGGGCTGCAGCCGCACCGTGCCCAGCGAGGGCGGCTGCACGTTGCGCAGCTGCCGGTCCCCGTACAGCTGGGCGATGATCTCCCGCCGCACCGCGACCGCCCTGGTGGGCAACTGCTCGTCGCGTTCGGTCAGCACGGCCAACGTGGACGGGCCGAGGCACGCCACCGTCTCCCCGCCGTCGAACACCTTGCGCAACGCGTCCGCGGTCAAGATCATCACGGTGAGCCGCGACCAGCCCGCCATGTCGTTCAGGTTGATCGCGGCCCGCAGCAGGACGTAGTCCCCGGGCACCGAGCGTCCGGCGCGCGCCGCCGCCCGATACAGCTCCGCCAGCCTTGTCCGCAGGTAGGCCGCCGTCGGGAGCCCGGTCAGCGGGTCGGTCACCTCGGTGTTGGTCAGCTTGTCCAGCGCGACCTCGGCCCACGCGATCGCGGTGATCCGCAGCAGCCGCGACGGCGTCGCGTCGATGTCCGGCGTCACGAACCCGTCGGCGGCGTCGGGGTCGACCAGCACGGCGTGCAGCGCGGCCAGGTCCGCCAGCGTCTCGTCGAGCCCCGCTCCCGCCGCGGCGCGCGCCCGGCCCAGCCCGGACAGGACCTGGTCACTCGGGCCTTCGGTGAGCACCGCCGCGCACACCGCGTCGACCTCGGGCAAACCCCAGTCGCTGGGAAACCGCCATCCCGCGGCGAGGCTCGCGGTCCGCCAGCGGGCACGCAGCACACGCGAGTCGACACCGAGCGGTCGAGCCTCCGCCCGGCGCGGCTCGTCCGGAACGGAGGACGCGCCCAGGGCTGGCCCGTCTGTCACTGCATCGACCCCTTAGCTCCCCGTGGTCTCGTTCAGCGAAGTGACGGGCTCGTCCGCCTGCCGTGACGCCATTTCCCCGGCGAGAGTTCGTGAGGGTTGTTCACCTTCCGCACTACTCACGGTTACGCTTCCCAGCCTCATGGTGACGCGGCGGCGTTGGTCCGTCACACTGGTGCGCGGACGCCGTCACTGCTGTGCGCGCAGCACAGTAGCGGAGCGCCCGACTGGGAGGAGGAGAACCCCGTGACGACCGCACCAACTGGGGGTGCTGAGGCCCAAGGCCCCAGTGACGCCGAGCTGATCGACGCGGTGCGTAAGGGGACCATCTCCGCCTACGGGACGCTGTACGAGCGGCACGTGCAGGCCGCGTACAACCTCGCTCGCCAGCTGGCCAGGTCGAGCGCGGAGGCCGACGACCTGGTCGCGGAGGCCTTCGCCAAGGTGCTGGACACGCTGCGGGCGGGCAAGGGCCCCGATTCGGCCTTCCGCGCCTACCTGCTGACGTCGCTGCGGCACGCCGCCTACGACAAGACCCGCAAGGACAAGCGGGTCGACCTCAACGAGGACATGTCCGAGGTCAGTGGCGCCCTGGGCGCTGCGCTGACCGTGCCGTTCTCCGACACCGCGGTCGCCGGGCTGGAGCGCACGATGGCCGCGCGGGCGTTCGCGCGGTTGCCGGAGCGTTGGCAGGCGGTGCTGTGGCACACCGAGATCGAGCAGCAGTCGCCCGCGGAGGTCGCGCCGCTGATGGGGCTCACGCCCAACGGCGTCTCCGCGTTGGCTTACCGTGCCCGCGAGGGTCTCCGGCAGGCCTACCTGCAGGTTCACCTCGTCGAGACCACGGCCGACCGGTGCCGCGCCACGGCGGACAAGCTGGGCGCGTGGACCCGCGACGGGTTGTCCAAGCGCGAGCGCGCCCAGGTGGAGAACCACCTCGACACCTGCGACCAGTGCCGCGCGCTCGCTGCGGAGCTCGCCGACGTCAACGGTGCGATTCGCGCCGTCGTCGCCCCGCTGGTCCTGGGCGGCGCCGCACTCGGCTACCTGGCCCTGGCCGGGGCCGCGAAGGGATCTGCGGCGACCGCAGGCGCAGCAGCCGCCAGTGCCGGAGCGGCTGCCGCCGCCGGGTCGTCCTCGGGCGGTGCGGCGTCTGCCGGTGCGGCCGCACCTCGCCAGCTGCTCGGCGTCGGCGCCTCCGGTGCTGCGGTGGTCGCTGCGGTGGCTGTCGCGCTCGCGTCCGGCGGGCCGGATCCTCTGCCCGCAGCGCAGCCGCAGCCGCAGGCCCAGCCACCCGCGGCGGAGTCGCCGCAACAGCCGCCCGCCGCCAAGCCGGCGCCGCCGAACGAGCCGCAGCAGCAGCCGCCGCCTGCTGGGCAACCGGAGTCGCCTCCCGCGTCGGATTCGCCTGCTCCGCCCGCCCCGCGACCGGAGCCGCCGCCGCCCGAGCAGCCGCTGCCCGCGGACATCTCGGTGGCCCCACCGGGTGGCAGCCTCGAACTCACCCCCGGTGGCGGCCCGACCGACTTGCCCATCACCGTGCGCAACGACGGTGGCCGCAAGTCCAAGCCGGTGATCGTCACGCTGAACCTGCCGCGCGGCGTCACCGCGGTCGACCCCGCGGGCGGCGGTGGCAGCACGGCCGGCCGCACCGCGTCCGTCCCGCTCGCCTCGGCCCCGCAGGCCGCGGCCAAGAACCAGGACGTGAAGTGTCCGGGTGGTTCCGGTCAGGTCACCTGCCGCACCCCGGACGGCCTCGAACCGAGAGAAGCCGCCACGCTGGTGTTCCGGCTGGTGGCGGATTCCTCGGTGCGGAACGGGCAGATCACCGGCACGGTGTCCAGCGGGTCGACCACCACGCTGAACATCCGCATCCCGGTCCGGGTGGAGGCGAAGGACGGCGTCACGCTCGACGCCCGCGCACACGGCTGGCACTTGGCGGCCGAGGTGACCAACAGCGGCGAGACGACCAAACACGCCACGGTCACGATCAACCGCCCGATGCTGATCAACGACTGGTCCGGTCTGGACTTCACCTGCCTCAGCGGGCCGAGCGCCACGACGTGTTCGAGCAAGCGCGCGCTCGAACCGGACGAGAAGGCCTACCTGCTGGTCCCGCTCTCCCACGGCGGCTTCCCGAACAACGTCACGGTCGCCGCCCGCATCGGCAGCGCATCGGCCTCCCGGACCGTCCGCCCGTGGTGCTTCTTCGGTTGCTGGCCCGGGCTGCTGCCGGACGCGGTCCCGCAGTCCGAGGCGCCGTCGACGGATCCGGTGGAGTCCTCCACGCCGGAGTCGGTCGAGCCGAGCGAGTCGCACCAGCCTGCGCCGCCGTCGAGTTCCACCGAGTCGCCGTCGTCGACGCCGGAGGGGCCCAGCAGCGGCACGCCGAGCCAGTCGTCGTCGCCGCCGAGCACGACGACCACCACGAAGAAGCCGCCCGCGTGGGAGCGGCCGAACCCCAAGCCGCGGTCGAACCGCGACGCCGAGCGCATGTTCCGCGACTGGCTGCACTGGTGACGCAGACCGGCGCAGAGACGAGGGCCATACCGTGTCCGCCCCAACACGGCCTACACGGCCCGGCCCATAGACTGCCCCGCGTCACCGTTCGTTGGGAGTCAGTGCCGTGACCGTCGTGGAGAGCTTGCTCGCGCGCGTGCCGGAGCCGCTGCGCGGGGTGCTGATCAAGCACCGGGAGAAGCTCAAGTTCGCGGTCGTCGGCGCCACCACGTTCGTCATCGACAACGTCGTCTGGTACGCGCTCAAGCTCACCGTGCTCGAGGAGAAGCCGACGACGGCGAAGGCGTTCGCCATCGTGGTGGCCACCATCGTGTCCTACATCCTGAACCGGGAGTGGTCGTTCCGCACCCGCGGGGGCCGCGAACGGCACCACGAAGCGGCGCTGTTCTTCCTGGTCAGCGGTGTGGCGCTGGTGGTCAACCTGATCCCGCTGTTGATCTCGCGCTATGTGCTCGACCTCGAGGTGCCGCACGTGGCGCGGTGGGTTCAGGAGGTGGCCGACTTCACCGCCGGATCGATCATCGGCATGCTGCTGGCAATGGTGTTCCGGTTCATGGCGATGCGGAAGTGGGTCTTCCCGGACGAGTTGGGCGGCAGGCGCAACGACGTGACCTGATCACCGCGGATGGCCGCTTCTCAACGGCGGCTCGCTCAGATCGGTCGACTTCGGCACCAGCAGGAAGACGCTGAACGTGGCGGGCCGCGGCGAAGCGAGCTCCAGCCGTCCGCCGTCCGCCTCGGCCAGTGCCCGCGCCAGCGCCAGGCCGACCCCCGTGGATCCGACACCGGAGACGCCGCGGTCGAAGATGTGCGGCGCCAGGTCCTCGGGGACACCCGGCCCGTTGTCACTGACCGACACCACGACACTGCCGTCCCCGGCGCGCGCGGACAACGTGACGGTGCCCGCTCCGTGCCTGCTGGCGTTGTCCAGCAGGACACCGATGACTTCCCGCAGGCGGGCCGGGGTCGCACGGGCGATCAGGCCCGCCGGGATGCGCAGCTTCAAGCCGCGGTTCTTCGCGGTGAAGACCGGCCCCCAGTGGCCGGCGATCTCGCGCAGCTGCGCACCGACGTCGACCGGCTCCGCACCGGCTTCCCGCGCGGCGCGCGCGGCCGCGAGCAATTCGTCCAGCGCCGCGGTGAGCTGATCCGCCTGCTCCTGCGCCGCCCGGGCGTCCTCGACCACGTCGCTGTCCGAGTGCGCGGTCAGGGCGTCCAGGCGCAGCTGCAGCGCGGTGAGGCGGCTGCGCAGCTGATGGGACACGTCGCCGACGAACTGCCGCTCGCGGCGGATCAGCGCCGACAACGCCTCGGCCGACGCGTCCAGCGCCTCGGCGATCATGTCCAGCTCCTGCATGCTGTAGCGGGCGGCATCCGGCCGGAAGTCACCCGCGCCGAGCCTGGCCGCGCGGGCCGAGATGTTGCGCATCGGCCGGGCCAGCCTGCGGGCCGTCACGCCGGCCACCACCATGCCGGTGCCCACCGACAGGATCGCGAGCAACACCACCGCGATGGTGACCTGGGTCTGCCGCGTCCGTACCGGCTCGGCGGGGATGGTCAACTGCACCTGACCGCCGCCGCCGCCCAGGTTCGCCGTCTCCGCCAGCACCTCGCCCTGCGGTCGGTCGCCGTAGTGGTATTCCTGCCCGTCCTGGCCGCGCACCAGCAGGAACCCGTCTTCCGGGATGGCCAGCCGCACCTGGCGGGTGTCGATGACCTCACCTGCGGCGATCGTGTTGTCCAGACTCTTGGCGATGCGCTGCGCCCTGGTCGCCAGATCCTCTTTCGCCAGGCTGGACACCAGCTCCCACGCGGTGAATCCGAGCGGGATACCGAGCGCCGCTGCCGTGACCGCGACGGCCAACAAGATGGCGAGCAGGATGCGGCGATGCACGGGGCTAGTCTGGCCTCACTCGACGTTGAAGCGAAAGCCCACGCCACGCACCGTGGCGATGTGTTCGTTGTCCGCCGGCTGGGACCCCCTGGTGCCGCCCTTGCCGTCGATGTCCCCGGTGGCGATGGCGAGCTTGCGGCGCAGCCAGGAGATGTGCATGTCGAGCGTCTTGGTGGTCTTGGAGTCCAGGTCGTTCCACACCTCGGCGAGGATCTCCTCCCGGCTGACCACCTGGCCCGCGCGGCTCATCAGCACGCGTAGCAGTTCGAACTCCTTGTTGGCCAGCTGCACTTCGACCCCGTCGACGGTGACCAGCCGGGCGGCGAGATCCATCCGCACCCCGTTGGCCTCCAGCACCTCGGGGGCCTGCCTGCGCAGCAGCGCGCGAATCCGGGCCAGCAGCTCGGCCAACCGGAACGGCTTGGCCACGTAGTCGTCCGCGCCCGCGTCCAGACCGACCACGAAGTCGACCTCGTCGGTGCGCGCCGTGAGCATCAGCACCGGCAGCTCCGCGCCGCGCGCGCGCAGCCTGCGGCAGACCTCCAGGCCGTCCATCCTGGGCAGGCCGAGATCGAGCACGATGAGGTTCACCGGACGCTGCTGGGTCACCTCCAGCACACTCGGCCCGTCCGTGACGACCTCGACCACGTACCCCTCGCGGTCCAGCGCCCGCGACAACGGCTCGGCGATGGCGGGGTCGTCCTCGGCGAGAAGAACCATGCTCACGGCCATTACCATACGGCGACCTGTCGATTACGGCGTGCGAGGATCTCAGCGTGACACGCGCCTACACCGACGACATCGATCTGGCCAAGCGGCTCGCGGACGTCGCGGACGCCATCACCGTCCCCCGCTACACCTCCCGTGACCTCACGGTGCGCACCAAGCCGGACCGCTCTCCGGTCACCGACGCCGACCTGGCGGTGGAGGAGGCGATTCGCGGCGTGCTCGCCACCGAGCGACCGCAGGACGCCATCGCCGGTGAGGAAGGCGGAGGGTCGATCGGCGCGGGCCGCACGTGGGTGCTGGACCCGATCGACGGCACCAAGAACTTCCTGCGCGGCGTGCCCGTTTGGGCGACGCTGATCGCACTGGTGGACGACGGGAAGCCGGTGGTGGGGATGATCTCCGCGCCGCTGCTGGGCCGCCGGTGGTGGGCCGACGCGGGTGGTGGCGCCTGGGTCGCCGATCCGTCCGGCCAGCGGCGGTTGCGGGTCTCCGCGGTGGCTGAGCTGTCGGACGCCTACCTGTCGACCACGAACCTGAACACGTGGGACGAGTACCACTCCAAGCAGGCCTACCTCGATCTGGTCGCCGCCTGCTGGGAGAACCGGGCGATGGGGGACTTCTGGTCGCACTGCCTGGTCGCCGAGGGCGTGATCGACATCGCGGCCGAACCGATCGTGAATCCGTGGGACGTGGCGGCCGCGCAGATCCTGGTGACCGAGGCCGGTGGCCGGTTCACCGACCTGACCGGGGCCGAACGGTTCGACGGCGGCAACGCGCTGTCGACCAACGGGGTGCTGCACGACGCGGCGCTGCGGGTGTTGTCGTCAGGACTGGTCGACCGGTGACTTCGTCGGCTCGGGCTCGGGCAGCAACCCGACCGCGCCGCGGGCGACCTGCGACCACGCCAACCGCCCGAACAGGTAGTGGCAGGCCACCTGCTCGTTGGTGAAGCTGGCCCAGTCGTAGCGGTTGCCCTGCTCGCGCCAGAACACCTCCCAGGCGGCGACGGTCTTCTCCACGCCGGACTGCTCGTCCTCGACCACCCGGTCGGTGCGCAGCAGGCACCACGTGTTGTCCGCTTCCTTGCCGATCGAGATCACCTCGAGCGGCACGCCGATCGCGTCCAGCCAGCTCGGGAGTGACTCCATGTTCATGCGCTGCCTCCCGGTTGCTCCCCGGCGTCGGTGTCGGTGAGTTCGTCGGTGACGTCCCGCAGAAACCCGAGCACCACGAGGTCATCGGCGGGATAGACGGTCCGGAATCGTTCGGCGCCGCCCGGCTGACCGAACCACGGCGCCACGATGCCCCGCCACACCGGCAGCGGCCGCAGCACTGCGTAGCGCCGATAGCGGAGGTGCGGCCCGGGTGGCGGGAGGGATCGTTTGCGATACGCCGTGCCGTCCGGGTGGAAGACCCGCCCGCGTGGCTCGCCGAAGCGGTCGATGATCGTGCCGGGCTCGAGCAGCACGGGCACGCCGGGCTCGGCACAGCCCTCCGGAAAGGCTTCCCCGGGCGGCCAGGCGTACTCCAGCGGCTCACGGTCAGCTTTGACCAGGTAGCGGCGCTCCCATTCGGCTTCGTTCGAGTCCGCCAGCGGGTCGTAGTCGTCGAACAGCGGCGCGAGCGCAGGATGGTCCAGGTCGAGGCCGGGTGAGGCGGCCGCCCGCTCCGGCAACACCTCGGCGTCGTCGAAGACCGCCGACTCCGGGTGGTCGTGCGGCGGGAAGCGCAGCGCGGCTGGCGCATCCGCTTCTCCGGTCGGGATCGGCAGCTGGCGGCTCGGCTCGCTGGTGGCCTTGGGCAGGTGGCCGATCGGGAACATGTGGACCCGGAACAGTGCCACGATGGTGGCCCGGTCCTTGCGCGGCGTGCCGTAGGTGGGTTGTTCCGGCGCGGGCCGTGGTTGCGGTTCGGGTTGCGGTGGCGCGACGCCGGACTGCTGGCCGCGCGCCGGCACGTTCGGCGCCTGCGATGCCCCTGCCGTCCAGGCTGCCGGGGGCGGTGTGCCGGGACGTGCTGCCGGGTTGCCGCCTGCGGCCACCCGGGCGATGCCACCGGCCTGCCTTCCGGGTTGTTGCCCTGCTTGGGACGGGTCGCCGCCGACCACGCCGGGCATCGCGGGTGGCGGGGCACCACCGGGCGCCGGCATGGGCTGGCCGATCGGCCCCGCAGCGGGTGGCAGGGGTCCGCCCACCGGCGGTGCGGGCGGCTGGGCCATCGGCGGCACACCACCGTCGACGAATCCGGCCAGCGACGTCTGACCTTGGGGTTGCGGCGGCATCGGGACGCCAGTGCGTGGGGTGGGCGCCTCCATCCATGCCGGGAGCCGGTTGCCCATCGGCGGGGTCAGCGCGTCCGGTCCGCCATCGGGGACCGGTCCCCCGGTGTGCGGTACGGCCTCGGAGATGTCACCTCGAGCTTCCTCGACATGCTCGCGGAGACCCTCGACGCCTTCGCGCACGTTGTCCGGAACGCGATCTGCGTGCCCGGGCGCGTGGCCCCGGACATCCTCAGCGTCTTCAAGAACTTCGGCGCGGATGTCTCCGGCGGCTTCGTGCACGGCGTCCCGGGGGTGCTCGACACCTTCGCGCACGACGTCCCCGGCGTGCTCGACACCTCCGCGCACG
>Ga0310826_100690_pt1 | contig 27827 bp, 25 predicted proteins | sample WT_ome_FD_201306 | JGI IMG/M metagenome (GOLD analysis project Ga0310826, IMG submission 201306) | Sorghum-adapted microbial communities enriched on wild type (WT) sorghum from Joint BioEnergy Institute, Emeryville, California, United... ... | reverse complement strand
GTCTGTGAAGACTGGTGCCTGGCGCAGCACTGGGACGGTCTGACCCTGGCCAAGGTATGACCGCGGTGTCTTTCGTTCGATTTGTCGACCGGTACCGGTGCTGTGCCGTGGCGCGTGCCGGTCAGACGGATCTGACCTGATAGGAGCCTGGCCTAGAAGCCCCGTCACAGACCTGTCGCTCCGCCCGACCGGCCCGCCCAACCCGATGAACGGGCTGACGGGTAAGGAGCACTCCCAGCATGACCACATCTCACACCGCTGTCATCGGTGGGGTCGATACCCACAAGCACACGCACTACGCAGCGGCGATCGACACCAACGGGCGACTGCTCGGCCACCAGCAGTTTCCCGCCACCGATTCCGGATACGAACGGCTACGGGCCTGGGTCGCTTCGCACGGCCCGATCCACGCGATCGGCGTGGAGAGCACAGGCTCCTACGGTGCGAACTTGACCAGGTCCTTGACTAAGGCCGGCCTGCGGGTGATCGAAGTGAACCGGCCGAACCGCTCAGCTCGACGGATGGACGGCAAGTCCGACCGGCTGGACGCCGAACAGATCGCCCGCTCGGTGCTAGGACTGACCGCCACGGCCACACCAAAATCGAAATCCGGCGTTGTCGAGGCCATCCGTGCCCTGCGGGTGACCAGAGCCAGTGCCGTCAGGTCACGAACCCAGGCGTTCAACACCCTCCTCGGTATCGTGGTCTGCGCGCCGTCACCGCTACGAGACGAGCTCGTCGGGCTGACCAAGCGAACCCTGGTCAACCGATGCCTGCAACTACGGCCCGAAACCGACGACCTCCGCAAACTAGCCGCCGAGCCCGAACGGCTCCTACTGGCCAGCGTGATGACCGCCCTTCACGATCTCGCGCAACGCTGCAAGACACTGGACGCGGAAATCAAGGCCCTCAACAAGCAGATCCAAGCCCTGGTCAACCTCGCGGCTCCTCGACTCGTCGACCTGTTCGGCGTTGGCGTCGAACTCGCCGGGCAATTCCTGATGACCGCGGGCGATAACCCCGAGCGCATCCGTAACGAGGCCGCCTTCGCCAAGCTCTGCGGCGTTGCACCCCAACCAGCCAGCAGCGGCCGCACGACCGGCCGTCACCGACTCAGCCGCGGCGGGGACCGCGCCGCCAACAGTGCCCTCTACATCGTCGCCATCGTCCGAATGCGCCACCACGCACCAACCCGCGCCTACGTTGAACGCCGAACCGCCGAAGGCCTCAGCAAACGCGAGATCATCAGATGCCTCAAACGCTACATCGCACGAGAGATCTACGCCGCGCTAACGACGCCCGCAAGACCGCCAGCCCGACCGGACAGCTGCTTGACAACATAGGAGCATCGAACGCTTCCACCGCACCCTGCTCCAAGAGTGGGCCTACGCCCGCCCCTACACCAGCGAAACCGCCCGCCAACGCGCCTTCCCCCGCTGGCTACACATCTACAATCATCACCGGCCCCACACCGCACTCGGCGGCAAACCACCAGCCACCCGTGTCACCAACCTCCCGGGACAGCACATCTAGGCCGCATTCGGCCGGTCGCCTCTTGCTCCGCGGCGAGGCTCCCTATGCCTCGCGGAGACCCGATGGCTCGGCCGGTCGCCTCTTGCTCCGCGGCGAGGCTCCCTATGCCTCGCGGAGCTCCTCGATTTCGTCTCCCGCCCCGATGGCCATGCAGACCTCGGCGGTGATGTCGCTGGCCCGGAGGTCCTCGTTGGTGCACAGCGCGAGCAGACGCGGGGCGCTCACACCGAGGTCGACGAGCAGCGCCGGGTCGCCGACCGGTTCGGCGATGCCGGGATCGCCCGGGTCGGCTGCTCCCATCAGTGGTTCGTCGTCCGGCGACGCCGGTGAGGTCAACTCGGCGTCGATCTCCACGGCCGAACGCGGCTGGTCGCCGAGAAGCAGGGCCCCAACGCGCGACTGCTCGGCGAAGGCGGCGTCCGAACCGAACACCCGCGGGTCCTCGCCCTTGTCCAGGCGCATGATCGCCAGGTACTCGTCGTCCGACTCCAGGAAGAGCAGGGAGACGTCGGCGGTGGGATCGACGTCTCGCAGCCGGTCGGCGACGTCCTCGCCGTCGGCGGCGTCGGCGAGCGAGATCGGCAGGGCGCTCCAGTGGCCATCCGAGCGGACCACAGCGGCGGCGAAGTAGGGCACGTCTCCTCCAGACCGTCTACAGTGGCCAGCCGAGCGTGAGCCAGCGCAGCGCGGCGATCCCCGCGGTCACGCTCCCGCCGAACGCCGTGGCCGCCGCCACGCCCACGGCCGCACCCCGGTCGCCGTAGCGCAGCAGCAGCCCGGCGACCGCCGACGCGACCGCCACCGCCATCACCATGAGCAGCAACAGGCCGCGCATCGAGGTGGCGAAGAGGGCGATCAGCACCTGCCAGGCCACCGTCAACACGGCCCCGGCGGCGACGGCGGGAAGCCGAGCGGGGTGGGGCTCCCGGAACGTCGGACGACGCGGACGCGACGGGAACAACCCGGACGGTGCGGCCGACTGCACGCCCCACAGGCTAGCCACCGGACCGGCTGCGGGCGGCCGGTTCCGCCGGATTCGCTCCGCGGGCGTTCGGTCACGGAACGGCCGGACCAGTATGGTGATCGTCGTGAACGTCGCGGTCATCGGGATGGGGCTCATCGGGGGTTCGCTGATGCGGGCCCTCGCCGCGGCCGGCCACTGGGTGATCGGCTACGACCTCGACCCGGCGACGCGGGCGATGGCCCGCACCGGCGCGGCCCAGGCACCACCGAGCGCACGCTGGCAGGTATCGGCGTCGGTGGCCGACGCGGTGGCCAACGCCGATCTCGCCGTCATCGCGACCCCGCTCACCGCGGCCGCGCAGGTGCTCGACCAGATCGCCGGGGCCGGCTTCACCGGTCTGGTCACCGACGTCATCTCCGTTAAGCAACCGGTCCGCGAGCTCGTGGCCCGGCGGCTGCTCCTCAACCCGACCCATCCGCGGCTGCGTCCGCCGGCCGAGAAGCTGCGGTTGGCCGGCTACGTGGGCGGGCACCCCATGGCGGGTAAGGAGAGCACCGGGTTCGCCGCGACCGACCCCAACCTCTTCAACGGGTGCGCCTGGGTGCTGTGCCTGGAGGAGGACACGAACCTCGACGACTGGCTCACCGTGGCCCGGCTGATCACCGGCCTGAACGCGCGCGTGGTGCCGACGACCGCCGAGGACCACGACCGAGTGGTCGCCGCAGTGTCCCACGTACCCCATCTGCTCGCGGTGGCGCTCACCAGCGCGATCGGCGACCCCTTGGCCAGCACACTGGCCGCCGGCTCGTTCCGCGACGGCACCCGGGTCGCCAGCAGCCCGCCCGACCTGATCGGCGCCATGTGCGGCGGCAACGCCGGCCCCGTGCTCGATTCGCTCGACGCCGTGCTGGCCCAGCTCGAGGAGGCCCGGGCCGCGCTGGAGTCCTCCAACCCGGTCGCCGCGATCCGCCAGTGGGCCGCGCCGGCCCACGCCGCGCGCACGAAGTGGCCGCGCGGCTGGGGCGAGCCGCATCAGATTCCGGCGACGCCGGAGAGCCTGATCGCGTTGGGAGACAAGGGAGGCTGGGTGACCGCCGTCTCGCCCGACGGCCGTACGGTCACCGTCGCCTATCCTGTGTAGCCCCACATGTCAGGAAGGACGCCCTCCTGGTCATTAGGCGTCAAGCGGGCGTCCTTCCTGACACGAAGTAGGCTCGCCGGCATGGCAGTACCGCGGGACCCCGTCGCCGACCTGCGGCGCATCGCCTTCCTGCTCGAGCGGGCGGGCGAGGCCACCTACCGGGTGCGGGCGTTCCGCGGCGCCGCGGCCGTGGTGGCCACGATGTCGGCCGAGGAGCTCGCGGCCCGGGCGGCCGCCGGCACGCTCACGAAGGTGAAAGGGCTCGGCGAGGTCACCGCCCGATGCGTGGCCGAGTCACTGCGCGGCGAGGAACCGGTGTACCTGCGCCGCCTGGAGGCGACCGAGGGGACCGACATCGGCGAGGCGGCGGCCGCGATCCGCAAGGCGCTGCGCGGCGACTGCCACAGCCACTCCGACTGGTCCGACGGCGGGTCGCCCATCGAGGACATGGTGAGCACGGCGATCGCGCTGGGCCATCGGTACCTCGTGCTCACCGACCACTCCCCCCGCCTCACGGTCGCCCGGGGCCTCTCCGCGCAGCGCCTACGGGAGCAGATCGAGGTGGTCGCGGCCATCAATGCTGCCCTCGACGAGACCGGAACGGACTTCCGCCTGCTGACCGGCATCGAGGTGGACATCCTCGCCGACGGGTCGCTGGACCAGGACGACGAGCTGCTCGCCCAGCTCGACGTGGTGGTCGGCTCCGTCCACAGTGGCCTCCGGGACGACGCCGACACCATGACCCGCCGGATGCTGCGGGCCGTGGCGAACCCGCACCTGGACATCCTCGGGCACTGCACCGGTCGCAAGCTCGTCACCGGCACCCCGGGCAGCGACCGCGCGCACGCCCGGAACGGCCGGGCCGCGAAAGGACGACCGGAGAGCACCTTCGACGCGGCCGCCGTGTTCGCGGCCTGCCGGGACCACGGCAAGGCCGTCGAGATCAACAGCCGGCCGGATCGCCTGGACCCGCCCAAGCGCCTGCTGCGCCAGGCGTACGAAATGGGCTGCCTGTTCGCCATCGACTCCGATGCCCACGCGCCGGGCCAGCTCGACTGGCTGGGCAACGGCTGCGAGCGCGCCGCCCTGTGCGGCGTCGAGGCCGAGCGCATCGTCAACACCTGGCCGCTGGAGGAGCTGCTCGCCTGGACGGCCGGCCACGCAGCCGGGAACCAGGGATAACCCGCGTGTCGGCCCCATACGTGCGGCCCGGCCGCGGGTAACCCGGTTCGCGATGCGGAACCCATGGGCTAGCCTCGCGGAGTGGGACACGTAGACACAATCGCCGACCGTTACGTCGACGAATGGGCGGCCCTGGACCCCATCGGCGCCACCTACGTTGGCATCGCCGGGCATGACGACCGGCTCACCGACTTCTCTCCCGAAGGCTACGCGGCCCTGGCCGAGCTCGACCGCCGGACCCTGGCCCAGCTCGCCCAGGTCACGCCGGCCGACGAGCGCGAGCGGGTGGCGCTCGAGGCCATGACGGAGCGCCTCGGGCTCGCGCTGGAGATGTACGAGGCCGGGCTGGTCACCAGCGAGGTCAGCGTGATCTCGGGCGCGCTGCACGCCGTACGGTCGGTCTTCGACCTCATGCCCATCGGCGGCGAGGAGGCCACACGCAACATCGCCCAACGCCTGGCCGCCGTACCCACCGCGCTCGCCCAGGCCCGCCGGACGCTGCTCGAGGCAGCCGCCCACGGGCATGTCGCGGCACGGCGGCAGATCATCGAGGTGGCCAAGCAGTGCGACACGTGGGTCGACCCGGCTCAGGACGACTTCTGGCCCAAGTTCGCCCGCCGGGTCGTCGCCGAACCCGGCCTCCCGGAGACGCTCCGGGCCGAGGTGGAGCGCGGAGCCGAGGCCGCGCGAGCGGCCACCGTGGACTTCGCCCGCTTCCTGCGCGAAGAGCTCGCCCCGCTCGGCCGCGAGCGCGACGCGGTGGGCCGGGAGCACTACAGCCTCGCCTCGCGGTACTTCCTCGGCGCCGCGATCGACCTCGAGGAGACCTACGCCTGGGGCTTCGCCGAGCTGGCCCGCATCGAGTCGGAGATGCGGTCGGTGGCGGACAAGATCGTCCCGGGGGGAACGGTCCGCGAGGCCATCACCGCCCTCGACAACGACCCGGCCCGCCGGATCGTCGGCAAGGAGGCGTTCCGCGACTGGATGCAGGCGCTGGCCGACCGGGCCATCAACGACCTGCACGGCACCCACTTCGACATCCCCGAGCAGGTACGGCGGATCGAGTGCTGCATCGCGCCGACCTCGGACGGGGCGATCTACTACACGGGACCGAGCGAGGACTTCAGCCGTCCCGGCCGCATGTGGTGGGCGGTGCCCACCGGCGTGGACTCCTTCGCCACGTGGAAAGAGGTCACCACCGTCTACCACGAGGGCGTCCCGGGCCACCACCTCCAGGTCGGACAGACGGCCGTCCGGGCCGACCAGCTCAACCGCTGGCAGCGGCTGATCTGCTGGTGCTCCGGGCACGGCGAGGGATGGGCGCTCTACGCCGAGCGGCTCATGGACGAGCTCGGGTACCTCGATGACCCGGGCGACCGGCTGGGGATGCTCGACTCGCAGGCCATGCGGGCCGCCCGGGTGGTCGTGGACATCGGGATGCATCTGGAGCTTCCGATCCCCGACAACATGCTGGGCGACGTCGACGGCCGTACGGCCTTCCACCCCGGCGAGCGGTTCACCCCCGAGCTGGGCTGGGAGTTCATGCGGGCGCACTGCAGCACCCCGGACGAGAACCTCCGCTTCGAGCTGAACCGCTACCTCGGCTGGCCGGGCCAGGCGCCGTCGTACAAGGTGGGCGAGCGGATCTGGCTGCAGGCCCGGGCGGACGCTCAGGCGCGTAAGGGGGCCGCGTTCGACCTGAAGGCCTTCCACCGGGCGGCTCTCGACCTCGGCAGCATCGGCCTCGACCCGCTCCGGGCCGCCCTGGACCGGCTGTAGCGGTCGCCGCGTTCAGCCCAGCCGCCGCTGGTCGGGGCCGGACGTACCCGGCCCCGACCGCCGGCGCGGTGAGGCCGAGCCGGGCGTCAGGGGCAGGTGTGCCGGTAGCGGCGGTCGGGCAGGTGCAGGGCCCACTCCTCGGGCGTCATGCCCCGACCGGCGATCCGGCAGGCCAGCGCGATGAGGGCCGGGTCGTTGTCCGGTGTGGACGCCAGCGCCGTGCCGACGCCGCGGCCGCCGGTGAGGTCGAAGGCGAGGACGGCGCCCGAGCCGCCGATGGTGTAGAGGGTCCGGCCGTCGGCCGCGAACCGGACCGCCGTCATGGGCGCCGGGCCGGCCGTGAAGCTGTGCAGCGGCGAGAGCGTGGACAGGCTCCACACCACGGCCGCGCCGTCGGAGCCCACCGTGGCGAAGCTCGACCCTTCCGGCGCCCAAGCCGCGGCGAGGACCTGGTCGCGGTGCGCGGTGACCGACCGGGGCGTGGGCGGCTGGTTGCTCACCGGGGCTCCGTCGGCGGTGGCCCCGTTGACTGCGGCCCCGTCGTCGGCCGAGTCCCGATCGTCCGCTGAGGCCGGACCGACCGCCGGAACCCTGACCAGATCCCACACCTGCACCACCGAACCGGCCGCGGTGAGCAGCATTCCGGCGTCGGCCGAGAAGGCCAGCGGGGTGACCGCCCCGGGCAGGACACGCGTCGTACCGTCGGCCACGGTCAGGACGGTGGTCGATCCGCCGATGCCGAAGGCCACCCTCGAGCCGTCCGGAGCGACCACGACCGAGTCCACTGGGGACGTCGGGAGTTGGTACGTCGTCGACGGAGTCCGCGCGTCGATGTTCCAGGCCGCGGCCGTGGTCGGGGCCTGCGGATCGCGCCCGTGGTGGGCCAGCACCAGCGTGACGCCGTCGGCCAGGAGACCGCCCCCGGACCCCGGCCAGACGTGGCCGAACGCCGTACCGGTCGGTTTCCGGCTCGCCACGTCCCACACGACGATGCTCGCCGCCTCGGCGCCGTCAGGCGTCGGGTCGCTACCCCAGCTCACCAGACGCCGCCCGTCCGGGGTGAAGCTCAGCCCGATCACCGGGCCGTGGCCGGGATACTCCACTGTGGCCACCGGGCTCAGGTCGTCGCCCCGCAGCAGCAGGATCGGCCCGTCGGCCGTCCCGGCGGCCACGGTGGTGCCGTCGGGGCTGACCGCGAGCGCGGTCACGTTCGAGCCGGCCATGGTCAGCAGGTCGGGCGTGCGCTGCAGCACCGAGCGCACGACCTCGGTCTGGGCGCCGTCGAGCCGGGCCGCGGCGATGGCGAGCAGCAGCGATTCGCGCAGATCGGTCTCGACCACGGCCTGCACGCCGAGCCGGGTGGCGTCCGCGCGCTGGGCCCGGGCGGCCGTCTGGACCTGCATGACCACCGAGACGACCGCGATGGCGGTGGCGAGCAGGGCCAGCGCCGTCGTGCCCGCGACCCACCGCCACAGCAGCAGCATGCGCCGCTTGCGACGGGTCTCGGCGGCGAGCATGGCCCGCTGGCTGGCCGCGAGGAAGTCACGCTCCACCGTGGACAGCTCGCTGGAGTGGCGGTCGGCCCAGTCCAGCATCGTGACCAGGCGGGCGCCCCGGTAGAGGATGCCGGCGTTGCGCCCGCCCCCGGCCCAGGCCTCGGCGGCCCACCGCAGGTGCCGGCGCAGGTTCCTCTCCGCGGCCGTGTCGTCGAGCGCCTCACGCAGCCGGGGCCACTCGGTGAGCAGGCAGTCATGCCGCAGGGTCACCGTGTCGATCTCGGGGCTGACCGTGACCAGCCCGCCGGCCGCGAGCACCTCCAGCGCGGGCAGCGCCCCGCCGCCGGCCCGGGCCAGCAGCTCGCTCAGGTTGGCCCGGGTCCGCACCGGGATGCGGTCCTCGGTCAGGGTGCACATGCCGGCGAGCAGGGCACGGGCGGCCGACCGGGCCTGAGGGCTGGGCAGTCCGGCGTAGACCGACTCGGCGTAGGCGGCGACGGCGTCGGCGAGCCCCGGCCCGGCCTGGTAGGCGGCGAGCGTGAGCGTCGTGCCGGTGCGCGTGTGCCACAGCTCCCGCAGCGTCACCGCGAGGTGGGTCAGGCCACCGTGCCCGTCCTCCACCTCGGCGATGAGTCGCTCCACCAGCCCGGGCTCGACCTCGAGCCCGGCGATCTCGGCCGGCCGTACGATCGCGCGGCGCAGCTCGTCCTCGGTCATGGGCGTGACCGGCACCAGGTTCGCCGCGATCAGGTCGGCCAGCACGGGATGGCGCGCGCAGTGCCGGTAGAAGTCCGAGCGCAGGCTGATCAGCACCCGGCCGGTCTCGGTGGCCGCGAGCAGCGCCTCCACGAACTCCTCGCGCTGCCGCTCGTCGAACAGGACGAAGATCTCCTCGAACTGGTCGACCACGAGCAGCGTGGGCGCCGTCTCCTCCTCGTCCACCACGGGATCGGCCACCGCGCTCGCGCCGGGCAGGGCCGTGCCCCGACCGCCGGCCGCCCCGAAGGCCGACGCGGTCGATCCGGGCACCAGCACATCGACGGCGGGCGTCCGCGTCACGGGCAGGCGCAGCGCCGGCAACCCGGCCGTCGGGGTGAGCCCGGTGATCGCACGAGTCGAGCTGGCAGCCGACGTGGGCAGCGACCCGCCCGGCAGGGGGCCGGTCGGCAGGATCCCGTCGCGATGTCCCAGGCCCGCCGGCGTCTCGGGCACCTCCGGCGTCTCCGCCGGTGGGCTCGGCGGCGGGGAGGACTCGGCCGGCTCGCCGCCGTCGGGCGATTCCGTCGACGCCACGAAGTCGGGCACCTGGTCGTCGTCGGTCTGGTCGGCCGTCTCGGTCGCATCGCCCGGTACCGGCGTCGCCGAGTCTGCCGTCGTCAGCGGAAGCAGCGCGGTCGGCGTGACCAGCGGGTTGGAGCGGGCCAGCTCCACCGGTACGGTCGGCGTGGGCCGCGGCGGCGGGGCCATCAGGTCGGCCAGGGCACCGCCCATTGTGGACGGCGTCACCACCACCTGACGCCACCGGCTGGAGTCGGGCAGCACCCCCGCGGCGATCGCGGGCAGCACCCCGGCCCGCAGCAGGGACGTCTTTCCGGTGCCGGCGTCGCCGACGAGCGCCAGCAGCGGCGCCTCGACCAGTCGGGCCAGCACCTCGGCCACGAGCCGCTCCCGGCCGTGGAAGAGCTCGACATCGCCCGGGCCGAAGCCGTTCAGGCCCGGGTACGGGCAGCCGGGGGGACGGACGGTCGGGCGCAGCGCCCGGGCGCGGGCCCGGACGTGGGCGAGCTCCAGAGCGCCGGTCACGACCTCGTCGCGCAGCGCCGCGAGCGTACGTCGGGGCTCGGCCGAGTCGGCCACGGCGCGGTCGATGCGCCGGCCCGCCCGGGCGAAGGCCCACTCGCTGGCCGCGCGGTGCACCTTCGCCGGCACTCCGCCGGTGTTCAGCATGGCGGCGACCGCGGCCTTCTCCGACGCCGTGGGCGCGTAGATGCGGACGATGTCAGTGATGGCCGCATCGTCCAATGGAGACAGCACAAGCTTCGGTACGTTGGCGAGGTCGCCGACGCGCACCCGGTCGCGACAGGTCACGAATGTGGCCACGGGGCGGGTCATCACCGACCGGACGAAGTTGGTGACCCGGGTGACGTCCTCGTGCGGCGCCCGGTCCAGGTCCTCGACGATGACGACCGTGAGCCGATCGGGCTCGGCCATGTGGCTCTCTAGACCGCGCGCGTCGGCCCGCCAGTACCGGATGACCGCCCCGCGCTCGGCCGCGCGCTTGGCCACCTCGGCGATGACCCGGGTCTTGCCCATGCCGGGCGTCCCGACGATGAGCCGGGTCTGGGCTCGCCGCGTGGCCGCGAGGTCCATGGCGGCGCACAACCAGTCGACCTCCTGCTCCCGGCCTACACACGGGGGCGCGGTGATGGCCAGCGCCGCCGGCACCTCGGTGGGCTGCAGCGGCTCCCCGAACAGCCGCGGATCGCGGTCAAGGACCGCCTCCTCGGCCGCCCGCAGCTCGGCACCGGGCTCCACATTGAGGCGCTGGGCGAGCTGCTCGACCGCCTTGCGGTAGACGGCCAGGGCGTCGGAACGCCGGCCCAGCCGCACCAGCACGGTCATGAGGTGCGCCCACAGGCGCTCGCGGTGCCAGTACTCAGTGGTGAGCGCCTGCAGGTCGGACAGCAGGGTCGCCGGGACGCCCGGGGCGTGCAGGGCCAGCAGAGCGTCCACTCTGTACTCCATGGCGGACAGACGCAGCTCCTCGAGCCGCTTCGCCTCGGTCCGCAGAAACGACAGCTGTTCGCCGAGTTCCCCGGTGACCGAGTCGTCCGGCTCGACGTAGCCCTCGTAGGCGGCGCCGCGCCACAGTTGCAGGGCCGCGTCGAGCTGGCGCAGGGCCAGGGCGGGCTGGCCGACGGCGAGAGCTCGGCGACCGTCGGCCAGCAACCGCTCGAAACTCAGAATGTCGACATTGGATGGATGGATCGCGAGGACGTAGCCGGAGGGCAGCGTCACGACCACGCTCGTCGGGTCCACATTGGGCGCCACCGCGGTGAGCGCCTTGCGCAGCCGCGCCACGATCGACGCGACCTGGCTCTCGCAGTCCTCCGGCGGCTGGCTGCCCCACAGGACCGCTACGATCGTCGCCGTGCTGACCTCTTCGCACGGGGTGCGAGCGAGCAGGGCGAGCAGGGTACGGGTCGGACCCGAGACCTCGACCGGAACCCCGTCGTAGCACAGCTCGACCGGCCCCAGCACGTTCAGCCGCCACGCGCCATCGACCGCAGTCTTTGTCGCGGGTCGCTGCTCGGTTAACGTCATGGCTTCAGGGGTGCCCCGGAGGGGCCGGGGCACGCCATCCCTCCCCAGGTGATTGGAAGTCGTGCTCGTCTCTGTGTGACTGACCGGGTGGTGGCCGCCTGGCGGTCGTCGCCCGGACCGCCGGCGCTGATGGATTACCCGCGTCAACCGCTCGCACTCGGGTGCCGGTGGCGGGGAAGATCTGGGTGCCTGGCCGGATCGCGGGTGGTCAGTCGAACCCGCCGTCGGTACAGGACAGTGGCAGCATACACCGTCCCTGATGTCTAGAGAACAGACAAGTTTCGGCACTTGGCTATCGGTCGGACTGTGCATGGTCCGACACGAGGACGTCGCTCGGCTCGGCCGGCGCCGCCCCCGACCCCGCGTCGGGCCGCCCGGCTGGCGACTCGGCCGGCCCCGAATCAGGGCCGTCCGACGAGCCGGTGCGGCTGAGCCCGGCCACCGCGGCGAGCACGAGAACACAGCCGACCGTGCCGCCGACCCCGAGCCGCTCGCCGAGGAGGATGGCGGCGAGCACGGCCGCGGTGACCGGCTCGAGCAGGGTCGCGATGACGGCCGAGCCGGCCGGCACCGTCCGTAGCCCGGCGTAGAAGGACATGTAGGCCAGAGCCATCGTCATCACGCCGAGGTAGAGGATCCACGCCCACGCACGGGGCGCGTGGGGGTACAGCGGACCGCCCACGGCCACCGCGAGGGGAACCAGGGCCAGCGCGCCGATCGTCGTGGTCGCAGTCGTTACGACGAGCGGGGCGGCGGCCCGGCTCAGGCTCGAACCGGCCCGGGTCGCCACCGCGTACGTGATGCCCGATGCGCATGCCTCGATCGTGCCGAGCACGGGGGCCGAGCCGCCGGTGCCGTGCCCGGCCGCCAGGCTGACCAGCACGAGACCGGCGACCGCGGTCAGGAGGACCACGACGTCGGCCAGGGTCCGGCGGCGCGCGCGGCCCGCCTCCGGGACCAGGAACAGCAGGACCGGGGCCAGTCCGAGCGAGACCATCGTGGCCACGGTGACGCCCGCGTGGGTCACAGCGGCGAAGTAGAAGACCTGGTACGCCGCCGTCGACAGGGCCACGGCCACCACCCGGCGCGGCGAGCGCCGCAGCAGCCCGACGACGGCGCCCGCGCTCCGGAGAACGAGAACCCCGCCCGCCAACGCGACCGCCGCGACGACCAGCCGCCAGGCGCTGATGGTCAGGGGGTGCATCGGCTCGGTCTGACGGATCGCCTGCACAGACAGGCCACCCGTACCCCACAGAACGCCCGCGAGGCAGACCTGGATCAGCGCAATACGAGGAGAGAGAGCCGAGAACAGAGAAGACGTACGAGACGAAGACATGAGACACGCGCTCCTTGAGGACGCTTGACCGAAAGACAGGAACTGGCGTTTTCGGAGCGCGCCAACGAGCGCGACGGCTCAGTCGAACCGACGCCGCGACGGGGGCCCGCTCCGGTCAGACGACCGGAGGCGGAAGAACGAGCGCAAGCCGCGGACGAGGCATACCGGGGATCGTAACGGCTCGCCCCGGCTTGAGCGAACCGCCGTTTCGACGTCCGGCCCCGGGACGAGCCGTGAGATCCGCTACACCGGCCGGACCAGCGGACGCGCGTCGGCACGCCGACGCCTGGCCCGGCGTACCGACGTCCACGCCTACGCCGGCGCGTCCCCGTCAGCCAGACCACGCCACCGGGAGCTGGTGGCGACGGTGACGAGCCGGTGGGTGGCGCGGGTCAGCGCCACGTAGAGCAGCCGGATGCCCACGGTGGCGGCCGGCCGCGGGCTCGCCGTCACCGGCCCCGCCGTGGCCTCCGCGGCATCCGTCACGCCATCCCATTCGCCGACGATCTCGTCGGGCGCCACCACGACCACGCCGTCGTACTCCATGCCCTTGGCCCGCATGGCGTCCACCACCTGCACACGGGAGCCGCCCCGCCCGGCCAGCCGGGCGACGACCGCGTCGCGCCGGGCGGTCGGGGTCACGACGCCGACGCGTCCCTCCACCTCGCCGAGCAGCCGCGACACGGCGTCGACGACGGTGGCCTCGACCTCGTCCGGTGCCACGACCCGGTGCTCGGGCGCGGCCCCGGTGGTGCGGACCGCCCGCGGCAGATCGGCGTCTGGAACGGCCCGTCGCACCACCGACGCGGCGAAGTCGAAGATCTCGGCCGAGTTGCGGTAGTTCGTAGTGAGGTGAAAGCGGCGGATCTTCTTGCCCCGCAACGCCTCCTGGCGGGCCCGGTGAGCCTCGTCGGGGTCCGGCCAGGCCGACTGCGCGGCGTCGCCCACGATGGTCCATCCGGCCTGCCCGCCCCGCCGGGCCAGCATGCGCCACTGCATCGGCGAGATGTCCTGGGCCTCGTCGACCAGCACATGGGCGTAGCCGTCGTAGTTCTCGGGGCGGGGTGGCCGGGCCGGAGCGCTGAAGTACCGCTCGGTCACAGTGGACAGTTCCGGGACGTCGTCACCGATCTGATCGATGCCGATCCTGGACGCCTGACGACGCCGGGGCGGCTTGGGTGGCTCGCCGAGCAGCACCCGCAGCTCGTCCACCAGCGCCACGTCGGCCACGGACAGCCCGGCGCTGGGATCGTCCGCGCCGACCGACGCCCACGAGCGCGCGAGCGCGCGGATGTCCTCCTCGGACAGCCAGTCGCCGCCCGCGTCCCGGACCCGGTCCGGGTCGGCCAGCCAGCCGAGCACCTCCACGGGCCGCAGCACCGGCCACCATGCCCGGGCGAACGTCTCGAACTCGGGCCGCCCGTAGATCTCGGTGGAGAACGCCTTCGTGGTCCAGGCCACCCCCGCCGGCCGCTTGTGCCACAGCGCGATGGCGAGCTGGCGCCGGGCCTCGGGCCCACCCGGGTTGGGCTGGGGCACGATCTCGTGCAGGCGACGCCGGACGGCGGCGAGGTCGTCGGCGTCCAGGCGCAGCACCTCGCCGGCGTACACGATCCGCAGCGAGGTCGGCACGCCGGGCGGCTCCTGCCGGACCACCCGCTGCAGGAATCGGCGCATGCGCAGTGACCCCTTGAGCGTGGCCAGCCGCGGGGGATCCAGGCGGTCCGTGGTGATGCCGTCGACGACCTCGCCGAGCGCCCGCAGCTCGACGGTCTCCTCGCCGAGCGAGGGCAGCACGCGGTCGACGTACGCCATGAAGACCGGCGACGGCCCCACCAGCAGCACGCCGGCGCCCTCGTAGCGGCGCCGATCCCGGTAGAGCAGGTGCGCGGCGCGGTGCAGTGCCACCGCGGTCTTGCCGGTGCCGGGGCCGCCCTCGATGATCGTCACGCCGCTGGCCGACGCCCGGATCACCTCGTCCTGCTCACGCTGGATGGTGGTGACGATGTCGCGCATCCGGTCGGTCTTGGCCCGGGCCAGGGTGGCCAGCAGCGCGCCGTCGCCCACCGCGGCGATCCCCTGTTCCGTCGCCGCCTCAAGATCCAGCAGGTCGTCCTCGATGTCGACGACCCGCGGTCCGGAGCACCGGATGACCCGTCGGCGGACGACGTCCTGGGGGTCCTCGGCGGTCGCCTGGTAGAACGGGGCCGCCCCGGGCGCCCGCCAGTCGATCACGAGCGGCCGGTGTTCTTTATCACGCAGTCCCAACCGTCCTATGTGGCGCGTCTCACCGTTACGAAGATCCAGTCGACCGAAGACGAGCCCTTCGTACTCGCTGTCGAGGGTGCGCAGGCGCAGGGCCGCGTGGTACACCATGGCGTCCCGCTCGACCAGCGACCCCGGGGTCCGGGCCCGGGCCAGCCGGAACCCCTCGCGCTGCAACCGTTGGGCCTGCTCACGCAGCTCTTCGAGGCGGGCGTAGACCCGGTCGACGTGCCGCTGCTCCGCCGCGATCTCGGACTCGCGGGTCGATTCGGAGCCCGCCGGATCGGTGGGCCGAAAGTCTGACACCGGTGTGGGTGCCCCCTTCTGAGCGAAACGTGGCCGTCGGAAAAGCGTACGCGGGCTGTCTGCGTCGAATTACCACCACGCCCGTTATCACGTTTGCCGGCGGTCGACCACCCACCTACCTTCTCTGGCCGGCCGACCCACCGGTCCCGGCCGTCCCACCAGACGAGGAGGCACGTCTTATGTCGACCATTCAATCCCCGACGCTGACCGCCGACGAGTACGCCGAGAAGCTGTTCCAGTCGTCGGTGGCGTTCATCGACGTCATCGCCGCGTATCTCGGCGATCGACTCGGCTGGTACCGCGCCTTAGCCAGCGGCCCGGCCACCCCCGAGGAGCTCGTGGCTCGCGCCGGTGGCTCGGCCCGGTACGCCCGCGAATGGCTCGAGCAGCAGGCCACCAGCGGTGTGCTCTCCGTCGACCCGGACGGCCGGTTCCGGCTGGCCGAGGGTCCGGCCGAGGTGCTCACCGACGAGCAGAGCCTGGCCTACCTGGCCCCGCTGGCCCGCATGCTCGGGGCGGCCGCCGCCCAGCTACCGGCGCTCGTCGAGGCCTACCGCACCGGCGGCGGAGTCTCCTGGGCGCAGTTCGGGCGGGACATGCGCGAGTCCCAGGCCGACATGAACCGGCCGTGGTACGAGCACAAGCTGCCCGAGGTCCTGGCCGGGCGGCCGGAGATCCACGCGGTCCTCGGCCGGCCGAACGCCCGCATCGCCGACGTCGGCTGCGGCGGCGGCTGGTCCAGCATCGCGATCGCCCGGGCCTACCCGTCCTCGCGGGTCGAGGGGTACGACATCGACGCTCCCTCGGTGGAGCTCGCCCGGAGCAACGCGGCCGGCGCCGGGCTGGCCGACCGGGTCTCGTTCCACCACAGCGGGGCGGAGGCGCTGGACACGGAGGCGTTCGACGCCATCTTCGCCTTCGAATGCCTGCATGACATGGCCGACCCCGTGGGCACGCTGCGCCACATCCGGCGTGCCCTCAAGCCAGGCGGCGTCGTCGTGATCATGGACGAGGCGGTGGCGGAGCGGTTCGGCGACAGCCGCGACGACATCGAGCGGATCATGTACGGCTTCAGCCTCATGATCTGCCTGCCGGACGGCCTGTCGCACCAGCCCTCGGCAGGAACGGGCACGGTGATGCGGCCGGCGACGCTGCGCGCCTACGCCCGCGAGGCCGGGTTCGCCGACGCCACCGTCCTGCCCACGGGCGAGTTCGGGCTGTGGCGGTTCTACCAGCTGATCCCGTGACCGATCCGGCGGGCCGCGGCCCGCCGGAATGCACTGTGGACAGAAAGACACATCGATAGCTCACCGTGTGCGCCGGACGGCCCGGCGTGCCCTGGGTTCGGAAAACCGTTGGTACCACACGTCTTTCCGCCTTACCGTGGTCAGCACTGATCGACGAGCGCGGAAGGAGGTGACCCGGTGGACGGGGTGCTGGTGCTGAACGCGGACCTGGGGCCACTGCACCGGGTGAGCCTCAAGCACGCGGTCCGCATGCTCGTGCGGCAGGTGGCCGAGGTGCACGAGGCGGTACCCGACCGGCAGATCGGCATCTTCCCGGTGCCCCGGGCCGTCCGGCTGCTCCGCTACGTCGTCACCCGGTGGCGGTTCGGCGTGGGGCCGGCGTGGTCGCGGGCCGGCGTGCTGGCGCGGGACGGCCGCCGCTGCGCCTACTGCGGTGGCCCCGCCTCCACTGTGGACCACATCGTGCCGCGCTCGCGCGGTGGCCGCAACACCTGGCTGAACACCGTGGCTGCCTGCGGTGCCTGCAACCACCGCAAGGGTGACCGCACCCCGGCCGAGGCCGGTCTGGTGCTGCGTACCAAGCCCACCGTCCCGACGTGGGCGTCGCTCATCGCTCGCTGACGCCCGCCGGCCGGTCAGCCGTCGCGGAGACCTCCGCGGGCTGGCCGGCCGGCGAGCGTTCGGCCTTGCGCACCCAGCGAGCGACGCCGGCCCGACGCCCCGACGAGGTCGGAGTCCGCTGGCCGAGGCCGAAGGTCAGCGCGACCGCCACGAGCAACACACCGAACGCCTGGGCCAACGCCGGCCATCTTCCGTCCTGAATGGACGCTACGACGAGCGCGGCCACGGGGGCCAGACCCACGAACAGCCCGGCCCGCGCCACGCCGAGCCGGTGCAGCCCCGAGAACCAGGCGACGAACGCCACCACGGTCAGCATCACGGCGAGATACCCGAAGGTGGCCGCCTCGACCGCCGTGGGCATCCGCGGCCCCTCCCCGGTGGCGACTGCGCCGGCGACCAGCATCGGGACGGCGAGCGCGCAACTGTAGGCCGACACCCGCACCGCCCCCAGCCGGGGCAGGGCCATGGCGGCGAACACGGAGAATGCCACCTCCCCGGCCATGGTGCCGAGCGCGGCGAGCGTGCCGATCAGGTCGGCCTCCCCGGAGCCGTGGACCAACGCGGTCCCGGCCACGATCATGGCCGCGGCGAGCAGGATCCGGCCGGAGGGTCGCTGCCGACGCATCAGCGGGCCGATGAGGGCCAGCCCGAGCGGGGCGGCGCCGACGATCGTGCCGACGACGGCCGGGTCGGCGTGGCGCACCGCCGTCACCATGCACAGGTTGAAGCCCACCAGGCCGGTCGCCGCGACAGCGGTGAGCGCGAGCAGATCCCGCGGCCGGGGCCAGCCGGGCTGCGGGGGCGGGCCGCCGAACCCGGCCCAGGCCAGCAGGCCCAGCGCCACCGCGGCGACGGCGTACCGCACGGCCTGACCGGTCATCACCGGGTAGTCGACGATCCCCCGTGTCAACGGAACGGAGACGCCGAGCACCACCTGAGCCGCCACGCAGGCGGCGACGGCTGCGAGATCGCGTCTGTCCACGGCGCCGACGCTACGGGGCCAAGTGGTATCCCTAGAAGGACCACTTCCGCTCAGTTTTCGAGGACCACTTGGGATGTCTGGGACCACTTCGCAGCAAGGATCACGCTGGTGAGCTTCGTCGCCGACATCCTGCTGCCCACCGGGCCGAGCCGCTCCGCGGGCGCTCGGCTGGTCGCGGCCCTGCGCGAGGCGATCGACTCCGGCCGGCTGCCCGCCGGAACCCGGCTGCCGTCGACCCGCGTGCTCGCCGCCGACCTGGGCCTGTCCCGGGGTGTGGTGGTGGGGGCGTACGAACAGCTCGTTGCCGAGGGTCGCCTGCTGACCCGCCCCGGCTCGGGCACCGTCGTCGCCAGTTTCCCCGAGCCGGCGACCCCGCCGGGCCCGGCCGAGCCGGCCGGGCCCGTGGGCCCGGTGCCGCTGCGGCCCGGCGTGCCCGACCTCGGCCTGTTCCCCCGGGCGGCCTGGCGGCGGGCGTACGACCACGCCGTCCGGACGGTGCCCGACCACCTGCTCGACTACGGCGACCCGTGCGGGGTCGCCGACCTGCGGCAGGAACTGGCCGCCTACCTGGGCCGGGTCCGGGGCGCCCGGGTCACCGCCGACCAGGTGGTGGTGACCACCGGCGCGGCTCAGGCCATGACCCTGCTCGCCACCGTCCTATCTGGACTTGGCCTGACCCGCATCGCCCTGGAGGACCCCGGTAGCCGCGCGGTCGGCCAGCAGTTCGCCACCAGCGGCCTCGACGTGGTGCCCGTCCCGGTCGACGCTGAAGGAATCGACGTCGATGCGCTGGCGGAGACGGGCGTCGCGGCGGTCTTCGTCACCCCGGCCCACCAGTTTCCGCTCGGGATGGTGCTGTCGCCCCGGCGCCGGGCCGCTCTCGTGGCCTGGGCCCGGCGCACGGACGGGCTGGTGATCGAGGACGACTACGACGCCGAGTTCCGGTACGACCGCGAGCCGGTGGGGTGTGTGCAGGGCCTGGCGCCCGACGTGGTCGCGCTCATCGGCACGGCCAGCAAGGCGCTGGCCCCCGGAATCCGCCGGGGCTGGCTGGTGGTGCCGCCCGGGCTGCGGACCGCGATGACGGACGCGAAGGCGGCCGCCGACCTCGGCGAGTCGGTCCTGGAGCAGGTCGCCTTCGCGCGCCTGCTGGCGACCGGGGACTACGACCGCCACCTGCGCCACGCCCGCCGGGTTCACCGCGCTCGGCGCGACGCCGTGGTCGCGGCGCTGGCCGAGCACCTGCCGCAGGCCCGGGTCCACGGGGTGGCGGCCGGCCTGCACCTGGTGGCCGAACTCGACCCCGAGGCGGACGACGTGGCCATCGTCGACGCCGCCTGGTCGCTCGGACTGGGTCCGCTGGCGCTGTCGTCGCTGCGCTGGCGGAGCATCGGGCCGCCCGGCCTGGTGCTCGGGTACGGGGCGCACGCCCCCGACGCGCTGCGCGAAGCCGTCCGCCGACTCTCCACAGTGGTCAGGGCCCCGGCGCCGGTGACCGGACGCCGGTCGGCCACCCGTCCACCCCGGGGTGTCGACCGCCTCCTTGCGGTGACATCCGCACCGATGCGGCCCCACCGGCCGGCCGGATCGGCTAGATAGGAGGCGATGGACACCCGCCGGCCGCCCGTGTGGTGGGAACTGGGCGTCGGGTTCGCGGCGTTCATCGCCTGTGTCTCACTCTCCCGCGCCTCCTTCGGCGACAAGCACGCCGCCGCCGTGGCGAACGCCCGCGAGGTCGTGCGCCTCGAGGCCGCCCTCGGGCTGGACGTCGAGATATCGATGAATCAATGGCTGGTTCAGCACGACTGGCTGGCCGCGGTGACGGCCTACCACTACGCCGCGATGTACGCGCTGACCTCCATCGCGGTGCTGGTGTTCCTGTACCTGCGCCGCCCGCCGCTGTACCGGTGGGGCCGGCGCTCCTGCCTGGTGCTCAACCTGGTGGCGGCGGGCTGTTTCGCGCTCTACCCGGTGGCTCCGCCCCGCCTGAACCCGGACCTACCCGTCGTGGACACGGTGGAGCGTCAGCACATCTGGGGTACGTGGGGATCACCCGTGGGAGACGCGGTGAACCACTACGCCGCCCTGCCGTCGCTGCACTTCGCGCTCGTGGTGTGGGTGCTGATGATGCTCATGCTCGCCACCCGTTCGGTCGTGCTCATCACGCTCGCTGCCGCCGACGTGGTGATCACCGCCTGGGTCGTCGTGGCGACCGGTAACCACTACCCACTCGACCTGGTGGCCGCGACCGTGCTGGTGGGGATCAGCGTGGCGCCCACGCGCCCCGCGCCACCCGGACGTCCCCGCCGCCGGCCCGGTGGCTGGCTCGGGCGACTCACCGATGCCCTGCGCGCCCGGGCCATCCTGATGGACCCCAGCTGACCCGATCCGCGCCGGCCTGCCCACGCTGGGCCGACCCGCGCTGACTCGAGCCTCACCGGCCTGTCCCGGCGGCCCAACCGCCCTCGGCCCACGCGCCCCTCGGCCCAACCGTCGCCGCCCGTCACCCGATCGGGCCGTTGAACTATAGGTTAGGCTGTCCTAAGTTAGCTTAGGCAAGCCATACATCGGTCGACCCGAAAGGGACCAGATGCGTATTTTCCGGACCACCGCCGTCCTCACCGCCGCCGCCCTGCTCGCGACCGGGCTCGCGGCCTGCGGCAGCGGCGGTAACGACACCGGCGGAGACGGCAACGGCACCACCCTCACAATCTACAGTGGACGGAACGAGTCACTGATCGGGCCGCTGATCGAGCAGTTCACCGAGGAGACCGGCATCAAGGTCGAGGTCCGGTACGGCAACACGGCGCAGATGGCCGCCCAACTCCTCGAGGAGGGCGACCGAAGCCCGGCCCACGTGTTCCTCGCCCAGGACGCCGGTGCGCTCGGCGCCGTCGCCAAGGCCGGCCTGTTCGCGACGCTGCCAGACGAGATCCTGAGCCTTGTACCGGCCCAGTACCGGGCCGCCAACGGGCAGTGGATCGGGGTGACCGGGCGGTCCCGCGTCCTGGCCTACGACTCGCAGTCCCTGGACCCCACCGACCTGCCGGACTCGGTGTTCGACCTGACCGCTCCCGAGTGGCGCGGCCGGGTCGGGATAGCCCCCACGAACGCGTCGTTCCAGGCCTTCGTGACGGCCATGCGGGTCCAGCACGGTGACGAGCGCGCCCGGCAGTGGCTCGCCGACCTGTCGGCCAACGACCCGCAGATCCGCGACAACAACGTGCAGATCGTCGCCGACATCGACGAGGGCCGGCTCGCCGTGGGGCTGGTCAACCACTACTACGTATTCGAGCGGGCCAATGAGCTCGGGGTCGACGTCGACGACCTGCGGGTGCGGCTGCACTTCTTCCCCAGCGGCGACACCGGGGCCCTGGTCAACGTCTCCGGCGTGGGCCTGCTGGCGTCGGCGGCCGACAACCCCAACGCGCGGCGGTTCATCGAGTACCTGCTCAGCCCGGCTGGTCAGCGGTACTTCGCCGAACAGACCTACGAGTACCCGCTCATCGAGGGCGTGGCCCTCGACCCCGCCCTGCCGCCGCTGGATGAGCTGGAGGCACCCGACATCGACCTGAACGACCTCGATACGCTCGCCGCGACCATCGAGATGATCCAGCAGTCGGGGTTGACCACCTGACCGCTCACCCACGCGCCAGCAGCAACGGAGGTCGCGGCCAGTGCTGCGCCACGAGGCGATGACGGACAGCCCGAGCCGGGCCCGCACCGTTCAGCGGGCCCGGTTCGGGCGTTCATCCGTTCGTCGCGCCTGGCATCACCTCGCGCCCCGCCCGGTGCTGCTGGCCGCCTCGATGCTCGCGGTGAGCGTGAGCGCCGTTCCCCTGGTGTACCTGGCCGTCCGTACGGCCGAGGCGGGCTGGCCGCGCGTCGCCACCGCGCTGCGCACCCCCGGCCTGCTCGAACTGACCCTGCGCAGCCTCGCCCTCACGGCGGTGGTGACCGCGGGCTGCCTGGTCATCGGCGTGGGCACCGCCCTGCTGGTCGTACGGACCGACCTACCGGCCCGACGGTTCTTCGCCGTCGTGGCGGCGCTGCCCCTGGCCATCCCCACCTACGTGGCCGGCTACGCCTGGGTGTCCCTTGTGGATGATTTCCACGGCTTCGCCGCCGCGGCGGTGGTGCTGATCCTCTGCTGCTCGCCGTACGTCTACCTGCCCACGGCAGCGGCCCTGGCCGGAGCCGACCCGGCCACCGAGGAGGCGGCGCGCGCGCTGGGACGCGGTCCGTGGGCCACGTTCGTGGGCGTCACGCTGCGTCAGATCCGGCCCGCGATCACGGCCGGGGCGCTGCTCGTCGCCCTCTACGTCCTGTCCGACTTCGGCGCGGTCGCCATCCTGCGGGTGAACACCTTCACCCTGGCAATCTTCACGTCGTTCAACCTCGGCTTCGACCGCACGGGGGCGTTGGTGCTGTCCAGCATGCTGGTGCTGCTGACCATGGCGATCCTCGTGGGTGAACTGCTGGCGCGGCGCACGACCACCCGCTACGCGCGCGTCGGTTCCGGGGCGCGCCGGCCGCCGGAGCGGATCGCCCTGGGTTACTGGCGACCGGTTGCGCTGGCCGGGCTGGCCGCCGTCGCGCTGGCCGCGCTCGGCGTCCCGGCGGCGGCCCTGGCCCGGTGGTTCAGCGTCGGGGTGTCCCGACCGGGCAGCCTCACCGAGATCGCCGCGGCCATGGGCAACACACTGACCTTCTCGGCCGCCGGGGCCGCGCTGACGATGCTGCTGGCCCTGCCGATCGGCCTGCTCGGCGCCCGCGCCCCGGGCCCGGTGGCCGCCGTCCTCGACCGGGTCACGTACGTCAGCCACGCCCTGCCGGGCGTCGTGGTCGGCCTGTCGCTGGTGTTCTTCGGCATCAACGTGGCGTACCCGCTGTACCAGACGCCGTGGCTGCTGGCGCTGGCGTACGCCGCGCTGTTCCTGCCGCTGGGCGTCGGGGCGGTGGCCGGGGCGGCCGCGCAGGCGCCGCCCGGGCTGGAGGAGGCCGCCCGCTCGCTGGGGCGGGGGCCGCTGTCGGTGTTCCGGACGGTCACCGTTCCGCTGACCCTGCCGGGCATCGGCGCCGGGGCGGCGCTGGTATTCCTCACGTGCATGAAGGAGCTGCCGGCGACGCTGCTGCTGCGCCCGACCGGCGCCGACACGCTCGCCACCGAGCTGTGGACGCACACGTCGGTCGCCGCCTACGCCGCCGCCGCGCCGTACGCGGCCCTGCTCGTCCTGCTCGCCGCGATCCCCACGTGGCTCCTCGCCGTCCGCAGCGGTGCCACCGGGCCGGCCGTCATCGGAGGTGGCTCATGACGGACCTGATCGTCACCGGCGTGCACAAGCACTTCCGGCGACGCTGGCGGAGCGGAAGCAGTGAACACCTCCGGCGACGCTGGCGGAGCGGAGGCAGAGAACACTCCGGGCGCCACGGCCGGGACGCCGACGGCGGCTCGGTGCACGCGCTGGCCGGGGTCGACCTGACCGTCCCCAGTGGACTGCTCGTGGCCGTCCTCGGCCCGTCGGGCTGTGGCAAGACCACACTGCTGCGCTGCCTCGCGGGGTTCGAGCGGATCGACGAGGGCAGCATCCGGCTCGGGAGCCGCCTGGTCGCCGGGCCGGGCCGGCACACGCCGCCGCACCGCCGCCGGTTCGCCATCGTCCCCCAGGAGGGTGCGCTGTTCCCGCACCTGTCGGTGGCCGGCAACGTCGCCTACGGGCTGGATCGCGCGGCGCGCCAACGCGGCCGGGTGGACGAGGTCCTCGAGCTGGTCGGCCTCGCCGGCTACGGGCGGCGCATGCCGCACGAGCTCTCCGGCGGCCAGCAGCAACGGGTCGCGGTGGCCCGCGCGCTCGCCCCGCGGCCGGAGATCATCCTGCTCGACGAGCCGTTCAGCGCCCTCGACGCCCACCTGCGGGCGGAGCTGCGGCGGGACATCCGCCAGGCGCTGCAGGAGGACGGCGCCACCGCCATCCTCGTCACCCACGATCAGGAGGAGGCGCTGTCCCTGGCCGACCAGGTGGCGGTCATGCGCGACGGCCGGGTCGTGCAGCAGGGGACCCCGACGGAGGTCTACCGCACCCCGGTCGACGCCTGGGTCGGGGGCTTCGTCGGCGGGGCGGTCCTGCTGCCCGGCGTTCCCTCCCCGGCCGGCGTCCGGACCGTTCTCGGCGACCTGGCCCTGCGCGGTGCCCCGCCCTCCGCCTCCGCGCTCACCGTGCTGCTGCGGCCGGAGCAGATCGTGGTCGGCCCGCCCGCGCCCGACGCCGTGCCCGCGACCGTGGTGGCGCGCGACTTCCACGGCCACGACGCCCTGCTCACCCTTCGGCTGGTCGACGAGGCGGCCACCGTGGCGGCCCGCGTGCTCAGCGCGGCCGACCCGCCCAGCGTGGGCGACCGGGTCGGCCTGCGGGTCACCGGCCCCGCCTCCGCCTGGCCCGCCTGACCCGATCGCCGTTGATCGACGGCTCGACGGTGTCGCGAGCGGCGACCGGTCGGCCGGGCGTCAGTGATTTCGGGTGATCGTCAGCGGTCGCGCGTCCGCCACGCGAGGGCCGCTCCAGTGACCCCGATGACGACCACGACCGCGATGTAGGTGGGCAACGCCCACGGAGTGGAGCCGTACGTCGTGAGCACGGCGATGAACCCCCAGATACTGGCGATCATCAACGCCAGGGTGACCAGCGCGATCAGCCTACTCTTCATGAGAGCACCATCCCCCATATCGTTCCGACACGGAGTGGCCATCATAAATCGAAATGACAAGAAGGCCGGTCAGTGTCCGGGCTCACCCTGCTCAGCGCCACCCGGTGCCGGAAGCGACTTGACCCTCCCGTTGCGTGAGGGCCGACCATCGACGCCATGACGAACCCACCGGAACTTGCCACGTCACCAGAACCGACGAACGCCCCGGAGCTAGCGACCGGCATCACCCGCGACATCTACCCGATGCCGGCCTTCGTGAAGCTGGCCGTGGCCGACCTGGACGCCACCGTGGCCTGGTTCACCGAAGCCCTGGACTTCATCAACCTGTTCGCGATGCCCGGGCCCAACGGTCCGGCGCTGGTCCACTTGCGACGGTGGCGCTACCAGGACGTCCTGGTCGTCCCGGCGGAGGGCCAGGCCCCGCCCATCGGCCCCGGCCTGCAGCTGACCTTCGCCGCCCAGTTCGAGGAGGTGGACGCGCTCGCGGCCCGGGCGCGGGCGTACGACGGCGGGGCGGTCGAGGGACCGGTCGACACGCCGTGGAACACCCGGGACCTGACGGTGACCAGCCCGGACGGACTGGTCGTCGTCTTCACCGCTCGTCGCCCGGAACCCCTGCGTGATTCGCAGTTCACGGCCGACATGGAGCGCTGGTCGCGCGAGCAGGGCCTCCGCTGAACACACCCCCGCCCCGCCCGCGCCCGACTCGGCGCCGGCCGCGACCCCGGCCCCGCCCGTACCTCGACCCCGGCCCACCCCCATGGTGATCCAGGGCATAGCGTGGCGCTCGAAGATCGAACAACCACGCTATGCCCTAGATCAACGGCATCAGAAACAGCGGCGGTCAGGAGACCGGGGTCGGGGTGTAGCCGACCGACTCGTGCAGGCGTGAGCGGCGCCGGCCGGAGGCCGGGGTGGCCGGGGGACGAGGCGCGGGCGGCGTGTAGGTGGCGCCCTTCACGATGTCCTCGGCGAACCCGTACAGCAGCGGCAGTGCCCCGGCGATCACGCCGGCCGTGCGGTTCACGTGCTCCAGCCCGGGATCGATGGCGGTCGCGTGGCCCTTGATGGTGCGCACCAGCTCGGCGCACTCCTCGAGGTTCGTCGCGATGCGGGTGAGCTGACGGCCGACGATGTACAGGTACAGCGCGAGCCCGGCGATCAGCGCGACGATGTCCACAACGGACAGGATGATCAGGGTCTGCGTAGTCATGAGCGCACCTTCCCGAGGACCCGGCCGAGGAACAGGTGGTGCCGCAGGCCCTCGGCGAGGACCGCGTCCACCCGCTTGGCGGTCTCCTCGATCAGAGCCGTGTCGGCGGTGTTGGCCGCCGCCGCCCGCAGGTTGTCCCGCACCGCGACGACGCGCTTGTCGATCGTGCGGACGAGCACGACCAGGATGGTGAGCAACGCGGCCACGGCGACCACGATGACGGCGCCGCCGATGATCGCGGTCAGCCACAGGCTCTGCTGCGTCTCGGTGAGCGCAAGGGTGTCCACCATGGTCAGCCTCCCAGCCTCGTACGGCCGCGGCCGAGTCCGGCGACGATGGCCTCGGCGTGATCGATCGTGGTCCGCAGCTCCCCGAGCGCGGCGGTGTTACGGACCGCCTCGGCGAGCGAGTCGTTGATCTCCTTGGCCTGCTTACCGATCGCCCGGGCCAGCACCAGAATCGGCACCACCAGGGCGACCACCACCAGCACCACGGCGATCGTGATGCCGTAACCCAGGTACCACCCGAAGTTCTCACCCATGGCGGCTCCCTCAGATCGATTCGCAGAAGTCGCGGACGGGCTTGAGGTTGGCGTTGACCGAGGGCACCACGACCGGCACCGTGCTGGTCTGCCGCGCGACCGCCTGGACACCGCCGATCACCGCGCCGAGCGTCCGCCGCACGGCCCTCAGGTGGAAGATGACCCGCACCAGACCCAGCGCCGCGGTGGCGACGATGAGCGCGGTGATGGCGAGGGTCACCCATGCAGCCGAGTGCATATCGACCTTCCCTTTCGTTAGCCGGGTCCTTGCCTGCCGCGCCTAGTTCGCCGGGGGCAGAAGCTTGGCGACCGAACCGGCGTAGCGGACCGCGCCGACCGTCACCGCCTTCACCGTGGCGTCGGTCTGGGCCAGCAGCGCCGGCGTGTTGGCGAGTTCGCCCACCAGGGCGACACCGCCGTCGAGGATCTCGTCCGAGGCCTTCCGGATCCGCTCGAGCGCCGCCAGGATGCGGTTGAGCAGCGCCACCAGCACCGGCACCACCACGAGCAGCAGGACCGCGTTTCCGATCCACCAGAGCGTCATCGATCCTCCTCAGACTCGGCTGGGCTCGTACGGCAGGAAGAAGCGGCGCAGCACCCGGCCCAGCGCCATGCGTATCGCCCGCAGCCCGATGGCGAGGCCGCTCGCCGACTTCGGCGCGCCGACCCGATCGGGGTCCAGCCCGCGGCTGATCGCGTCCACGCGGGCCTGGAGGTTCGCGCCGAAGTCCCGCAACAGCACCGCGGTGACGTCGGAGACCATGCCCCGCCCGAACTGGGCGGCCGCGCCCGAGAGCTGGAGGTCCAACGACGCGTTGACCCGCGTGCCACCCCGGGGCGTGGCGGCGAGCGTGGCGGTGAGCAGCATCGCGGCCTGACCCCGGCCGGCCTCGTCGGCCCCGGAGGCGTCCACCACGATCCGGCGGGCCGCCGCGTCGCGCTCCTTGATCTGGGCCGTGCCGGTGAACTGCATCCGCACCGGACCCATCCGAATCGCGACCCGGCCCTGGTACGTGTCGTTGCCCAGGTCGGCGGTCAGCTCGGTGCCCGGCAAGCACTTCGCCACCTGCGGAATGTCGTTGAAGAATGCCCACACCGTGTCCACGGGGTGGGTGACCTCGAAGTCGTTCGTGATGAGCATCAGCCCTCCACGGGTGGCTGGGTGGGGATGGAGGGTTGGTGAGCCTCCACG
>Ga0310826_100684_pt1 | contig 28251 bp, 53 predicted proteins | sample WT_ome_FD_201306 | JGI IMG/M metagenome (GOLD analysis project Ga0310826, IMG submission 201306) | Sorghum-adapted microbial communities enriched on wild type (WT) sorghum from Joint BioEnergy Institute, Emeryville, California, United... ... | reverse complement strand
CAAAATATGGACAAATATCCATATCGAGAAAAGTTCCTGCTTCAACGTGTTCTGCCTCGCATCATGCTACTACAGGTTCTACAACACTCCACAGGCGTAAATTCCCGACTAAGCCATCGGTACATACGTATAATCGCTTGTTTTTATGCGATTTTAAAGGAAGAGGAAATAGCTAAGTATATCTATTCCCCCTTATGCATCCTACACAGTTACTAAACTATACCTTTCACTATTCAATACATCCAACATCAAATCATAAACGGACAAGAATTCACCCTTCATTAGATACTCAAAAATGGAAGGTGAAAAACCTGATACCATTTGAACACCTGATTCATTCATTTATCAATCATTTCTTCTTGCGATATTTTATTTTTAATAGCGGTATTCAAAATCAAATTAAACACAGATTCACCCAAAAAATAATTGCTGTGTGCGTCTTCCTTACATATCTTACTATACACCACCCAATATTAAATGTCAACTTTTATTTTTTATTTCTATACTAAAATACTCCCGAACTTCTTCCCAATTTAATACTCGCATATATTTTGTTACATCTCGATTATGAGGTGCATCAAATAGTATACAACTACCTGCAAAATCATCTAAATTTGATGGTTTGTCATCAATCAACCATTCTGCATCGATTATTGATTTATTTCTTGTAAACACAAAATTACGGTCATCCAGGAATGAGAAATGTTTTTTAAGCCATTTATATTTTGGAATTACATTATTCATGTTCCAGGGCGCTGTTACAATAAAGATATCGAACTTCTCTGATAGCTCTTTAACCACTTCTTGAGCATCTTCAATTACAGGCAGCGATTCAAAGAGATCTGGGTCATCCAAATAATCATAAATCTTTTTTCCACACTCAGGCTTTACTAAGTCATGCCAATTCCAATGATTAACCTGTTCTTTTTTCAAATTATCGTTATAATCGTTATTGTATCTTCGCAACCATTCGCTCAATAGATCTGCTAATACCTGATCCTGATCAATCGCTATTCTAATCAAACGAGAATCTAGTGTATTATTACACATCATATATTTACACCAGCCCATCGATAATATTTCTCAATTTCTCAACAGTCTCGTCCATTTCCCCGTGTCTATTTACAACAATATGATCATATTTATACATATAACTTATTTCATCTTCATATGTAGCCAATCTCTTTTCAATATCTGCTTCACTATCTCCACGCAACCTCATATGCTTTTCAGCTTCTTCTTTTTCAACATAAATATAAATTGACACACAATTAGGATAAATTGATTTAAACTGATCCATTCCGTTTACATCACTAATTACATATGCATCACCTTTAGCAAGTTTATCATTTAATTCATCGTATGAAATTGCATATCTATATCCATGTCCAGCGTAGTTAGAATACTCAGCAAACTCCCCATCATTATACATTTGATCGTATTGCTCTTCGGTTATGAAGTAATAGGGATTTCCTTCTGATTCACCTTGCCTCATAGGTCTAGTTGAATAACTAACCAATTCATTGTCTAAAACTTCCCTCATTAAAGTAGTTTTACCGCTACCAGAAACACCACTTACTATAAATAACGTATTCACAACCCAAATACCCCCTTGACTTTTATATAAATGTCATTGTGTATCTGTTCTATTGTCCTCTCTCCATTTATAATTATCTTTATTGGAGATGAAAAATCCGCAGGAAAATTTAAATAATTACTTCTAACTTTCTCAAGTAATTGTAAATCAGATTCATATCGATCATTTTCTCCATATTTTCCTTTTCGTTTTATACTTATTTCTGCAGAAATATCAATAACAATATCTAAATCAGGTTTACGCATAAAACGCTGAAGTTCTTTTATCCAATTAATATCCATATTATTAGCAGCACCATAAACAAATTGAGAAAGTGTATATCTATCTAGAATTAAAAAATCATATTTTTCTTTTTCCAACTCTTCAAACCATTCTTGTTGTAATTGTTTATCAGCAGCCATTATTAGCTCTATAGTATTCTGTGAAGCTTTCCACTCATTTTTCAACCATTTCATTATTAATGCTCCTGTATGTTGATCATACCTATGAAATTCACTAATCTGCACTCGATAACCGTCATTGATTAATTTATCACATAATAATCTTGTCTGCGTATACTTACCAGATTTATCAATACCCTCAATCGCAATAATCTTCATATTACCCTCCTTTAATATATTTCACTTTCTAATTTTTCTTTTTCGCTCAATACTTTTTTTACATAATCATTTTCAACAAACCCATTCTTTTTAACATATTTTATCGCGCCAGATCGCCCCATATTATAAGCGAGACAAGTCAACAAAAACACTTCTTCTTCTGAATAACCAAGTTTTCTAAAATAATCACGCTCATACTTCAACAATTCAAACATCATATCAACATTATGATAATCATTATAAACATCAACATCTTCTATTCCCGCCATTTCAGCCAACCACTTAACATTTTTACTGTTAATTTGAGCTAAACCAGCGTCAACCGTTCCGTTCTTATTTTTATTTTTTTTAGCCTGACCATAATTACTTTCGACACCAATTATAGCCAACACAAATTCATACGAAAAATCATATTCATTTGATTTAATCCAAATATAATCACAAAGATCATCATTTAAATTCAAATTTTTGATTTTTGGTCTTTCACCTTTACTATCAATAATATTGCTTCTATCATCTATATTTTTATTATAATATTTTACATTATTTACGAGAGCTAAAGTTGAATTTGTATACCACTCAACCAAATCAACTTTTTCATTAATTGTCGATTTATTTGCTTGGCTATTTACTATATTGTAGTTGATAAAATCACTTGTCAATAAAACAATAATTACTGCTGTTATTATTTTTATTATTTTAGCCATTATACATCACCTTATAATGTTTTAACAACAGTGGAGTGGTATAACCCGCTTCCACTCCACTTTGACATTTTATTAATTCAACTAATTTTCACATTGCAAAGCGGTTCGTTGATCTGATTAAATTTAATATCTAAATCATATTCATTGTAAAATGCTTTTTTTGCTTCTATGTACTTCAGCATTTTACTTTCGGTTGGATAAATCCTCAACTGTACAAACTCTGTCCTATCATTGATGATTTGCTCCTTACTTTTTTCGTATATCTTGTATGCACACCCAATATCGTTTCCAAAATAATATTCATGATTCTTTGAAGTATGAATAATAACAACAGCATAGTTATTGCTATAAGTCAAATATCACACCTCAATTCTCATTTATAATTTCATTCATCCAATTCCTAACTTTACTTTGGTCATAATTTCGATTATAATCTGTCATGTCCATAAAAACCATCAGATACTTGACCCCCCATTATCTGATGGTTTTTATTTGCTCCATACAAATCACCTCCTTAATCTAATTTTTAAATTACTATCTTATTTGTAATATCACAACAAAAAATCATCCCCCCCGAATTTTAGTTGACAATTTATGCGAACGTTTGTTCGTGTATCTTATTATAAGCATATAATATTATGTAATCAATATACTTCTTCATGTTTTTCAAAAAATAAATGTCTTCTGTTTTCTGATACTGTGGCATATATGTCTTTGTTATCGTTTATTATCAATATCTTCCTTTCTTTATCCACCTGAGTAATATGTATATTATTAACTAATATTCCACGATCCGTTAATAAAAAATTATATTTTTCACCTAACAATTTACTTAATTGATTAAATTTTGTCACCAAAGCAAATTGATCTCCATCAATTGTTGTTATTATGGGAATTTTATTTCTCATTGTAATCATGCCAATATCACTTATTTTTATCCCCTTTATATCCCCAGTTACCTTATCTTCGCCATATAACATAAGATGTTCCACCTTTATTTTGAAGTCAATATCCAGTAACTCATATATATATTATATATCATCACTCATAAATAACAAAAATATTTGATACTTATGAGTCATGATATATTTATCTATTTTTATTTTTATAATTTTTTATGTATATGCCATTTAGCTAATAAGGCCAATGGCATATTAAAACTTTACTTAATCTAAACCATACAGTTCTTTTACCTTTTCTACATTCAAAAATTCTTTCTTGAACCTGTAATAAGCCAATTCACCGCCCTCTCCAACATCATCAAATCCAAATTTCGTTAGTATCGCGCTACAATTAACCACGTCCAACTTTCCCGTTTCCTTGTAAATGTCCCTAGCCATAATTAACATACCGGAATACATAATATTTGTTGATGTTAAATATGGCTCATTAAAGAAATCCGAAAGTACCTTTAATCTTCGATGAATCAAATGTTTTTCAGCTTCTTGGTAGCTTTCAGTTCTGGTTATTGATGACCTCAATATATAATCATTTTCAACAAGCTTGGTGGTTGTTGCTTTTGTTTCTTTCTTATACGCTCCATTTTTCTTTAAGTACGTTTGTTGTCGTTGAGCTGCCAAACATAATGAGATACATTTGTCACTCACTGTTAAATAACGTATTTCTCCTTCGTGGTTCATTAACCGCAATTCTCTTTTTTCTTCATTAACATCCCCTATCTTCAGATTAATTAATTCAGAATTAGCCACGCCCCCTACGCCTTCCATTTTCAATCGAATTATCACAGCATCCTGTGCGTTCTTACATTTGCTAATGAAATTTTCAAGTTCTTCCTCAGTAAAATAAATTTTACCTGCGTTCACAAACTGCTTGTAATATTCTCTATCCACCGAAAGTAATGGATTAATCGCTTTTCTATAACCATGTTGTATTGCCCATTCTAAATAACCAGAAACCAGGGCGCCGTTTTGATAACTGGCATTTATCTTCGATGGGTTCAGGACAAAAAACAAGCTCCTTAGCTCTTCCCGGTTGAAATTGTATAGATCCTTACCAAAAAATTCTTCAAGTGGTGCCGCTGCCTTGAAGATGCGAAAAATCGAAGAGCTTGACTTAATTTCGCTTATATATTGATTCTTCACATCGCTGTTATATACATCATTTTGATACACAATATTTGACACTTTTTACACCTCGATTCCCTTAAAAAACTCTCCAATGTTGCGCTTAATGATATTGGAATTAACCTTACCCTGTGGTGAAATAATGTCGTTATATGGCAGACCATCCCTCTTAGCAAAATCGATGCTTTTAATAACCTCCTCTATTTTCTCAAGAGGATAATTTTCACCATATTTATCAACCAACGACTTTGCCAAAAATACATAGCCATAAAACGTATTATGGTGGTTTATCCAACTGCTTTCCCGCGATTCAACAAGTTTGTCATTAAATTCAGGAAAAGCAGAGATTAAATACCCGAAAAATCTTTTTAAGATCCCCGCAACCGTATAACGATCCTTTGCATTCTCAGGAGCAAAAGCAACATCAATTGCCTCAGACAATACAGCAAAATTTGTTAAATAAACAGAACCTTTTGGAATCGTAGTTTTAATGCGTACTCTGCCATTCAATTCAGGAATACTGATCAAATCCTTGACAATTTGCTCAGAAACCTTTTTATTGCCAAAATACTTAACCAAGGTTTTATCAAAAGGATTGAAGGTATTGATCTGGCTCAGAGCGTCTTGAGCTTCATGGAGCGGCAGATGGTAAATTAAAATTGGAATCATCTCATCAAAATCAGGATCTTGTTCAACTGATTTACATGCAGCTTCCAATCTGTGAGCGCCATCGATAATATTGATTGTCGTGTTTTCATATACGGTCAACACACCATCGTCTGAATATTCGATTTCATCGTTTCCATCCATCAGAATGTTTAAAATCAATGAATTGGACTTATATCTTCCACTCAGCATCAACTGTACAATATCATTCACACTCTTAGGCTTAATGTCTGGTTGAAAATAAATTGTCCCGTCTTTTCTTTTCTTTTCCTTTGGAAGCCTTTGAACTTCAATGTTATAAGTGATCGCTTCATTTTCCCACAGCATCTTCAAATACTTTGCGGAAACAAAGGTGCTGTAAAGAATATCTGAGCCTTTAAGCACTCCATTGAGAGCAAAAGGATATTTAAAGTGTACCCCATCTTTCTTATTGTATTGAAGAGCTTTCTGCAGTGTGTTTTGGTCAAAGTATTTTTTATACGTGTAGACATCTTCATTGTCAACGACCTCACTGACAGCATAAGCTAAAAGACATAGTTCCTCGTTGTTCAGATCCTCAATTTTGTCATTGTTAACCAAAATTTCATTCAGGGTTCCATATTTTACCCCATGTTTCGCCAATGTTGCGTCGATTACCACCTGCATCTTTTTGTTGCTTTTAATTTGTGAATTCAACGTGTGCAACAAATCTGTTATCGCTGGATTTTCAACTTGGCTCCTTAAAGTATTCATACACTCAACTCCCTTTGTGATATTACATACTTTTTATTGTTCATTATATCACAAAGATGCTTTTTGTATACATATTTTAATTGTATATTTTGATTTTTATGCTCAATCATACTGCCATATCCCCATAGCTGAAGCTAGGGGTTTTACGGCGACACGATCATAATTTAATTCGTTTTCTGGTGTTCAAACAAAGACTCGATTTTTCTAAATTCATCAATTAAATAATCTACCCCAACAACACAATGCTTTTCGTAAAAAGCAATTGCCTCCTTTAATTCAGTATATTCTCTTTTTAAATATGATGAATTTGAATCAAGGTGTGGACTATTAAAATGCATGCCAATGAATCGAATCTTGTTCATTATGCCAGAATACAAACAACTACTAACTCCATAAGGAATTATCATTAAATCACCACCCTCGTATAACTTGTCTTTCTATGCTAAATCCATGTTACAAATTCCCGACAGTTCCTGCCGCTCATTTTATTTTACGCTAATATTTTCAAGCCTTCATTCAGACATTGAACTTGAATTCGTTTCGAATACACCTTTTCTAATGTTTATTCTCATATTTTATTTTTTCCCTTCTCTTTTTTGAGAACTTTTGAATTAGCCCAATTAACAACAGTTACAAATCCAATTACCATTGTTGGTTTAAAACGTCATTTTATCCTGGTTACCGTACAATTTTCCTTGGTTACTTTTCTATATCCACTTCCTTCTTTAATATATACATCCGCATTCTCTGTAATGACATCTACAATCAACCCCATGTTCCTATATCTTTGCACCATTTCTTCAATGAATTCATCGCTTAAGTCTTCATTTGCAATGATTTTATTCACTTCATCTCACTCCAATTTCTCATAAAACTTATGTTGTGTTAACACAAGTTGCTATTAAATGCCTTTGCATATCAATTAAGTACATCTCGACACTGTAAAAATTATGCACTCAGTATCCCCACACTAACCATTAATGCCGCCATTACATACTCTTTTTCAAATGCATTAAGATCACATATTTTATACTTTAAACGAGACTTGTCCAGTGTTACAATTTGCTCTAACAAAATAAGCGAATCTTCATCCAATCCACCATTTCTAGCTTTAATATATACGTGGGTTGGCATCCTTGATTTTGATATTTTTGATGTAATAGGCGCAACAATTACAGTTGGCGCAAATTTATTTCCCAAGTCATTTTGAAGAATAACCACAGGTCTTGTCCCCTGCTGTTCTGATCCTTTTCCTTCGCGCATTTCTGCCATCCAAATTTCATTTTTTTTGATACGTAGATCATTTCTAGACAGTTTTTTTATTGGTTTTTCTACTACTCCCACAACCAATAATATCACCTTCTTTATTATTTATTTTCGAACCCATTATACCCATATTTATGTAATTTAACAAGCGAACAAATGTTCGTTTTATATTATTTTTATATTTTATTTATTATTAATTATAGCTAATTTTTCAACTTATTCTCATTTTGCTTTTTTGAAATATCTACAACTTTAAAACCAACTTATTTAAATGTTTGATTAATTCATCCCTGGTTACATTGCTATAGAATTCTCTCATTTTTGCTCTCCATTTATCAATTTTCATTAATCATCCTCCATTTCCATTTCCATTGAATGTTTATGAAAAAGGGCTATCCAAGACAGCCCCTTATCGGAAGTGTTTTATGACGTCTTCAAAGACAACTCCGTAGTCTTTTGGCATGTCTCTTTATCAGAGACAATCAATCCTTTCTATTGCTTCTTTTGCAATCTCTATCATTTTGTAATAATCTTCCTCAAATATGCCATTATCCATATCTCTAATATTCTTTAAAGCATTAACTGCAATATGAAGATATTCATGCTGTTGATTTATAAACTTAATAAATTTTTCAATTTCTTCTTCGTTTCTTTCGGTGCCAGCTTGTAAATGAAATATTGTATATCCTTCTCTTTCAACTGCTACAGCATGACCATGTTGATCACGACGTATTGAAAAACTCATACATATTCCCCTCCTTATTAATTTAAAATGGTTGTGTAAAATCTCCTACTGTACCAACTTGTAATATATCAGCCATTTTATAAAACACATCAACTCATCCTTTTGAGTACTTTTTTATTTCTTCAATATCCTTGCTTATTTTATCGATTTCATCTATAAGATATCCAATGGGATTCCTTTGCTTTTCATACTCTTTCTGTTCTTCTGGCGTTCTTTCTCCAATCACAACGCACCATTGTTTGACACTCCCCACGGATAAATCCGGGGGATTCTTGGATGATTAGCGCACTCATGCATTTCTGCTTCATGCAATCTCCAAGTTCAGGGCTGTGTCATCAGCCCATCCTAAGACAGACCATATAGGTTCTTAGGCTGGCAGACTGTCACCATCTGCCACAGGTTTTGTTTTAACGTCTTGTACTTGACGAATTTGTATATATTTACCACAATTCATCCCCATGTCTAAAGACAGAGGCTTTCTTGTGGTGGTTGTGGTAATCATAATACAAAAGGTCTTGTTCACAATAAGGACATTCCATATATTATTCTTCCTTCCCACTCCAATTGTAGCGAGGAGGCTTAATACTTCTCAAATATCTCCATACAAAGATTCTCACCAAAACCCAATCCCAAGGTGTCCTCATTATCATTCCAATATTATTAAATTCAATAATCCCAGCAAAATATCTGCTTCCATTTTTTCTATCAAATAAATATCCACGCCATTCTTTATCATCCCAATCATACTTTTTAAACTCTCGATAAAAATCCTTAAATCCTGCCCAACCATAAATACTACAAGAATTACTAACCGCAAATACATGAATCAACCAGTCAATAAAAAGTACAACAATAAATGTTACTATCAATGCCACACACCATACTACTAACATTTCAATTTATCACCTTCCCTTAAAACTAACCTTTTAAAAACATTTTAGATGTATTCAATATGGACTATATTAATTATCCACTAAATACTTCATAATCAGTGCATCTAAATTATCTGGGTTATTTTCTAGCTCATTAATCAAACATTGCCTATGTAAATATGTATCAAATTCAGTATCAAATTCATCACAACCATTTTTTCCACAAAACCAACACTTATCATTTTTTTCGTCAAGGTACTTTTCCCACCATTGATTCATAATATTATCACTCCTTTTAGGAAGTCAGCACTTTCAAATCATAACCTGACTCAATAAATCTAATTGTTTTTTTCCTATTGCATTCATTCCCCAAATATGTATAAACAATATCCATCTCTTCATGAGCGAAATTAGTCTCTAAGTATTCATTCACGATTGCTCTTATTCGATCTTGCCAATAAACACTAACACCTTTACAGCTTGGTCTGGACAACCAAGCTAAAACTTTACATTTTAAGTCTAATTCAGTCTTAACATCTTCAAGAAGAAGGTAAATGTTATTCTTTGGCTCAACAATCAGTTCAAATCTAGAATTAATAAAACAATTAGGGGAATGTTTGTGTACTATCTTCAAAAAACTTTTTATCAATTCAATATTCATATTTAGATGACCCCACATATTTTTACTTTTGAAATATTGTCCGATTATGTACTTTCCCATGCTTATCATATTCGTAACAATGCATTCCTAACAAGCATCCATATGTCAAATACTCAACTTCATCGTCAATATAAAAGATCACTCTTTTAAATTGCTAATGGCTATCTCCTTAAGTCTTACAATCTTTTTCTTCTTACCCTTGTTTACATATATAACCTCTGGTTGTTTAAGTCCATGTTTATTTAAATAAGCAGCGATTGATTCCCTTGATGGATTACCACTATTAATAATAACTTTATATTTATTTTCCATAATCCAGCGATATAGGGCATGAAACTTGGGATTCGTAATGGTATTATCAAAATCCAAAATTATGATTGACTTAACTGACTTATATAATTCAAGTATCTTTATTAATTGATTTCTATCCATCTTTACTAAATCATCTGCGTTGTCAACCAACACTTCTCTTGGTAGTTTATATATTCCCCGTAGTTTATTAGTTATGTATTCGAAATATTTAAATAAAGATTTGAATTGAAGATTATTCAATTTTTCTAATAGTTCATCTTCACTACCATAAACAAAGATATTTTTAAGAATGTGTTTAAGATATATTGTTTCACGCCTGGTAAGCAATGTTTTTGATAAACCATATTGATTTAGTATGTCTGTAGGCATATTAGTGAGATAATTCATCTTAATCACCCATTATACTTTGTAATACAACACCTTTAACTCACTACACTTATTAAATAAAATACCTTTCTACTGTATTTCTAATAATACCAACTAACTGATCACTAATTCCGAATCTTTCTTTATTTATTTCAATGCTTTTCATAATATCTCCATCATCATGTCTCATCGTTGCTGCCATCCAATCACAAACCATTTCAATAACATCAAGCAAATCCATTCCATTAATACCGTTCTCATAATATTCTGGATGATGCGAATTGTTGGCATAATGATGATCCAAAGCAACTTTCATTTCCTTTAGGAATTGCTTATATTCTTTTGAACCATATGTAGAAGTTTTTAACTTGGGGGTATACTCAGTAAAAATTTCGATCTCTGGTGATTGAAGCTTAGATGCGTCATGATCGATAGCTCGATCTTCTAATTTATTAATAAGAAATTTCATAAGCAAGCGAACTTGTTTAATATGATTCATAGTATCTCGAATACAATCTTCTTTTGTGTAATTCATACAACCCATCCTTTTATATTCTTTTATTCATATTTTATTTTATTAATCATGATAAAGCAAGCACCTTGTGTTATTTTTAATAAAATTTTTCTTTTAACTGATTACTATCGTTTTTCGTGAGTCGCTTAAAAATCTTTTTTACATCTTCATCTGAATCAATCCAATCAATTAATAGACGACCCATATTTTTGGGACTAACAGTATCAATGTTTCGATACTTCATCTCCGAAATCCAGTCGTATAATAAAGTAAGAACAGAAGCGACTCCATATTTGTACCCTTTTTCCAATGTTTTCACTTCAGACAACTCACTTAAAAGTTCGTTGTAATATTTCTCACGTTCTGTAATATTGTTGTATTTCAAGTAATGCTCCCCCTTTCCGTTAAAACCCTAATTTTATTGGGTTTTATCTTTAATTCTTTCGTTACTCATATCAACACATTCTTGCATAATATCTATCCCCATAAATCTTCTCCCAAGGTTCAAAGCAGCTTCGGCAGTTGTTCCACTGCCAATGCAGGGATCAAATACAATATCTCCTTCATTGGTAGAGCTTTCAATTAGATACTCGAACAACTGCAATGGTTTTTCTGTGGGATGTCTCTTGCTTCTATTAACTGGATAGTTCCATACATTATGCTTACAATGTTGGTTAAATGTTGTTTTTCTCTTTTTGGCAAAAACACAGTTCTCAATTGCATGTAGCCAATAATGTTGACCATTTGCAGGAGAAGGATTATTTTTATGCCAGATACATTGTCTGGTCATCATGTCTTTCTTAGAATCAAAGTAAGAAAATATAGTGGACAACTGTTCAATTCCGCAAAATATGTATACACTGCCCTTAGTCAAGCGATAGCATTCGTCAAGAAATACTTCTAAATCAAATGTTTCAACGTCAGCAAATTCCTTGTCTAATTTTCTTAATTGTCCAGCATATTTAGCTCGTTCTGCTCCATTCTTAGAAACGTTTCCGTATGGTATATCTGTAAGAATTAAATCAAAGCAATTATCAGGAAGTCTCCTCATAACTTCAATGCAGTCTGCCCTATATATTTTATTTAACCATTCTTCTTTTAACAATTTATCACCATTCCTATATATTATTTTATTTTTAATAACTTCCGATAAAATCCCAGTTTTATTTCGATTTATTCAAGATCCGCATGATTTTTTCATACGCTTCCGTATTTCTGCTGATAAAATCTGTTGAAAAGCTACCTGATTCTTTTTGGTTATAAAGCTCCTTTAACTCTTTCCATATGTACCCAATATTACCCACTCCATGATAAAAAATTATGAATGGTAGGGTAATCGTGTTAACCAGAATAGATTTCCAATTAGTGAATCGGTGAATATTAATTCCATTTTTTCCATGATAGTATTCATATTTGTCATACCACTTTAATTTTCTATACTTGAAAATTTCATTATGCTACTTCTTGGTCAACATGAATTTTGTATATCCATGCTCAGTCGGACTCTGATATTTATACTTACTATCTTTCATTGATATACACACTCCTATTTCCTTGAGGAACAAGTTTTATAATGAATAATTAAATATGGCAATCAACAATAGTTAATGTCCACTCGGGATCAGCATTATCAATGAACGCTTCCTTAAAAGATTTATTCCATTTTTTTGCTTCTTCATGTGACTCACTACTTATTCCCCACCAACCCATTTCACCTTTAGAGTGCCACTTGCCGTCGGGTGTAATTACTGCATATGCATCAAACTCAGAGCATAGTCTCGCATACTCTTCTTTGCTATCATATCTATTTAAATAATACTCTGGGTTATAATAAAAACTCCATTTTACTATCTCCTCTTCTTCGACATTTCTGGGAGTGTCGCCTTCCACCACTAGTTCCCAAAATCTCAAATTTCTATTATACTCATCCATATCAATTGAGAAATCAATATCCCTTACTTTTGCTGAATCAACCCTACCTTTAGGAATATTCTCATTAATGTTAGTCCATCTTCTATCGCCCATTTGCCCCGTGGTTGCCTCATCCTTTAACTTTAATAAACCACTCCATCTTCCTCCAACAACCCACCAATCCCATTTCGCATTGGGATTTTCCCAATATCCATATTTTCCAGTTTCCTCATCTTTTTTATACCCTGCCCATTCTTCCATGAACTGCTCAAACGTTTCGTATGTTTCTTTAAATGGCACTTTAACTTTTTCTAGATTTTCATATTCTCTTGCTCCACTTTCCCAAGATGACAACAACCTTCCATCTGGCAATTTAACTTTTTCAATTCCTTCATTCTCATACTTGTTGCGATACTCTTCTTCGACATCATAAAACTCAAGATATTCTTTTGGGCAATCTCCCATATTATTTTCTTGATATGGAGCAAGTAATTCCTCTACTGTTTGCCCCTCTTTAGTAAACACTGCTACTATGAAATGACTCATATTTTCATCTCCCTTTTTGTACTTTCTTTAACAACAGCTTTTCCGTTAAAAGATATGTTTTATCAAGTCTTGTAAAGCCACTTATCAAAAATATATTGCATTTTTAATATAAATTTTTGCCATCTGGTAAGTCTGATATCAAATACTTTTTCGAAAGATTCTATCGCTCCCCATCTTCTGTCCGCTATCTGCACCTTCCATGATTTATGTCGCATTAACTTCCCTGTCGCTGGCACAATATAATCGAACTCTAACCTTTCATTCCCAAATGCGTCTTCATTAATTTTTACTCCTCTTGGCTTTGTTAGCCCACTTGGATAGACTAGTCTTTCACTCTTTACATTTTCAATATATGTATCCCAATCTTTTTCTTGAATAATTCTTGTTTGGTAATCATCACGATTCTCTGGATCATAGTGTACCTCAAAAATTGTAATCACTTACTCACCTCTATCCCCAATCTAAAGGAATGTTTTATTCAAAAACTTTATTTACATCTTTTAAAAACCTAATATATTCTATTAATTCTGGCACATCTTTTTCTGCTCTTTCACCTTTGTCATGATGTGCTAGTAACCCACAATTATACCACTCGATCATTTCATTCTCGATAAAATCTTGGATTTATTCAAACTCTTTCTTAATAGCTTCGTATAATTCTTCACTAATCTCCACTTCATCTACACTGGCATAATCATCTAATCTCATATAAAACTTCTCACCGCTTTTATATACTGCTACATTTCCATATGTATTTGATAGACCTAGACTAATATACCCTTCTATTCTCATTTCAAAAACTCCCCTATTTTATTCTTTAGCTAAATCTAATCCCCACGCATACTCACGTTGCTTACCTCTAATACCATCCTTAGTGGGCATTAGTTTAATCTCACTACCATTTCCAAATGTAATCTTCCCTTCTTGCTCCAAATCCCAATTACCTTCGTTTATCCACCAGGCACGATGATAATGCTCTTCATCAATAAGAATGTTCTTATAATTATTGCAATCCACTTCTTTGTAATAAACACGAATATCTTCCACATCTGAATGTTCATCCTGTTCAAATCTTGTAATCAGAAAGTGATTAGGCTCATATGGACTCGAATACACTTGACCAATCCTCATATACCATCCATCAGGATATTGAAACTCAGTAATTTTGCCATCGATAATTTTCATATTTTATTTACTCCCTTCCTCTTTCTCAGGACAAACGAAAATAATATTTTCCTTCCACAATTTTAACATTGGATATGTTCCTTTTGGTAAATTAAACTCTCGAATTTCTAATGGTGGAATAGGAGAGTCATCCCCTTGGCAACCATGAATAAATGTAGCAGGATGTATATTTATTACTGCTCCAGTGTCATTGAAGAATTTGAATTTCATCTTTTGTCCTCCCATTTTCCATTAAATCATCTGTTTTATTGTGTTTTTTTATTTTGTAATCTGGGGTTAATAATGTTCACTATGTATTCATTGTTAATTTCACTTGCTATATACCTTCTATTGCAATTAATAGAAGCTTCAATTTCACTCCCACTACCAGCAAACGGAATATACACTAAGTCCCCTTCGTCCGTTGCTGACTCAATGATCCTCTGTCCAATTTTCACAGGTTTTTCAGCACTTATTTTACATTTACCAGTATTGTTCCAACCCATTTCCAATATGTCGTTCCATACATTGGACAGTCTTAGCCCTCTGCCAGTTTCTCTAAATCTTTTTTTGCTTGCATTCGAAGTTCCAACTTGGTCTGAATATATAACTTTAAATTTATAGTTGTTAGATTTGGTGTAGAATAATAATTCTTCCCTTGTAAACAACCAATCTCTTTTGCTTCCTCGACCCCTTTTCTTGTGCCATGTAATCCAATTTCTAAATTCAAAATACTCATCTAATAAAATCTTTATGTGTGCAATGTTTCTTACACCACCATAATAATAAAAACTTCCTGTGTCTTTTAATACTCTTTTTGACTCCCCCAACCACCCCCTGTGCCACTCAATCCATTCTTCTATTGTATCCCATTGATGATCCCATTCATCTTTAACAATTTTATAGTAGGGTGGATCTGCAATTATTAAATCTACGCTTTCGTCTGGCAGTCTCCTCATTGTTTTTAGACAGTCTTCATTGTATATTTTATTTATTTCAAACAAACTTTTTCCTCCTTTTACAATTTATGTTGTATTTTTATTCAGATAAAATATCGGTATTAACTGAATTATGCTAATCTTTTATTTATGATTTCCATGTATTCTTCTTCTTTTTCAAATCCTATGTAATTAAACCCTAAATTCTTGGCAGTCAACAATGTTGTGCCACTACCTGCGAATGGATCTAAAATAATCCCATTAGGTGGTGTAACAAGCTTAATTAGATATTCCATTAGTTTTAATGGCTTTACTGTACTATGTATATTTCCTACTCTTCCTTTTTCTTTTATTTTCAATAGCGTTGCTAATACAGCATTTACGACACCAAGAAGAGATTCCATCTCTTCGTTTATAGTATTCTGTTTTAATTGGTTTAACTTCTCCACATTTTCTGCAAGGTTTATGCCATTCTCCATTACCATCTCTAAAACATCCCGAATGGATTCTTTTGTGAGTGAGTTTATCAACAAGTTCAAGATTTCCAATATTGTTGTTAGTTTTATCCCCATCTTTGTGATGAATATCATATCCCTTGGGTATTTTTCCACAATCTCTTTCCCAAATGATAATATGTTCCATTCTGTATTTTTTTGTTTCTGCATCATATACTCTAATATATCCTTTAGGTGTCGGCTTAACTCTCCTATTAGTGGGTTCAACTCCACGTTCTCCCACACTATTAAATTTTCACATCCTTGATTACGTTCTTTCTTTGTTGCCTTAGCACAATAAAAGAATCTAGATGCTCCTCCTGAATCACCGTAGGCAACTTGAATGTCTCCTGGCTTACCTAAACCGCCATGCTCTAAAAATGTGCCTATCTTGCTTCTAACATTATTTGAATCACTCTTTAAAATACCACTTTGTTCATCAAGCATCTTGGCCGCTTCTTCATCAAATATAACATTAGCAGGATATCTTCCTTTTGAATTAATTCGATCTCCTGCAGTCATATCAGTTCTATATTCATCACCATTCCATGTTATAGTTTTACCCCTACCACTTTTGAACCAGCTTTCAGAATACTCATTTTTCCAATCCGTTGGTATCCTACATTCATCAATGTTTAATCCACCAGTGCTCCATTTAAGCACATTATCTGCTATAGTCTTTTCGCTTAGTGGCTTACGTGCTAAAACAATAGGCTCATGAGCTGGTTTCAGATTTGATTCCCATCCTAACCATTGTTCTGCTAACTCTGATGATTTTGACTTCTTTTCAATTGCCTTTTTAATATTTTGAGATTTCGGCATTCCTTGCGAATATATCCACATAATTTGATCTCGTATTTCAAATCCTGCATCTTCTATTGCACAAGTCATTCTATGATATGTCCTCGCTCCCCCGAAACTAAGCAAATGACCACCAGGTTTCAAGACACGCAAACATTCCTTCCACATATCAATATTATATGCGATTCCTGTTGAATCCCATTTCTTCCCCATAAATCCTAGCTCATAGGGAGGATCGGTCACGATTGCATCTATTGAGTTATCGGCTAATAGTTTCAATCCCTCTACACAATCTATATGATATGCTTTATTAATCTCCAATTATCAGACCCCCTCTTTATTAAAAATATTACTATATATATTTTTTATTTCACTTGAAATTTGCTCTCCACTCTTTCTTGTCTTCAATCCAACTTCAGCAACCACTTTTAATACTTGTATATAGTCCTCATGTTCCAATGGATAATTATTTATTAATTGAGCATAATCATATGCTTCTTCACCCAAAATAAATGTATTATCAATAACAATTACATCGTCCTTACTTATCCTAGCCAACAATTTTAAAACCCCATTCTGTTTAATTCTGATTTTATATATTATTTATTCTTCAACAATCTCTACCTTGTCGTTTTTTGTATTCGTGTTACTTGACTATCACAACCTACCCAAACCATATCATTGTCTTTAATAACGACGATAATACTCATTAATGGTGCTCCCCCTACTCCAAAATCTCAAGTCTTACCCTCTTACTTCTATTTATGAATCCATCAATTGAAACCCCACCAATTTTATATTCAGTATAGTATCCCTTATTGTTTTTTTCTAATTTACCTTCTAAAACGTTTTCTGTATATTGCTTAAAGACGTCCATAAATTCATCAATATCGCAATCAAAATCATAATACACTCCCACTTCTGAACCATTGAGATCAAATACAAAATGAATGCTTCGTCCCCCTTCTCCTGGGGATTCCCATAATTGGTTTACGCTTAATTTCAGTTTATATTCCTGTTCAACCTTTTCTATAATCTTATCCGCCGTTTTAAAAAATTCTTGATAATATTTAATCGCATCTTCTACATTGATAAATACATTATGGTAATACTCCCACTCGCTATATCCAATATAAAAAGAAAAGTTACATATATTGGAATCAATATTAACAAGATAACGATCTAAGTCATTGTCTTTATTGACACGTATGTTAACATACTCTGGCATTACTCTTTTAAACTTTTTATATATGGACTCAACGTTCAGCCCATTTTCATCTTTGTCTGTAATAACAACAACATCAACATATGTGTTTTGAATATAATCAAGTAGATCATTATACTCAGTAAATTCTTTGCCATCAATTTTACATATGTATTTTTCCATTTAAATTACCCTCTCTGTTTACTTAAAATAATCTTTTTATCACTTTTTAACCCTTTAATCAATTCAGGCATAATTACTAAATAATTGCGTCATCATATGTATCTGCTGAATATTGGTGCTGATCACTCCGTTTCTGTCACATGTTTTTTATTTCCATTTGGCAATAGACATATTGCAGTCTACTATACAAAATCATAAGTTCTTCGTTTTTCATATATATCCTCCTGTTGCTTTAAAATCGAATTTTATTCATGTTTTTTCGTAAATTCATCCCAATTAATTTGTGTGACATCACCCAATTGAATTGTATTAGGATAATTCTTTTGAGTTATATGGATAGCATATTTATCAATCTCTGACGCAAAATAATTTTTATATGTAAATCCTGCTCGTTCTAAAGCAACTTGACCACACGAGATGCCATCAAAAAGACTTACAACATTATTTAATTTTTTATCAGGAATAAAAGATAATATGTGAGCAATTACATCAACCGTCCATCCATTCCCTATGCTCTTGTATCGTTGAGTGTTGCTAATTCCTTCAGTATATCCGTCTGGAAGAGTTTGAAGTCGTTCACATTCTACAGGATGGAATTTTCTGATGCAATCCCAATCTTTAAATACATTATAAGGTACACCCTTAAAGAAATTTGCGACAACTGTAGCACTCTTAGGATTTCTTATATCAAAATGATGTCCAAAATCCCAATGCGCTCTACCATCTCTTGTAGCTTTATTCATATATTCAATTGCTTTTTCGCTGTGGATTAAATCTTTTTTAACAAAATAAGGTATATGTCCTCCTCCTGCTGCGGTTCTAATTGTTGGTGATTTTCCCTCGAATACTCGAACTTTTTTTTCTTTGAAGCCACCATAAATATTATGTATCACAACAGGGAACGCATCATTTAACACTATATCCTTAAGTAATATACCTCTATCTTGCGGTTGCACAACACCAGGAATATTAGTCCAATATAATCTTCTTCTATTTTGAGCAGATACAAGAGAAGAATTTATTTCAATAGGTTCTACTCCTAAATATTGACTTATTATCTGCTCTGATTCTTTTTTCATTTTCACGTTTTCAAAAATAAAGTACTTTGGTTTTAATATATTTAACGCTTTAACATAATCAAAAAACAACTTGCTTCTTGGATCTTCGAAATTCAATTGTTTCCCTGCAAAGCTAAAACCCTGACAAGGACTTCCTCCTAGTAATAGATCCATATTTAGTTAATAACCCCCAGTGTTTATAATTATCATATTATATGTAATCTTCTATGGTCTTACCTTGGCTCGTTAGCCATTCTATATATTCATCAGAAGGACTTCCTAATTCATATCTTGTGTTTTTTGTTAATGCGTACCCACTCTTTAGATTCAGCTCTACCAATCTGGATGTTGTGACAATGCTTCCTTCTTCAAATCTATCATCGTCATACACCTTTCCACTCAACCTTTTACTCCATAATTCAGGAGCCTGAAAAGGATTGGACGGTATACTTACAATTGACCACTCTTCTAATCTTGGCATTTGACTCTCTCCCCTAGTAATTTATTCATACATCCACGTAGCGCCTAACTCTAAGTCATCAAAAAACAACTCTCGAATTTCATCTCTTGACAACCAATTTATTTTATCACTTAAATTATGCACGTCGTGCTTAAAAACAATAGGATCATCACAAATAGCCCTATGACCTACTAATAATCGTATTACCCCATAATCTTGTATAGAAAAAATAAGAGGCTTATCAATGAATGCCGTTCCCTTTAATCCGTTATAAAACTCATTTTCTAGTCTTACCTTATACTCATGATTATGCACAACTAAAGGAATTCCATGATAAGCCATTATTCTTAGATGAATATGTGTTTTTCCATTACTGCGTTCGTAGAAATTTAGAAACACGGGACAACACATTCAGCCTACTCCTCTATCTTTTGATTTTTATCCATATTTTCATACTCATACTCAACGCTCACATTGTCGACCTCTAAAAATTCCATCAATGCTTCAACAACATAATCAACATCTTCTCCATTGTGTGACAACACTTCAAATCCATTAATATAGACAGCTACTCCATAATCCGTACAACAACCCTCTGCACAATTGTGGACAAACGACCTAAAGACAATTTTACGCTCACCATTTTTCCAATTTTCTCTTGCATCTTCCAGTTGCTTCTTGGTAGATTCTCTACAGTGATGGCATCCACAGCCCTGATCCAAAATACCTATTTCAATCACTTCTTTTCTCATAAAATTGAACTTTTAACGAATATGTATTATTGAATTCTCAAGTGATAACTTTCATCAGCAATCTTTGCCCCTTCAACAACCAAGCCATTTTTTAAATCTGCCAAGAGGGTCTTTTTATCAATTACTGGATCTTGCGGAATTTTATACTTATCAGGAACTTTATTTTCGTCATAAATCTCAACGCTAGGATTATTCTTTTGAATTCTAACCTTAAATACTCCAGCCTCCACGCTCTTAATGTTCGCTGTTTCCAACATGTTCTTAACATAATCCTTGAGTCTGTTATATGTATTTTCTTGAACTTTTCTGCGTTTTTTTAGTCTATCTTCTTCCTTTTTATATGCTTCAATATCTCCCTCAATGTTCTTCATAAACTTGATGATATTTTCTACTTTATATTCCACAGAATCTTTGATTGCATCGAGTGTGTCAATCAACATTTGAAAATCTTCTTCAGTCAAGTCGTCGTTTTCAAGTATGTTATTAGCATAGTTTACAAAATTAATATAATCATCAGTAAGTTGATAAAGTGTTGGCATATGTATATACTCCCTTTCATATTTTATTATTTAAATATTTTTGTTAAGTTCTTTTATTTTTTATATCTCATATTGATTCATTTAGACTCATATATTCACCTTTATTATATTTTGTTTTTATGAAATCGCCTTGTGGATTCTCCACCACGAATATGCTTTATAGATGCATTATAATCCAATACTTTTTTCACTTGCTTGTATAGCAATGGATTCACTTTTTGCAATCGAATAGAAGCATCCATATGAGCAGCACTTTTAGAAATATTAAATTTCTTCGCAACATCTCTTACAGTAGCGTTATTTTCAATTATGTAGTTAGCAATATCAATAACTCGCTGCCTAATCTGTTGATTCTTAATTGCACTCTTTGATAAGTTCATTTGTTCACCTCCTTTTTAGAATCTGATTTATTTCATTTTGAATGTTATGTCGAACAGTATATAATTATCGAAGAAAATCTTATTTCTCAGGAAATTTACAACTCAGGATTATAATAATGTCTTCTGCATACACTCATATACTTTTCGTTGCCACCAATATCTACTTGTTTTCCGCTGTATACAAGCTGTCCATTTTCTATTTTTAAAATCATAGTTGCTTTTCTATCACATTGCCAACAGACTGTTTTTACTTCTTCGATCTTGTCAGCATATACAAGAAGCCATTTACTGCCATCAAACAACTCATTCCGAAAATCATTTTTCAATCCATAACAAATAACTGGAATGTTTAGTTTGTCCACTATCAATGTTAAATCAATAACATGTTCCTTGGTTAAAAATTGTGCTTCATCAACAAGTACACAATTTACATTTTTATTTTTTAAAACAACTTCATATATATTCGTATCTTCGCCAACTATGTATGCATCTTCACTGATTCCAATTCTTGAAGTTACTTTTCCTACACCATAACGATTATCAATTGCTGGAGTAAAGATCATGACATTTTTACCTTGCTCTCGATAATTATTAGCAATCTTCAAGATCTCAAGCGACTTACCAGCATTCATAGTTGAATATCGAAAGTATAACTGTGCCATGATTCACTTCCTTTTTTATATTTGAATATGTCTCCATTTTCTTCCCGTTTTTATGTCTCTTATAACCCTACGATCTACCCCATAAATGTATGCCAATATGGTATTGTTCAATGATTTTATGTATTTTATTTCTTTAACCTGTTGCTCTGTTAATTTTGATCTTCCATTTCGTTCACCTATTGCTGATCGTTTTCTTTCAACCCTGTCTCTAACATTTTGAGCATGTGTTCCTGCTATTAAATGCTCAGGATTAATACATCTTCGTACATCGCATTTGTGCCTTATAACATAGCCCTCTGGTATTTGCCCTATCATCTTTTCGTATACGTATCTATGTATTCTTACTTGTTTTCCTTTAATATGAAATGAATGATAGCCATCATTTTTAATAAAACCACTTAAACAAATATAACAACCATTACTATCAATTTCATATTCAACTACTTTTTCACTAAAATCAAATTTACCTTTATTCGTTATATTTAATCACCCTTTTTTTAATTTAATAAAAAATGTCGGAGGTCGGATTCGAACCGACAAGGTATAAAACCGCAGAATTTTAAGTTCTGTGTGTCTGCCAATTCCACCACTCCGACAAAAAATAAACTTATTAAAAAACTATCACTTTATGTATCATGCTTATTATATTTATTTTCCTTAATTCTGCGGGCAATTGTGAAGCCATATCACTCCACCGTCACCCCGATTTCTGCCAGCAACGTTCTCGCCCTGCGCCCTCCGTCGTTAACCTCTCTGCCGCGTGCCAAACGTTCGTAAAACCGCAAGCACTCGATCAGTTTGTCGCGTTCCTGTTCCAACCGCTCTATCTCCTGATGTGCGGATTGGAGTTGTTCTTGCAACTTCAAAATATCGTCAATGTACTCCAGCGCCTCGTCCACCGGCGTTACGCACATTTGCCTCAGGAGCATCTTGAGTTCTTCCCGTATCTGCTTCCATGACTTTTCACTCATCCACCGCTCACCTTCTCGCGTCGGATTTCGGCCAATGCGTGGAAAATGTTCTGCTTGATGTCCTCTACCACTTCAAACGCTTCATGCGGCGTTAACCCGTCTTCTTCTACCATACCCGTTAACCCAACGACGACCAGTTGATGATTCAGGTTGTTCAGGTTCATTTTGGTTCTGCCCATTCCACCGTCACCCCTATCTCTTTTAGGAGGTTACGCATATATGCGACGTAATCTTCTTCACGCCAGCACCCATGATTGAATAAACACATTCGCAACCACTCGATCATCTTGTCCCGTTCCATCAGTAAGTCAACGTATTGCATATTCGTATAGTTACGTCCCTCCGGTCCGTGCGAATCTCGCTCTGCCCGCAACCGATCCAACTCGTCCAGCAGGAACTTAACATCATATGCATAATCTTGCCCATCAACCCACGAACCTTTTGTTTTTCGCGCTTCTTCAACGGATTTCCGAATCTCCGCGATCTTCTTTTCCCGATCAGTCATTGTTCGGTTCCTCCAGTCCGGAAAGACTGTTCTCTAATCTTTTGATTCGACGTTCTAAGCTGGACATCCAGAAATACGAGGTTAATGAAACGCCTAATAACAAGATGATCGTAAGATAGAACTCATTCACTCATCATCACCCCGATTTCTTTGAGGATGTCGCGGGCGACATAGTTGTACCAGTCCAAATCGGTCACTTCGGGATCATTCTGCTTCGCTTTCCATTCACGGATTTCACTGATGTTCTCAGCGTTGGTCTTTGCCAGTTTTCGCAACACCTCGATCAGCTTATCGCGGTCCTGTTCCAACCGCTCGATCTCCTGCTGGGCGGATTGGAGTTGAGAGCGTAGACTTGTCACCTCGTGTAACGATGCTTCGGTATATCTGGCGTTGTTGTAGTATGCGTCCCGTTCCTGCCGTAGCTTCCGGTTTTCTTTTTCAAGCTCGCACAACTCCGTCACATGCGCGTTATGAGCGGCGCGTTCTTCGGCCAGTTCTGCTCGGCAGTTTCGCAAATCGGAAACCAGACTCAAAACTGTCATTTTCAGCCTACGATCATCTTCGCTTACTGCCGGTTTGACAAATTCCTTAACTATCTCGTCTAACTGCGACTCCGTCAGGTATACGCTTGGCTTATCATCATAGCAATAACACGTTTCTTCATCAGGCGGACATAGTTCGCAACGTTTCGCCTTACTGATCGCTTCGTTCATGGTTTATCCTCCTTCAATCCAAAGGGCAACTTCATGCCCTTCGGCAAAATCCAAAGGTGATACATATTCGCTGCGTCAACCAATTCGCTTTCGGCTGGAAATATTTCAACCGCACACCGTTCAGACCCAAATAATTCATTTTTGATTCGTTGCTTTTCTGCCCAAGGAATATCTGTGTTATCAGCGTTGCGAATGCAAACGTGGGTTACAATTCCCCATTCAGTTTCAATTTCACGCGACATTACAGCATAGGTAAAATCGGAATCAGTCCAAGCCTTATTCAACTCACGAACCCATCCTGTCCCAAAACGCACGCTCTTTGGCGATGGCCTTCCTATCCATTTTCTTGTTTGCTTAATCTCGTCTATTTTGTTCATGGGTTACCTCCTTAATCTCCACTTTCCACCCGCACTTACAGGTACGAATAAAAGTATCGTCAGTGATTTTAAGTGTGCCCTCGCCGTTTCCTAAAAGATCGCTTCCGCATTCATGGCACCGCGCGTATTTTTCGCAAAGTTCAAACGCTCGTAATGCTTTCACCCATCCATCACCGCCAGAAGGGCGGCTTTGCAAATGGCTTCGGAGGCTGTTTCACCGTGTGCTTTCGAAGTTGGATACCCACAAAACCATGCTTCCCATTCGCCTTGTTCGCCATGTTGTCTCAAATGCAAGCAATCACCCATCTCCTCCACCACTTCCCATGCGGCGGATATGTCTTCGCTCGGGTTGAATGGTCTATAAATCAGCCCATCTTCATCCCGCTCATCAGCGATATACCATCCTTCGTCTTCGACCCACCACGCGGCGGGAAAAGGCTCTTGGCTGAATAAGTCAACACTTTCTACAATGGGAATATTCATAATATGCCGGATAACAAGTTCATCCAACTCCCGCCCCGGCTTCATGGCCAACACTTCATCACGTGTCATGGTTCGGTTCCTCCCATCTCGAATAGCAGTCTTCGCACATTCCAAAAACTAATGGCTTCGATACATGTCGAATTATCCACTTGATCCTCCGCGCTCTGCAAAGCACGCATAAATCAGGATTCGGCGCCATTTCTTTCAAAGTTTGTCCTGACCCCTTTCCGTAAGACTCCGCCCACTGTGTTCCAATGAATCCCCGAATATCCTTACATCAACATAAGTTTTTTGCATTTCTCGATTACATTCAGGACACAAGTGTAAATATTGAAGATTGCGAAATATTACATACGGATTCTTAGCTCCATGTTCTCGGCATCGGTATTCGTAGACAAGTCCGATCATTCCATCCGCCCATCCTTTTCCGCCACTAGCGCATCCAACTCCCGCCCCGGCTTCAGCGACAAAATCTCATCACGGGTCATGCTTGTTCCTCCTCAATCCATTCATCGTCATACCAATACCCTTCATCATGATCGAATCGTTTGCGATACCAATTTCCATTTTCGTCCTTGATCGGAATCGTGTAACTGTCGTAGGGACCGCCATAGGTGGGTATATATCCAAGCTCAGGATGGTGGATTTCCATGAAAAATGGCAGTCCAGTCACAGGACACTTTTCAGGATATAGAACTTTTTGAATGGGGTTCATATAGTTCACACTTGTTCCTCCAATCCAGCAAGTTCTCGCAATCTCGCCATTTCCTGCGTGTTTGTGTACGCGCCTTTTTGCATAATGTACTTCCACTCCAGCACCTTGCGGGCGACTTCTTCGGGGGATTCTTGCACTTGAGTCACGTCTATTGTGTGTTCTATTCCGGTCTGGTGATCGCTTTCTATCGCTGCTCCATACTTATGGCCACTCTTGATTCCAACAATGTGGTCGGGATTCACGTACCAATGTTTACCGTTCAGCAGTGTCAACCGTATCATGCGTTCCCGTCTCCTTTCAGCAGTTCCGGGTTTTCGTATAGCCGATTTTTAATTGTCCATCGATCGCACTTGAAATACCTTGCCATCGAACTTATACTTGCACCAGAAGACGCCATTTTCTGTAACTCAACCAAATCGATATGAACACGTTTTTTGAATTTAATTCTTCCAGCACGTCTTCGATTGGCTTCGGATATTAACGCTCGATGATTTTCAGAAAATACTTTCCCTTTGTTGTGCATACTTTGGTGCTTGCCTACCTCAATTAGACAAAGATTAGATTTCATAGCATTCAGTTTGTTTTCGTCAATATGATGCACATATTCGTTCCGAAGTAATTTTCTGTTCTGCCAATACATCATCAACAATCGATGAACATGTATTTTCTCTTTGTAGATTGCAACCGCCGGATAATTCCCATGCATGAAGATTTTCTTCGTACCACAAACAGGCTTATCGGTATACCATAGAATTGCTTGTTCAAGTTCTTTTTCATCAACAATGCACCCGCACGTGTTGATAAATTTAATCGGTTTATGCTTCTTCACAATCATTTAACAATTCCCCGTTCTCAAAAACATTTCCGATGACTTCACAGTAAGTAGCCCATCTTATAAGAGCCTCAACACTATCGCCATTAACCGTGAACATTACCCAATCTTCATCGCCTTTGACCGTGAACATTGCCAAATCTTCCGACCAAATTACTTCTAAACGAAAAAGTTTGTGGTTACTTTCGAGGATATCCCCCTCATAAATCTGTTTCCCGTTATTGTCTTTGAGTCCGGTGTATTGCCCGACTGTTTTGGGATCAACTTGGTACAGTTTAAAATGCCCGTCTACCAAGCCTTGATCGACCGCGATAAAGTGACTTGCCGATTTCAAGTAGTGTCCGTATAGCCATTGTCCTTTTAGCTCACAATCTTCGATGCACTTTCCCCTGAAACGTATCTCACGCATCGTTCCCGTCTCCTTCCCTCACCCGTTCCACCTTCGCCGCATTCATGTTCAGCAACGCCACGATTCCCTCCACTTCCTGCTCATTCCGCTCAGTTCCGGGCTGGAGATGCAGAACCGTATATCCGTTTCGCTCGATGGCGACGGCATGACCGTATTCGTTGCGGCGGATGGTGTAAGGGCCGGTTGGTTCGGTCGTGGTGGAGAGGGCTTGCCCGGCAACTGACTGACCAACATAATCAATGATTGAAAGATATTTCTTTTTTCGCTCGTGAAAAATGTCGTCGTCGTGGTCAATCATGAAGTGTAGTGTTTTCAATTCTTCATACACTTCCTCCAACGCTTCCCGCAGACGCTGGACTTCGCTGTTCATCTGTGCGTTTTCGCGCCCAAAGACTTCAGCGGTCGCTTTCCAAGTACCTTCGGATTCATCGGCATCAAATGCGCCGGATTCGATCTTTTCTTGCAATTTGGATATAGCCGTGTTCCACGCCTCCTCTCCCATGCCGTGGAAATACTGCTCTGTCAACCATTCCAACACCGCTTTCTTGCTCAGATATTCACTCATGGAATTCACTCCTTTCACATCTCACATTTTCCGCTTTTAACATAGTTCCGGGCTCAGGGTTATCAGCCCATTTCTTTATGCGTTCCAACGCCGCCCGCAGACGCTGGATTTGATTGTGCATGTCCAGTTGCACCATAGACTCGTATTCATCCGGTTCATTTTGGGCACCAAATCCGCTGGATTGGATTTGGTGCTTAACCCAGTTCAGACCGTCATATTTTCCTAATCACATATCCCTCACCATTGTCTGCACCTGGCTCCTTATATGTACCAACGAACCCCCATCCTTGTTCGCTAAGATATTGCAAAGCATCATAGAAATCTCTCGCAGCAAAGTTACCTCCGTCATCTTCTGATATGTATCCCCAATCTGCTACTCAAAATATGGACAAATATCCATATCGAGAAAAGTTCCTGCTTCAACGTGTTCTGCCTCGCATCATGCTACTACAGGTTCTACAACACTCC
>Ga0310826_100677_pt1 | contig 28369 bp, 27 predicted proteins | sample WT_ome_FD_201306 | JGI IMG/M metagenome (GOLD analysis project Ga0310826, IMG submission 201306) | Sorghum-adapted microbial communities enriched on wild type (WT) sorghum from Joint BioEnergy Institute, Emeryville, California, United... ... | reverse complement strand
TGTTACGATTCAATTGACACGTGGCTCCTTTCTTTGTTGGTTGGTCCAATCCAAGTATAAAAGAAATCGGAGCCCACGTGTCTTATTTTTTGAATTGTTTTAGAACCCCAACAAATAGTATAGAGCCAACTTAAAAAGCCCGTTGCTTCGGAGGCGTTTTTCATTTGCCGAATCTCACAAACTTACTTTTTCACCCGTTTTTACGGACTCAAAACATGCATCAATCACCCTCATATTTTTTACCGAGTTTGCACCGTCATAGGCAAGTTCCGTTCCGTTCAAAATTGCGTTCGAAAAATGTTCAATCTCCAATTTATATTGGTCGCCGTAGATCCTTTCAATCCTTTGGCCATTATTTTTGTTTATAATGATTAAGCCTTGGCCTCCATTAGTATCCGGACGATAAGCCTGCGGCACTTTAATCGTCCCTTTTGTTCCGATGATTTCATACTCTTCCCTAAAATCCATTTCAAAACTGCAGTCGATGATCGCTTTGACGCCATTATCCATTCTCATAAACGCCCAGGCGGAAACGTCCACGCCGTATTCGGGATCAATATCCGCAAACGCAATAAGCTCCTTCGGTTCCGCTTTTAAAATATTTCTGACTGCATGAATGCAGTAACAACCCACATCATATATGCATCCCCCGCCCTTTTTAGGATCCGTCCGGATATTTCCCTCTTTCTCTTCCAATAGGAAAGAAAAACTGGCCTTCATTAATTGAATCTCGCCGATTTCACCGGAACGAATGATTTCCTGCACCCTTTGATGCTGGGGATGAAATTGATACATCAACCCTTCCATCAATAAAACATCATTTCTTTTGCAGAAATCAAAAACTTCCTGGGCATCTTTCGCATTCAACGTGATCGGTTTTTCGCACAAGACGTGTTTTCCGGCTTGGGCAGCCTTCATGATCCATTCTTTATGCAAGGAATTCGGCAAAGGGATGTAAACAGCGTCGACATCGGGATCATGCAGCAATTCATCGTAATGATGATAAGATTTGGGAATATCGAAGGCAGAAACGATTTTTTCCCTTTTCTTTGTATTACTGCTTCCAATGGCCGTCAATTCTGCGTTCGATGCCCTTAAAATGGCGGGGATAATTTGCGTTTCCGCAATATTGGCGGTGCTTATAATGCCCCAGCGCACCCGTTTCATCTGCTCTCATCCTCTTTCATTTTTTTGATGATTATGCCGCTCTTTTTTGACTGTAAATATCAATCCACACCGCCAGCAATAAAATGGTCCCTTTCACGATGTATTGCCAAAAGGCTTCCATGTTCATCATGCTCATGCCGTTATCGATGCTCGCCATGATTAGCGCACCCAATATGGAGCGAATAACATTCCCTTTGCCCCCCATCAGGCTGGTGCCCCCGATCACACAAGCAGCGATGGCGTCCATTTCGAAAGAAGTGCCGGCGCTGGTTGTGGCGGCATTTAATCTTCCCGTTAACAATATGCCTGCAGTGGCGGCTAATACGCCCATTATGATAAACACAAACAATGTATTTCTTCTTATATTTATCCCTGAAAGAGCCGCCGCTTCCGCATTCCCGCCAATGGCATACAAATGCCTGCCGAATGAGGTTTTATGGCTGACAAATGCGATGATTCCGCCAAATACTACAACGATAAGAATCGGTATAGGCACGCCGAAATACCGGTTCAACATGTAAATAATCAATAAGATCAGGAAGGCGTATACAGCCGTTTTCCCGTAACTCGACCAAGCACTGGGAACCATGAGCCCTAATTTGATGCGTTTTTTCCTGTTTCTGTAAGTAAAAAAGAACCATAAAACGATGCTCACAAGGCCTAAAATATAGCCCAAAGCATAAGGCAAATAACTGTTTCCGATCGCTTTAAAACTGTTTTCCAACGGGGCGATCGTCTGCCCTCTCGTCAAACCGATCAAAATCCCGCGAAAAATTAACATCCCCGCCAATGTCACGATGAATGCGGGAACGCCTCGATATGCAACCCACCATCCCTGCCAAAGCCCGATTAGAGCTCCGATCAAGATCGCCGCGAGCACGACGGCCCACGTGCTCCACCCATACCATACTTGAAGAATGGCGGCAATGCCGCCCGTCAATCCGACCACGGATCCGACGGACAAATCAATATGGGCAACAATCAGTATTAAAGTCATTCCGATGGCCAACAAGGCAATGACCGACATTTGCGTAAACAGATTGGAAATATTTCTGGAAGACAAAAATTCTCCGTTTGTCAAAACCCCAAATAAAAGGATGATCACCAAAAAAGCTAGAATAAGCACATACGCTTGCAAATCAAACTTAAAAGAGAGTTTCGCGGATTTTCCGGTATTTAACCAATGACGTTCTTGCATATTAAGATTCATCTTTTCGTCCCCCCGGTGGCATAAGTCATGATTTTTTCCTGGCTGGCCTCATCCCGTTTTAGTTCGCCTGTTATTTGTCCTCCAGCCATCACTAATACCCTGTCGGACATCCCCAATATTTCGGGCAATTCCGAAGAGATGAGTATAATGCCGACTCCCTGGGTTGCCAGTTCGTTTATGATTTTATAAATCTCGTATTTCGCACCGACGTCGATGCCCCTCGTAGGCTCATCCAATATTAAAACCTTGGGGTCATTCAATAACCATTTGCTGATTACAACCTTTTGTTGGTTCCCGCCGCTTAATTGGGAAACCTTTATTTCCAAATTCGGCGCCTTGAGCTTTACCTTATCGTTAATTTCTTGCGCCGTTTTCAATTCGATCGTTTGATCAATCAATTGATATCTCATTACCTTTTTTAATGACGATAGAGTTGTATTTTGGATGATATTCATGCCCAATACCAGACCATATCTTTTTCTGTCTTCTGAGACATAGGCGATGCCTGCTTCGATGGCATCCCTCGGATTTCTAATTCTTTTCTCTTTTCCGTCTACTTTAATTGTTCCCGTAACATGGCCGGGATAATATCCGACAAGGCTGCTGAACAATTCCGTCCTCCCGGCTCCCATTAATCCCGCGATCCCTAAAATCTCTCCCTTTTTCAAGGAAAAGGAAACATGGTTGATGATTTTCTTTCCCGTACTTTTTTGCACCACTGTCCAATCATTGACTTCCAGAATAATGGGACCTATTTCCCTTTTTTTATAGGGATAGATGTCTGTGATCTTTCTCCCGACCATTTTCGTTATGATTGTTTCTTCGGTCAACTTTTCAATGGGATCGGTGCTTATCGTTTCCCCATCCCTTAACACGGTGACCGTGTCCGCAATCTCCAAAACTTCGGATAATTTATGGGAGATATATATACAAGTAACGCCTTTTTTCTTCAAATTTCTCAATATCCCCATTAATACTTCCACTTCATTTTTGGTTAATGCGGCAGTAGGTTCATCTAAAACGATGATCTTGGCATTCAATGTCAACGCTTTCGCAATTTCCACCAATTGCTGTTTTCCAACGCTTAACTGTTTCACTTTCGTCTGCGGGTCGATATCAAGCCCCACTTCTTTTAACCATTTTAAAGATTCCGCAAATATTAAATTCCAATCGATGTATTTTCTTCTCATTAAGTCGTTGCTTAACAGGATGTTTTCGGCAACAGACATCTCTTCAACAAGGGCCAGTTCCTGATGGATGATAGCGATTCCCGCATCCTGCGATTCTTTGATCGACTTAAACTTTACCTCTTTTCCGTCCAAATAAATTTTCCCTTTGTAAGTGCCATAAGGGTATACGCCGGTTAAAATTTTCATAAGGGTTGATTTTCCGGCACCGTTTTCTCCGCAAAGGGCATGAATTTCCCCCTTCTTCACAAAAAAGGTGACATTGTTCAAGGCTCGTACACCGGGAAATTCTTTCGTAATGCCTTTCATTTGCAAGATATATTCCATAAAATTTCTCCTCCGAAAGAATGATTCTTGCCGAAAAAGAATAAATCTTCTCCGACAAGAATCATCAAAATATTAAATTTGTATGGCCGGATGAATTACGGCCGCGGCGGGCGTTGATCTTCCGGGACATTTTTGTACACGTCATCGTAGGAGTGGAATCCGTCTTTGATCACTGTATCGATTAAATTGTCCTTGTCCACCATGATCGGTTCCAATTTGACGTAGGGGACGTCCATTTTTCCGTTGTTGATGGTGTCATCGGTTTCTATCTTTTCCCCTTTTCCTAATTTAACGGCTATCTCAGCGGCTGTTGCCGCTATTTTGTGTATGGGTTTATAAACCGTCATCGTTTGCGTCCCTTCCGCAATCCTTTGTACTGCCGCCAAGTCGGCATCCTGCCCTGAAATGGCCACTTTGCCAGCAAGACCTTGCGCGGCCAACGCTTGAATGGCCCCGCCTGCCGTGCTGTCATTGGAGGCAACGACCGCATCGATTTTGTTATTATTGGCAGTTAAAGCGTTTTCCATAATCTTCATGGCTTCATTGGCATCCCAGAGTTTTACCCATTGATCGCCGACAATTTTAATATCTCCCTTGTCAATGAATGGCTGAAGAACATTCATTTGCCCTTCCCTAAATAATTTCGCATTATTGTCGGTTGGCGAACCGCCCATCAGGAAATAATTCCCTTTCGGGACTTTTTTCACCAAATATTCCGCCTGTAATTCCCCGACCCTGACATTGTCGAACGAAACATATGCATCGACATCACAGTTCGTGATCAGCCGGTCATAGGCCAACACCTTGACCCCTTCTTGTTTCGCTTGATCGACGACGGGAGACAGTGAGTCACTGTTTACGGGAATGATGACCAAAACATCGATGCCTTGAGAAAGCATGTTTTGAATTTGGGTTAGTTGTTTCGTCTCGTCATTGTCTGCGGATTGGACAATCACATCCGCACCCAATTCCTTGGCTTTATCAATAAAGATGTCTCGATCATGCTGCCATCTTTCCAACGACAAATCCGTAACAGACAGTGCAATCTTAATTTTTTTATTTTCCTGGCCGTTCGACGAATTTTTGTTGTTTCCGCTTTCATTTCCCTTACCCGCATCCTCCCCGCAAGCAGCAAGGGCAAAGGCGAAGACAAGGAGTACCATCACTGAAAATGCCTTCTTCATCCACTTCATTCGAGATCCCCCCTAAATTAAAAAAATATAAGCGTTTTCATTAAAAATTATATCATCGTAAACTTCGTTTGTACACTGGATAAACTAATGTTTTATGAATCATTTTTTTAATCGAATCCCGGCGTTTATGATACAAATTTTTTTATCTCTTGCCGGTTGTTGCGGGCGTTCCCGCGGCGATCAATGTAGAAGCTTTCTGTCTTTGTGAAGCCCACGGTTCGCACCATGGATGAAACGGGAGAACTGAAAACCGAACCCGATCAGCGCTTCAGTGACCGCCCAGCGGTGCGGGAACCCGATTATCCTTGAGGAACAAAAGCTTCGGGGAATGGGAAAAAAGTGGGGTTTCGATTCTTTCGGCTGCGATGTTCCATCGATTCCTGCAAGCCTAAAGGGGAAAGAGGCCGGTCACGGGAAAAGGAGGCCCAACAAGCAAAGCAGAAGGATCATTGCGATCCTTCCGGGGAATTTTAAACCGATTGGGGGAAAAATCACCGGTCTTGTCAAATTGGGTTTTCCAAACGTTTTAGTTTTTTAATAGATTGCTAACCTTTAATCGCGGTGGAAGACATCCCTTCCACGATCTTATCGCTGAAAAACACGAAAGCAATGATAATCGGGAGTATGCTTATTATTAATGTGGCGCCGATCGGGCCCCAATCCGTCATGTATTGCCCAATAAAGTTTTGCATGCCGACGGTCAGGGTTTTATATTTGTCGGAACTAATAAACGTATTCACAAAGACAAATTCATTCCAATTATAAATCATATTTATGATCGCAGTCGTTGTGATCACCGGGGTGGTCATCGGGAGAATGATCCGAAAAAAGAGTTTGTTGACGGAACAGCCATCAATAATGGCCGCTTCTTCGATTTCACGCGGAATCGTAGAGTAAAAGCCAAGCATGATCATGACGGTGATCGGCAAATTGTAGGCGACATACGTCAATACAAGGGACAGCGGATGATCGATCAAATTCATGCGCAAATACATATTGAAAAGCGGGATTAACGCGGAATGAATGGGAATCATCAAACCGATCATAAACAAACCTAATACGAATTTGCTTAATTTCCACTTCATCCTTGTGATCGCAAAAGTCGTCATGCTGGCCAATAAAACCGTTATGACAGTTGCAGCTACGGTAATCCAGACGCTGTTAAAAAAGTAATTCCCTATGCCTCCCTCCCATACTTTTTGATAATTTTCCCATCTGAATTGAGAGGGCAGTGCAAAAGGAGAACCGGCAAAAATCTCCCGGTTATCCTTCAACGAAAACAGGAAAAGCCAAAAGATCGGATATATTTGAACAACGGCAATGAAACCGAGCAGAACATATAATATGCCATAACCGAATTTTCTCATGGGCCAACTCCCCCGCTAGTATTGGATATTCTCGGACTGCGTCAATTTTCGGATAATCAGCGTTGCAATCGAAGCGATGACGAGGAGCAGGAATCCGATCGCGCTTCCATACCCGAAGTCATATTTAACGAAGGCCAGTTTATACATATAGGATGCCATCACTTCGCTCGCCCCGTTCGGGCCGCCGTTTGTCATGACATAGATGAGATCGAAATATTTTAAAGAACCTACGACGGCCAAAATCACCGTTACATTAAATACGCCTCTTATCAAAGGGATCTTTATTTTATAAGCGATTTGAAAAGGCGAAGCCCCGTCAATTCTGGCGGCTTCAATGATGGATTCGGGGATGTTTTTTAATGCCGCGTAGTAAATCAAAATGTAGAATCCCGCATACTGCCATAAAATCGGAATAAATATGGCGTACAAGACGATCGACGGTTCGGCAAGCCATGACGGAGGATTATCCACTCCCAGCGCCTTAAGGATGGCATTCAGAATCCCGTTGGTGGGGTTATACACCTTAATCCAAAGCTGGGCAATGGCAACCGAGGACAATAACATCGGAATTAAATAAATTTTTCTCAGCAAATTCGTTCCTTTTAGCTTGGAAGACAGTAACAGCGCAACGGCCAAATAGGCAAACAACATGAGCGTCGAAAAGAACGCGAGCAAAAACGAATGATATGCGCTGGCCCAAAACTTCTTATCCTGCAATGCCGTCATGTAATTCTCTAAACCTATGAACGTCATTTTCCCGATTCCATCCCATTCCATCAAGCCGAAAAAACCTGTTAAAAATAACGGAATAAATATAAGGGTCAAGACTAGAAAGAGGGATGGAAGAATATACAACGCAATAGCCAGTTTGTTCGACATCACCTTGTTCATCAAATCAACCCCATATCGATAATGAAGCAGAAAAGGACTATCCTGATTCCAGGATATGTCCTCTTCTTTTCTTTAATTTCATTTTTAAAAAATGTCCCCGCGTTTTCATTCACTGGCCGCTTATGGCCTCCGCATGCTCTTTTGCAAATTGTTCCGGGGTCATTTCCAGTCCGAAGAGCGATTGAATCGCGTCCAAATGCACTTGTGCCGGTTTCGCCGGCATTTGCACGTCCGCATATAACGTTAAGTTGGTGGCGTTGTTCAACTCGTTCAAAACATCAATATACATTTGGGGCAAGTCTAATGACGAGGTGTCCAGTTTTGTCGCAGGAATGACCCCAACTTCCGTCACGGCCCTTTCGGCCCATTCTTTGACAAAGAAGGCCACAAATTGTTTGGCTTCCTCTTTCACTTTGGAATCTTCGGAAACGAACAGGCCGACACCGGGTCCGCCGACGAAGCTGTTCAAATCGCCTTTTCCATTGACGGTCGGAAATTTCAAATAACCAATCGATTCCCTGAATTCTTTCGGGACATCTTCATTCGTCGTATAGTTTGGCAAATCCCACGTGCCGATCAAGTACATGGCCGCCTGACCGTTCATAAACATGCTTTTCGCTTCTTCATCCGAAAGTCCATTAAACCCTTTGACGAAAGCATTCATTTTCACTAGATTTTGAACTTCCTTCGCCGCATCGATCAGCGCCGGTTCTTCAAAGGAGGTTTCCCCTTTGAGGGCGCTTGACAACACGTCCGCTCCGGCCATCCTGTCGGCAAAATACATGTACCAGAGGGAACCGGTCCATCGATCCTTATTCCCTAAAGCAATCGGCTGAACGCCGTTTTTGGCCAGGGTTTCGACCACCTGTTTAAATTCATCATAGGTTTTAGGGGCCGACAGTCCGTATTTATCGAAGATGGCTTTATTATAAAAGATCAAAGCGATATTTAACTCGAGCGGCAGTCCGTAGGTCTTTCCGTTGATGGCATAGGCTTCGACCGTGCCGGGGACAAAACTGTCTTTTAATTCTTTCTCGACGACATCATCCAAGGGAGCAAATTTGTTACCGTTTACATAGGGTTCCAAAAAACCGGCCGCCCATGTCATGCCGACGTCAGGCAATTCGTTCGACGCGGATAAAATCTTCAATTTTTCTTTATACTGCTCATTGCTCAACACTTCCATTTGCACCCGTACATCCGGATGTTCGTTTTCGAAATCGGAAATAATCTTTTTCACGATGTTGTAATGGATTTTTGAACTTCCTTCGGGCCAAAGATGCATAAATTTAATCGTTTTTTTCCCGCCGCCATTGTTGTCGCCCGAAGACTGGTTCGAACCGGAACAGCCGAACAGCAGCACCAAGCACATCAGGACCGCAACAATCGAAAGCGCTTTCTTCCACCTCATCATCATTTCCCCCCTAAATTAAACGTCAAAAAATATTTTCAAATAAAGGATATCAAAACAAACATCGTTTGTACAGTGGATGAACTAACTTTTTTTGCCACGAAGCTCCAAAACATTTTCGACAGATTTCACGCGCAAATTTCCACCCAAAAGGGATGGACCGGCAGCTCAAACAGACATAACGATCCCCCCTTCAACGATCGCCGTCATTCGTCCTTCGGCCTGTAGATAAAATAATCAAAATCCGCATGTTTCCTTTGCCCCGAAGTATCCTGGCAATGCATGCCTACGAAAGCTCCCGTGAAAAATCCCCCGCCTTGCACGTAATCATCGGACAGTTTATAGGAATAAAAATCGATCGGTATCTTTTCCCAATGTTTGCCGTCAAAGGAATACGAATAATGATAGAGGTTTGTGTTCACATCCACCCTGAGATAAACGTACGCCGCTTCTTCCGGTACCGGTATTTCCTTTCCTTTTAAAGGCTGAGCGAAGACAAAATTGTCGCAGGTCGTGATTTCAAGTACTCTTCCCTTTTCCTCGTGCCAGGTGATATGCAAGGCGGTCCAATTCTGCGTGTTATAATAGTTGACCAATCCGGCGGCTTGCTGGAAATTTTCCGGTTTGAAGTCCACTTTCGTTTCGGCGGTGAAATTAAAATGCTGCCAACGGCGTGCCACAAAGGCTTGCACAAATTTCGAAGTCAACGACTCACGGCCGTATAAACGCAAATGGCCCGGCCGGTCCGTTAAGGACATCGTGTCTTCTCCTAAAGGAATGCGCAATGTTTGAAAATGAAGGTTTAGTGTCTTTGAATCAAAATCGTCCTTTTCCGGATAATCCCTTTCCCACTTCACTTCCTCGATCCGGGGGCCTTCGATTTCCAATGAAGGCTGATTCCCGCCGACCACATAAGGCCAGCCGTTTTTCCATTCCAGCCGCTGGATCGCCGTCTCCCTCCCTAACGGACAATAACCCCTCGGATCAAGCAGCGGCTGATCCTCTTTCGGCAAAGGACGGCCGGTCAGGTGAACCATGAACCATTCATCGGTATGGGTATGAACGATGGACGCATGCCCGGCTTTTTGCAAAGGATTGCGGGGGTACGGCCATGAAGTGATGAGCGGATTATCCGGATGAACTTCATACGGGCCCCAAAGATTTTTGGAACGGGCGATCGTGGAGGCATGCTCGTATCTCGTTCCGCCTTCGGCCGTCAACAAATAATAATAACCGTTGACTTTGTACAGATGGGGGCCTTCGGTCAATTTTAAATCTGTCCCTTTAAAAATGATTTTGCGCTCGCCGACCAATTTTTGTTGGACCGGATCGTATTCTTGAAGGGCGATTCCGTAAAAATTGTGGTGGCCTACCCGATGATCCCACACCATATTCAGCAAATACTTTTTGCCGTCTTCATCATGAAACAGCGAAGGATCAAATCCAGAACTGTTCAGATAAACCGGGTCTGACCATTCGCCGTCGACCCTTTCGGCGGTAACCAAATAGTTGTGGCAATCCTTCCACTGTCCTTCTGTTACCTTGACATCCGTATAGATAAGCCAAAACCGGCCGTCATGGTAAGACAAATCCGGCGCCCAAATTCCGCCCGAATCGGGATTTCCCAACATATTCAATTGGCTCAGCCGATTCAGCGGTCTGCTTACCAAACGCCAATGTTTCAGATCCTTCGAATGATAAATCCCGACACCGGGAAACCATTCGAAGGTAGAAACGGCAATATAATAGTCCTCCCCGCACCGGCAGATGCTCGGATCCGGATTGAAACCGGTCAGAATAGGATTTTTGATTTTTCCCATTTCGATCACCCCGATCGCCTTATTTTCTAAAGTTTTTCAATTGATGGGAAAGCACCTTTGTTTGGGAATAAATATTTTTATAGATTTCATACAGTTCCTGATAAATTTTGACGTTTTCTTCAACAGGTTCATAGACTTTCTTCGTTTGCAAAAACTCTTTTGCGCATTCCTCCAAGCTTTCAAACCAGCCGCAACCATAGGCGGCCAGCATCGCCGCCCCCATTCCCGGCCCCTGCTCGCTGGACAATTTGATGATTTTGGCATTGAAAATATCCGCCTGGATTTGCAGCCATGTCTCATTTTTTGCACCGCCGCCGATGGAGACGACCGTATCGACCTTTTTCCCGCTTTTCCTGAAAATCTCAATGGATTCATTTAAGGAAAAGGTGATCCCTTCGATCACGGCCCGGATAAAATGTTCCCTGGTATGGGAGGAATCGATCCCGATGAAGCTGCCGCGAATCGCCGCATCCGCATGGGGCGTCCGCTCCCCGACGATGTACGGCGCAAACAGCAGACCGTCGGATCCGGGAGGAACGCGGTCGATCCCTTTCAAGAAATCGTCAAAACTTTCTTTTTTCGCGAAGGCATCTTTAAACCAGCTCAAACTGTATCCTGCCGCCAGAGTCACACCCATGGTATAGTAAGCGTTCTCTTTTCCGTGGTAAAAATAATGGACCTTCCCTTGAAAATCTTTGTCCCCCCGTTCTTCATAGGATAGAACCACGCCGGATGTCCCGATGCTGCACAGCGTGCTTCCTTCCGACAATATTCCCGCGCCAATGGCGCCACAGGCATTGTCCGCTCCTCCGGCGAACACCTTGGTGGTTTCTTTCAGTCCGCATCTTTCGGCAAATTCTTTGGAAAGGGTGCCCACACACGCGTGGGGTTCGACCAGCGGCGGGCAGATCGAGGGATCAATCGAAAGCAGCCGGCATAATTCCTTGCTCCATTCTTTTTTTTCAAGATCCAACAACATAGTTCCTGCCGCATCGGAATATTCCATATGGATTTTTCCCGTCATCCGGAAGCGCAAATAATCCTTGGGCAGCAGAAACACCTTCGCCCTTTGAAAAATTTCCGGTTCGTGCTGCCTGACCCATAAGATCTTCGGGAGGGTAAAGCCCTCCAAGGCAAGATTTTTGGTGATTTGAAGCAGTCTTTCTCTGCCCGCTATCTCATAAATTTGCCTGCATTGTTCCGTCGTCCGCGTATCATTCCATAAAATCGCGTTTCTTAACGGCCTGTGCCGTTCATCCAACAACACCAATCCGTGCATTTGCCCGGAAAAGCTGATCCCTTCGATGTCCGCGGGATCCCCGTTAAAACCGGCCGCCAATTCCGCCAAAGCCTCGGCCGTTTTTTCTACCCATTCTTCCGGATCTTGCTCGCTGTAACCGGATTTTTCCTGAATCAACGGGTAAGCCTTTGCGGCTTTCTTTACGACCTCGCCTTCCTGATTGACCAATAAAACCTTGACAGCGCTCGTTCCAAGATCAACGCCGATCACATATTTCATCTTTCCACTTCTCCTTCGCGGTTTCAGCAAAATCCCCCAAAGGCCGAACCCCGGCATTTTTTTGGAGTTCAGCCTTTATGGTTAAATATCAATAAAACTAAACTTCATTGCCCGGAAGCAGATTTGTTAGCGTCCGGCCTTTGTGCTGTACACGCAGTCCTTATTTTGCAAAAGCGGTCAATAAATATTGGTTGATCAGCGACCGCAATTCTTCCACTTTTCCCGATTCGTTTTTAATTTCCTTCATATCGAGCACATGGTTTTCCAGGGTATGAAAATCGGCTTTTCCTTCCACAATATCCCGCCCGATTCCTTCCTTGTAACTGCTGTACCGTTGTTCGATGAATTTATCCAGGACTTGATCTTCGATCAATTTATGGGCCACTTTCAAGCCGACGGCGAAACTGTCCATTCCGGAAATATGGGCGAGGAATAGATCTTCTGGTTCAAAAGATCCTCTCCGGACTTTCGCGTCAAAATTCAACCCGCCTTTGCCAAGTCCCCCGTTTTTGACGATTTCATACATGGCCAAAGTGGTGGCGTAAAGATCCGTCGGGAATTCATCCGTATCCCAGCCGAGCAAAAGATCGCCTTGGTTGGCATCGACGGAACCGAGCTTGCCGTTGATCCGGGCGATCCTCAGCTCATGCTCGAAGGTATGTCCCGCCAATGTGGCGTGGTTTGCTTCAATATTGAATTTAAAGTAATCCTGCAGGCCGTATTTTTGCAAAAAGGCCAGACCGGTTGCCACATCGAAGTCATATTGGTGTTTCGTCGGTTCTTTCGGTTTCGGTTCAATTAAAAATTGCCCTTCAAAACCGATTTCTTTCGCATAATCGACGGCCATATGGAAGAAACGTGCCAAATTGTCCAGCTCGAAACCGACATCCGTGTTCAATATCGATTCATAACCTTCCCGGCCGCCCCAAAACACATAATTCTCGGCATTCAGGCGCTTGGCGATTTCCAGCCCTTTTTTCACTTTGGCCGCGGCATAGGCGAACACGTCCGCGTTGCAGGAAGTGGCGGCTCCATGGACGAACCTCGGATGGGAAAACATATTCGCCGTGTTCCAGAGCAATTTTACATGGCTCGTTTTCATGTATTCTTCGATCATGTCTACAATTTCGTCCAAATTCTTGTTGGTTTCCCTCAACGTATCGCCTTCCGGGGCGATGTCCACATCATGGAAACAAAAATAGGAAACGTTCAGTTTTTCAAAAAACTCGAACGCCGCCTCCACACGGGCTTTGGCCAGATCCATCCCCTTCAGGTGATTCCAAGGCCGAATCATGTTCCCGTGCCCAAAAGGATCGGTGCCGTCGTACGTAAACGTATGCCAATAGGCGACACTGAAGCGCAGCCAGTCTTTCATTTTTCTGTCCCCGATTTTTTCCTCCGGGTTGTAAAATTTAAAGGACAGCGGATTTTTGGAATCAGCCCCTTCATACTGGATTTTGGAAACGTTTTCGAAATACGCCATCATCCGTTCCTCCCCTTCAGTCAAGAACTTAACTTTACTGGATTTTATGTTAAAATTATAACATGAGAATCTTTGTTTGTCTATCGTATAAACAAAGATTCCGTTTTCTTAATCGCCCCGGTTTTGCCTCCCCTGTCCATTTATCTTAAGGAGCGAAAAGGAAGTGAAGGATGAATGTAAAGCTGGCAGGATGCGATCCGATCATTGAGCGGCATATCTTTTTTTAAAGCCAATTTGGCAAATGACCGGTTTCCGCTGGAACAAAAAGGAAAATATACAAAATCTAATCAATATATTATATTAAAAATAAAAGCTAAAGAAGGAGCGCTCGTATGACGATACTTACCGGCAACCAGCAATTGGTCAAACAAATCAATAAAACCTTGGTACTGGAAACCATTTTAAACGAAGCGCCGATATCGCGGGCCGATATTGCCCAAAAAGTGGGATTGAATAAAGGAACCGTCTCCTCCCTCGTCAATGAGTTAATCGAAGAGCAGCTCATTTATGAATCCGGTCCCGGGAAATCAAGCGGGGGAAGAAGGCCGGTTATGCTTTTATTCAATGAGAAAGCCGGATATTCCATTGGCATAGATTTGGGCGTCAATTACATTTTGGGAATATTGACGGACCTGAAAGGCCATATCGTTGCGGAAATCCAAAAAAAATTATCCGTCACCGGCGTTGAACAAGTGAAACAGATGATGATTGCCATCATTGAAGATTTAATCCGGTCCGCCGGTCAGAGCCATTACGGAATTATCGGCATCGGCATCGGGATCCCCGGCATGGTGAACAATGATGGGGAAATCTTGCTCGCGCCGAACCTGGGATGGAAGAATGTCCGCATGAAGGAAGAGATCGAAAACCGCTTCCAAGTTCCGGTCATCATCGAAAACGAAGCCAACGCGGGGGCTTACGGGGAAAAGCTGTACGGCGCAGGAAAGGAATTTGACAATATTTTATATGTCAGCGCCGGGATCGGGATCGGCGTCGGGGTGATCCTGGACGGCCAATTGTTCACAGGCTCCGGCGGATTTTCAGGGGAAATGGGGCATACCATCATTATCGTTAACGGAAAGGAATGCTCCTGCGGAAGCCGAGGCTGTTGGGAACAATACGCTTCGGAAAAAGCTTTGCTGGAAGAGGCCAAAAACATCCCCATTCCATACGCCGACAAGGATTCCATCTCGATTGAATTGTTGGTGGAACTGGCGAAGGAAGGAAACGAAGAAGTCATCAACCTGTTCAAAAAAATCGGCGCGTATCTGGGTGTGGGCATCAACAATATGATCAATACGTTCAACCCGGAACAAATCATCATCGGAAACCGACTGGCCATGGCAAAAGACTGGCTGGAAGAATCCATTACCCATTTTGTGAAAAGCCACACCATTCCCTTTCATCAACAAGATTTATCCATCACCTTTTCCCAATTAACCACCCATTCGACGGCCGTCGGCGTGTGCGCCTTGTCGATCGAGAATTTTTTGAAGACGAGCGTTAAATGATTTCGTTTAGCCGAAAAGAAACCGCTCCAGATTTCGAGTTAATCCCTTTCCGGAACGGCAAAATCTAAAAGGGTCCCAAAGCCTTGCTCCACAGGAAGCCCCGGGCGAAAAACCGCCCGGGGTTGTTACATAAACCCCTTTATAAGCTTCGGAAGGGTTTCATTTTACGATGGCCTGTACACTTCCGATTCCGCCGTTTTTATTATTTCACAAAATGACGAAGCGGGCCTTGAGCCCGGTATGAAATGACCAATTTTGTTATATAAAGAGAATCCGGAGCGGCTGAAGGAAGGCCTCTATGAAGGGCAGGAATTCTATCCGGCTCAGGCCATATCTTCCTTGGGGTTTTTCATCTTTTTCTCTGTTCCATCTATCTACTATATAATTTTCCAGTTACACAGCCGGGATAATATCCGACAATGCTGCTAAACCATTCTGTCCTTCCTGCCCCCATGAATCCGGCAATACCTAAAATCTTTCCCTTTTTTAAAGCAAGTGAAACATTTTTGATCATTTTCTTCCTTTACTTTTTTAAATCACTGTCAAATCATTTACTTCCAATATAATGGTACCTGTTTTCCGCTTTTGGTAGGGTTCAATGTCTGTCATCCTTCCCCCGACCATTTCGTACTTATTATTTCTTCCGACCATTTACATACTTATTAATTCTTCAGTTAACTTTTCAATGGGATCGGTGCTTATTCCCCGTTTCATAAAACAGTAACTGTGTCTGCAATCGCCATGGCTTCTGATCATTTATGGGAGATATGATATACAAGCAACTGCTTTTTTCTTAAATATCCCCATTAAGATTTCTCCTTTGGTTATTGCGGCGGTAGGTTCATCTAAAATAATAATCTTTGCATTTAATGTCAATGCTTTCGCAATTTCTATCAAGTGCCGTTTCCCAACGCTTAACTGTTTTACTTTTGACTGCGGGTCAATATCAGCCCCCCCGATTTTTTTAACCATTTTAAAGATTAAAGATTCCGCATAGATTAAATCCCAATCAATGCCTTCTCATTAAATTACTTAAGAGCGGTTCATGGTTATTCAATAGATACCGATCCGGTTTCCCCCAAATGGAACAAATAAGAAATTTATCATAAAAATCTGGTGCAACAGGATTCAAGCTCACCGTATTTGAATTCACCGGGTATTTTTTATAGGCGTAAAATCCAGTTTTTAAAAATAAAATCTAAGATTTCGTTTGCCTAATATTTTTCTGCGATTCATAGATTTAAAAAATGTCGAAGTATGTTAGAATATGGGTGAAATCAACACACTTGTGCATCAATAAAAAACCACTTTTTTCTTAAATAAAAAATCATTTTGCAAGAAATGGAGTAAGATCATGAAAAAGACAAAAGAAGAAGAAGTAATATCAGAAATAAAATCAGCCATAGAAGAATGGAAGAAAGCGAAGGAAGAAGCAAGCGCGGCAACTGTTTTCCAACCACAAAGACGCTTTTTTCCGCGGATCAGTATACGCCAATCATTAATTTTAAGTCTTATTGGGCTCATGATACTATTCTCCATAGTCCTATACTTTTCAATAAAATCTTTATTTTTTAAAGAGGGTACGGTGGAAATAACGACCACAAGCTTTATCGAACGTATTGAAGATCTTTCTCAACTGGCAACATCCAAAGCGTACATGAAAGCAGTGATTGAACAAGAAGATAATGAACTATTCGGGAAGAAGATCGACGTCAATTTACCCGGTACGAAGAGAAAATTATTGGTAATTATCCCCGGAGAAGTGACAGCCGGTGTCGACTTGGCGAAAATTAACGAAGAACATATCAAAATAAATGAAGTGAAAAAAGAAGTCCGAATAACTTTGCCAAAAGGGGAAATATTACAAGAACCGACACTGTTATTTGACCAGATCCGTATTTTTTCAAGTGAGGGATTGTTCCGCGGCGAAGCGACGATTTCAGAGGGATACGAAATCGCAAATTTGGCGAAAGAACAGATTAAAACAGAAGCTATCGAACATGGTCTTTTAAACAATGCGGAAAACCAAGCAAAAGAGGTCGTGGAGCAATTTTTTAAAACTATAGGATATAAAGCGATTGTAGAATTTGAAAAATAGTAAGAAACAGAAACAGATTGTAATAATTAACTTGGATTGACGTTTATCCGAATTCAGGGACTTGGATCGAATGGTAACCTGTTGATTATCCTATCCATCTGCAAAAAATCCGAAGTGATAAAAAATAGCCGGGCCATATTTAATTCGATGGGATAACTCAAATCTCTTTCATCACGGACGGCACCTGTTTGGCATCTTATAAAATCAACCAATTTGCTTCAGAAAAACACGAGCCAAGGAAAAATCCCCCAAATTCAACCAGTGAATATTCGGGGGATTGATTTATTAGGCATAAAGAAACTTTTTCAAGCATGATTAATTATATAAATGATTATCACAATGATTATCGTGCAATATTTGACCAGTTTTAGACGGATGTATTTTTCGTCGAAGAAATTGAGGACTCCTGAGATTCACTTACATTGGTGAAGACATTAATTAAAAAGCAAATGACTGCCAAAATAATGAGAAATGCACTTGGAATGATGCCCCATTCCCATTTTACACTTCCTGATCTGAGCAACATAAAGAGGGAAAACAGGAAAACAGGCAGACCAATATTGTAAAGCCAAAGATGTATTGTTGCTAACTTATGGCTGCTGGCTTTTGGGAAGAAGCGATAAATTACGCCAAATAAAGCCATCGAAACCCAGCCGACCAGATTAATATGAGCATGAAGGCTACCGAATCGTAAATCTTGGGAACTGGACATATAAATACCTACACCTAAACCAATTAAAAAATATACGACAGCCGCTTTAATAAACCGTACCCCCATTTCTTTACACCTCCTTTCAGGAGATATGGAGAAACGGAAAAATAAAGCGCTTACAGAATTAGAAAAATTAAAAATTAAATTTATTTTACTAATAAACATTGTATTGAACAAAAACAAAATTGTCAAGTAATAACGCCTGCAGTTCTGAAAAGGAAATTTGCCGATGTGCCGCTTATTGAGCCGACAGCTGTATCATTATATCTTGATCGCCCTCTGACTGGCCAACAGGTGCACCAAAATGAAAACGGTTCTTTTTTTCGTTTTTTTCATCATGAGGTGATTCCATGCACCTTCAAATCTTCAAAAACCGCGGGAAGGAATACGTTCGGATCGTTAAGTCTTTCCGGGATACCTCAACAAAATTACGGGTTATCCAAAACTTTGGAAATAAGAAATTGTTGGCTGGAAATCCCAAAACGCTTCAAGAGCTGCAGAAAATTGTAACGGATGAAAATGGCACTGCCCTTACCCTGCGTCTGAAGGATTTTCCGGATACAGAAGCCGCCATCCCGGCGAGAGAAGATCCTCCCTTCCAAAACCAGATGATTTGGGATAAACTGAAATTGGATTCCTTCTTCCAATACCGGCAAAGAGAAGCTGCAAAATTCCAATTTCAAACGAAAATCCCGATTGCGCTGATGACCTTTTTCAGGGGGTTAAAGATAAAAGGACGAAAACATATTTATATACCAAAATATAAAGAACTCCCCAAAAACGCGAGTATGACGCTGTTTACGGGGAGTTTTTGGTTCTGGAACTGTAAAAGGCGGGATCCAAAATGGGGGATTTTTTAACAGGTCGCGCAAAGTTTTGCAGGACCACCGCAATTAGCTCTATAAATTGCTGAAACTGTTTGTGTCCGGCATACAAAACCAGTCCTTATTCATATTCTGTCCTCTTACGTTTCCCAACCACAAATTGTTCGGGATATCACAAATCCAAAGGCGGATGGTTTCGCTGTTTCAGGGCCTAATTATTACTCCTAAACCAATGCTCTCCTTCTTCTTCAATTTGTCTCCCCTTCGGCAGCCAGTGGGGGGATAATAAACCTTGCTGAGAAAATGGGCAGCTGCTGATTAAACCCCTGTGATTTGGATATAGAATTGACGGTCTCTCGGGCCATCAAACTCAAAAAAGTAAATATTCTGGGAACTGCCTAAAACCAATTATCCGTCTTCGATGATAAACGTCATAGAAGGACCGATTAAACTGGATTTGATGTGACCTGCAGCATCCGATGGGGGGCGCATTGATGGTGAAAATCAGTCCTTGTCGGTACAAGAATTTTTAGAGTATCATTGATATCCAAAGGTCCAAGGGGATCGACCCCGGAATAAACGGTAATCGCGGCGGTCGTATGCGGACAATATACGCAACCGATTCCTGAATTCACATTCGCCTGTTCCACATCTTTTTCTACCAATCCGGTAATATCCAATAATCCATGTTGAATATCAGTATAAGCGCTGGCCAAACTTCCCTTTCCATACCATCCTATTGGCGATGCCCCCTTCCTTATTTATTCAATCAAGCAGCGCCAGGACTTCGTGAATCCTTTGCTCCGCTTCCCGTTCGCCCGCTTCCATGCAGTCGCGGATTTTGCTAATGTCAAAGGCCAAAATATGCCCGACTTCCGGGCGAAAAACGATGTTCGCATATTTGAGATTGGCCCGGCGCTGTTCGGTCATCATGATCATATAGGAACGGTAGATCACATCAAAAATATTCCGGGGAGCATGCTCTTCATGCTCCCTTTCGACATCCACCGCAATCACGATATCCATTCCCGCCTCACGCGCGAGATCGGCCGGGAGGTTATTTAACAGTCCCCCATCCACCAATACTTTGTCTTGATAATAAACGGGGGAGAAAATTCCGGGAACCGATGTGGTCGCCCGAATGGCCAAACTGAGGTTCCCTTTGTCAAAAACAAACCGTTCTCCCTTTATCAAATCGACCGCCACGGTCCGAAAAGGAATCTGCAGATCCTCTATCCGAATATCGCCGAGCCCTTTTTGACTTAAAAAATCAATAAGCAAACGGTAGATTTTGTTCCCCCTGAAAATTCCGGATTTTAGAATTCCAAGGTCTACCATCCGATAGGACGGCGTGTTCAAAATAAAGGCTTCAATTTCTTCGATGTCGATACCGGCGGCAACCAGCCCCCCGATGGCGCCGCCCATGCTGGTTCCTGCAATAAAATGGATCGGGATTTGATATTTTTTCAGCACTTTTAACACGCCGATGTGCGCCAGTCCCCGGACCGCCCCTCCCCCCAAGGCGAATCCTATTTTCGTGGCGAAAATCTGTCCTCTGCTAAAGATGTGCTTCTGTTATGAAAATGATGGGCTTCCGTTGTCGAAATGTCAACCCTGACGCGGTTAAAAGAGACCGGCCGACAGCTTTTCGATTTTTTCAGAAAAAGAAATATCAGGCAAACTGACGCAATTGATCTTCGTCTTGAATATTCCAAACAGGGCGGGGATTATGAGCACAAGGGAGAGAACGATGATGAAAACTTTGCTTTTGACGACAAATTTTCCAAAAAGGGCAAGCAAATCGATCACCTGCCTGGGCAATTGATGGACGGTTAGAGAAGTGGCGCAAAGGATTAAAAACCTTATTTTCTTCGAAAGACGTTTTTGAAGGATTTCAGGATCCCCTTAAAGAAATCGAGAAGACTTTTCATCATCGTCACCACCTCCTTTTTTGTTTATTTGAGTTCATCCGTTCTTTCTAATTTTACAAAAAACACAAATACACCCAAAAGACCAAAAAACTAACGAAAAAAAAGAAGGTTTCCCCGACCGGGTCATGCCAGCGCTTCATGAAGAAAATCGGAAAGAATTTCTTTCTCGCGATGGGAAAGGTCGGCAATGGATTGCAAATACCGTCCCGCCAAATTTGTCACTTCCACGCCAAGTTCGTGATTCATGGTTTGAATAATGCTGCCGAGGACCGTCCCGACAAACATCGTCAGTTGCATATCCTTTGTCGGCGCGTTTTGGACGAGATTTTTGATCAGCACCTCGGTCCTTCCGCCAAGCTTGCGGAGATAAACAAGGAGAAGGCCGATGATGTATGCGCAGAAATCCATCCGAATCTGTGCTTTCGGAATCTCCTCCAGCACCTTTTGAATGGCCGTGCTGAGGCTGGAGCTTTTTAAACTGTTCAAAAGCTCAAGGATCTTCGTTTTTGTATGAAGCCAGTCGTCCGGATCGATTTCTTCCGAACGTTCTTGCTCGAACAGGCTCGAAGCTTTGGCCGTCGGCAGAAAAACGATCTGGGAACGTCCCGCCTCGCCGGGATTCACGGCGTAATCGCGGATCAGATAACCAAGTTTTTCAAGCTCTTTCAAAATGTCGTAGGCCGTCCATTTGCTTACGCCGATATATTTTGCCAAAGTTTCATAATGAACCGGAACATTTGTTTTTTGATACAAGTCGACCAGCTTCCGAAGAAATTGTTTCCGCCGTTCGGTCAAAATCACGTCTCTTCCACATCCCAAAAAACCAAAATTTTGTTTTCAAGTATAGCCCCATTCCAGGCTTTTGTCAAATGTTTGAAACCGGCCCTTCAGCCGCTCTTCCTTTTGCGGGATTTCCGGTTAAACGGAATCGGCCGAAGGGTTGTCGAAAGGATGAAGAAAACAGCTAAGCTTCCTATCCAAAATGAGAAAGAGGACGCCCCATGGCAAAAACGGCCGCATGGGGCATCCCCTTATCCCATACTATTCAACTTGTTAAAAACTGCTTCCCCTTACCACTAATTCGGTGGCGATGAAGATTTTCTTCGGGATTTTTCTACCTTGAATTTGTTCCAGCAAGGCGTCCACCGCCGTTTCGCCCATCAATTCGGTGTGCACTTTTAAAGTGGTCAGCGGCGGGAAAATATATTTCGACACACTGATGTCGTTGATGCCGATCACATTGACCCGGCCGGGGACATCGATGTTTTCCTCCAAAAGCGCCCGAAGGGCGCCGATGGCGATCGAATCGTTGCCCGCAAAGAAGGCCGTCGGGAGATCTTCCCCGTGCTGGGCGATCGCCTGTTTCATCAGCTCGTACCCGTCGTTTACTTTAAATCTTCCGTAGTACATGACGGAAGGGTCGAGCAACCCCTTTTCTTTCATATACCTGATGAAGGTTTTTTCCCGAAGGTCGGTGATTTCCCCGGATTCGTCTTTAAAGGTTTCCCGGCCGCCGATGTAGCCGATCCTTTTATGGCCTTTTTCCAGGAAATAATCGATGATTTTCATCGTCGCCTTTTCAAAATCGATCACGATCGAATCGTAGGCATCATCATCCGGGCTGCAGTCGACAAAAACGATGTTCCCAGAAAGCTCCTTCAGCTTCTTCGCCTGGCCGGGGCTGAATTTGCCGACGGCGATCAATCCGTGGACATCGTCAAAATTGGCGGATTTCATATCCTGGTAAAAATATTTGACGGTATCAATATTCAGCTGTTTGCAGCGGTTTTCAATCCCCAGGCGGATCGACAAATAATACAAATCTTCCAGCTCTTCATTTTCCGTATACCAGCTGACGACGGCGACTTTGTAATGATTCGTCTTCTTCGCCGAACGTTTTTTATAGGAAAGCTCTTCGGCCGCCTCAAAAATCTTCTTCCGGGTTTCATCGGTGACGGATAAAGTCGTGTCGAAGTTCAATACCCTGGACACCGTCGCGATGGAAACCCCGGCCCTTTCGGCAATATCTTTAATCGTTGCCATTTCGATCCCTCATTTCATTTCCGAACGCTCAAGACTAGGCCGAAAAACGCCGGCCAAAGGGGAACGCCTATTCCGTCGAAAACGTGTACGTGGTCAGCGCCTCGTACCGGCCGTCCGGTTCCAGGACAACCGGCGGAAAATCGCTGTGGTGGACGGCATCGGGAAGCCCTTGGGTCTCAAGGCAAATCCCCAAATATTTTCTCGACGGGACGCCGCCTTGAATGGCAAAATCTTCTCCCAACGCGTTGCTGGTGTAAACGACGACGCACGGTTGATTCGTTTCAACGGTCAATTTCCTGCCGCTTTCCCGGTGGCGCAAGACGATCTCTTGATTCAGATTTTCCGACAGGAGAAACGGATGATCATACCCGTTCCCGGCCAAAAGATTTTGCGGATGGCGGGATACGGTCCCGTCAAAAATCTTCCTTCCCTTCCGGAAATCAAAGGGGGTGCCTTCCACCTCCAGCTTTTTCCCCGTCGGAAGGAGTTCCTCGTCCAATTCCAAAAACCGGTCGCTTTTTAATGTCAATTCATGATCCAAGATAAGATCTTTCCCGTTTCCGGACAAATTAAAATAACTGTGGTTGGTCAAATTGACGATCGTTTTTTTGTCCGTTTTTGCGGTGATTTTTTGGATCCAGCGGTTTTCGTTGGTCAGCCAATAGACAGCGCGGACTTGCAAATTTCCCGGATACCCTTCCTCTCCGTCTTTGCTCAAATAGGTAAATTCGACGCCGACCGCGTCCTTTTCTTCGACCGGTTTCGCCTCCCAAATCCGTTCATGGAAGCCCCTGATCCCGCCGTGCAAATGGTTGTTCCCCTCATTGGCGGGGAGTGTATAGGTCTTGCCGTCCAACGCGAATTCCGCCCCCCGGATTCTTCCGGCAATCCGGCCGATAATGGCCCCGAAATAGGTTTTACGGCGGAGGTAATCTTCCACCCGGTCAAAGCCCAGCACGACATTTTCCAAATTTCCGTCCCTATCCGGCGCCAAAATTTCCGTCACCGTGCATCCGAGGTTTAAACTGGTGAGCCTCATGCCGCGGTCGTTCTCCAACGTATAAGCATAGACGGGTTCATGACCGACTTCTCCGAATGTTTGCTTTGTAATCTTCATCCCTTTTCCTTCCTTTCGATAGGGTTTCCCGAAAATCTCCGTTTCTTCCCGTGCGTCGCAAAAGATCCCCGCATCCGAAAAGTTCCCGCCTTTCCATCGATGCCGCCAAGCCGCCGGCCGGCGAAGGGAAACGTTAACGCGCCTCCAGGCCGGCTTGACCGCCGGAAACCGGAGGGCAGGCGATGGATGAGGGAAATGACAATTTTCACGACAGATGACGGCAAACGGGGCTCCGCCGCATGACAAAAACCGCCTTCGGACCGAAAACAGGGCTTCCTTCCTCATTTCCTTCCATATTAATGAATCGGCAAAAAAATCCGGATGTTTTTCCCCGAAGCATGGTGTGCCGGGAATGCCGAAGGGAAAGCCGAAAACCGCGAGCCGGGAACGCCGGAAAACAACATTTGGCCCGCCCGGCTTGGCCCATTTTCCCCACTTCATCCTCCCGATTTGGACGAAATTTTTCCGTTTTATCCGGCCGGCTTGGCCCATTCTTCCCGGACCGCTCCGCCCGCCGCCTTATTCATTCAAATGGTCGATAAACCGCCGGAACGCCCGTTTCCCCTTTTCATCCCGCTTAAACACGCCGGAATCGGAGAGGACGCGGATAAATTTGTTCCCGACTTCAAGTTTTACAATTTTTTCCGCATCCCCTGCGGAAACCGCCGTGCCGTATTTCCGTTTTAATTCTTCCGCCCAGGGCCGATGGTATTCCTTGATTTCGCACGGCTCGCCCAGCAGATACTTCTCCACTTCCTTCAGCTCGCCGGCCAGCCTTCCCGGCAGCACGGCCAATCCCATGACCTCGATCAAGCCGATATTTTCTTTTTTGATGTGGTGCACGTCCGCGTGCGGGTGAAAGATCCCAAGCGGATGCTCATCGCTCGTCCGGTTGTTCCGGAGAACCAAATCCATTTCATAGCGCCCGTCCCGGATTCTGGCGATCGGCGTGATCGTGTTATGCGGGACATCCCCGGTAAAGGCCAGCACGTCCGCTTCCGGATCGCTGTATTCTTTCCACCTCTTTAGGATATAATCGGACAGTTCGACAAGATCCTCTTTCCGGTCGGCCCGGAGCCGGATGACGGACATCGGCCACTTGATGACGGCGCACTCCACCCGGGGAAAATGTTTGACGGCGAAGGAAAAATCCGGCCCTGCGGTCTCCATCGGAAAGACATGGCGGCCGCCCTGATAATGATCATGGGCCAAGATCGAGCCGCCGACGATCGGCAAATCCGCGTTGGATCCGAGGAAATAATGGGGAAACCTTTCAACAAAAGCCAACAATCTTTTGAAAGTTTCCCGGGAAATTTTCATGTTTCGATGTTCCCGCGACAATAGGATGCAGTGTTCATTGTAATAAACGTACGGAGAATACTGGAGATACCAAATTTCGTTTTCGATGGGGATCCGGATCATCCGGTGGTTGGATCTGGCGGGGAAACCGACCCGCCCCGCATATCCTTCGTTTTCGACGCAGAGGACGCACTTCGGATACCCGACGGAAGGGGCCGTTCTTTCTTTGGCAATCTGTTTCGGATCCTTTTCCGGCTTCGACAGGTTGATGGTAATATCCAGCGTCCCGAATTCCGTCGGCACCTGATAACGGATATTCTTCTTGATCCGGCTCATTTGAATGTAATTGCTGTTTTTGCTCAGTTCATAAAAATATCGGGTCGCCTTTTCCGGCGATTCTTCGTATTTTTGGTAAAATTTCCGGTTGATTTCCGACGGTCTGCCGACAAAAGCATCCATGATTTTTGCCGCGAAGATTTCTTTGGCATCGAAAAAATCTTCGATGATTCCTTTCCGGCATGCGTATCGGACAATTTCCTCCAACAAAAAGGGGATGATCAGATCCGGATGGCCGGGGAGATCCTTTTCCGGACGGCAAGCGGCATCCGGCGCCGACGTTTCGGGACGAAAATCCTCCAAATGAAGGAGATCCAAAACCCGGTTCCTGGCGTAGATCTCATCCGCTTCCTCCAACAATCCCCGTTTTAAACATTCGTGAATCAATCGCTGGATCGTTTGCTCGATGTTCATCTTGACACCTTCATTCCCGATAGCCGTCCGGATGGGTGGAATGCCAGCGCCAAGCGTCTTGAATGATTCGCTCGATATTTGTCCTTGTCGGATTCCAGCCGAGTACTTTTTTGGCCTTTTCCGACGAGGCGATGAGCACGCTCGGGTCGCCCGGCCGCCTTTTCCCGATTTTTGCCGGGATTTCCCTTCCGGTGACGGCCCTTGCCATATCGATCATTTCTTTGACGGAAAAGCCCCGGCTGCTTCCGAGGTTGAACACATCGCTTTTTCCGCCCTTTTGCAAGTACTTGAACGCCAAAATATGGGCGTCAATGAGGTCTTCGACATGGACATAATCGCGGATGCATGTCCCGTCCTTCGTCGGGTAGTCGTCCCCGAAAATGGTAATATGCTCCCGCTTGCCGAGGGCGGTTTCCAAAATAATCGGAATCAAATGGGTTTCCGGGCGGTGATCTTCGCCGATTTCCCCGGTCGATCTTGCCCCGGCCACATTGAAGTAGCGGAGGGAAACATATTTCAAGCCGTGGGCCTGTTCACACCATTTCATCATTTTTTCCATGGCCAGCTTCGTTTCCCCGTAGGTATTGGTCGGAACGGTCGGCATATCTTCCGTAATCGGCACCTTTTCCGGCTCCCCGTAAACGGCCGCGGTGGAAGAAAACACGATCCGTTTGACCCCCGCCCCGATCATCGTCTCGAGCAGGACTTGCGTGCCGTACACATTGTTATCATAATAGGCCAGCGGGATCTTCATCGACTCGCCGACAAGGGAGTTGGCGGCAAAATGGATGACCCCTTCAATATCTTCCTTTTTAAAAACATCCTTTAAAAAGTCCCGGTCCCGGATATCTCCTTGATATAATTTTGCTTTCGGATGAACGGCCTGTCTGTGCCCCGTTTGGAAGTTGTCGACCACAACCACATCGTAGCCTTCGTCGATCAGCTGGTAAACGCAGTGGGAACCGATGTATCCGGCTCCGCCTAAGACCAGGATGCTCAAATGGATCACCTTTCCTTTCTGTCGCATGTGGAAAAAAGGGGATAAAGTCCAAGAATTTGTGAAAGATGCGGGCGCAAAGCTGTTCCATCTCCGGGTGGCCGTGTTTCCTCGGCCGGGAGGAGGGTTTTGCACAAACAGGAGGACTTGGCCGAAAAAGAGGGGAAGGATTTTCCCCTCGGCAAAAATTCAAACCAGATCAAATTCTCCGGCGGCCAATTCCTTCGCTCCATCCCCTATGGTAACATGATAGAAAGCGGCTTCATAGCCGATTTTTTCCTTGTAGATCCGGCCGACGTTTTCGATGAAGCGCGGGATTTGTTCTGTTTCAACGATGGCGATGGCGCATCCGCCGAATCCCGCTCCGGTCATGCGCGCCCCCAAAACCCCTTCCTGCTCCCAGGCCGCTTCCACAATCGCATCCAATTCCGGGCCGGTCACTTCATAGTCATCCCGCAAGGAAATATGGGATTCGTTCATCAACCGGCCGAATAATTGCAAATCGTTCCTTTTTAAGGCCTCCGCCGCCCGGATCGTCCTTGCGTTTTCATAAACCGCATGCTTCGCCCGCCTGCGGACGACCGGATCCGTCAGATGGGGGCTCAGGTCTTCAAACTGTTCGGGAGTCAAATCCCCCAAACTTTGAATGTCGGCGTGCCGCCGCAAAATTTGCAAGGCCGTGTCGCACTCTTTCCGCCGCTCATTATACTTCGAGCCCGCCAGTTCCCTCCGCTTGTTCGTGTTCATGATCACGATCCGACAGCCGTCCAAGCGGATGGGATAATATTCGTATTTCAAGGTGTTGCAATCCAACAGAATGGCCGTATCCTTTTTTCCCATGCCGACGGCGAACTGGTCCATGATCCCGCTGTTTACGCCGATAAACTCGTTTTCCACTTTCTTTCCGATCTTTACCAATTCCAGCCGATCCACCGAGAGGCCGAACAATTTTTCCAGCATGACCCCCGTCGCCATCTCAATCGATGCGGAAGAAGAAAGCCCCGCCCCGTTCGGGATGTTTCCATAAAACAGGACGTCCGCGCCGCCATCGATCGGATGGCCCGCATCGGCCAGCATCTTTACCATGCCCTTCGGATAATTGGCCCAGTCATGTTCTTTCTTGTACGCCAAATCGTCCAAATCGAACGTGATGATCCCCCGTTCGGGAAAGTTCGCGGAGTACATGCGAAACACCCGGTCGTTCCTTTTCCGCGCCAGGGCGTACGTCCCGAAGGTGATCGCGCAAGGAAACACGTATCCGCCGTTATAGTCGGTATGCTCCCCGATCAGATTGATCCGGCCGGGGGCGAAAAACAAGCGGAAGTGATCGGCGGCAAAGGTTTCTTTGAATAAACGCGAGAGTTGTTCCACATTCATCGTTCCTGCTCCTCGTATACTAAGTTTCAGAAAGTTTTTTTATCGAATTTCCAGTCCGATACGCTCCTTGACAATCGCATATCTTGGGTGGTTGCCTTTGTGGGAGGGGCGCGCCCCTTCCACAAAGGGTTGAGC